>Ga0256410_1000175_pt1 | contig 80657 bp, 65 predicted proteins | sample PhyWR1_FD_185983 | JGI IMG/M metagenome (GOLD analysis project Ga0256410, IMG submission 185983) | Leaf surface microbial communities from wheat plants in UC Gill Tract Community Farm, Albany, California, United States - DLSL W.R1 | ecosystem: Host-associated > Plants > Phyllosphere >... | reverse complement strand
TGCGCTACGGCGAGAACCCGCACCAGAAAGCGGCGTTCTATGTTGAAGCCAAGCCGACCGAAGTCAGCATCGCGACGGCAACCCAGCTGCAAGGCAAGGAACTGTCGTTCAACAACGTGGCCGACACTGACGCTGCGCTGGAATGCGTGAAAAGCTTCGTCAAGCCAGCCTGCGTCATCGTCAAGCACGCCAACCCGTGCGGCGTGGCCGTAAGCCCGGACGCCGAAGGCGGCATTCGCCAGGCCTATGAACTGGCCTACGCCACCGATACCGAGTCGGCGTTTGGCGGCATCATCGCCTTCAACCGTGAACTGGACGCCGAAACGGCCAAGGCCATCGTCGAGCGCCAGTTCGTTGAAGTGATCATCGCCCCGTCCGTGAGCGAGGAAGCCCGTGCCATCGTCGCCGCCAAAGCCAACGTGCGCCTGCTGGCCTGCGGCCAGTGGAGCGAAGATCGCGCCCCGGCCTGGGACTTCAAACGCGTTAACGGCGGTTTGCTGGTACAAAGCCGTGACATCGAAATGATCGGCAGCGAAGACCTGAAAGTCGTGACCAAGCGCGCGCCGACCGAGCAAGAGATCAACGACCTGATCTTTTCCTGGAAAGTGGCCAAGTACGTCAAGTCCAACGCCATTGTCTACGCCAAGGGCCGTCAGACCATCGGTGTCGGCGCGGGCCAGATGAGCCGCGTAAACTCGGCCCGTATTGCCGCGATCAAGGCTGAACACGCCGGTCTGCAAGTACAGGGTGCCGTCATGGCATCGGATGCGTTCTTCCCGTTCCGTGACGGCATCGACAATGCGGCCAAGGCCGGTATCACTGCGGTGATCCAGCCGGGCGGCTCGATGCGCGACAACGAAGTGATTGCAGCTGCAGACGAAGCCGGTATTGCCATGGTGTTCACCGGCATGCGCCACTTCCGTCACTAACTAGACGACGGCCGTACTGAACCCGGCATCTGCTGCGTTGGAGCCGACCTCGATGATGCTCATTGCCAAAAGGCAACTCCGCTCATCAAGGTCGACTCCGCCTTGCATCTACCAGCTTCATTACGACCTCCTGAAGCGTGAAGCGTTTTAGGTTTCAAACAGAATTCAGCGTCATCCGAGGTTTTTGAAATGAATGTTTTGATCATTGGCAGCGGTGGCCGCGAACACGCACTGGCCTGGAAAGTAGCTCAGGACCCACGTGTCGCTAAAGTATTCGTTGCCCCGGGCAACGCCGGCACCGCCATTGAAGCCAAATGCGAGAACGTCGACATCGACGTACTGGCCCTTGAGCAGCTGGCGGATTTTGCCGAGAAGAATGTTTCCCTGACCATCGTGGGCCCGGAAGTACCCCTGGTTGCCGGCGTGGTTGACCTGTTCCGCTCCCGTGGCCTGGACTGCTTCGGCCCTACCGCCGGCGCTGCCCAGCTGGAAGGCTCCAAGGCGTTCACCAAGGACTTCCTGGCGCGTCACAAGATCCCGACCGCCGACTACCAGAACTTCACCGAAATCGAACCGGCCCTGGCTTACCTGCAGAAAGTCGGCGCGCCGATCGTGATCAAGGCCGACGGCCTGGCCGCAGGTAAAGGCGTGATCGTCGCCATGACCCTGACCGAAGCCGAAGACGCCGTACGCGACATGCTCGCAGGCAACGCCTTTGGCGAAGCCGGTTCGCGCGTGGTGATCGAAGAGTTCCTCGACGGCGAAGAAGCCAGCTTCATCGTCATGGTCGACGGCAAGAACGTGTTGCCGATGGCCACCAGCCAGGACCACAAACGCGTCGGCGACGGCGATACCGGCCCGAACACCGGCGGCATGGGCGCTTACTCCCCTGCCCCGGTGGTCACCGCTGACGTTCACCAACGCGTGATGGACCTGGTGATCTGGCCAACCGTGCGCGGCATGGCTGAAGAAGGTAACGTCTACACCGGCTTCCTCTACGCCGGGTTGATGATCGACAAGGCTGGCAACCCGAAAGTGATCGAGTTCAACTGCCGCTTCGGTGACCCGGAAACCCAACCGGTGATGCTGCGCCTGCAATCGAGCCTGGTGCTGCTGGTTGAAGCGGCTCTGGCTCAGGCGCTGGACAAGGTTGAAGCGCAATGGGACCCGCGCCCGAGCCTGGGCATCGTGCTGGCCGCCGGTGGCTACCCTGGCGACTACGCCAAAGGCACTGTCATCCATGGTCTGGACGCAGCCGCCAAGCTGGAAGGCAAAGTGTTCCATGCCGGTACTGCACTCAACGCCGCGGGTGAAGTCGTAACATCAGGTGGCCGCGTACTCTGTGCCACCGCCATGGGCGACACCGTTGAAGCGGCACAGCAAAAGGCTTACGAACTGGCCAAGGCCATCGAGTGGGACGGCTGCTTCTACCGTAACGATATCGGCTACCGCGCCATTGCACGCGAACGTGGCGAAGCTCAGGAGTAAGTACTCCATACGGATAGGCGGGGCCCTGTGCCCTTGCCTAACCGCTCCAGGCCCGCGCATAGTTACCGTCTAGCTTCAATCCACGAAGGGATTTCGCCTTGCGCTGGCTCAGGATCGCCATAGCTTTTACCGCCGCCCTACTGGCCACTGTGCTTGGCATGATGCCTGCGCAAGCCGCTACAGCGACCAGTTGGTCTGTGCTGTCAGACCCGCAGGCCAACCTGCAACTGAGCGATGTCCGCTCCCCTCGCCTGTCCAGCCAGTTCAGCCCTGTCGACCTTGACCGCATAGGTGCCGCTGAACCCGGCGAAGCCTTGTGGCTGCGCGTACACCTGCAACCCGACAAGCACGAGCAGATCCTGCGGCTGTTTGCCCCGGACCTGGCGCGCCTGGACATGTATGTGTTCGATGATCAAAAACTGGTCAGCGAAATCAACACCGGTTCCGCATTACCCACCAACAGCAAACCGGTACCCAGCAGTGACTACCTGCTGCCCCTGCCGCAAAGCGCCAAACCGCTGGATGTATACCTGCGCATGGTCTCAGACCACCAGCTGCGCCCCCACATTACCCTCGACACTGCCGTGATGCTGGCCGCCAGCCAGAGCAAGCCCCTGCTTTATGGCCTGTTGCTGGGCTGCATGACGATGCTGTTACTGCACAACCTTGTGCGCTTTGCCTTCAGCCGCTCGCCCAGCAGCCTGTGGCTGGCGATCTGCGAAGCCCTGCTAATGGCCAGTTCAGTGTTGTTCCTGAACCTGCTCGACCCCTGGCTGGGGAAATGGCACAGCCTGCAAACCCCGGGGGCGTACCTGACACTGCTACTGACCGCGCCGTGCGGGCTGATGTTCACCTACAGTTTTTTCGCGAGTCGCGGTGCCCATCGACTGCTCAAACTGCTGTTGCTGGACATTCTCATTATCGGCCTCGGTGGCCTGTTGCTGCTGTTTACCGACAGCCTGCCGCTGAACCTCATTACCTATGCCCTGGTCGGGCTGGCAAGTGTCAGCATTCTGGCCGTATCGGTTTACCACTGGCAAAAGGGCTACAAACCAGCGCGCATGTTTGCCATGGCGATGGTGATTTTCAATATCGGCACCCTGGTGATTCTCCCGGCCCTGCTGGGCCTGACCCTGATCGCACCGCAGGAGCTGGTGTTGGCGCTGATGTGCGTGGTTTGCATCAGCGGCTTGCTGATGAGCTTCGCCCTGAGCGAACGCAACCGCAGCATCACCCAGGCCCAGTTCAGTATCAGCCGCGAATTGGCCGCCAGCACTGCCGAAGTCAATGCCAAGGCCGAGTTCCTGTCCAGGATCAGCCATGAAATCCGCACCCCCATGAACGGCGTGCTGGGCATGACCGAGCTGCTGCTGGGCACACCCCTGTCGGTCAAGCAGCGCGACTACGTGCAGACCATCCACAGCGCCGGTAATGAGCTGCTGACGCTGATCAACGAAATTCTCGACATTTCCAAGCTGGAGTCGGGGCAGATCGAACTGGATGACGTGCAGTTCGACCTCAATGCCCTGATCGAGGACTGCCTGAGCATCTTCCGCACCAAGGCCGAACAGCAGAATGTCGAGCTCATCAGCTTTATCCAGCCACAAGTGCCACGGGTGATCAGCGGCGACCCCACACGCCTGCGCCAGACCCTGCTCAGCCTGCTCGAAAGCTCCCTGAAAAAGACCGACGAGGGTGAGATCCTGATAGTCGTTGCCCTTGAAGAGCGCAGCGGCCCGCCACGGCTGCGGATTGCCATCCAGGACTCCGGCCAGCCGATGGATGAACAGGAGCGTGATGCGCTGTTGCATGCTGAACTGCACAGCAAGAACTTCCTTGCCGCCACCCGCCTCGGTGGCCACCTGGGGCTGGTGATCGCCCGCCAGCTGATCATCCTGATGGGCGGCGAATTCGGCATAAAGCCCGGGCAGACCACCGGCAGCAATCTGTGGCTGACCCTGCCCCTGGACCCGCAGCACCTGGAGCATCCCACCTCGGACCTGGACAGCCCGCTCAAAGGCGCACGGGTACTGGTGGTCGACGACAACGACACCTGCCGCAAAGTGCTGGTGCAGCAGTGTTCGGCCTGGGGGTTGAATGTGAGCGCCGCCGCCTCGGGCAAGGAAGCCCTGGCCTTGCTGCGCACCAAGGCGCACTTGCGTGACTACTTTGACATCGTCCTGCTGGACCAGAACATGCCCGGCATGACCGGCATGCAACTGGCCGCCAAGATCAAGGAAGACCCGAGCCTCAACCATGACATTCTGCTGGTCATGCTCACCGGCATCAGCAATGCACCGAGCAAGATCATTGCGCGCAACTGCGGGATCAAGCGGATCCTCGCCAAGCCGGTGGCCGGTTACACCCTCAAAACCACCCTGGCCGACGAATTGACCCAGCGCAACAAAGGCCATGCCGCCGCACAAACCTCGGCTAATGGCCCCGCCGCCGTGCCGGTCTCAGTGCCCGGCGACTTCCGCATTCTAGTGGCTGAAGACAACAACATTTCGACCAAGGTTATCCGCGGCATGCTGGGCAAGCTCAACCTGCACCCGGACACTGCGTGCAATGGTGCCGAAGCGCTCAAGGCGATGAAGGCCCAACGCTATGACCTGGTGCTGATGGACTGTGAGATGCCGGTGCTGGACGGTTTTTCCGCCACCGAGCAGTTGCGTGCCTGGGAAGTCAGCCACCAGCGGGTGCGCACTCCGGTTGTCGCCCTGACTGCCCATATTCTTACCGAACACAAGGAACGCGCGCGGCAGGCGGGTATGGACGGGCACATGTCCAAACCCGTGGAACTGTCGCAATTGCGTGAACTGGTGGAATATTGGGTCGAACAACGTGAGTTGCGTCAATCCCGCACGCAACTGTCCTAACAGACAGCCTGTCCCCCTGATAGACTTTCGGCGCCTCCCTCGATGTGAGCTCAGACCATGCTCCATATGCTGTTCAGTGTGTACTTGAAGATGCTGGTGCTCTACAGCCCGTTTTTCGTGCTGTCGTGTTTTATCAGCCTGACCCGGGGTTACTCGAACAAGGAACGCCGCCGCCTGGCCTGGAAAGTGGCCCTGGCCACCCTGATCTCCAGCGTGTTGCTGTACCTGTTCGGGCGCATGATTTTCAACGTCTTCGGCATCACCGTCGATGCGTTCCGCATCGGTGCCGGCAGCGTGCTGTTTATCTCGGCGCTGGGCATGGCCCAGGGCAAGTCTGCGGTGCAAACCGACAATGTGCAGCAGGACGTGACTATCGTTCCCTTGACCATCCCGCTCACTGTCGGCCCCGGCACCATCGGTGCGTTGCTGGTCATGGGCGTCAGCCAGCCCCATTGGGATGACAAGCTGATGGCGATTGTCAGTATTGCCCTGGCCAGCCTGACGGTGGGCGTGGTGCTTTACCTGTCCAACCGCATCGAACGGATACTGGGCGAGCAGGGGTTGCAGATCGTCAGCCGCCTGATGGGCCTGTTTGTCTGCGCCCTTGCTGCACAGATCATCTTTACCGGGATCAGGGGCTATCTGGTTTCCTGACCATGACGCGCCTGCTGCACTCAGGCGCGTGCTGCTTTAGTGCGTTGCCAGGGTATCCAGCGACTTGTCGACATACCCCTTGGCCAGCTCCACCAAGTGCATGACCGACAACACCAAATCGCGCGCAGACCCGCTCAAGCCATTCCCCGCCTCATTCGCGCAGGCACCCGCACAGCGCAACAAGTCTGACGCCTGGGCCAAAGCCGCTTCTGAATTGACACCGTCCGGGATGGCCAGCCTGACCGTGCCTATGGGGCGTTGAGGCTTATGGTTTTGCAGGTAGTAATTGAGCGCACGCTCGACGGCGATACGATCCAGCAACGGGTCGTGACTGTCAGCAGCATAAAGGGCAGTTACGGGTGGATCGGGGGTGATTTTTTTCATGGTTAAAACTCCTGACCTACTTAAAGGAGCTGTCACCTGTCGCGACTAAACGAATGGGTGGCAGCCGTACGCAGGTTAGTCGACCGGTGATCAGGAAACCCGGCGCGCTCGAAGGCGCCCTGCGCACGACCACCATAAAGCGGGGCCGAAAAAAAGCGCCTCTCTAAGGTGGCGCCTTGCGCCTGATCACATCGTCGGGCGACTAAACCCAACCGCTGATTGACAGCGATTGGCCGAGACTATTCCCCGAAATGGACAGGCGCAAGCGAGCGGAATCTTCTCGGATGTTTCACGAGAATGAAAGCGAAACGTCGTACGAAATGACTGATTTCCAAGGCCTGAACACCACGTGTAGCCGCTGCCGCAGGCTGCGATAAGGGCCGAAGGACCTTCAAACAGGGTCGCTGCGCAACCCCTCGCAGCCTCGCTCCGCTCCTCAGCGGCTACAGGCTTTTGTCAGGGTTTTTCGCCATACCAGCGCGGTGTGTACACCCACTGCATGCCGTCGGCACGGGCAAAGGTGCACGTCGTCGACGACCCCACCAGCACCATGGTGCGCATATCCACCTGCTCCGGGGTCAACTCGCCCAGGGTCAGGGTGCGCAGGGTCTGGCCCGGACGCCCGATATCACGCCCCAGCACCACCGGCGTTTGCGCCGTGCGATGGCGCCTGACGATATCCAGCGCCACGCCCAGTTGCCACGGCCTTGAACGGGAAATCGGGTTATAGAACGCCAATGCCAGGTCCGCCTCGCAAGCCAGGTCCAGGCGCTTTTCAATGATGCTCCACGGTTTGAGGTTGTCCGACAGCGACATCACGCAGAAGTCATGCCCCAGCGGCGCCCCGGCCTGCGCGGCCGTTGCCAGCGAGGCCGACACACCCGGCAGGATCTCCAGGTCGACGCTGTGCCACTGCGGGTCCACAGACTCATGCAACGCTTCCAGCACGGCGGCGGCCATGGCAAAAACGCCAGGGTCCCCCGAAGACACCACTACCACCGAGCGACCTTGCGCCGCCAGCTCGAAGGCGTGACGGGCGCGCTGCATCTCTTCGCGGTTATCGGTGCAATGCATCACCTGATCGTCGCGGAACGGGCCGGCCATGCGCACATAGGTTTCATACCCCAGCACATCATTGGCCCGTGCCAGTTCGGCCTTGACCGCAGGCACCATCAGTTCGGCAGCGCCGGGGCCCAGGCCGATCACGGCCAGGCGACCACGGGCCCGGCCAATCTGCTCAGGCGCTAATGGCGCGGGGGCCACGCCCAGCGCCACGCTATTGCCCGGCTCACCCCAGACTACAGGCAGCAGGGCGTCATCGCCGCCGACAAACCGCAGCGGCACCGCCAGTTCAACAGCCGTGTCACGCAACGGCGCACTGGCCATCAAGGTATCGGGCGCGACAATGCAAGCCAGGGACTGGCGAGCCAGCCCAGCCTGCTGCAATGCTTCGAGGATCGTCTGTGGCGAAACCTCGGCACACACCTGCGCCAGTACATTGCGCGGATAAATCAATAACTCGTCAGCGGCAGGCGCACGCTCGGCGTTGCCCACATGAATCGCCAGACGCGCCTGCGCATGTTCAGGCAACTGCGCCCGTGCCAGCCACGGCGCATCGCCTTCGATACGCACTGATTCGCCGGCCAGCAGGTCCGAAACAAAGCGCTTGCCCAGTTCCAGATCGCCCAGGGCATAGCCCGCAGGCGGGTTCAGCAAGCACGTACCAAAGCGCAGTTCGCCGCTGGTGGTGATCGCCGGAGCAATCCCCAGACCCGCCGCAATGACCCGCGCCAGATCATTCACCCCGCCCAGCCCGCCCAGCAACGGCACCACCGCGCTGGCGTCTTCGGCAACCGCCAGTACCGGCGGCTCGGCGCCTTTTTCCAGCAGCAACGGCGCCAGCGTGCGGATCACAATACCCGCAGCACACAGCGCAATAATCGGCGTGTCCTGCTGATAAAGCTGACGCAGGGTGTCGCCGAAATCGCTGTAACTGCGATCACCGCCGTCTACCCGCCCTGCCAGCCCAAGGACAGAAGCGCCGGGCAGCAACTGCTGGATACGGCGTGCGGTGTCCAGGCTGCCATTGCCCAGAATGACAATGGCCGGTGCCGGGCGACTCAACCCTGCCACCTTTCGCCAGGAACGATAATCAGCGAGAAATATGGCGAAGACATCGGTTCCACTTCATTGAGCGGCACGATTTTCTGATTGCTCATGGTGGCGCGCTCGACATACAGCGCCCGCTCGGCCAGCCCCAGCTCGCCCAGCACTTCGCGCACTTTATGAAAGTTGCGCCCCAGCTTCATGATCACTGCCGCATCGGCAACCGCCAGCCGCGATTTGAGTTCCTCGTGGGGCAACACACCCGAGAGCACTGACAGGCTCTGGTTGCGATACACCAACGGCACGCCCAATACCGAAGCGCCGCCCAGCATCGAGCACACACCCGGTACCACTTGCGCTTCAAAACGCTGGGCCAGACGGTCATGCAGGTACATATAGGAACCGTAGAAGAACGGATCACCTTCGCAGATCACCGCCACATCGCGACCGGCGTCCAGATGCACGGCCACTTCAACCGCGGCCTGATCGTAGAAATCACTGATCACCTGCTCGTAGGACAACGGCTCCGGCAACACCTCGGTGGTCACCGGGTACACCAGCGGCATCTGGGTCTGCGCGTCTTGCAGATGGGCTTCGATAATGCCGAAGGCATTGCCCTTCTTGCCCTTGGCCACGAAATACGCGACCACCGGCGATTCGCGCAGCAGGCGCAGGGCTTTAACCGTAATCAGCTCAGGGTCGCCGGGGCCTACGCCCAGACCGATCAAACGTCCTGGTTGCGCCATCACTCGATCTCCGTGGCCAGGGCGTTGACGGCCGCAGCCGCCATCGCACTACCGCCACGGCGGCCCTGCATGATTACAAACGGCACGCCACGACTGTCAGCCGCGAGCATGGCCTTGGATTCGGCGGCGCCGACAAAGCCCACCGGGAAGCCCAGGATCAGCGCCGGCTTTGGAGCTCCGGCATCGATCATTTCCAGCAGATAGAACAACGCGGTAGGCGCGTTGCCGATCACTACCACACTGCCTTCCAGGTACGGGCGCCAATGCTCAAGGGCCACCGCCGAACGGGTGTTGCCCTTCTCCAGCGCCAGCTCGGGTACGCCTTCTTCACGCAGAGTACAGATCACCGGGTTGTTGGCCGGCAAACGGGTACGGGTGACACCTTCAGACACCATGCGCGCATCGCACAAAATCGCAGCACCCGCCGCCAGAGCGTCACGCCCGGCCTTGCCTGCGCCCGGCGAAAAGCGCAGGTCTTCGATGGCATCGACCATGCCGCAGGCGTGGATCACGCGCACGGCGAGTTTTTCCAGATCCGCCGGGATGCTCTCGAGGTTGGCCTCGGCACGAATAATGGCGAACGAATTGCGATAGATCTCTTGACCATCGCGGATGTAATCAATCATCGGTGTTGCTCCATTGGCGGGCCTCAAGCCAGGCGCCCGCCGCTTCAATTGTAAGATTGCGCTCGCGCAGAACACCGAAACCGGCGTGCTCCGGGGTGCGTAAATAAAGGTCGTAATGACCGGGTGCCACGGCCAGCAAGGTGACCGGCGCAACATGGGCTGCCGCGCAGGAGCGCCGGCAGCCGGTCAGATGAATATTCATGGGCATTGGCAGCAACGCGGCCAACTGGCGGGCATCCTGCTTGGTGTCCGCCAGGCCTTTGGCACAGGCACTGGAACCGGTACAGGCCACCAGATGCACCAGAGGGCTGCCTGCATCGCAGATCACACCGAGCGCCATCAACTCGCCCATCAACGCGCTTGCCTGAGCCGTCGCGACGTTGGGCAGCAATACGCTCTGCCACGCAGTGAAACGCAGAGTGCCGTCGCCGTAGCGCTCGGCCAGCCCGGCCAACCCCGCGAGCATCGCAGCATCCAGCCGCCCCAGCGGCGGTGCGCCGCCGACATAAACCCGGCCAGCTGCATGCTGCGGCCAAATGCCGAGATGCATGGACGCCGAAGCGGCACCCCGCTGCCAGCCAACAACGGGCAAAAGGTTCACGCTGAGCCGCTGCGCCAGTTGCCCGACAAACGACTCGGCGGTGACTTCTTCCAGCAGATGACGCATGCGGATTTGCTCAGGCCGGGCCAGATCCAGAAACTGCATCAGCACTGCCATCACCAGTTCATGGCCCTGTTCGGCAGGGACGGCAGCCAGGGCCGGATCGTGCGCGGGGCAACCGGCCAAACCAAAGGCCAGCAGCGTCTGGCCATCGCGCCTGAACGCCGACAACCACAGGTCGTGCGGGTGCTCCAGCATGGCCAGGGCTTCGCCGCCGTCCAGTTGCACGGCGAACTTGGCCGACAGCTCGGCGAACCGCGGTGTGTTTTGCAGGCTGGCCAGTATCTGCCGGGCCAGCGGCCAGGTGTCGATATGCATCTGCGGATCAATGCCGGCACTCGGGCTGAGCATCAGGTTGCGCACATCGTCACTGGCCGCCGTTGCGGGCCCAAGCCCGACCGCCAGCAGAGGCTCAATCATCGCCCGATGCTGTGGCCCGACACCACGTATTTGCAAGTTGCCACGGTTGGTCGCTTCGATCACGCCACTGGCATAGCGCTGAGCCACATCGGCCATCGCTCGGGCTTGCCGGGCGGTGATCGAGCCACCGTCCAGTTTGACCCGACAGATGCCGCCATCCATTGCCTGGACGATACGCAGCAACCCCGGGCAGCCCGAAGGGCGCACAGGCGTCGTGACAGAAAGTTCAGGTGGCAAGGTCAAGGGGCTATCCAGGGCAGGCAATAAGCTATTGCAGGTGGCGCATTATGCCTGCTTTGGACGAGAGCATGAAAAGCCTGCCGGACGGAATGCCTACATTGCCATCAATGCCCCTGGTGACATCGGATGCTCACGCCCAAGCCCGGTGATCAACAAGACCAGGCTATCGGCATTGGCCAGCATCAGATCAACGCGTTTCAAGGGGTCATGGGTGAACACCAAGCGGGCTTGGGCCAGGGTGCTTGCTCCGGCGATTTTTTTTACCAATTGCTTGGCCGGACCTTTGGGGATATCCCTCCAGGTTTGGGTATTTGAATCGAATTGCTGAAACAGACTCTCCGCGCCCACATAGGGTGAGTGGCAGTTCTGGATGATTTCAGTGAAGTCTTTAAGTCGGCGGCCGTAAGGCGTCTGCTCATCCAGCAGATCGGTGTAAGGAAAACCCGGGTTCAAATAAATGATGTCTTCGGTGTCCACTATTTGATGGCTGACCTCGTGCAACATGAAGCAGGCCCGGTAATGGGTGTTGACCTCGAACGGTGGAACTGTCGACTTCAAGTAGGGGTGGCTTGACGCATAGGGCTGATCAAACACGGTCGTGAAGAACTTGTCGGTCAGAAACACCCGCTTGAGCGGGTCGGTGCGGTTGATAAAGGCGACGGTGTTATCCGTAAACCGGGATTTGCACACCACGTATTTGTCTGACGTCAGGGGTGAAAGGTCGGGGTGTAAAAATCGAGTCTGCATGGGTTCTATGACGGCCTGCAGACGCTCGAGCACGTCCTGTTCCACCCGTTCCACATCAAAAAAGTCTTCCAGGTATTGGCGGTTGTCGGCATTTTGCTCACCGGGTTCGTTCAGTGTGTGCAATGCGCTTTGGCAGCGTTGCAGGTAGGTGCTTGCCTGCCGGTGGGCCTCGCGTATTTTCAACGCCTTGTCGGGAAAGCGCCGTTGAATGCTGTCCATGCCAATGGCGTTCATTTCATAGGCCAGGGCATGGGTACCCATGATGGTTCTGGAGAGCACCGGGCCTCCTCCCAACAGCGGTTCCTCGAGGTCCAGCATCCACTGTTGCCCGGTGCCCAGCCTGACTAATGGCCCCTCACGCTGCTCGCCGATATAAATACGCCAGCGCTCACGCCAGGCCTGCACACGAAATACCCGGCCGGCCAACAGCACATAGCTCAAGTCTGTGTGCGGGTCGCGGTAAATCTGGGTGAGCGGGTCTTTGTGCAAATCGACCAGGGCCACTTCATTGGCCTGGAATGGCATGAGCCCGGCCTCTTGTTCCGGGGTCAGCATCACTCCCCCAGGCGCAGGCGGACGCTCCTGTGCCGCGATTTCGATGGTCTGGGCAGCCTGGCGTCGCTGGGTGGCCATCAACATCAGTGCCACGGCAAATTCGTCCACCGACTCACCCCATGCCCCCTTGCGTGCGGCTTCAACCCCCTGGCTGAGCGCCCCCAACCCTTGCCAGACCACCAGGGGAATACTGAGTTTGCCCGGCAGGAACATCAGCGCCGTCTCCACCAACAACGACAACAAGTACTTGAGGGACTCCCAGTCCTGCTCCTGGATGGTTTTGGCCTGCTGGGCCGCCATGTCCAACAGCAAGTGGTAATTGTCCTTGTACATCTCATTGAACAGATTGCCCGCCACGGGACGATTGGCCAGGGTCACCGGCCCTGCGGCGGGCCAATAACTCCCGACAGAGCCGCTCTCAAACCGTGGCAGGTGGGGCTCAATAAAGCCGCCCTCGGCATAGGTTTTACGCTCAAGGGGCGCGATTCGTTGCACGACCAGGGCCTGTAAATCAGCGTCGGTACGCAACTGCTCGAGCACCTGCGCTTCGCTGGCGAAGGTCTTGAGTGAGAAGCGCGTGCTGTAGTTGACCCACAGAATGTGCGGGCCAACCTGCGGCGCTAGTGGCCCGATCAGGTACACGCCACTGACCCGGTCCGGTTCGCGCCCCGTGTCGGCAACAAGCTCCAGAGGCCGAATGATGATTGCCACCCCATTCAAGGGTTCGCGGGCAGTACCATCGGGCCTGTCCATGACGTGACGCAGGTAGCGATAAGCCGTTTCACACCGGGGATCTATCAGCCGCTCTCTCAAGGCCTGTTCCATCACCTGCAACCACAGTTGCTCGGCAAACTGCTGCTGGCGCAAGGCAACGCCTGCATTGCCCGGGGCCAGCCGGGTTTTGAGCAGCGCCTGAAAGTGCGCGCCAATATTCAGCTGCCGGGTGAGCTGGCGCACATAGTCGGCGCCCAATGCTCCCGGCAATGGGCCGTCACCCTTGGCACGCACGAAGACAGCGCCCGCGTTGAGCCGGTAAAAACCGTTTAACGCAAACTGGGTCAGGGTTTGGGTTGAGACTGACGTCGCCGCAGCCAGAAATGACGGGGTGTTCCCGACCGGCACCGGTGCGCCGATATAGGTGTGCAGGATGACTTCGATGGCGTCCGGGTCCAGTGCCTGGCCTGGAAAGTCCGCCGACAGGCGAGCCTTGAGCTGCGAGCGCGAATACACAGTGATGTCGGGGATGTCGTGCAAGTAATCCTGATTGGCCTGACCTGCCCGCTCAATGCGCTGAAGCAGGTTGGCGTAATCGAGCTGGTCGGCGGGGGAAGCGTTTTTGAGCCAACCGGGCAGGCTCGCCCTGAACACGTGAAGACGTGCCAGCTCTGCCACCCGATTCTGCACCACCCCGGCGCTGACCTGACGCCATACACTTTGCAGGCTGTTTTCGAAACCTTGTGCCGACAGTGGCGTTGAACGCGCCAGATTGCAGGCGAGCTGCGCGTCCACCAGCAACTTGTTCATCGCCGCTCTCTGGCAGTGCCGGGTAAAGTCCTGCTCAATGGGTTCAAAGTAAAACCATTGGTTTTGCCCCGGCACTTTCCAACTGCCCGTGCCGTCCAGCAAGGTGACGATCCGGGGTTGTTCGCCCATGCTCACGTTGGCCAGCAAGTCCCAGCGCAGCGCCTTGTCCAGCAGTCGCGCTTCGAGTTGCGCGGTGCATTGGTCCAGTGAGTCGAACCGCTCAAACCCCAGCGCCGGGGTCCAGATAATGGCGCGGCCGGCATTCGCCGACTCAAGCCCGCCACGCTCGGTAAACAACAGGCAACTGGCCAGGTTGATCACACCCGAAACAGCGCTCAACGACAAAAACACCGCGAACACCTCGGGCACAAATTGCTCGATAGCCGGGCGCTGGGCGCTGACCGGATAATCCAGCACGGTGCGTAGCAGCACGCTATCGGACGGCTCAAGATGACCCGCCAGCTGCAACTCGGCACGCAGCATGACCAGCCTCAGGGTGGCCAGGCGCAGCAGCAGCGAATCGGGGTTCAGGGCACTGTAGGGCTGAACGAGAAAATCGTGCAGTTGCTGTTTGAACCGTGCAACGAAATCCTGCGCGGCATAATCCAGAACCGTCAGCAATTTGGTGCCGCCAAAAGTCTTCAGTGGTTTTATTTCGTCACTGACTTTGGAGGCGATGCCCAGCCGAAGATGCGCGGGATTGCCCGGTAATGGCTGGTTGCCAGTGACCCGATCCAGCAGCGCATCAACCAGCGCAACCGAACGCATTGGCCCACCGGTTTGCTGCTCGGGTTCCTGGTCAAAGGCTTGCACCACCAGACTGTCGATATCCAGCAAACCGTGGCGTACACGGCTCAGGGACTCCAGCAGCCGGGCCTTGGCAAACGAGCGCGGGCCTGGCCAATGGCGCAGCAGAATATCAAGCTGGGCCTGGAGAACCGGCAGTTTCAGCCCCAGCAGATCCAGTTGCCCTGCGTTGCCACTATGGATCAGCGTCAAGCCATTGCCCTGTGACACAAAGCGGCTGCTCCAGCGCCCTTTACTGCTCAAAGCCAACAGCCCGTGATCGACCTGTTCACGCACGTCGAGCCCATGATCAATGCTCGCCAATACCGCACGCCCGGCCCGCCATTGTTGCAGCAAGAAGTTGAAATCCCTCAACTGCGTGGCACGGATCGACTGCACGCACTGATCGAACACGTCGTGGTCGATATTCTCGACACTGAGCCTGGGCTGCGACATCCCGGCCAGGAACCCATGCTGATCCAGGGCGGCATGCCGGGCGACGATATCAAAGGTCGCGGGCACCCGAAGCGCTGACAGCAACCAGGTCTTGAGCCGGGCCCGCGTGTCGTGTTTTTTCAGCCCCAACGCACCGCCAAACAAAAATACCGCCGTGCTCTGCCCCGGCGTAAACACACAGAACAACCCCGTCAGCGCCACTTCGCCGATATTGGCATCAAACACCGACAGGCGTGCGGCTTGCACCCGCTCATTACGCTTGCCCAGCGCTTGCAGCCGCTCGAATTGCTCAGCCGTCAGATCACCGTCACAGAGCGCCTGTAGCCCTTGTTGAAAGAACAGATCGCCAAGGCGCGCAACGCAATACTCATGCAGGCTGGGGCGAGCCCCCTGCGTCTCGTGCCAATAGCCGTGAAGGGCCTGCTGAAAACGGCTCGACAGGTGCTCCGTGGCGAGTGTCATAACCTGCGTCATGCGCCTTTGGACCTCACTGGTGCTGGAAACTGGCGCTGAGTCATTGGCAGGCAGGCCCAAGAAATCCCGTTTGTAACCGGCAGGCAGCTGGCCCTTTTGGTAGAAGTCCAGTGCCACTGCACTCAAGCTCAGGGTGGTGACATCACCCTCCTGCACAGGCATTGCCTCTATCCGGGTGCTGCGCACTTGAATGCTGTGGGCATCCAGCGCCTGCACCTTGAATTCAAGCGCCAACGCCATGCCCAGTTGAGTGTCCAGGACCGAACGCAACGACGGCATATTTACCAGGCTGGCCAATGTCTCTTCCTGGCAACGGGTTAAAAAATCGCTCACGCCCTGGCTGACGCCCTGCATCACTGGCGATGCCAGGCGCCGAAATTCGACGGTCAGCGCACCGGCTTTTTGCAGTTGCGGGCGCACGTGCACCGGGGTGAAGCGCAACACAGCGTCTTGTTGTGAGGGCTCGTCCAGCTGTTGCTCAAGTGCCTGACACAACTGCGCTTCGCTGGCGAACCGTTCAAGCTTGCCTGCCAGGGTGAACACAAACACCTCACTGCCCGGCGCCAGGTCTTGCCCGAGCACAAGAGCGCCTGCCCAGAGCACTGGGCGGCTCTGGTGGCGGGATAAAAACAACTGGCCAGCATGCAAGGGGACAGGTGCGGCCAGGCGTGCAGGTTCGTCCAGCAACACTGCGCTCAACCAGTGTTTTTCTGCGCCGCTGATGTCTCCTGCGGACTCAGCCACGGACAGGCATTTGATAAACAGATCTTGCACGGCGTGCGCCGCATAAAACGGTCGAGTAGTCGCGTTCATGGCTGGTCTCGGTGGCGTGACGGGCAACCCTGCGGGCACCCAGGCAATGAGCTGGAACGCTATCGCGCACTCGACAAGAACAGGCACTACATAGCTATGCAGGTGTCACATCGAGAGCCCGGCCTGTGGTTTGAAATAACCCAGCCAGGTGATGAGCAAGGCCACGGAATCGGCATTCATCAAGATCACGTCCGAGCGCAACACCGGATCACTGACAAACTTTCTGCGCAGCTCTTCAATGGTCTTGCAGTGGGTTTTTTTCATCAGGTTATGCACAAGCTTGAAGCTCATGGGCAAATAGCCGCGGTGGTTGGTGTACTTTTCCTTGAACAACTCGTGCTCGGGGATTTCGGTGGTCAGTTGCCGATAGCGGTTGTCCTGCATTTGCTTTTTTAGCTTACCGACAGGCCCCCCTGGGGTTGCTTCTGGAACCAGCAGTTCTTCAAAGGGGTACCTCAAACCCACGTAGTTGATATCAATGGTATTGAGGGCGATATGACTGAATTCATGGACTAAAATGGCGGCGGTCGAGTGTTTGAACCGATCAAATTCGCGCCCATCCCTGCCCGTGACCCTGAGCGGGAAAAACTCATCGGCGCTGGCAAAATATTGATCACCCAAAAAAATGGCCTTGTGCCTGAGCACTGTCCCCACCTTGGACACCATGGCAACACTGCGCTGATCGGGGGATGAAAACAGCGCATAACGAGTGGAATGCTCAGGTGAATAGTCAGGTGCGAGCAAGGTCGTCAACAGCTGATCGCAGATGTGTTTGAGCTTGTCGAGCAGGGTTTTTTCAATCGCACTGACACTGAATATGCGCCGCAAAAAACGCCGGGCTTCCAGGCTCAGCTCACCGACTTCGTTGATGGACTGCAAATATTCCTGGCAGTCGCTGACATACCGAATGGCCTGGGCATGAGCCTCACGGATAACCTGCGCCTTTTGCGGGTACAACCGCGCAATGGCACGCATGCCTGAGGCCGTAATGGTGCGGGTACTGGTCGAGGGTCCGGGTAATGGCTCTTCGGGCAGAGTCCCCAGCACTTGACCACCGCCCTGCAGAGGCTCGTTGAGGTCAAGTACCCAGCGCTGCAGGGCATCACGCTGCACTAACGGACCGTCCCGCTCTTCACCGATATAAATGCGCCAGCGAGCTTGCCAGGGCACGACCCGGAACACCTGTCCGTCGAGGGCTATGTACTGATAACCCGTGTCATCTTCGGTGTAAAAGCCTGTGCCGGAGTCCTCCTGCAAATGGCTCAAGGACACCTGATTGGCCACGTACGGGCGCAAGCCGTTGCGTTGTTCCTGGTTCAATAGCCGGGCCGGTGGCTCAACCCGCTCGGCGTTCTGCACCGCCTGGCCTGAGCGCCCCAATGACGAACGCGCCGAGCCGATCATTAACAGCGCATTGGCAAAATCAAACAACGCTTCGCCCCAGCGATCATCTGCCGCCGCCTCCACGCTGGACTGCAGGTTCGCCTGGGCTTGCCACACCATCAACGGCGCACTCAATTTGCCCGGCAGGATCAGCAAGGCAATATCGGCCAGCAGCGATAACAGGTATTCAAGGGACGCCCAGTCGGTTGCCGCCACGCTGTGGGCCTGGGTTCTCACTTGCGCCAGGCGCACGTGCAGGGTGTCGGCATACAAGGTGCCCAGCAGATTCCCGGCGATCACCTCAGTGGCAAGTGCCGCTGGCGGGTTGGCCTGTTCGGGAGTGCTCAGTGTCGGGTCGACATAGCCAATGTGCGGTTCGAAAAAGCCGTTGCGGGCATAAATCTTTCTGACCCCTGGCGCCAGGCGCTCCAGTATCTGGTCCTGCAAGAACGGCGTTTTATGCAACTGTTCCAGAAAATCGCCCTGATGCCTGTATTCCGTGAGCGCTGTGCCCTTGCGGTAAAGCACATATAACAACTGCGGCCCGGCATCCAGCGAAGCGGGGCCAATCCAGTACATGCCCTGGGCACTATCGGGATGGCGCCCCTCGATAGCCCGGAACGCCAGTGGCCGGATCACCAGTTCAAGCCCCTGGTACAGCTCGCGGGCCTTGGCGTCCGGGCTGTCGAGTACATGTTTGAGGTAGTGATAGGCCGTGTCGCTCAACTCACCCTTGAGCCTGGCCTGTAACGCGGACTCAAGCAGTTGCGGTGGCAGTTGCTGAGCAAATAAACCCTGGCGCCGGGCCACTCCGGCATGTCCGGGGGTCAGCTTTTCGATCAGCAACGCCTCATGGCGCGCCGCCAGATCCAATGAGCGCACCAGACCGCGCACATAGTGGTCGTCCAGGCCCGCAGGCAGTGGCTGACCGCCCAGGGAGCGATAGTGACGGGTACCGGACTGCACATTGTAGAAATTGCTCAAGGCGAAAAACGTCAACGACCGGGTAAGCCGCGAAACCGCAGCAGGCCCGGCAATTTCACCGCCCGCCGGGCCACTGTATTGAACAACACTGATTTCAATTTCGTCCGGTTCCAGGACAACGCCGGGAAAGTCCGAGTGCAAGCGCGCCTTGAGCTGCGCACGGGCGTAATCCAGAAGCTCGGGCACCCCCTCTGAGTAATGCTCGTCCTCAACACCGACCTGGCGATAACGCAACATAAGGTCGGCATATTCCTGTTGCGCCTCGGGCCGCGCGCGTTTGAGCCAATCAGGAAGACTGTCGATAAACCGTTGATCGCGGACCTCATCCAGAATGCCCTCGACATTGAATGGCGCCTGGGCTGACCAGTAACTCGCCACCTGGTTGATCAGGCTTTGTGCGCCAAGATGGCTGACCACAGCTTGTTCAAGGATAAATTCGATATCCCTGATGTTCATTTGCGTCACCCGCTGCTGGCAGATTTGCAGCCAATGCCCCTCGATCACCGTTGGCACCCACTGCGGGGGCGTCGAGCCACTCTGCAAGGCCTGCTGCACGAGCAAGCGCTCGCGCAGGTGGATGCTGTGCAGCAACGCCCATTGTGCCGTTTTGTCCAGTACCCGCTGGCTCAACGCCTCAAGGCACGCCCCCAGATTCGAAAAGCCTTGCAGCCCAAGACTCGCCGTCCACAGCACCACTCGCCCGCTGTCGTCGGGGTCGGTGCCGCCGCGCTGTGTAATCAAAAAGCTGTTGTGCAGATTGACGCTGCGGTGCTGATCGGGCAGCCATAACGCCAGCTCGCACACATCCGGCATAAAGCCATTCAAGGTACGCCGCTCGTGACGATGGGGGCGGTCCAGTGCGGTGTGGGTCATGTGCGCGTCGACGCTGTTCAGGCGCTCGTTGATCCGTTTGACATGCACTTCATGGCGTAGCACCGAACCTCTGAGCTGCGAGAGTCGCAGGTCCACTGACAAGCCTGACAACGGATCGCTAGCAACGCTGTAAAACCTGCGTAACCCCTGCCCAAAATCGCTGACAAAGTCTGTGGCCGTGCGTTCCAGCAGGGGCCGCAGCGTCCCGCTATCCAGGCTCGGCCTGGCCGATACCATCAACGCCAGCTGGCTCTGCAGCGCGGTTAACTTGCGCCCGACAAGGTCAAGGGTTTGCGTATCGGGCACCGCCGTCAGCGCGGGGGTTGCTTCGCGCTCCAGCGCCAGCCCCGTACTCCAGCGCCCCTGGGTGCTGAGTTGCATCAGCCTGGGGTCCAATAGTGTGCGCACATCCAATGCGTGATCGACCACCGCGTTGACATCAAGCTCGGTAGCCTTGACGGTGCTCATCAGGTACCGCAAGTCGCGCAATTGTTTGTCGATAATCGACTGCACGCGGTCCTCAAACAGGTCACCGCTGATCATTTCGACCTCCACAATGACGTTGTGCATGTTGCGCAACACCGCCTGCTGATCGCGGGACACATGGGTCAGCAGGCTGGCGATATGACGCGGGTCCTTGAGCCGCTCCAATAGGTTTTCCTTGAACGAGACACTGCTGGAGAAGGCTTGCAGGCCGGTTCGCCCACTGAACAGAAACAGCTCGGCCTGCGTAGCGGGCACATAGGCGTTGAACAACCCGGCCAGCGCCACCTCGGCATTGTCCTGCTCCAGTAACGACAGTCGGGCAGGCCGCCATTGGCCTGCGGGCGGCTGGGCGCAACACAAGCCTTTGAGTTCGGCAAACTGTTCCGGGCCCACTCGCCGTTGATGGCGGGCCTGCAGCAACTCATTGAAAAAATAATCGCCCATCACCTGCTGGGCCACTGTGCGCAGGCTCAGGCCCTCAACCTCGGATGACCAGAACTTGAGGATCTGCTCGTGGATTGAACCTTGCGCGGCCTCGGTCGCCCGCCCCACCAGTGCCTGCATGCGCGCATCCAGGGTGGGCGATTGCGCTTGCAACTGAACGTAGGGCACTGTCGGACTCAGGTACTCCCTGATGTGGTCCTGTGGCCACACGCCCTTGGCCATAAAGCGCAGCGCTGCCGCCCCCAGGCTCATGCCTGAAACCTGGCGCCCACCCACATGGCTGTTGACCCACAGGCTTTGCGGCGCCAGGTCCAGCCCCTGAAACTCTTGGTCGAGTTGCAGCTTGAGCGCTTGATCAAGCACCGCTCTCAAGGACGGCAAGCCAAGCAAACGCTCACGTATCAATTCCAGATTGTGCTGATGCAGTGCAATGATCGACTGCTGCCGGTTTGCAAACACCCGGGTCTCGATCAGCAGCCGCTTCAGTTTCAAGGGATGCCCCAGGGTCAGGCTCTCGCGGACCTCGATCGGTACAAAGCGCAGGATGTCTTCACGCAATGCCGGGGCCGCCAGACGCTGCTCAAGTGCCGCGCGCAAGGCCGGGGCGTTGGCGAATTTTTCCAGCCCCGCCACAGGTGAAAACATGAACGCACTCAATGCCTTGTTATTGGCCTGGAGCACGATAAAAAAACCGGCCAGATCTGCTGCCGGGCCCCCTTCTGCGGCAATCATCAGCCGGTGGACTTCCCCGGGTTGCAGCTCCATGACCTGCTGCAAACAGGCCCGCTCCCCGGCCGTCAGCTGCGCGCTGGCCTCAGCCTGCACCAGATCGCTCAAAAAACGCTCTTGCAACACTGCGGCCCAATCGTCGGTGGGCGTTACATCGTCCATGGTCTGCTCCTGATCCTTGCCGTGAAGTAGGCGCAAAACTTGGCGCAAAAACCGCTAACGCTGGCGCTACCTATGCACCACCCGCCAAGTGGGGGCGTATGCACAAGTCACCTGCGGGCCAAGGCGCGCTATCATGCAGCCTGACTCCACGGGCCATGCAGACCCGCTGGCGGATGGAACATTTGGCGTTGAACAAGAGGATTGGCATGTCGCCCTGGCTAACAATTGTGGGAATCGGTGAAGACGGCTTTAGCGGGCTGGGCAAAAATGCGCGTCGCACCTTGCTCGGCGCAGCCACTGTGTTCGGCGCCCAGCGTCAGCTCAACCTGCTGCCTGCCTGTATTCGCGCCGAACGCCAAGCGTGGCCAAGCCCATTTTCCCTGGCGCCGGTACTGGCATTGCGCGGCCAGCCGGTCTGCGTTCTGGCCAGCGGCGACCCGATGCTGTTTGGTGTCGGCGCCAGCCTGGCGCGGGTGATTGCCAGCGATGAAATGCAGGTGCTGTCGTCACCGTCATCTTTTTCACTGGCTGCGGCCCGCCTGGGTTGGCCGCTGCAGGACGTGGTCACGCTGTCAGTGGTGGCGCGCCCGGTGGCGGCCCTCAACGCACACCTGCACAGTGGCGTACGCTTGCTGGTCTTGAGCAATGACGGTAAAAGCCCGGCCGCCATCGCCGCTCTGCTGCGCGAACGCGGCTTTGGCCCCAGCCGCCTGCATGTGCTGGAGCACGTGGGCGGCCCGGCGGAACGACGGGTTGAGGCCAGCGCCAATGACTGGAGCGACCCGCCCATCGCAGCCCTTAACTTGATTGCCATCGATTGCCTGGCCGACGACAGCGCCCAGCCGCTGTCACGCACCGGCGGGCTTCCGGACAGCGCCTTTGCCCATGATGGCCAGCTGACCAAGCGCGATGTGCGCGCCATCACCCTTGCCCGCCTTGCCCCCTTGCCCGGCCAATTGCTCTGGGACGTAGGCGCGGGCAGCGGCTCGATCGGGATCGAGTGGATGCGTACCTGGCCGAGTTGCCGCACCCTGGCGATTGAAGCCGATCCCGGGCGCCAGCAATTGATTGAACACAACCGCGATGCCCTGGGTGTGCCCGGCCTGCAACTGATTCGCGGCAAGGCCCCGCAAGCCCTTGAAGGGCTGGAGCGTCCGGACGCGATCTTTATCGGCGGCGGCGTGACCCGCGAAGGCGTACTCGACACCTGCTGGCAACAACTCAAGCCCGGCGGCCGACTGGTGGCCAATGCCGTTACCCTGCAAAGCGAAATGCTGCTGATGAGCTGGCGCGAGCGCCACGGCGGCGAGCTGACCCGCATTCATATCGCCCAGGCCCAGCCCCTGGGCGAATTCGACACCTGGCGCCAGGCGTTGCCGATTACCCTTCTGGACATAACCAAGCCCCTCGATGCGTGACGAAACCGCCGAACAACCCGCCCCCCTGCGCAGCGGCCTGACCACCGGCAGCTGCGCCACCGCCACCAGCCTGGCCGCTGCCCGCCTGCTGCTGGGCGACGTGTGTAACGACGCCGTGCAAATCACTTTGCCCAAGGGCAAACAGGTGCAAATGCGCCTGGAGTTCTGCCGTCTGTGGGAAGACGGCGCCGAAGCGGGCACCCTCAAGGACGCCGGCGACGATCCCGATGTGACCCACGGCGCACTGCTCTATTCGCGGGTGCGCTTGCGACCGGAACCGGGCATTGGCTTTGTTGCCGGGCAAGGTGTCGGCACCGTAACCCGCCCGGGTCTGGTATTGAACGTAGGCGAGCCGGCGATCAATCCGGTGCCACGCAAAATGATCACCGAACATCTGCAGCAACTGGCAACCGAACTGGGTTACGGCGGTGGCTTTGAAGTGACCGTCAACGTACAGGACGGCGAAGCCCTGGCCCTGAAAACCATGAACCCGCGCCTGGGGATTCTCGGCGGGCTGTCGATCCTGGGCACCAGCGGCATCGTGCGGCCGTTTTCCTGCGCGGCTTATATCGCCTCTATCCACCAGGGCATAGACGTCGCCAAGACTAACGGTTACCTGCACATTGCCGCCTGCACCGGCAATGCCAGCGAAGACACCATGCGCCGGGTCTACAACTTGCCGGAAATCGCCCTGATCGAAATGGGCGACTTTGTCGGCGCAGTGCTCAAGCATCTGCGCAAAGTGCCTGTGGATAAACTGAGCATTTGCGGCGGTTTCGGCAAGATCAGCAAACTGGCCGCCGGGCATATGGACCTGCACAGTCGTCACTCCAGCATCGACCTGCCGCAACTGGCCCAATGGGCAGCGGATATCGGGGCCGACCATCCGCTCCAGGAGGCCATCCGCCAGGCCAACACCAGCCAGCAAGCCCTGGCGATGGCCAGCGCCGCCGGCATCGCGCTGGGTGATGCCGTGTGCCAGCACGCGCTGGATTTTGCCCGCAGCGTGGTGCCGGCCCAGGTACAGGTTGAGGTATTTGCCATCGACCGTCAGGGCGGGATCGTCGGTCACGCCGGAGCCTTTGCATGAAGCGTATTTTGTTATTGGGCGGGGTCACCGAAGCGCTGGCCATCGCCCGCACCCTGGGCCCGCAACATGTCTACAGCCTGGCCGGGGTTGGCCGGGTGCCCACGGACCTGACCTGCAAGGTAAGGGTGGGCGGTTATGGCGGTGCTGAAGGTCTGGCCCGATACATTCGCGATGAGGGTATCGATTTGCTGCTGGACGCCACTCACCCCTACGCCGCGCAAATCAGCCAGAACGCGGCCCTCGCTGCTGCTGCCAGTGGCATCCCGTGCTGGGCGCTGCGTCGCCCGGCCTGGGTGGCGCAGACGGGCGATGACTGGCGTGAAGTGGCAGATTGGAGCGAACTGGTCGAAGCGCTCGCCACCTTCCAGCGCCCCTTGTTCACCTTGGGCCGTGAGCCGCTGGAGCACCTGCACGAAATCCCGCCAGAGCAGTTCTGGACCCTGCGCGCCCTGGACGTTTACCCCGGCAACGTACGCTGTGAGGTAATCGGCGCACGCGGGCCGTTCCTTATCGATGACGAACGCATGTTGTTTGCCCAACGGCGCATCGACGTATTGATCAGTAAAAACAGCGGCAGCAGCGCCACCGAACCCAAACTGGAAGTGGCCCGCGAGCGCGGGGTGCCGGTGTTGATCCTCAAGCGCCCGGAGTTGGCGCAGGTGGATCGGGAATTCTCGACAGTCGAGGACCTGCTGGAATCTTTGGCGCAGGAACGTTATTTGTTGTGAACAGCGCCCAACCTGTGGGAGGTGGCTTGCCTGCGATGGGAACAGCGCGGTCTTGCTGATAAAACCCGGTGAGGCCCTCGCAGCCAATTCATGCGCTGTAACTTTTAGCAGCTTTACGATATGGTAACCTATTAGTTACCTTCGTTCGCATGACGATAAACGTAGAAGAATATTGCGGCCAAGACCAAACCAGCCCTTTCGAGCGCTGGTTTTCGTCATTGGATGCCCAGGCAGCAGCCAAGGTATCCACGGCAATCATGCGCATGGAGATGGGCAACACCTCAAACATAAAGTGGTTTGAAGGCTTGGGGGAATACCGCATCGATTGGGGCCCGGGCTATAGAATCTATTTGTTACAGGAGGGCAAACGCTTGATCATCCTGTTTGGCGGCGGCGACAAATCCAGCCAGAAGCACGATATCAAACAAGCGAAAAAGCTCATTGCCGAGTACAAACGTCGGCAAAACGCAACGCAACACACGAGGTAGTTCCTATGGCTCTCACAAGAAGTTTCAAGCAAACGATTGCTGAGCGAGCCGAACGCGATCCTGCATTTGCTCAAGCTCTGCTCGATGAGGCCGCGACACTCTTCCTCAATGGCGAACCGGAGATGGCGCGCGTCATCCTGCGCGACCTGGTGAATGCCACCGTAGGGTTTGAAGGGTTGGCCAAAGAAACAGCAAAACCCAGTAAAAGCCTGCACCGAATGCTCTCGGTCAGCGGCAATCCAAGCATGGACAATCTGGCAGCGATATTTGCTGTCATCCGGGCTAATCTGGGAGTACAAATCGAGGTGCATGCGGTGCCCGCGCATTAATGTGTTTTCTCTGTCGCGACACTTCGCCACACCCGCACTTTTTACTTACGCCGAGCATTCAGGCTAAATAGCCCCTTGATCGCTCCACTCACGGAATTCGTCATGTCCCGACAACGGTTTGCATTTGCCTGGATCGCCTGCTTTGCAGTGCTGTTCAACATGCTCGCCATGTCGATGGCCGGGGCGACTCAATCCGCTGAGCGTGGCCCCACCGAGCAATTCATGTGGAGCAGCTTCTGCTCCTCCACCGGCACCAAGATGGTCGCCGTGTCGCTGGGCAAGTTCGAGCCCGCAGACAGCCAGCAAGACGATCACTCGACCATGCAGCATTGCTGGTGCTGTTCGGGCTCTGCGCCGCTGGTGGCGCTGCCCGCGCATGTTCCCGCCCTTTATTTTGCGGCTATCGAGCGCGGCCACAGCCTGGTCCCCGATCATCTCAAACGCCCCACACCGCGCCAGCAATGGCCGAGCCTCAACCCCCGCGCATCGCCCCTGGTCTGATTCATCCTCGCAACCCCTTTGCGTTTTGAATCGTTCCGGAGAATTGCCATGTTGAACCTTTCCCTGTTCAAGCACGTCGCGATTGCGGCGGCTGTGTTGCTGCCTGCCTGTTTTGCCAACGCCCACCAGTACAAAAGCGGCGACCTCGAAATCGCCCACCCGTGGTCTCAAGAACTACCGCCCAACGCCCCGACCGTGGCGGCGTATTTCGTCATTCACAACACCGGCAGCACTGCCGATCGGCTGGTCAGTGTCGACACGCCCATTGCCGATAAGGCCGAGTTGCATCAGCACATCATGGAAGGCGACTTGATGAAGATGTTGCCCGTGGCCAGCGTCGAAGTCCCGCCCGGTGGCACCGTCACCTTTGCGCCCATGGCGTACCACGTGATGATGTTCGGCCTCAAGGATCGCAGCCTGTTGCAAGACGGCAAGCACTTCCCCCTGACCCTGCATTTTGAAAAAGCCGGTGACGTGCCGGTGCAAGTCAATGTGCAGAAGCAGGCCCCGGCCGACAGCATGGAACACATGCACGCCCACTAACGGCCAAGGTTTCTGCCCCCCGTGCGCGAACCTCGCGCCAGGCACTCCATGTCGCACATTCGCGGCAGTTGGCTGAGCCTGTTTGCCATGTTGATGATCTTTATCGGCCCGCTGATTTCCCAGGCGATGCCGATGGACCATCACGCCTCCATGCCAATGCCCATGCCCATGTCGATGGATATGGGCATGGACATGTCTGCGCACGCCGATCATGAACAGCCCGGCGCCGACCACCATGCCCTCTGGGAAAAGTGCGGCTACTGCACCCTGCTGTTCAGTTGCCCGGCCCTGCCCGGCACCCCGGGCCTGACCCTCTACAATTCGCCAGAGCCCACTCGCTATCTGGCTGCCAATCCCCGCCTGGGCCATGCCCGCCAACCGGTCTTCCCCGGCTCCCGCTCCCGCGCGCCTCCCGTATTCCTCTAGCTACCGACACCACAACACACCCTCTGGCCGACCTGCATGGGCTGTTTTAGACAGCCGCAGGTGCGTGGCCGCGTTGTATTCGTCTGACTATTGGAATGTATATGTCCCGCTTTACTCCTGCCTCCCGTTTGCCCTTTACCCTCAGCACCCTGTGCTGTGCGATTCTGGCAACCACCGCTATGGCCGACGAACATGCCGGGCACAGCAATGAGCTGAGCCCGCTGGTGATCACCGCCATCGCCCCCAGCTCACCGCTGACCATCGTCACCAACCCCAAGGACCCGCGCCAGCCCGTGCCTGCCAGTGACGGCGGCGACTACCTCAAGACCATCCCCGGCTTCGCCCTGATCCGCAACGGCGGCACCAACGGCGACCCGGTACTGCGCGGCATGTTCGGCTCGCGCCTGAATATCCTCACCAACGGCGGCGAAATGCTCGGTGCCTGTCCCGGGCGCATGGATGCCCCCACCTCGTATATCTCGCCAGAAACCTACGACAAGCTCACGGTCATCAAAGGCCCGCAAACCGTGCTCTGGGGGCCGGGCGCCTCGGCGGGCACCATCCTGTTCGAGCGCGAGCCCGAGCACTTCGGCGAGCTGGGCACCCGGGTCAATGCCAGCCTGCTGGCGGGTTCCAACGGGCGCTTGGACAAAACCATCGACGCCGCCGCCGGTGGCCCGTTGGGCTACGTGCGGGTCATCGGCAACACCGCCCATGCCGATGACTACAAGGACGGCAACGGTGACACCGTGCCTTCGCGCTACGACAAATGGAACGGCGATATCGCCCTGGGCTGGACCCCGGACGCCGACACCCTGCTGGAACTCACCGCCGGCAAGGGCGACGGTGAAGCGCGCTCGGCCGGACGCGGCATGGACGGCAGCCAGTACAAACGCGAAAGCCTGGGCCTGCGCTTTGAAAAATCCAATATCGGCGATGTTCTCGACAAGCTCGAAGCCCAGGTCTACTACAACTACGCCGACCATGTGATGGACAACTACAGCCTGCGCACGCCGTCGGGCACCGGCATGATGGCTGGCCCAATGGCTTCCAACGTCGACCGCCGCACCCTCGGTGCACGGATCAAGGCCACCTGGCGCTGGGCCGACTACCAGTTGATCAGCGGGATCGATGCCCAGACCAATGAGCACCGCAAACGCTCAGGCATGGGCATCGATACCTACAAGGATCAGAACTGGACCAAGGACGCCGATTTCCACAACTATGGCGCCTTTGGCGAGTTGACCTGGTACGCCGCAGAGCGTGACCGGCTGATTACCGGTGCCCGTGTTGACCGCGCATCCGCCAAGGATTACCGCGCCCGACTCGGCTCGGGAATGATGAGCAAACCCAACCCGACCCTGGACAAGACTCGCGCCGACACCCTGCCCAGCGGTTTCGTACGTTACGAGCATGACCTGAGCGACAGCCCGACCACGGTGTACGCAGGCCTGGGCCACAGCCAGCGTTTCCCGGATTACTGGGAGCTGTTTTCGCCGAGTTCCGGCCCTGCCGGTTCGGTGAATGCGTTCGATGCCATCAAGCCCGAGAAAACCACCCAGCTGGACGCGGGCATGCAGTACAAAACCGACACTCTGGAGGCCTGGGCCTCGGTGTACGCCGGCGAGATCCGCGACTACATCCTCTTCGACTACGCCAAGGGCTCATCCCAAGCGCAAAACATTAACGCCCGGGTCATGGGCGGCGAGTTGGGCGCGGCGTATCAGTTGACGTCCAACTGGAAAGCCGACGCCACCCTGGCCTACGCCTGGGGCAAGAACACCAGCGACGGTAAAGCGCTGCCGCAAATGCCGCCCCTGGACACCCGCCTGGGCCTGACCTACAGCCAGGACGACTGGAGCGCTGGCGCCCTGTGGCGCGTCGTCGCCCGCCAGGACCGGATCGACCGCAACGCCGGCAACGTAGTCGGCAAGGACTTCGACAAAAGCGCCGGCTTTGGCGTGTTCTCGTTGAACGGTGCGTACCGCATAAGCAAAAACCTCAAGGTCAGTGCCGGGGTCGACAACCTGCTGGATAAAAACTACAGCGAGCACTTGAACATGGCGGGCAACGCCGGGTACGGCTACCCGGCCAACGACCCGCGCGCCATCAATGAACCGGGCCGCACGCTGTGGACCAAGGTGGATGTGAGCTTCTGACAGACCTCTAGCCCTCACCCCAACCCTCTCCCGGAGGGAGAGGGAGCTGATTTGCGCCGTGCTTGAACCCGCTGCGGTCAGTCCCCTCTCCCTCTGGGAGAGGGCTAGGGTGAGGGTCTTTGCTGACGACAACAATTTCAACCTTGCGGAGCCGCTCACATGAGCCGACCAACACCGTCTTTCTACAGCCTGGCCTGGCGCTGGCACTTCTATGCCGGGCTGTTTGTCGCCCCGTTCATGATCCTGCTGGCCCTGACCGGGATCATTTACCTGTTCAAACCCCAGCTTGATCCACTGCTGTACGACCATCTGCTCAACGTCACCCCGACCCATCACAGCCTCAGCGCCGACGAGCAACTGAGCCGTGTGCAGGCCACTTATCCACAGGGCCATATCAGCCAGTACCTGCCTCCCGTCAACCCCGAGCGCAGCGGCCAGTTCGTGATCAACCACGGCGGGCGCGAGCTCAATGTGTTTATCAACCCCTACACCGGCCAGGTGCTGGGAGAGCAGGATGCCAAGCTCAACCTGCAAGCCGTAGCCCGCGCCCTGCACGGCGAGTTGATGATCGGCACCCTCGGCGACCGGCTGGTGGAACTCGCCGCCGGCTGGGGCGTGGTGCTGGTGGTGTCAGGCCTGTACCTGTGGTGGCCTCGCGGGCAGTCGGCAGCGGGCATCCTGTGGCCACGCCTGAACCGGCGCGGGCGCCTGCTGTGGCGTGACTTTCATGCCGTTACCGGGTTCTGGGGCGCGGCCTTGCTGCTGTTTATGCTGATCAGCGGCATGACCTGGACAGGCTTCTGGGGCAAGCAATACGCCGACCTGTGGAACCGTTTCCCGGTGGCCATGTGGAACGACGTGCCCAAGTCCGATATCGAGGCCCGCAGCCTCAACAACGCCGCCCGCCAGACAGTGCCCTGGGCCATGGAAAACACCCCGATGCCGGTCTCCGGCGCCCACGCCGAACATATGGCCCACGCCGCGCACGCTTCAGGCCCCGCAGCCCCCGGCATTCGCCTGCAGGACGTGGTCGACACCGCCACTGCCCGCCAGGTCGAACCCGGCTACAGCATCACCCTGCCAACCACCGCCAGCGGCGTATTCACCATTGCCGTGTTCGCCGACGACCCGCGCAACGACGCCACCCTGCATGTTGATCAATACACCGGCACGGTACTGGCCGACGTGCGCTGGCAGCACTACGGCAACGTTGCCCGCGCCACCGAAATGAGCGTGATGCTGCACGAGGGCAAGCTGTTCGGCTCACTGAACCAGATCGCGATTCTGCTGGTGTGCCTGATGATCCTGCTCAGTTCCGTGAGCGGCCTGGTGATCTGGTGGAAACGTCGCCCGCAGGGCGGTCTGGGCGTGCCGGCGCTGCGTCACGACTTGCCGACCTGGAAGACCGGGGTAGTGATCATGCTCACCCTGGCCATCGCATTCCCATTGGTGGGCGCTTCGTTGATCGTTGTGTGGGGGCTCGACCGCCTGCTGCTGTTGATCCGCAAACAGCGCCACATGAGCACCTCTCATGATCCGCATTAGGCATCCGAGAGGCGCATTCTAGAGCCTTGGCTATAATGGCACGCCAGTAACATGCCCGAAATAAATGTTACTATATAACAAAACAAGTTAAGCTCCATCACCCGCCGCCAGGAGGCAGCGGGGACACCTCTTGAAATAAGCGACTCACTGCCCCGATGAACAAGTACCTTTTGTCCAGCTTCTGCCTGCTGGCGCTCAACAGCGCCCAGGCCGATGACACCGCACCTTCCCTGATGTTGCCAGCCGCGAGCATTACCGCCCCTGAAGTCGAAATCGAAAGCATCGACCTCAAGACAGCCACCAGCGCCGGCTCACGCTTGAATCTCAACAGTCTCGAAACTCCGGCCAGCGTTGAAAGCCTGACCGGGGCGCAAATACGCGCCCGGGGCGACCGCAGCGTGCAGGACGCCGTAACTCGCACCACCGGTATCAGCAACACCGGCACACCGGGCAACGGCGGCTCGGCCTACTCGGCCCGGGGCTTTGTCGGCGAAGGCTCGGTGATGCAGCTCTATGACGGCGTACGCATGTACAGCGGCGCGGGCACCGTGACCTTCCCGGTGGACGACTGGTCGGTGGAGCGCATCGACGTGCTGCGCGGCCCGGCCTCGGTGCTGTATGGCGAAGGCGCCACCGGCGCGGTGTTCAACGTGATCCCGAAAAAGCCCTTTACCGGCGCAATAGAAAACCACCTGCGGGTGGGCTACGGTTCCTACGACACCCGCCAGCAGGCGCTGGACAGCGGCGGCTCGCTGACCGACACACTGAGCTACCGGTTGAATATCAACCACCTTCAGAGCAACGGCTGGATCGACCACGGCGACTCCGAAAACACCTTTATCAGCGCTGCCCTGCGCTGGCAGGCCAGCGATGACCTGGCGTTCACCTTGAGCCACGACTATGGCGATCAAGAACCGCAAAACGACTTCGGCGTGCCGCTGATCAATGGCCGGTATCACGAAAGCCTGCGGGACAAGAACTACAACGTGCGTGATGCAAAACTGCATTACAACGACCAGTGGACGCGCCTGAATACTGAATGGCAGATAAACGACGACCTCAGCGCCAGCAACGAGCTGTATTACCTCAAGGCCCAGCGCCGCTGGCAGAACGCCGAAAACCACGCCTGGAGTGAAAGCCAGCAGACGTTGCTGCGTAGCGGCTACTACAGCATCAAGCACGAACAGGAACAGGTCGGCGACCGCCAGACCTTCACCCTCAACCACGACCTATTCGGCCTCAAAAGCAGAACCCTGGTGGGTGCAGACTACAACCGTATCCACTTCAATCTGCACAGCAACTCGCCCTACACCGATGTGAACACCGGCGGTCAGCCCATCGACCTGTACCACCCGGATCGCGGCGAATTCGAAAGCAAATCGCCGTACCGCGATCAATACACCACCACCACGCAACAGGTTTCGCTGTTCGCAGAAAACCGCACCGAGCTGAGCGATCAACTGTCGCTGGTCACCGGCGTGCGCCGCGATATCGTGCATCTGGACCGTGATGACTTCGCCGTCAATGGCGACGCCACTCGAACTGACCGCAGCCTGTCGGCCAACAGCTGGAAAGTCGGGCTGGTATACGAGCTGACCCCGGACATGTCGATCTATGCCCAGCAAGCCACCAGCGTTGATGGCGTAGGCGGTTTGATCAGCCTGAGCGAGAAGCAGCAAAACTTCGAGCTGGCCCATGCGCGCCAGACCGAAATCGGCTTCAAACACATGTTCTGGGACCAGCGCGGTGAATGGACCCTGGCGGCCTATCACATCGTCAAAAAAGACCTGCTGACCTCCGACCCGAATATCCCGGGCAATTCGCTGCAAGTGGGCGAGCAGTCCTCCAGCGGCCTGGAAGCCAGCCTCGACCTACAACTGCCGCAGCGCTGGCAGTTGCAGGCCAACGCCTCGGTAGTGCGCGCGCAGTACGACAAGTTCGATGACGAAGGCGTATCGCGCAAAGGCAACCGCCCCACCGATGTACCGCGTCGCACCGCCAACCTGTGGTTGAGCAAGGCCATCACCGATGATGTAAGTGCCGGTGCCGGCGTGCGCTATGTCGACTCGCGTTATGCCGACATGGCCAACACTGTCGAACTGCCGAGTTACACCGTGGTCGACGCCACCGTTAGCTGGAAAGCGTTGCCCAAAACCACCCTGGGTTTGCGCTTGAACAATTTGTTCGACCGCCAGTACGCCGTAACCCAATACAATGGCGGCCAACAGTGGATCATGGGCGAGCCGCGCTCGTTCTTTGTGACCGCTGATTACACCTTTTAACCCTGTGGGAGCGGGCTTGCTCGCGATGCAGGCGGCGCGGTCTGTCAGAGCGACTGCGGCGATGCCATCGCGAGCAAGCCCGCTCCCACACTCTAGAAACGCACCGGATTTTTATGACCCGCCTCACCCTTACTCAACTCGCCTGGACCCCTCTGGGCCACGGCCATTGCCATCACCAGTTCCAGCTGCGTGATGCCAACCTGCACGTCGCGGCGGGTGAGTTTGTGGGGCTGATCGGGCCCAACGGCAGCGGCAAGACCAGCCTGCTGCGTTGTGCCTACCGTTTCAGCAAGCCCGAGGCCGGCCAGGTTCACCTCGGCCCGCACAATCTCTGGCAGCAATCGCCCCGCTGGTGCGCACAACGCATCGCCGTGGTCTTGCAGGAATTCCCCGATGCCTTTGGCCTGACCGTTGACGAAGTGGTCGCCATGGGCCGCACACCGCACAAGGGTCTGTTCGACGGCGACACCGATGCCGATCGCCAACTGGCCAAAAGCGCCCTGGCCAGCGTCGGCCTGCACGGTTTTGAAGACCACGCTTTCGCCACCCTCTCGGGCGGCGAAAAACAACGGGTGATCCTGGCCCGTGCCCTGACCCAGCAGCCCGAACTGCTGATCCTCGACGAGCCGACCAACCACCTCGACCCGCGTTATCAGCTGGAACTGCTGCAACTGGTCAAGCGCCTGAACATCGGCACCCTGGCCAGCATCCACGACCTCAATCTGGCCGCCGCCTTTTGCGACCGCCTGTATGTGATCGACCACGGCAAGATCATCGCCAGCGGGACGCCCCGCGAGGTGCTGACCGTCGAATTGCTGCGCGATGTGTTTGGTGTGGCAGCCCTGATCGACGACCATCCGCTGTCCGGCTACCCACGCATTACCTGGATAACCCAACCATGAACCTGATTCGTTTCGCGCTCTGCCTGAGCGTTATGCTCGGCTCGCCCCTGGCCTTTGCCCAAGCCACGAAATACCCGCTGACCGTGCAGAGCTGCAACCGCGCCGTGACCTTCAATGAAGCGCCAAAACACGCGGTCAGCCATGACATCAACATGACCCAGATGATGCTCGCCCTGGGGCTCAAACCCCATATGGCCGGCTACAGCGGAATCAGCGGCTGGAAGGCTGTCACCCCGCAAATGAAGGTCATCCTGGATGGCCTGCCGGAGCTGGCGAGCAAGTACCCGTCAGTGGAAACCCTGCTCAACGCCAATGTCGATTTCTTCTTCGCCGGGTGGGATTACGGCATGCGCGTGGGCGGTGACCTCACACCGCAAACCCTGACGCCGCTGGGCATCAATGTGTATGAGCTGACCGAGTCCTGTGCGTTTGTCATGAAACGCCCGCCCGCCAGCATGGAAGACACCTACAACGACCTGCGCAACCTGGGCAGGATCTTCGACGTGCAGGATCGCGCCACTGCGCTGATCGCACAGATGCAGGCAAAAATTGCCGACGTACAAAAGACCCTGCCCGCCTCCAAACCCCGGGTATTTCTGTATGACAGCGGTGAAGACCGGGCCATGACCTCGGGCAAGCTGGGCATCCCCCACGCCCTGATCGAAGCCGCCGGCGGCAACGACATACTCAGCGATATCGACGCCAGCTGGACCCGCATCAACTGGGAAACCGTGGTCGAGCGCAACCCCGAAGTGATAGTGATCGTCGACTACAGCGAAGTGAGCGCCGAGCAAAAACAACGCTTCCTGGAAACCAGCCCGGCCCTGCAATCGGTAGACGCCATCCGTAACAAGCGCTTTATCGTTATCCCTTACGTGCAAGCCACGCCGGGTATCGACAACGTGCTCGCCATCGAAACCCTGGCCAAAGGCTTTCACCCACAATGATCGCTCGCCGCTATGCCCTGTTGCTGATTGCCCTTGGCGCGCTGCTGCTGGTGTCGTGCGTGGTGTCGCTGGGTTTTGGCCCGGCGCGGGTGCCGGTGGACGTGGTGTGGCAGATTTTGCTGAACAAGCTGTTTGGCATCGGTGACATGAACTGGAGCGCGGGCCAGGAACATATTGTGTGGCTGATCCGCGTGCCGCGCATGCTGCTGGGGGCGCTGGTGGGCGCGGGGCTGGCCCTGATCGGCGCGGTGTTGCAGGCGGTAACCCGCAACCCGCTGGCCGATCCGCACCTGCTGGGCGTGACCAGCGGCGCCACCCTGGGCGCAGTGATTGTGGTACTGCATGTGGGTGAAATCGTCGGCCTGTTGACCTTGCCCATTGCTGCCTTTATCGGTGCACTGCTGAGCATGGTACTGGTACTGGCCATCGCCAGCCGCCACGGTCGGCTCGACAGTGACCGCCTGCTGTTATGCGGGGTTGCCGTGTCGTTTGTGATGATGGCCGTGGCCAACACGCTGCTGTTTCTGGGCGACCACCGTGCCAGCTCTGCCGTGTTGTTCTGGATGCTGGGCGGCCTGGGGCTGGCACGCTGGGAACTGCTGGCCATCCCCAGCGCCAGCGTACTGTTGGGGCTGGTGTTGCTGCTGGGCATGGCCCGCCCGTTGAACGCGCTGATGGCCGGCGAGCAAACAGCCGTGACCTTGGGTTTGAATGCACGCAACGTGCGCTTGCGGGTGTTTCTGATTGCCTCGCTGATGACCGGTGTACTGGTGGCCATCAGCGGCTCGATTGGCTTTGTCGGCCTGATGATCCCGCACATTGCGCGGCGTTTGGTGGGCGCCGAACACCGGCGGTTATTGCCGGTGTCGGCGCTGCTGGGCAGTGTATTTCTGGTGTGGGTCGATGTGGCGGCCCGCACCCTGATCGCTCCCGAGGACTTGCCCATCGGCGTGGCCACGGCAGCGATAGGCGGGCTGTTCTTTATTGGCTTGATGCGTAAACGCTAAAGCTCATCGCGCACCGGCCCCACTTTCAACTGCACCACCGGCATACCGGGGGTCGTGCCTTCATAGTCAAACACCACAGGTTGCGTCGACACGGTAAGGCGGGTATTGACCGCCCCGGTTCGCGGCCAGGTGCTGCTTGGCTGCAATACCCGCAGGCCACCTGAGTTGAGCACGCGGGTCAGGGTATCGCTGGGCAAGGCCGGGGTTCGAGTAGGGCTGCTGTTTTCAATGAAGTAGCGCTCGTAGGTGACACTGGCGCCGCTCACATACTCACACAGCCGGTCATTGGCCTCTTTGTCACCGCGCCAGTACCTCAACAACCCTCCGTCATCGGTCGAGAGGTACAGAAAATCAACACTGACGTCGCTCAACTCCCGGTGAAGTGTTCGGGTGGCGTAGCAAATGTCGACCGGCCAAAACATGTTTTTCAACAGGTTGGTTTCAATCGCAGTGCCCGCCACCTGCCCGCTGACCTCACGGGCGAAATGCAGGGATTTGATGGCATAGCCACCGGGCAACACCGTTCTGGCAGACGGCACGTTCGGCAGCGACAAGTGCGTCCCCAGAATCATCTGCGCCACATTCACCGGCTCATCGTTTTCCATCAATTGCAGGGCCACGTAAGTGTCGTAATCGGGGTGACGCAACACGCCCCCCATCATATTGGCCACGCACGGATGCTTGAGGTGTTGATGCTCATACCGCGCCGCATCGTCGGGGTGACTGAACACGGGGCCCAAGGCAAAGAACCGGATGCTGCTGACCGTCGCAGCGGGTACTTCCAAACCATAAGGTTGCCAGCCAGCGCTGACACGCCCCGCACGGGTCCAGACCGGATTGGTTTTGATCACCTGTAAATCACCCGCCATCGCTACCTTGCGCACATAGTCCAGCGGCGTGAGCTTGAGGGTTGTCAGTTGATCAAGCGTGGCCTTGCCGCCCTCCCTGAATACGCCGCTGGCCAACTGCGCCTGCGATGACCTGTCGATATAGCGCAACAACGCGCCGTCGCTGCTGGACAGGTAAAGCACCGCAGCCGCAGGCACCAAACCAATTTGCGCCTTGATACTGTCACTGAGCGCCAGTGCCCGGGCAAAATCCACCGGTGACACAAATGCCTCATAAATCCGCCTGGTGTCCAACCCTTCCACGCCTGCCGCCACCCTGGGTGCTGCCACATAGACTGCCTGGAGCTTGAAACCCGGCGGGAGTCGGTGCTGGTCGGTCACTGCATCACGGGCAAACAATCGGTCCAGGGTAAATTCCCCGCCTTCCAATGGCAGGGTCGCTATGTATTCGTCCCCGTGAAGACTGGCGAGTATCACTCCGTATTGAGACGTGTGCGCAAACGTCATGCCGTTGTGCACATAGCGCACGGCATCCTCCAACTGGGTAAATACCGGGCTGCAAGCCAGAGGCCGTGGCGCCTCTGTCGCAGCTGGCACGGCATCCGGCTTGAAGTCCGCCGCTACCTTGCCGGGCTGCCCCCACAACGCACTGCCGACAACAACCTGCAAATCCCCCGCCTGAGCGACCTGGCGAACGTAGTCCACGGGTTTGATCGAGTTGGCGCGCAGGGTCATGTGCATCGCGTTCCGCCGAACATTTTCGGGATGCTCCACAGGCGGCGCGATCTGCGTGCGCAGCGCCCGTTCGAGGGGCGAGTCGCTGGGGGTGTACTTGAGCAAGGTGCCGTTACGCGCCGAAAAATAGCGGATCCTGGCCCACTCACGATCCCGGATGGCTGCATTGAGTTCGTGGGGTTCAAGCATGTTGCGCCACAACTGTTCCTGTGACGCTGAACGCCATAGCCACAACGGATGCACACGATGGGTGTGATAAACCGCCACCACGGCACAACCGTGGGGTGTGAGCTCGATAAGTTCAGGTGGCAGCACGCAGACGGGATCGAAGCTCTCGTTATGACAGGCCAGGGGCTCGGTAGCGACAAAGCGATTGTCCAGCCGCTGATAGATCAGACCGCCGTAGACCTTGTCATCTCGCCCGGCAATCTGTTCGTGGGCGTAACGCGCTGCATCATCAGCCGAGATGAAAGACGGGCTCATGGCCCGCCGGTAAAAGCCATCGTAGGGTTGCCAGGCTGGCGTTACCTGCCCCTCCCTGCTCCACAGGTCACTGGTATGCAGCACGCTTAACTCGCCCACACGGGAAAGCTCGCGAATAAACGCGCTGGTGAGCGTCATGCCGCTGAGCAGCTCCCGCGTAATCGCCAACCCCTCACCCTGGGTGAGCGGCGCCAGCAAGGTGTGCTCGGCCGGGGTAAACATCGATACGTATTTCAAGACAGCGCCATCGTTGGTGCAGATAAACAGCGGCACTGCGCGCGCGGCCGATGGCCCGGCCAATGCCTGGGCAGCCTTGACCCCATTGGCCAGGGCCTGGGGAAACAGGAAGTTCTTGAATACCGAAGGCTCTTGCACGGGCACCAGACTGGGGTCGCGGTAAAAACCGTCGCGGCAGTACAGGCCTGCCACCTCGTAATAAGGGGGTATGAGACCTGGAGTGGAGGCCGTCGAGGGGAAAATCTTCGACAGTGAGAAATCCAGCTCTCCTGAAACCGGTTCCGAAGCGACAAACACGGGCTGGCCTTTGTGTTCGAGGATGATCCCGTACACGCTGTCACTGGTTTGATTGACCCGCGCCCGCATCTCTTTGACGGCCTGCTCGATGCTTTCACTGATAGGCCCAAACGCGGGCTGCTGCACGATCACCGGGGCAATATCCAGGGATTTTGACGGCGTGAACACCTTGAAGTCCCCCCGCAACAGCCCCGGCTTTGCGCCCCATATTTCAGTGGACTGAATCACCCGTAACGTCCCGACCCTGGCTGCCGCCTGGATGTATTGGGCGATGGTGGGAAATGTCAGTTTCCCCTCGCTGGTATCGAGGGCAATTCGCTCTGTGAGCGCTTCTTCCAGAGGCGATCCGCTGGCGATGTATTTGAGCAGCGAGCCATTGACCCCCGACAAATAATGGGCGACAGCAAAATAGGCATTGAGCCGATTGAGCACCATGTCCGCAGTAGAAAAGCTGTTGATGGCAGTTTGAATGTCCTGGGGTGGCCAAGATTTTAAAACACCTTGCAGCTTGTCGTAGTTCGCCGGGTGCGAATGGTACAAGGCGACACAGGTATAGCCCGGGGGGGTAATAAATAAACCCTTGGCATCGGTTGAAATGACCAGTGTCGGGTCAAAAGAACTTTGTCTTCCTCTTACCGGACGCGTTGCGAAATAGCGTCCCTGGGTATCTTGCAAGATAGCCCCACCGTACTCGACGGTGCGGTAGTCCGCGATCAGATGATGGGCAAAGCGCGCGGCATCATCGGCATTGATAAAGGCCGGGCTTAGTGTCGGCAATACGGTTTGCACATTGGGATGTGCGTTGCGTTTTTCACGGTTCTCGGTGTAATCCATAGCAATGGCATCCTTGATCAAAGAAGGGAGATCGGCCAAGGCCGGATCTCCTTTCATCATCAAGAGCCGTGCGCTGAACGGGCGGTAAATAGTTAAGTTGCCCTGCGAAACCGCCCCCTCCTGGGGCGAACAGACCCAGGCTAGCGATTTATGCCTGCCTGGCACCAAGGCAGCGCACTCAAGCCCCCATATGGTGCGCCATGACGCCCGATTTTCGCGCAAAGCGCCGTTGCAGAGCCTTATTGCAACTCCGGCACAGCCCTTGCTAAGACCTTCTCAGTGTTCAGATCAATCCTCTAAAAATCAGATACCTGGAGATCGCACCATGAAGCGTCGCAGCTTGATCAAGGCTTTCACCCTCTCTGCCTCCATTGCCGCCATGGGCATGACCTGGACGGTACAAGCGGCCGAAACCATCAAGGTGGGGATTCTGCATTCGCTGTCCGGGACCATGGCGATCTCCGAAACCTCGCTCAAAGACATGGCGCTGATGACCATTGACGAGATCAACGCCAAGGGTGGCGTCAACGGCAAGATGCTTGAAGCTGTGGTGGTGGACCCGGCTTCCAACTGGCCGCTGTTTGCCGAAAAAGGCCGCCAGTTGCTGACCCAGGACAAAGTGGCCGTGGTGTTCGGTTGCTGGACCTCGGTGTCGCGCAAATCGGTGTTGCCGGTGTTCGAAGAGCTCAACGGCCTGCTGTTCTACCCGGTGCAATACGAGGGCGAAGAGATGTCGCCCAACGTTTTCTACACCGGCGCCGCGCCTAACCAGCAGGCCATCCCGGCCGTTGAATACCTGATGAGCGAAGATGGCGGCAGCGCCAAACGCTTCGTATTGCTGGGCACCGACTACGTGTACCCGCGCACCACCAACAAGATCCTGCGCGCGTTCCTGCACTCCAAAGGCGTGGCCGACAAGGACATCGAAGAGGTCTACACCCCGTTTGGCCACAGCGATTACCAGACCATCGTGGCCAATATCAAAAAGTTCTCGGCGGGCGGCAAGACGGCGGTGATCTCCACGGTCAACGGCGACTCCAACGTGCCCTTCTATAAAGAACTGGCCAACCAGGGCCTGAAAGCCACCGACGTACCGGTAATCGCGTTCTCGGTGGGTGAAGAGGAACTGCGCGGCATCGACACCAAACCGCTGGTGGGCAACCTGGCCGCCTGGAACTACTTCCAGTCGGTAGAGAACCCGGCCAACGATAAGTTCGTCGCCGACTGGAAAGCCTACGCCAAGAAACACAACCTGCCGGGCGCCGACAAGGCCGTGACCAACGACCCGATGGAAGCCACCTACGTGGGCATTCATATGTGGGCTCAGGCGGCCGAAAAAGCCAAGTCCACCGACGTGGATAAAGTGCGCGAAGCCCTGGCCGGCCAGACCTTTGCCGCGCCGTCGGGCTACACCCTGACGATGGACAAGACCAACCACCACCTGCACAAGCCGGTGATGATCGGCGAGATCCAGCCTGACGGTCAGTTCAGCGTGGTGTGGCAGACCGAAGGGCCGATCCGCGCCCAGCCGTGGAGCCCGTACATTTCGGGTAACGACAAAAAGCCGGATTACGCGGTGAAGGGTAACTGAGCCAATTAAAAGCCCCTCACCCTAGCCCTCTCCCGGAGGGAGAGGGGACTAAAAGCAAAAGCAGGTTTGCTTAACGCCACCGATCAGCTCCCTCTCCCTCCGGGAGAGGGCTGGGGTGAGGGCCAGCGCCCTGAAGCCTCACCACCTGCCAAACAGGGACACCCACCATGCCCACTGCCCTTTACCGCTTTATCCTCGCGCTGCTGCTGTGGCTGCCCCTGGCCGCCCACGCCGACGACGCCAGCGACTTCGCCGCTGCCAACAATTCACAGCAGGCCCAACTGCTCGAACGCTGGGCCGCACAACCCGCGCCCGCCCGCATCGAACTGATCAACAGCCTGCAACAGGGCCAGGTCACCGTAGACGGTCAGGTTAAAACCCTGCGTCTGAACAACCGCCTGCGCGGTTTGATCGATACGGCGCTGGCCAGCCATCAGTTGCTCGCCAGCGACCCCAGGCTGCGTCTGAGCGCTGCACAACAACTGCAAAAAAACGCCAAACCGGCGCAACTCACATTTCTCGACCAGCAACTGGCCGCGGAAACCGACAGCGATGTGCACACTGCCCTGAGCCTGGCCCTGGCCAATCTGCAATTGGTCGACCCTGACCCGGCCGTACGCCTGGCCGCCGTGCGCCTGCTCGGTGAAACCGGCGAACCGCTGGCCCGCACCCGCCTCGAAAATCTGCTGCAACCGGGCGTCGAAAGCGATGCCACGGTGCACACCGCCGCCGAAACCAGCCTGACGCAAGTCAAACGCAAGCTGCTGATCGGCGACCTGCTGGGGCAGGCGTTCAGCGGCTTGTCCCTGGGTTCGATCCTGCTGCTGGCAGCCCTGGGGCTGGCCATCACCTTCGGCCTGCTGGGCGTGATCAATATGGCCCACGGCGAAATGCTGATGCTGGGTGCCTATTCCACCTACTGTGTGCAGTTGCTGTTCCAGCGCTTCGCCCCCGGCGCCATCGAGTTCTACCCGCTGCTGGCCCTGCCCGTGGCGTTCTTCGTCACCGCAGGCGTGGGTATGGTGCTGGAGCGCACGATCATTCGTCACCTCTACGGCCGCCCTTTGGAAACCCTGTTGGCCACCTGGGGCATCAGTCTGATCCTGATCCAGTTGGTACGTGTGCTGTTCGGCGCGCAAAACGTCGAAGTAGCCAACCCGGCATGGCTGTCGGGCGGGCTGCAAGTACTGCCCAACCTGGTGTTGCCGTACAACCGTCTGGTGATCATCGTTTTCGCCCTGGCCGTGGTGGTGCTCACCTGGCTGCTGCTGAACAAGACCCGCCTGGGTCTCAACGTGCGCGCCGTTACCCAGAACCGCAATATGGCCGCCTGCTGCGGCGTGCCCACCGGGCGCGTGGACATGCTTGCCTTTGGCCTCGGCTCGGGGATTGCCGGGCTTGGTGGCGTGGCCCTGAGCCAGGTCGGCAACGTCGGCCCGGACCTGGGCCAGGGCTACATCATCGACTCGTTTCTGGTGGTGGTGCTGGGCGGCGTCGGCCAATTGGCCGGCACCGTGTATGCAGCCTTTGGCCTGGGCATCGCCAACAAGATTCTTGAACCGCAGATCGGCGCCGTGCTGGGCAAAATCCTGATCCTGGGGCTGATCATTCTGTTTATCCAGAAGCGTCCGCAAGGGCTCTTCGCGCTTAAAGGACGGGTGATCGACTGATGAATCAGCCTCTGATGGTCACTGCGGCACAAAAAGCCGGGCCCACCGTTACAACCCTGGTGGGTGGCCTGGTCCTGCTGGTATTGCTGGCCTTGCCGCTGCTCTCCCTGTTGCCTGCCGACAGCCCGTTTCAGGTCTCGGCCTACACCCTGACGCTGGTAGGCAAGATCCTCTGCTACGCCATCGTCGCCCTGGCCCTGGATCTGGTCTGGGGCTACGCCGGGCTGCTGTCCCTGGGTCACGGTTTGTTCTTCGCCCTGGGTGGCTACGCGATGGGCATGTACCTGATGCGCCAGGCCTCGGGCGATGAACTGCCGGCCTTTATGACCTTTTTGTCGTGGACCGAATTGCCGTGGTACTGGGTCGGCACCGAGCATTTCTGGTGGGCCATGTGCCTGGTGGTACTGGCTCCCGGTCTGCTGGCGCTGGTGTTCGGCTTTTTCGCCTTTCGCTCGCGGATCAAGGGCGTGTATTTCTCGATCATGACCCAGGCCCTGACCTTCGCCGGGATGCTGCTGTTTTTCCGCAATGAAACCGGTTTTGGCGGCAATAACGGCTTCACCAACTTTCGCAGCATCCTGGGCTTTGGCATTACCGAACCGGGCACCCGCGCCGCGCTGTTTTTCGCCACCGTGTTGCTGCTGGTGGCCAGCCTGTTTCTTGGCTGGCGGCTGGCGCGCAGCAAGTTCGGCCGGGTACTGACCGCGCTGCGCGATGCGGAAAACCGCCTGATGTTCTGCGGCTACGACCCTCGCGGCTTCAAGCTGTTCGTTTGGGTACTGAGCGCTGTGCTGTGCGGCCTGGCCGGAGCCTTGTATGTGCCGCAAGTCGGCATCATCAACCCCGGCGAAATGTCACCGACCAACTCCATCGAAGCCGCCGTGTGGGTAGCCCTGGGCGGACGCGGCACCCTGATCGGCCCGCTGCTGGGCGCAGGCGTGGTCAACGGCATGAAGAGCTGGTTCACCGTGGCGTTCCCCGAGTACTGGCTGTTTTTCCTGGGCGCGCTGTTCATCATCGTGACCCTGTACCTGCCCAAAGGCGTGATCGGCCTGTTGAAGAAAAAGGCCGACCAATGAGGAATGTCATGCTCGAACCTATCCTCGACCCCAACAAAGACGCGGGCAGCAGCCGCGACGCCATTGGCCTGGGGCAAGCCGCCGGGTCAGGGCTGAACACCCGCCACGGCACCATCCTGACCCTGGAAGACATCAGCGTCAGCTTCGATGGCTTCAAGGCCCTGAACAACCTCAACCTGTATATCGGCGTCGGTGAACTGCGCTGCATCATCGGCCCCAATGGTGCAGGCAAGACCACCATGATGGACGTGATCACCGGCAAGACCCGGCCCAGTGAAGGCCAGGCCTGGTTTGGCGAAACCCTCGACCTGCGCCAGATGAGCGAAGTGCAGATTGCCCAGGCCGGGATTGGCCGCAAGTTCCAGAAACCCACAGTGTTCGAGGCCCTGAGCGTGTTCGAGAACCTGGAGCTGGCGCAAAAGACCGACAAGTCGGTGTGGGCCAGCCTGCGCGCGAAACTGACTGGCGAGCAAAAGGACCGCATCGGTGAAGTGCTGCACACCATCCGCCTCAGCGGCTCGGCCCATCGCCCTGCAGGGTTGTTGTCCCACGGCCAGAAGCAGTTTCTGGAAATCGGCATGCTGTTGATGCAAGACCCGCAACTGTTGCTGCTGGACGAACCGGTGGCAGGCATGACCGATGCTGAAACCGAATTCACCGCCGAGCTGTTCAAGAGCCTGGCGGGCAAACACTCGCTGATGGTGGTGGAGCATGACATGGGCTTTGTCGGCTCGATTGCCGATCACGTCACCGTGCTGCACCAGGGCAGCGTATTGGCCGAAGGCTCGCTGGAGCAGGTGCAGGCGGATGAGCGGGTGATCGAGGTCTACCTGGGTCGCTGAAAGCCTGCCTTGGGTGGGAGCGGGCTTGCCCGCGATTCAGGCGATGCGATCTGTCAGTCAATCCGCGGTGATGCCATCGCGGGCAAGCCCGCTCCCACAGGGGCATGGGGAGAATCTGAACATGCTTCAAGTCGAAAAAGTGCATCAATACTACGGCGGCAGCCATATCCTTCGCGGCCTGTCCTTTGAGGTCAAAGTGGGTGAAGTCACCTGCCTGCTGGGCCGCAATGGCGTGGGCAAGACCACGCTGCTCAAATGCCTGATGGGCTTGTTGCCGGTCAAGGAAGGCAGTGTGCAATGGGAAGGCCACCCCATCACCACACTCAAGCCCCATCAGCGGGTACACGCCGGGATCGCCTATGTGCCCCAGGGCCGGGAGATTTTCGGGCGCCTGACGGTGGAAGAAAACCTGCTGATGGGCCTGTCGCGCTTCCCCGGCGCCGAGGCCAGGGAAGTGCCAGCGTTTATCTACGAGTTGTTCCCGGTGCTGCTGCAAATGAAGCATCGGCGCGGCGGCGATCTGTCCGGCGGCCAGCAGCAACAGCTGGCCATCGGTCGCGCCCTGGCCAGCCGCCCGCGCCTGTTGATCCTCGACGAGCCCACCGAAGGCATCCAGCCCTCGGTGATCAAAGAGATCGGCGCAGTGATCAAAATGCTCGCCGCCCGCGGCGATATGGCGATTTTGCTGGTGGAGCAGTTTTATGACTTTGCCGAAGAACTGGCCGACCAGTATCTGGTGATGTCCCGTGGTGAAATCGTGCAGCAGGGCCGTGGTGAAAATATGCAAACAGAAGGTGTACGCGGGCTGGTAACGATTTAATCTGCATCTCTACTTGGTGAAAAGTCCTACATATGAACCTGCCGGCCAACACCGCATTGTTCACCCCCAGCTGGCTCGCTGAGCTGGAGCTGGGCTATGGCCGTTTTGGCGACAGCACGCGTCCGACCCTGCGTCGCCATGTCGGCCCGCTACGGGTGCAAAAGCACCTGTATGCCGAAGGCCCCGAGGTGTGCCAGCACATTATCGTCCACCCGCCGGGGGGGATTGCCGGTGGTGACCAGTTGAACATCAGCGCCAGCGTTGGGCCTGCTGCCTGGGCGCAATTGACCAGCCCCGGTGCCGCCAAGTGGTATCGCGCCGCAGGCCCGGCCTATCAGTCGGTGACGCTGAAGGTCGGCGCAGGCGCAACCCTGGAATGGCTGCCGCAAGAGACCATTGTGTTCAGCGCGGCCCAGGCCGAACTCACCACCCTGATTGAACTTGAAGGCGATGCCCGGCTGTTTTACTGGGACATGGTGGCGCTGGGGCGGCTGGCCAGCGGCGAGCGTTTTGAGCACGGGCATTTTCAGTCACGCCTGGATATCCGCCGCGATGGCCAGTTGCTCTGGCATGAACGCCAGCGCATTGCAGGCGGCGACGGGCTGCTGGATTCGCCTATCGGCCTGGACGGCAACCCGGTGTTCGCCACGCTGCTGGTGACCGGTGAGATCAGTGCCGAACTGCTTGAGCGCTGCCGATCGCTGGCCAACCCGGTGCGCGGTGATTTGACTCAATTACCGGGTTTACTGGTAGCCCGTTGCCTGGCCGGTGAAGCCTTGCAGGCACGGGCCTGGCTGATTGATTTATGGCGCTTGCTGCGCCCGGCATTGCTGGGGCGCGAGGCGTTGGCGCCACGCATCTGGAGTACCTGAAGAGCCCTCACCCCAATGTGGCGCTACACAAATCTGATTTTGCCTTTAGTCCCCTCTCCCTCCGGGAGAGGGCTAGGGTGAGGGGCTTTAGATTTTGAACACCCAACACAATTTTTAACTGCCGAACACGGACCCGACCATGGACCTGACTCCACGCGAAAAAGACAAGATGCTGATCTTCACCGCCGGCCTGCTGGCCGAGCGTCGATTGGCCCGCGGCGTGACGCTCAACTACCCGGAAACCATCGCCTACATCTCTGCCGCGCTGCTGGAAGGCGCCCGCGATGGCCGCACAGTCGCCGAGCTGATGCACTACGGCACCACCCTGTTGACCCGCGACCAGGTGATGGAAGGCATTCCGGAAATGATCCCGGACATTCAGGTCGAGGCCACCTTCCCGGATGGCACCAAGCTGGTCACCGTCCACCAACCCATCGCCTGAGGCCGAGCATGTCTTATCTCATTCGTGATGCAGTCGCGGCGGATCTGCCGGCGATTCGCGATATCTACAACGATGCGGTGCTCAACACTCTGGCCATCTGGAACGAAAACACCGTTGATCTGGATAACCGCCAGCAGTGGTTCGACGCCCGCCAGGCCCAGGGCTATCCGATCCTGGTGATTGTCGACGAAGCCAATATCGCCCTGGGCTATGCCTCGTTCGGCGACTGGCGCCCGTTCGAGGGTTTTCGTCATACCGTCGAGCATTCGGTGTACGTGCACCCCGAGCAACGGGGCAAACGCCTGGGCCCGCAATTGCTGGGCGAACTGATCAAGCGCGCCCGTGCCTGCGACAAGCACGTGATGGTCGCCGCGATCGAAGGCGCCAATGCGGCCTCGATCCATATCCACAAGCAACTGGGTTTCGTCACCAGCGGGCGCATGCCGCAAGTGGGGATCAAGTTCGGCCGCTGGCTAGACCTGACGTTTATGCAACTGATGCTCAACCCCGGCGCCCTGCCGCCCAAGGAGCACGCACAATGAACGCCGAACAGGTGATACGCGTTACGGCGCAGAGCTTTGCCCAATACCGCGATGACTTGATTGTGTTGCTGCTCGATGCGGTCGGGCACGGCGCATCGGTGGGCTTTATGAACGATCTCGATCAGCCTCAGGCCAGCCGTTACTTCAACGAGGTTCACGCCCAGCTGGAACAAGGCAACCTGCTGCTGTGGGTGCTGGTTGAAGACCAGCGCGTACTGGCCAGCGTGCAACTGGCGCTGTGTCAGAAGGCCAACGGCCTGAACCGTGCCGAAGTGCAAAAGCTGCTGGTACTCAATGAGGTACGCCGCCGCGGCCTGGGCCAGGTGTTGATCCATGCGCTGGAACAGGGCGCTCGCGAACTCAAGCGCGGCTTGCTGCATCTGGACACCGAAGCCGGCTCCCCCGCCGAGAACTTCTACAGTGCCCTGGGCTACACCCGCGTGGGCGAGCTGCCCAACTACTGCCAAAGCCCCGATGGCCACTACAGCCCCACGGCCATCTACTTCAAAACCCTGAGTGAGCCACAATGATCCCGGGCGAATACCGCATTGAGTCGGGCGAAATCGAACTGAACGTCGGCCGCCGCACCCTGAGGCTGAGCGTAGCCAATCGTGGCGACCGCCCGATCCAGGTCGGTTCGCATTATCACTTTTTTGAAACCAACGACGCCCTGATGTTTGACCGTGGCGACAGCCGCGGCATGCGCCTGAACATCCCGGCGGGCACCGCCGTGCGCTTCGAACCGGGGCAGACCCGCGAAGTGGAACTGGTGGAACTGGCCGGGCTGCGCCGGGTGTTCGGTTTTGCCGGGCGGGTGATGGGCAATCTGGATTGACCCCGCTCCCACAGAAGATGTCCCACAAATTTTCAGGAAAGCACAATGCAAATCTCCCGTCAGGCCTACGCCGACATGTTCGGCCCCACCGTGGGTGACAAGGTTCGTTTGGCCGATACCGAGCTGTGGGTCGAAGTCGAGCAAGACTTCACCACCTACGGTGAAGAGGTGAAGTTTGGCGGTGGCAAGGTGATTCGTGACGGCATGGGCCAAAGTCAGCTGCTCGCCAGCGAAGTGGTCGACACCCTGATCACCAATGCGCTGATCATCGATCACTGGGGCATCGTCAAGGCCGATGTGGGCCTCAAGAACGGTCGCATCCACGCCATCGGCAAAGCCGGCAACCCGGATATCCAACCCAACGTCACCATCGCTATCGGCGCCAGCACCGAAGTGATCGCCGGCGAAGGCATGATCCTCACCGCAGGTGGCATCGACACCCATATCCACTTCATCTGCCCGCAGCAGATCGAAGAAGCGCTCAACAGCGGCGTCACCACCATGATCGGCGGCGGCACCGGCCCGGCCACCGGCACCAATGCCACCACCTGCACCCCAGGCCCCTGGCATTTGGCGCGCATGCTCCAAGCCGCCGACTCATTCCCGATGAACATGGGCTTTACCGGCAAGGGCAACGCCAGCCTGCCGCAACCGCTGATCGAACAGGTCGAAGCCGGGGCCATCGGCCTCAAGCTGCACGAAGACTGGGGCACCACCCCGGCGTCCATCGACAACTGCCTCACCGTGGCCGACCTGTATGACGTGCAAGTGGCGATTCACAGCGACACGCTGAACGAGTCGGGCTTTGTCGAGACCACCCTCGCCGCCTTCAAGGGCCGCACCATCCACACCTATCACACCGAAGGTGCCGGTGGCGGGCATGCGCCGGACATTATCAAGGCCTGCGGCCTGACCAACGTGCTGCCCAGCTCAACCAACCCGACGCGGCCCTTTACCCGCAATACCATCGACGAACACCTCGACATGCTGATGGTCTGCCATCACCTCGACCCGAGCATTGCCGAGGACGTGGCTTTCGCCGAAAGCCGGATCCGCCGCGAGACCATCGCCGCCGAAGATATCCTCCATGACCTGGGCGCGTTCTCCATGATCAGCTCCGACAGCCAGGCCATGGGCCGGGTTGGCGAAGTGATCACGCGCACCTGGCAAACTGCCGACAAGATGAAAAAACAGCGCGGCCCGCTGCCTGAAGATACACCGGGCAACGACAACTTCCGCGCCAAGCGCTATATCGCCAAATACACCATCAACCCGGCGATCACCCATGGCGTAAGCCATGAAGTAGGCTCCGTCGAAGTCGGCAAGTGGGCCGATCTGGTGCTGTGGCGCCCGGCGTTTTTTGGGGTCAAGCCCACGCTGATCCTCAAGGGTGGCGCCATTGCCGCAAGCCTGATGGGTGATCCCAACGCCTCCATCCCCACCCCGCAACCCGTGCATTACCGCCCGATGTTCGCCAGCTACGGCGGCTCGCGCCATGCCACCTGCCTGACCTTTATCAGCCAGGCCGCTTTCGACGCAGGCGTACCCGCAGCGTTGGGTTTGCAAAAGCAAATCGCGGTGGTCAAAGGCTGCCGTGATGTGCAAAAAACCGACCTGATTCACAACGGTTATTTACCCAACATCGAAGTCGACCCCCAGACCTATCAGGTCAAGGCCGACGGTGTGTTGCTGTGGTGTGAACCGGCTGATGTGTTGCCGATGGCACAGCGCTACTTTCTGTTCTGATGCCCTGCGTTTGCAGGGGATTGGCGGTTGTATTGAAAAGCTGCTTTTGGCGTTAAGATGCGTCACCTTTCAATACAGCCGCTCTTGCAGCAAGGTTTGTGGCCATGCGCCTATCTGAATTCATCGTTCACAATGTTGATCGTATCGTCGATGAATGGGAGCAATTTGCCGAAACCATCACACCGGCTGCCGACTCCATGACCAGCCTGGCGTTGCGCGACCATGCCAAAGAGATCCTGCTGGCCGCATCCCGGGACATGAACACCGCGCAAACGGCCAGCGAACAGCAGGCCAAGGCCGAGGGCGAAGGCCCCGAGACCAGCCCCGCCCTGGATGAAGCCGCCGCCAGCCACGGCGAACTGCGCCATACCGTGGGGTTTGATCTGGTACAGATGACCTCGGAGTTCCGCCATTTGCGCGCCTGCGTGATCCGCCTGTGGGTCGCCAGCATCGACGCCCCGGCCCTGTCGCACATGCAGGACATGATCCGTTTCAACGAGGCCATCGATCAGGCCCTGGCCGAGTCAACGGCGGCCTACGCCGAACAGGTCAGTCGTTCGCGGGATATCTTCCTCGCCATCCTCGGCCATGACCTGCGCGCACCGCTGCAGGCGGTGAGCATGTCCACTGAAATGCTGGAACGCAAAGCCCGGCTCGACGCCGATGCGTTGAATTATGTGCTGGCGATCAAAAATGGTGCCCGCCATATGGGCTCGATGGTCAATGACTTGCTGGAGTTTGTGCGCAGCCGCCTGGGCAGCAACCTGCCGATCGAACCCAAGGCCATGGATTTGGCCGTCGCCTGCCAGGCAGCGCTGGACGAAGCCTGTGCCGGGCAACCCGACCGCGCCCCAAGCCTGCAGGTTGAAGGCGATGTGCAAGGCCATTGGGATCCGCGCAGGCTGGGGCAGCTGCTTCAGAACCTGATCGGCAATGCGCTGCAGCACGGTGCCCGCAAAGGCCAAGTGACGTTGAGCCTGAGCGGGGACGCGAGCGACGTGACCTTGCGCGTCCACAACCTTGGCCTGCCCATTGCCCAGGACGCCATTGCCACCCTGTTCGACCCGCTGGTACGCAGCCCGAGCGAAGACATCACCCAGCCGAGCACGTCGACCAGCCTGGGGCTTGGCCTGTTTATCATCAAGGAAGTGGTGGACGCCCATAAGGGCAGTATCGACGTGACCTCGACCGAAGCCGAGGGCACGACGTTTACCGTGGTGTTGCCCAAAAACGCCTGAGCCATCTGCAAACGCCCTCTGTGGGAGCGGGCTTGCTCGCGATTCAGTCGCCGCGGTTCAACAGGAACACCGCGCCGATACCATCGCAGGCAAGCCAGCTGCCACAGCGCCTGTGGCAGCTGGCTTCATCTATTGCGTCACAAAGCGCCCCAACTGCTGCTTCAATCGCTGATTTTCGGCCCGCAACTGTTGCACTTCTTCGAGCAGGTCCAGCGCCAGCGCCACACCCTCCCATTCCATCTGCAGATCATCACGCAGCTTGGCCGCACGTCTGGCGATGACCAGTTCGTAGTCTTCAAAACGCCACACGTCAGGCGTGCGGCCCTGAGGTTCGATAATTCCGTGTTCGACAATCTCTATCACGTAAGTGGCCGGGATATTGGCCTCTTCGCAGAACCTTTCCATGTCCAGCTGAACGATCAGGGTGCTGCTCATGATCAGTTACTCCATTGGGCTCTCGGATCAAATGCTGCTTTGTCGGCAAGTTCTTGCCACAGGGCTTTGGTTGCCTCGTCGCCATGGGTCGGCATGACCACTTTCAGTTGCGCATACAAATCACCACGCTGGCCTTGCTTGTCCGCCAGGCCGTGGCCCTTGATGCGCAAGCGCTGACCGCTCTGGCTGTCAGGGCGAATGGTCATCATCACCTTGCTGGTCAGGGTCGGTATCGCCACCTTGGTACCCAGTGCAGCTTCCCACGGCGCCAGAGGAACAGTGATAACCAGGTCATGGCCTTCAACATCGAACTTAGGATGCGGTGCAAAACGGATAATCAGGTACAGATCACCGTTGGCCCCGCCACCCACACCCGGGCCACCCTGGCCTTTAAGGCGGATGCGCTCACCGTCGGTCACACCGGCCGGGATCTTCACGTTCAAGGTCTTGCTGACCCCGCCTATCTGAAAACTGATGGGCTTGGACTCACCCGACAGGGTTTCTTCAAGGAAAATCGGCAATTCCATTTCTACATCCTGCCCGCGACGGCCCGCACTGCGGCCCGATTGCCCACCAAAACCACCACCACGCGAACCGAAGATCGAGCTGAAGAAGTCCGAAAAATCGCCATTGTCTTCGAAACCACCGCTGGAGCGGCCCTGCCAGCCCGGCGGCCCCTGGAACGGCTGACCATGCTGGCCGTATTTACGAATTTCATCGTACTCAGCGCGCTTTTCGGCGCTTTTAAGTGCTTCATACGCCTCATTGACGTCCTTGAACTTGCTCTCGGCGTCCTTTTCCTTGCTCACATCCGGGTGATACTTGCGCGCCAGCTTGCGATAGGCGGTCTTGATCGCCTTATCGTCCGCCGTGGGCTCGACACCCAGGATCTTGTAATAGTCTTTGAAGTCCATGTAAGGATCACCATCCGTTATCAATATCGCGCCGTTCCAGGTCACCCAGAATGCTCTGGCTGACCGGCCTGTCGATTGACCGGTCTCAATCATGTGACGGAACGCCGCTGCAAAAGTTTATCGGCAGCCTACGGGCTTCACTCAATCGCCTGACAACTACCAAGCCAATGTCTGGAAGTTTGGGGGTGAAGGATAGTCTTTCAAGTGGATTAAAACCTACGAATTAGCGAATCGTCGCCCTTCGATTCTTCTGCGGTCTGACATACACTGCGCGGCCGTTTTTTGACCGGAACATGAAAGACATGAAAAGCGCCTCTCCAGCACGTGCCTGCGGTATCGACTTCGGCACGTCCAACTCCACCGTCGGCTGGCTTCGTCCAGGCGTGGAAACCCTCATCGCGCTGGAGGACGACAAGATCACCCTGCCCTCAGTGGTGTTCTTCAATATGGAAGAACGCCGCCCGGTGTATGGTCGTCTGGCGCTGCATGAGTACCTGGAAGGCTACGAAGGCCGCCTGATGCGCTCGCTCAAGAGCTTGCTGGGTTCCAAGTTGATCAAGCACGACACCAGCGTTCTGGGCACGGCGATGCCGTTCAAGGACTTGTTGGGGCTGTTTATCGCCCAGCTGAAAAAGCGCGCCGAAGCGACCGCCGGTCGTGAATTCGAAGAAGTGGTACTGGGCCGCCCGGTATTTTTCGTCGACGACGACCCCCTGGCCGACCAGGAAGCCGAAAACACCCTGACCGACGTCGCACGGGCCATCGGCTTCAAGGAAGTGTCCTTCCAGTTCGAACCGATCGCGGCGGCATTTGACTATGAGTCCACTATCGAACGCGAAGAGCTGGTACTGATCGTCGACATCGGTGGCGGTACGTCCGACTTCTCGCTGGTGCGCCTGTCGCCCGAGCGCCGTGGTATGGACAACCGCCAGGACGATATCCTCGCCACCGGCGGCGTACACGTGGGCGGTACGGATTTCGATAAACAGCTGAGCCTGCAAGGCGTGATGCCATTGTTCGGCTATGGTAGCCGCATGAAAAGCGGTGCCTACATGCCTACCAGCCATCACATGAACCTGGCGACCTGGCACACCATCAACTCGGTGTACTCGCAAAAATCTCAGTTGGCCCTGGGCAGCATGCGTTACGACATTGAAGACACCGGTGGCATCGACCGTCTGTTCAAGCTGATCGAGCAGCGTGCCGGTCACTGGCTGGCGATGGAAATCGAAGAAACCAAGATCCAGTTGACCCACAACGACAGCCGTCACTTGCCACTGGATCGGGTCGAAGCGGGACTGAGCGTGGACTTGAGCCGCGGGATGTTCGAAGCGGCCATCGATAATCAGCTGGAGCGCATCCGCAACAGCGTGACCCACCTGCTCACCAGTGCAGGCGTGGGTGTCGAGCAGGTGGATACGGTGTTCTTCACCGGGGGTTCGAGCGGCATTCCGGCATTGCGCCAGAGCGTAGCGGCCATGCTGCCCAATGCCCGACACGTTGAAGGCAACATCTTCGGCAGCATCGGCAGCGGTTTGGCGATTGAAGCTAAAAAGCGTTACGGCTAATACCCTTACCCCAACCCTCTCCCACCGGGAGAGGGTCAGGGTAAGCTGTTATACCAGCCCTACCTGCTTCAACTCACTCTTCAGATACGCATAGTAAATCGGCCCTGCCACCACGCCCGGCAGGCCGAAGGCTGCTTCAAATACCAGCATCGCCAGAAGCAACTCCCACGACTTGGCACTGATTTGCCCGCCGACGATCTTGGCGTTGAGGAAGTATTCCAGCTTGTGGATAACAATCAGATAACCCAGCGCCCCTATCGCCACCCAGATCGACAGCGACAAACCGACGATAGTGATCAGGGTGTTGGAAATCAGATTGCCGATCACCGGCAGCAAGCCCAGTAAAAAGGTCAGCACGATCAGGGTTTTGGTCAGCGGCAGATGCACGCCCAGCAGCGGCAGGACGACAGCCAGAAAGATCCCGGTAAACGCCGTGTTGAGCAGCGCGATCTTGATTTGCGCAAAGACGATATTGCGAAATGCCTGTACCAGCAGGTGCAAACGCTCGAACAACGCGGCCGACAGCGGCTTGCGCCGGCTGATATCGGGGATGCGCTGCAAGGCAATGATCGCGCCCAGCACCATGCCGATCAGCAGGGTCACGAACATATGCGCGGCGTCTTTGCCTACCAGTTGCAAATCGCTGAGGTGCTTGTTCATCCATTGCCCGATGGCAATCCGGAACTCGGCGGCGCTGGCCGGCAGGTAGCTGTCCAGAAACGGCGGCAACTGCCCGCGCGCCCGATCAACCACCACCATGAATTTATTCAGCGAAGCACCGGGGTTTTCCGCCTCGTGCAGCAAAAAACTGATGGCTCCGGCAAAGATCAGTGCCAGCACACTGACAATCACTGTGCCCAGCAAGGCCACCGCCAGCCAGCGTGCACGGCGCCCTGCAATCAGGCGTTGCAGTTGTGGGGTGAGCATATTGACCAGTTCGAACACCAACAACCCGGCTAGAAGGCTGGGCAACAAACGCAACGGGAAAACCAATAGCAGGCCGCCAGCAATAATGATGTAGCTGGCCAACACGATGTGACGCTGAGAAAACGATGGCATACAGCCTCAAAACTGACAGCGTGAAAGGACAAACAGTCTGCCAGCCTTCAGCTGCGAGCACTAGAATTTGTGACTTGCGGGGGTAATACCCCCACTTGTAGCCGCTGAGGAGCGAAGCGAGGCTGCGATCGGCGACGTAGTCGTCGTAAATACTGCCACCCGGTTCTTCAGTTATACCGAGTCCTCCGGGTTTACGAGGACGATGTCCTCGACCGCAGCCTCGCTTCGCTCCTCAGCGACTACAGATCATTTTTTCTTCAGGCAATCGCTCATAAAGGCTTTGCGCGCATCGCCCTTGAGGGCCTGGGTGCCGGCGGTGGCATTGCAGGTTTTCATTTTGTCCTGCTGCGTAGCCGGTTTGGCCTTGAGGCAGGTACTCATAAAGGCTTTGCGCTCATCGCCCTTGAGGGTCTTGGCACTGGCGTCAGCGTTGCAGGTGGTCATTTTGTTCTGTTGGGCCGTAGCAGCAAAGCCCTGGGAACACAGCAGCAGACCGATCATCAGTAAAGGAACACGCAGCATCTTCATGGAGTTTTCTCCTTTTTTGCGCACCAACGGGCAGCGCGATCCTCTGAAGTGTAGACAAACTTTGTTACAGCACCCGCGCCTGCCGGCGATACTGCTCCGGGGTACATCCAGCCTGGCGCTGAAACATTGCGATAAACGCTGAAGAGGTGCTGTAACCCAGGTCGAAGCCCACTTCCTGCACGCTGCGCTCAGACTCCAGCGCCTCGATTGCCGCCAGAAATCGCAGGCGCTGGCGCCACTCGCCAAAGCTCATGCCCAGTTCACGCACAAACAGCCGCGCCAATGTCCGTTCGCTGACATGCACCTGTTGCGCCCACCGCCCCAGCGGGCGGTTGTCGCCAGGGCTCTGTTGCAGCGCTTCCAGCACCAGCACCAGGCCCGGATGGCTGGCATATGGCAAGAAGCATTGATGCACCGGCGCCTGGCGCAACTGATCGACAAGCACCTGGGCCAGTCTGATATCCGCTTCGCTGCTAGGGATATTGATATCACGGCGGGCAAAGTCGCTGAGGATGGCCTTGAGAATATCGCTGATGGCCAGGGTGACCGGGGTAGTCGGCAAGTGCTGGCAATGCTCGACATCCAGATACACCGAACGGTAAACAATCGCCTGGGCGTTGTAGGCACTGAGCTCGGTGTTGGGGGGCACCCAGACCGCGTATTGCGGCGGCGACATAAAGCGCCGACCATCGACTTCAAAGCGCATCACCCCGTGGGCCACATAATCCAGCGAGCCCCAGGCATGGGTATGTGGCACGGCATGGCTGTGGGCTTCGATTTCGGCATAGCGAAAGTAAACCGGCGCTGGCAGGCCGTCGAACTCGGGGACGTTGATCAGATTCTTGTGCATGCTGTCTGGATACGGGGTGAGGTTGACTGGATCGCAGTATAGGCTCGCAGACAGACAGACGGATAATCACCGCTCATTAACCCTGTGGTTGTCACTGATGCAATACGCTTACCCGCTACTGGCCATTTTTATCTGGGCCGGCAATACCGTTATCAACAAGCTCGCGGTAGGAGCAATCTTCCCGTCCGAGATCGGCTTTTATCGCTGGCTGCTGGCTGGCCTGCTATTTACCCCATTTATGCTCAAGCCGGTGATGGCCAACTGGCCGATCATCCGTCCCAACCTGGGCAAGATTTTCATTCTCGGCGTGCTGGGCATGGCGGTGTACCAGAGCCTGGCCTACTACGCGGCAGCCCGCACTTCGGCGACCAATATGGGCATCATCCTGTCGTTGATGCCGCTGATGGTGCTGACCCTGTCAATTATCAGCCTGGGCCAACGTCTGACGGCCGGGGCCCTGGTAGGTGCCATCCTGTCATTTGTCGGGGTGCTGGTGGTGGTTTCCAGCGGTAGCCTTACGGCCTTGCTCGATCACGGTCTGAACCTGGGCGACGCAATGATGCTGATCGCCACCCTGGCCTATGCGATTTACAGCACCTTGCTGAAAAAGTGGCAATTGCGCCTGCCACCGCTGCAGATGCTGTACATGCAGGTGCTGGTGGCGATTGTGGTGTTGTTTCCGCTGTATCTGGCCTCACCGAAGGTCGGGCCAACGGCGCACAATATCGGGCTGGTGCTTTACGCCTGTGTGCTGGCGTCGATGATTGCACCGCTGGCCTGGATGAAAGCCGTGGCCACGCTTGGCCCGAGCCGTACCACGCTGTTTTTCAACCTGCTGCCGTTGATTACTGCGCTGATCGCAGCTGGGGTGCTCAAAGAGCAGTTACATGCCTACCACCTGATTGGCGGGGCGCTGACTCTGGGCGGGGTGATTCTGTCGGAGCGTTGGACTACGCCGTTGCGGGCGGTTAAAGCGGCCTGCTGATTGCCCTCACCCCAACCCTCTCCCTGCCCAACTCCGATGCCTGGCTGAAGTCCTGACAGGGAGAGGGGGCCAATTGGTGTGGCCTTCAAGTCTTGCGCATAACTCAGCCCCCCCCGATTAAGTCCCCTCTCCCTCCGGGAGAGGGCTAGGGTGAGGGGCTTTTGATCTACTTCACCGTCTTCGGCACCTTGCCCTGCTGCATTTGTTGCAGCAGTGGTGCGCACTGGTTGGGTTCGCCACCGCTCGGCGCAACCAATGCCAGCAACCCCGCTGCCGGGCCCGCAATCACACCCAGCGCCACCATGCCTGCACCGCGTAACAACAGCGGCACGGCTTGCACACCTGCTGACGGGTTGGCAAAGGTACCGCGCACGTACAGCGGCGAACGCAGCGAGAACAGGCGCAGGCCCTTGGACTCAGGCGTGATTTTCAGGTCGAGCTGCTCGGTGGCCAGGTTGATCGTGCCGTCGATATAGATGATCGCGTTCTCGGTATCGAACACAAACAATCGGGTGTTGGCCAACCCGTTCTTGATCCCCAGGTCTGCTGCCGCGCAGTTGATCTTGACGTCCTCGTCGCCAAAAATCTTGCCCACTACATAGTTGCCTACGTTCAAACCGGCAATTTCCATCAGGCTGCGACTGATTGCACCGTCATTGATGATCATCTTCAGATCACCGTTGGCGGTGCCCAACAACTTGGCCACCGAGTTGCCGCTGCCAGCAATAGTGGCATCGCCGTTGAGCTCACCAAAGCTGGTTTTCATCGGTTCAAAGGTCGGGAACAGTTGTTTGAGCTTGAAGTTGCGCGCCGTCAGTTTGGCGTTGCCCTTCAAGGGCGCAACACGGCCGTTGAGACGAATCTGCGCATCCAGCTTGCCACCTGCCACACCAAAACGCAGCGGTTCAAGACTCAGCTCGCCATCATTGAGCACCACATGGGTGTAGAGGTCGGTGAAGGGCAGCTCGGCACTTTGCACAATACGTTTGCCGGTGAGTTCGACGTCTGCGTCCATGTCGCGCCAGCGCTCAGTGCGAAACTCTTCCACTGGCAGCACCTTGCCTGCAGGCTGCTTGCTCTCACCGCCTCGGGCCTTTTGCTGGGTGTTGGAGTCAGCACCGATCAAGGGCGCCAGGTCAGCCATCAGCAACTGGTTGGACACCAGCTTGCCGGACAGCTTGGGCCGCGGCTGGCTGGCCACGTATTTGAGGTCGCCGTGAATGTCACTGCTGCCGATTTTGCCGTTGAAGTTTTCATAGCTGAAGGTCGCGCCACTGGCTTCACGCAGTTTGGCGGTCAGATGGCCGTCAGTGGAGTACGGCGGCGAATCCGGCAAGGTCACCCCAGTCAACGGATAAAGGTTGCTCAGGCTGGTGCCGGACAGCTTCAGGCGCAGGTCCAGAGCGCCCAGATTGAGCGGATCGGTCAAGGTCCCGGCGAGTTCGACATGGCTGTCGGCAATGCTGACCTTGGCTTGCAACGGGAAAGGCCGGGTGGCGTCCTGCAATGCCAGCAGGCCGCCAATTTTGCCGCTGCCGTTGAGTTTCTGACCGTGGTACTGGCCTTTGACCTTGAGGGCGAAGGCATAGTCTTGTGGTTTGCTGCCCCTCTCCTGGGCCTTTTTCGCGTCTGCTTCGCCGACGATCTCGCTGAACGGGATAGGTTTGCCCAGCGAATCGATCAGCACGTCCAACTGGGTTTTCAGGGTCTGGTCATTCAGGGTCACATGGCCCTTGTCGAAACCAATGGCACCAATATCCACCTTCCAGTCAGAAGGTTCTGCGTTAGGGTCTTTAGGGTCGAAGGTAAAGGTCCAATTCGCCCGGCCATCGGCCAGACGTTCAAGGCTGGCGCTGGGCTCAGTCAAGTTGATACGCGGGATATCTACGGTTTTGCTCAGCAAGGCCAGCGGTGACAGACGCAGCTCGACTTTCTTCAAACTGGCCATTTGCGGGGTTTTGACCCACTCCGGGTTGCCCAGGGTCAGGTCATGAGCAATCACATGGGGCCACGGCACCCAGGCCCGCCAGCCGCCCTCGTCCTCTTCACGCTGCCAGCGCACGGCCAGATCACCATTAATGGCAAACGGGCGATGGAGAATCTCGGACACCTGCGTGTTGATCGTCGGCTTGATGCGGTTCCAGTCGAAGGTAGCGAGGATCACCACCAGCACGGCCACCAGCAGAACGAAAATACCGCCAGCCCAAGCAAGGGTCTTACGGGTGCGCGTCATGTCTCGGCTCCTTGAATTTCACAGAACGTCCCAGTTACGACGCCATAAATGTACGACTGGCAAAGACGCCGGAAGGTTTAACCCCGGTACGGCTTTCGTGTAAAAAACTTCAAGAGTCTCAGCCTAGAGCCTCCCGACCTGAACAATCAATTCTGTCGATTATCACCATTGGCCGTATGAACTTTGATATTCGGCAGCCAAGCGTAGCATTGCCACCACACCTACCTAGTTGCATTGCTACGGAGCACACACCATGAAACGCCCAGTACTGTTTGGTCTTTCCCTTTCCCTTATGGCTTTCAACGCCTTCGCCATGCCTGCCGATGAAGAGCCGACCCCGATGGTGCAACCCGCATCGAGCACCTTGAGCCAGCCGCTCAACCCGGTTGCCGAAGACGGCGCGCAACGTACCCTGGACCAGCAAAACAGCTATGCCGAAGATGGCTACGATCGCACCCAGGGCAGCCAGTTTGTCGCCGAAGATGGCTACGACCGCACCCAGGGCAGCCAGTTTGTCGCCGAAGGTGGCGCAGATCGTCTGGCCGAGCGCAACAAGCATGCGAGCTAAGCCATTGGCTTGTGTGGGAGCGGGCTTGCTCGCCAAAGCATCCCCGCCGATAGCCCGATAGACCGAGCCGCCTGCATCGCGAGCAAGCCCGCTCCCACACTTTGTGCAGCACACCGTTCGACGTCATCAAAGCCGATTTGCTAGAGTGCGCCGCTGTACTTGTCTGGAATACCAGCCCCGATGCTGCCTCGCGCCGAACAGAAACAACAAACCCGCCTTGCGCTGATGGATGCTGCCCGCCACTTGATGGAATCGGGTCGCGGCTTTGGCAGCCTGAGCCTGCGCGAAGTCGCAAAGACCGCTGGCATCGTGCCAACAGGGTTTTATCGCCATTTCAGCGACATGGACCAACTGGGCCTGGCCCTGGTCAGTGAAGTCGGCCAGACCTTTCGCGAAACCATTCGCCTGGTGCGGCACAACGAACTGTTCATGGGCGGTGTGATCAACGCTTCGGTGCGTATCTTTCTCGACGTGGTAGAAGCCAACCGCTCGCAGTTCCTGTTTCTGGCCCGCGAGCAATACGGCGGCTCGCAACCGGTGCGACAGGCCATTGGCGCGCTGCGCGAAGACATCACCTCGGATCTGGCGGCGGACCTTGGCTCCAAGCCAAAATTGCAGCACCTGGACCATGCCGGCCTGACCGTGATCGCCGACCTGGTGGTCAAAAGCGTGTTTGCCGCCCTGCCCGACGTGATAGATCCGCCTGCCGACTCGCTGCCCGATCATCTGCAGCCCCAGGCCAAGATCAGTCAACAACTGCGCTTTATCTTTATCGGGCTCAAGCACTGGAAAGGCCTGGGCAGTACCGAGTAATCGCGAGCGCACCTTGCTGGTGCGTCACGGCACTGATTGCGCACTTATTTAGAACATCTTCATCTTCTTGCACCCTTTTTGGGCCTAAATTTGCGGCCTCCAATCGGGTTGGCAAGCCCCTTGCTGTGGTTGGAGTAATGTCCATTGCAGGAAGCCTTCCGATGCTGGTGATTCATCGCAGAGTCCAGTCCCACCCCGTGTGGAGCGCCGAGTTACACCTGAACTTCGAAGCCCGGAGCAAAAGCCGCCTGCGTTGTTTCAGCAGCAGCGGCGAAGACGTCGGCCTGTTCCTTGAACGCGGCCAGCCGCCCTTGCATGACGGCGAATGCCTGCAAGCCCAGGACGGGCGTATCGTGCGGGTCTGCGCCAGCCCCGAAAAGCTCCTGCATGTCACCTGCTGCAACGCCTTTGAGCTGACCCGCGCGGCCTATCACCTGGGTAACCGCCACGTGGCCCTGCAAGTGGGTGATGGCTGGTTACGCCTGCTCGATGACTACGTGCTCAAGGCCATGCTGGAGCAACTGGGCGCATACACCGAGGCCATCGAAGCGCCATTTCAGCCCGAGCACGGTGCCTATGGCGGCGGTCACCATCATTCTCGCGCAGGCGAAGAAGACTTCAACTACGCCCCGAAGCTGCATCAATTTGGTGTGCGCTTGTGAATCCGGCCTGGGCGCTGTTGCGTCTGGCCAGCCCGCAGCTGCCCATTGGCGGCTACAGCTACTCGCAAGGCCTGGAGATGGCTGTCGACAAGGGTCGCGTAACTGACCCGGCCACGGCGGCGCGCTGGATCCGCGATCAACTGCTGCTCAACCTCGCCCGTTTCGAAGCGCCCTTGTTGCTTGCCCACTGTCAGGCCGCAGCGGATCAGGACTGGAACACCTTGCAGCGGTTGTGTGACGAACATCGCGCCAGCCGTGAAACCCGCGAGCTGCATCAGGAAAGCCGGCAAATGGGCTACTCCCTGCAACAGCTACTGACCGGCTTGCCGGAACTGGACGAGCCCGCTCGCGAGTTTCTCGCACAACAAGCCGAGCCCCATCTGGCGCTGGGCTGGGCATTGGCCGCCCGCGCCTGGGGCATCGACCCACAGGACGCACTGGCCGCCTGGCTCTGGAGCTGGCTGGAAAACCAGTTGGCAGTGCTGATGAAAACCCTGCCCCTGGGCCAGCAAGCGGCCCAGCGCATGACCAGCGAGCTGTCGGCTGCGTTGCAGCAGGCCCAGCAACATGCCAGCACCCTTAACTTATCCCACATTGGCAGTGCCGCTTTCGGCCTGTCTTTGGCGAGCATGGCCCACGAGCGCCAGTACAGCCGCCTGTTTCGTTCCTAGGAGTAAGCAATGAACACACAGCCTTTGCGTGTTGGCATCGGTGGCCCGGTGGGCTCCGGCAAAACTGCGCTCACCCTGGCCCTGTGCCTGGCGCTGCGGGAAAAGTACAACCTGGCCGTCGTCACCAACGATATTTACACCCGTGAAGATGCCGATTTTCTGGTGCGCAACGAAGCACTGGCACCGGAGCGGATCATTGGCGTGGAAACCGGCGGCTGCCCGCACACGGCGATTCGCGAAGATGCCTCGATCAACCTGGAAGCCGTGGACCAGCTGAACCGGCGCTTTCCAGGGCTGGATCTGATACTGGTGGAATCGGGTGGGGATAACTTGTCGGCCACCTTCAGCCCGGAGCTGTCCGACCTGACCATTTACGTGATCGACGTGTCCGCCGGGGACAAGTTACCGCGCAAGGGCGGGCCGGGGATCTGCAAATCAGACCTGCTGGTGATCAACAAAATCGACCTTGCGCCACTGGTGGGCGCATCGCTGGAACTCATGGACAGCGACACCAAACGCATGCGCGGTGAAAAACCCTTTGTGTTCAGCAACCAGAAGACCGGACATGGCCTGGACACCATCGTGGCGTTTATTGAAAAGCAGGGGCTGCTGGTCCAGTAACGATCAATCATCTGTGGGTGTATCATGTCGCGCAATCGCCCCAGCCGTGACGACACCCACCGATGCCTGATGTAGCCAGCTCCGACTTCCCGCTTGAACTGACCGCCCAATTTGCGGCAGTACAGCAGCATTTTCGCCAGGTCATCGTGCCCCTCTGGCAAGGCCCCGGCTGGAATGCCGAACTGGCGCTGCCCTATGAGGCCTTGAGCCCCGCGCATCAACCACTGCCACCCCAGCGCTACCGGGCAATGGCCTGCGCGCGTCAGCTTTACCTGTTCGCCAGCCTGATCGACGACCCGGCGTTCCCCGGCGCCGCCGAGCGTGCCGCTGAACTGTTCCGCTCGCTGCACCAGCACTTTCATGACGCCGAACACGGTGGCTGGCTCTACAGCATCGGCCCCGATGGCGCGCCGCTGGATCAACGCAAAGACCTCTACACCCACGCCTTCATCATCTTTGCCTGCGCCCATTACTGGGCCAAAGTGCGCGAGCCACTGGTGGCCTCGGCGCTCAATGGCGCGCTGGAAGTGGTGGCTGAGCGTTTCAGTGATGGCAACGGCCTGTACGAAGCCAGCCTGGAGCGGGATTGGTCGTCCCTGGGTAGCGGCCCGCTGCAAAACCCGTTGATGCACTTGGCCGAGGCGTTCCTGGCGACTTTGTCGGTGCGTGACGATGCGCCGGTGCAGGCGGCCTTGCTGGCCCTGGCCGAGGGTATGCAACAGCGCTTTATCGAGCCTGTGCATAACGTCATGCTGGAAAAACCGCTGGGAGCTGTGGATAACTGGTTTGAACCGGGGCATCAGTTCGAGTGGTTCTTTTTGCTGGAGTCTTCGCCACTGCTGCGCCAGACGCCCTTGCACGGCTCACTGGAGCGGGCGTTCGGGTTTGCCGAGCAGGTGGGCGTAGACCCGCAAAGCGGTGCGGTGTGCGGCATGCTGGCCGCCGATGGCAGCCTGCGCGATGGCACCCAGCGCATCTGGGCCCAGGCTGAATACTTGCGTGCCCTGACCTTGCGCCCGAACAGCCAGGCGCAAGTGCAACGCCAATTGCTGGCGTTGCAGCAGCGCTTTTTGCATGCCGGTGGCTGGTATGAATGCCGCGATGGCGCGGGCAAAGTCAGCCGCGAAGATATGCCGTCGACCACGCCTTATCATTTGGCGACGTGCTATAGCGGGTTGGCGCAGTACTTTGGTTGACGCTTTTACCCTCACCCCAACCCTCTCCCAGAGGGAGAGGGGGCTGATTTGTGGTGTTGCGCAAACCTGCTTTTGCTTTTAGTCCCCTCTCCCTCCGGGAGAGGGTTAGGGTGAGGGGCTCTTCAAATCAAGCAATCCACTTGCGATCCCCGGTAAAGCTGATGGTCAACCAACGCGCACTGTCCGCCGCACCCAGCAACCCGGAGATCTCTTCGCGCAGCGCATCAAGGGTCTTCACGCTGCTCAGTGGATAACCCGCCGGCAACACGATATGAATCTCGATAAAACGTGCCCGCCCGTGCTTTTGCACATAAGTTTTGTACCCTTCAAAACCATGCCGCGCCGACATTTCTTCCAGCACATCACGCACCTTGTCATCCAGCGCATCCGGGACTATCCCGAGCACATCACGCAAGGCCGGCTTGAGAATCTTGAACGCCGGAGCAAGCATGCTCAGGGCCAGCAAAATCAGGATCGCCGGGTCAACATAGGCCGCCCACTGTGCATAACCCTGCTGCTTCAACAGCAATGCCGTGATGAAACTTATCAACAGCCCCACTGACAACATGGCGTCCACCAGCCAGCTGACGTTGTCGAACTGGATCAAGGTTGATTTGAGCTTGCGGTTCTTGCGCCTTACCCAGAAGTAGTAGGCAAATTCGACAACGGTGAACACCGCTGCGTAGACGATCACCAGCCCCAATTCGATATCGCGCCCACCATTGATGATGCCGAACACGCCATTGAGAAAGGCATAGATAGCAATCAATAACAGGAAGCTGCCTTCAATCAGCAACACCATCGGCTCAAGGTGCCAGAAACCGAACTGGAAGCGCTGGTTGCTTTCCTTGGCGATCAACTGGGCTGTGATCAGCATCAGCACTTTGATAAAAGTGGCGATCAAAGAGAAAAACCCATCGAACATGATGGATTCGGAACCCGAAATAAAACCCGTCACGATGCCGGCAATGGCTACCGCGAACATTAGAACGGTCGATTGTTTGAGCAGTTGCTGCTCACCACGGTTACTCACAAAAACTCCTTTTCAGCCCCATTGAAAGCGACCCCCTCAGGAGGTCGCAGGTGGGCTGCCAGGGGTGAGTTTACTCCTTGGCGTGGCGCTCGATGGCAAAACCGCTCCAGGACTGCGTGACGGGCATCAGCTCAAGACGGTTGATATTGATGTGAGCCGGGGTGTTGAGCACCCAGAAAATGGTCTCGGCGATGTCTTGCGGCTGGATCGGTTCAGCGCCCTGATAGGTCGCGTCGTAACGGGCCTTGTCGCCGCCAAAGCGCACCATCGAGAACTCGCTCTCGCACAGGCCCGGCTCAACGTTGCTGACGCGCACCCCGGTGCCCTGCAAGTCGCAGCGCAGGTTCAGGGAGAACTGTTTTACAAATGCCTTGGTACCGCCATACACATGGCTGCCCGGGTATGGATAACTACCCGCGATGGAACCCAGGTTAACGATCCCGGCACCGCGGCCGTAGGCAATCAGCCGTGGCAACAGCAGACGGGTGGTATAGAGCAGGCCTTTGATATTGGTATCGACCATGGTTTCCCAGTCGTCGAGGTCGCACTTGGGCGCCGGGTCGGTGCCCAGGGCCAGGCCCGCATTGTTGATAAGCCCGCGCAACTTGCTGAACGAAGGCGGCAGATCGGCAATCGCGGCTTCCATCGCGACACGGTCACGCACGTCCACCACAAGGCCGTGGACCTCGGTCTGCTTGGACAACTCCTCGCACAGGGCTTTCAATCGATCTTCGCGTCGACCCGTCAGCACCAGTTTCCAGCCTGCCTGTGCAAACTTGCGCGCACATGCTTCACCAAATCCGGAAGTCGCGCCCGTAATAAACAGGGTGGAAGTCATCGTGTTCTCCTTGGCTGGCGGGCATCGGCCGCCGTTGAATTGGACGCTGAGCAGAATGCCCCGCCTCGCGTTCTGCAGCAACCTGCGGTGTTTTCAACAACAGGCCTGTACAAAAAACAACCAACCACCCGCAAGCCACGACACACAAGGGCTGGAGCCATATGCACTCACCTTATCCACAGGCCCGTCCACAGTCTTTGGGTGTAAGTCGAAAGTGTTCAAAGCCACGAGCTACAAGGGGTTGAAGCCACACCACAGTGTTTTTAACTTGACCGCGGCACACCCCACATGCAGGCGCCCCAAAAAGGTGCAACCTTGGGAAACCTGGCAGATAGGCAGAAGCCAGTAAGTACGCCGCCTGGGGCATTCTTTCCAGAGTTTAACCACAGACTTATCCACAGGTTAGTCATTATTCCCAGCAGCTCTTTATAACCGAACAAACCTGTTGACAAATCTTCGGGTCAGGCAAGCCAAAACCGCTGATCGAAAAATAACCAACCCGCTGGACAGCCCGTAAATAAAGGGCTACAGCCAACTACTCCCACGTTACCCACAGCCACCTCCACAGCAAACGGGGACAAGTCAAAATGATGACAAAACAGGGAATTACAGCGGCTTTATGTCGCGGTTTCACAGTGCTGAAATATTGTTTTCCACAATTTGGGGCGGGGGTTGTTCGGGAAGGAAATTGTCTGACAAAAGACATGTGGGAGCGGGCTTGCCCGCGATGGCATCGCTGCGGTTTCTCTGAAGTACCGCGTCGATGCCATCGCGAGCAAGCCCGCTCCCACAGAGAAGTGCGAAATGCCTGTTAATGCCCGCCCAAATAAGCGTTACGCACCTCCTCGTTACTCAGCAGCTCCTTGCCGGTGCCGGTCAGGCGGATTACACCATTGACCATAACGTAGGCTCGATCTGACAAACGCAGGGCGTGGTTGGCGTTTTGCTCCACCAGAAAGATGGTCATACCCGTGCCAGCCAGTTCGCGCAGAGTGGCAAAAATCTGCTTCACCACAATAGGTGCCAACCCCAGGCTGGGCTCATCCAGCAACAACAGCTTGGGTCGGCTCATCAGTGCCCGGGCAATGGCGAGCATCTGCTGCTCGCCACCCGACATGGTCATGGCCCGCTGATTACGCCGCTCCTTGAGCCGTGGGAACAACTCGAACATGCGCTGCATGTCTTCGTCTGCATGCTTGTCGCCAATGGGAATGGTGCCCATCAGCAGGTTCTCTTCCACCGACATGTCCGGAAACACGCGACGGCCCTCAGGTGACTGGGCAATGCCGTTGGAGGCGATGTAGTGCGAGGACTTGTGGGTAATGTCCACGCCCTGGTAGATGATTTGCCCGCCGCTGGCCCGGGGCTGGCCGAAGATCGACATCAACAGTGTGGACTTGCCCGCGCCGTTGGAGCCGATCAGGCTAACGGTCTCACCCTCTTCGATATGCATCGAGACTTTTTTCAGGGCCTGAATCGGCCCGTAGTGAACATCCAGTTCCTTGAGTTCGAGGATCGTGCCCGTCATATCAGCTCCTCTTCGTCTGCGCCAAGGTAGGCCGCGATCACTTTGGGGTCATTGCGGATGGCCTCAGGCCCGCCTTCGGCAATCACGTTGCCGTGGTCGAGCACCACAATGTGATCGGAAATGCTCATGACCATGCCCATGTCGTGCTCGATCAGCACCACGGTCAGGTCGTGTTCGTCGCGCAGCAGGCGGATCATCCCGCTCAGCGCTTCGGTTTCCTGGGGGTTGAGGCCCGCCGCCGGTTCGTCGAGGCAGATGATTTGCGGCCGGGTACACATGGCCCGGGCAATCTCCAGGCGTCGCTGCTGGCCGTAGGACAACTCACCGGCCAGGCGGTTGGCACAGTCCACCAGGTCAACCACCTCCAGCCAGTAGAAGGCGTGGTCCAGGGCATCGCTTTCAGCCTTGCGATAGCCCTTGGTATTGAGGATGCCGGCGAGCATGTTGCGATTGACCCACATATGCTGGGCCACCAGCAGGTTTTCCAGTACCGACATCTCCTTGAACAGGCGGATATTCTGAAAGGTGCGAGCCAGACCCGAGCGGTTGACCAGATGTGTACCGCCGAACATTTTGTAGTACAGACGACTGGCGAACGCCTTGGGCGATACAAAGTCAGTCAACCTGAACGGCTCGCCCAACAACTTGATGACGTTGGTGCGTGTGCCTCGGGCATTGAGTTCGATCTTGCCGCCGCTGGCCTTGTAGAACCCGGTCAGGCAGTTGAACACGGTGGTTTTACCGGCACCGTTGGGGCCGATCAGGGCAAAGATCGAGTTGCGTTTGACCTTGAGGCTGACATCGCTCAGGGCCTTGATCCCGCCAAAGTGCATCATCAGTTTATCGACCGAGAGCACAACGTCGTCATTCAGAGTGGGTTCGTTCATGGCGCAACCCCCTTGCGTGGTGTAACCCCTACACGGCTGATGCGAATCAGGCCTCGCGGTCGCCAGATCATCATCAACACCATCAATACACCAAACAGCAGCACCCGATATTCGGCAAAGCTGCGCAGCAGTTCAGGTGCCACGGTCAGTACGAACGCAGCGATCACCACACCCACCGTCGAGCCCATGCCGCCGAGCACCACAATGGCAAGGATCAGCGCCGACTCGAAGAAGGTAAACGAGGACGGGTTTACAAAACCCTGGTAGCTGGCAAAGAACACCCCGGCCAGGCCTGCAGTGGAAGCACCGATGGTGAACGCCGAGAGTTTGACCAGCACGTGGTTCAGGCCCATGGAGCGGCAGGCGATTTCGTCTTCGCGCAGCGCTTCCCAGGCGCGGCCGATCGGCATGCGGGTCAGGCGGTGCTTGATGTACAGCACCAGCAGCACCACCAAAAACAGCACGATGTAGATAAACAGGAATTTGATATTGGGGTTGTAGTCCAGCCCGAAAAACTGGTGGAACGGCACCCCGCCCTCTTTGGCAACGCGGCCAAATTCCAGCCCGAAAAACGTCGGTGAAGGCACCGGCATGCCGTTGGGCCCACCGGTAAACGACAGCCAGTTATTGAGGATCAGACGAATGATTTCACCAAAGCCCAGGGTCACGATGGCCAGGTAATCCCCATGCATTCGCAATACCGGAAACCCGAGAATGCACCCCGCCATCGCCGCCGCAATGGCCGCCAGCGGCAGCACCGACCAAAAGCCCAGCCCCAGGTACTGATAACCCAGCGCCAGGCCATAAGCACCAATGGCGTAGAAGGCCACGTACCCCAGATCAAGCAAGCCCGCCAACCCGACCACGATGTTCAGCCCAAGGCCGAGCAGCACGTAGATCAGGCCGAGGATGACCACGGTCAGGATGTATTTGTTGGCAAAAAACGGGAACACAATGGCAATCACGATCAGCAGCGGCACAATCCAGCGCAGCCGCGATTTGTAATCGGGTGGCAGCACGTGCACACCAGAACCGCTGGACTCAAAGCTCTGAAGGATCTTCAAACCCTTGGACGTTTGCAGGAACAGGCTCAAGACAAACCGCCCCACCATCACAATTGCCACCAGCCAGCCAACACGCGCTGGCTGCAGGTTAAAGCTGTAGCCGTCGAGCACAACCCCCACGATCGGCCCGAACACAATCAATGAAATCAACCCGGCCAGGATCGAATCGATAACGCTTTTTTTGATATCAATCGGTTTGTTAATGGCTGCAGACATACTTACACCTTCGCCACGAGAGGACGACCCAGCAGGCCTTGGGGACGGAAAATCAGAATCAGCACCAGCAGTGAGAAACTGAACACGTCCTTGTAATCCGAGTTAACCAACCCGGCAAAAAGTGACTCGGAAATACCCAGGATGATCCCGCCGAGCATGGCGCCAGGCAATGATCCAATCCCGCCGAGCACGGCAGCGGTGAACGCCTTGATGCCGATAATGAAGCCGGCATAAAAGTCGAACGTGCCGTAATTCATGGTGATCAGCACACCGGCCAGCGCGGCCATGGCAGCACCTATCACAAACACGTAGGAAATCACCCGATCGGTGTTAATCCCCAGGATCGAGGCCATCTTGCGGTCTTGCTGAGTGGCGCGGCACATGCGGCCCAGCTTGGTGTACTTGATGATGTAGGTCAGCAAGCCCATCCCCACGAAGGCCGCAATCAGAATGAAGACTTTGGTGTAGGTGAGTTGCACAAAACCGGTGCCAATATCCACGCGCCAGGAACCGCTCAGCAGGGTTGGAACCCCTTGTTGGCGTGAGCCCTGGGCAATTTGCACGTAGTTTTGCAGGATCAGGGAAATACCGATGGCGCTGATCAGCGGCGCCAGCCGTGTGGAGTTTCGCAGAGGTTTGTAAGCCACGCGCTCGATGACCCAGCCATACACGCCAGTCACCACAACGGTGAAAATCAAGGTACCCAACATCAGTAGCGGGAAGGATTCAATACCGAAGTATGCCAACAGAGCCAGACTGATCGCCGCGAGGTAAGCAGAGATCATGTACACCTCGCCGTGGGCGAAGTTGATCATGCCGATGATGCCGTAGACCATTGTGTAGCCGATGGCGATCAGGCCGTACACAGACCCGAGGGTCAGGCCGTTCAGCAGTTGCTGTAGGAAAATACCATCCATAACGCAATCTCACGCACTGGAGCCTTTGCGCAGACGCAAGCCATCCACGCCGTCAGAGGACAGCTTGGATGGCAGGGTGTGTGCGGCTCCTGGAAAAGAAGACAGGTGATGCAGATACATTCCCACCTGATGCCCGCCGAAGCTGACACCAGGTGAGTGATTCATCTCACTTCTGTTTTTCCAGCTGGTGATATTTGCCGTCTTTGTCCCACTGATAAACCACGTAGTCAGAGACTTTCAGGTCGCCTTTACCGTCCCAGTTTTTTTCACCCATCACGGTTTTAACCGGGTTGGCCTTGAGCCACTTGGCGGCGTCTTCGCCTTTGTTGGATTTGGCGCCATTGAAGGCGTCAGCCAGGGCCTGGATCGAAGCGTAGGCATACAGGGTGTAGCCTTCAGGTTCGGTGCCCGCTTTGCGGAACTCTTCAACGACCGCCTTGCTGTCCGGTAGCAGGCGCGGGTCGGCGCCAAAGGTCATGTACACGCCATCGACATACTGCGGGCCACCGGCAGTGGCCACCAGTTCGTCGGTCACGATGCCATCGTCCGACATGAATTTCACATCCTTGAGACCCGCTTCACGCAGTTGGCGGACCAGAGGACCGGCCTCCGGGTGCAGACCGCCGAAGTACACGACATCAGCACCGGCGCCGCGGATTTTTGTCACCAGCGCGCTGAAGTCTTTTTCACCTCGGGTCAGGCCTTCTTCCAGGATGGGTTTCACGCCGCGCTTGGTCAGCTGTGCACTGGTGGCATCGGCCAGACCTTTACCGTAGGTGTCCTTGTCGTTGATGACCGCTACTTTCTTGCCCTTGAGCACGTCGACAATGTAGTCGCCTGCAACGATGCCTTGCTGGTCATCTCGTCCGCACATACGGAATACCGCATCCAGCCCGCGCTCAGTGACCTGCGGGTTGGTCGAGCCCGGCGTGATCATGATCACACCCGCATCGGCATACACCTCGGAGGCAGGAATCGTATTCGAGGAGCAGAAGTGACCGACCACACCTATTACTTTGTCCTGATCGACCAGGCGGTTGGCCACGGACACGGCCTGCTTGGGTTCACAGGCATCGTCGCCGGCAACCAGCTTGATCTTCTCGCCGTTGATCCCGCCCGCCTTGTTGATTGCATCCGCAGCCGCCTGCGCCCCCTTCATGTACTGCTCGCCAAATGCCGCGTTGGCACCCGTCATCGGGCCCGCCACACCGATTTTCAGATCAGCCTGAACAAACGAAGAAACGCCCAATGCAGCTGCCACGGCGAGGGCCAGAAAACCTTTCTTGTAGAACGTCTGCGACATGAGGTGGTGCTCCTGAGGTTTTATTAGATGGCACTTCGACTTCATCTAAAGCGCTGAGCAAGCCGCGTGCCATTGGCTTTTTATTCTTAAAAAAGTCGTTCTATTGTTGTTATGTCGACTGTTTCGAACCCATTTTCATTGGGCGTGCAACCGTCTAAACCGAGGAAGGTAAAACCGCTGTGTTTATACTGGCGCCACCTGTCACAACCGGGGTTGCAACCCGGTTGCCCCGGATTGTGCAAACGTCCTGTAACCACCTGCGTCACCGAACTGCACACTCTCGGTGCAGGACTGCTACAGGCCGCACCACTTAAGGCTAGCCGCTGCCCGGCAAAACGTCGGGGTGCCCGGAAAAAAACCGCGTCAGATCACAATTCTTAAACATTGGCCGGCGTGATACAGCGAAAAACCGGCTTCATATAAGCAACTGCGCAGCCCCGTGCCAGACAGCGGCCGCATCGCTGCAAAGGGAATAGGCAAGGCCTTGGCATCACCACTGCACAGATAGTCAGCAAAGGCCTTGCCCACCACGCTGCCCGTGGTTACACCGCGACCGTTATAGCCGGTGACTGCCACCAAACCGGGCGCCGGTTCAAATAAGCGCATCAGGTGATCGGGAGTAAACGCGATGCAGCCGGTCCAGGTGCATTCCCACTCCACCCCTTTGAGGTACGGGAAATAGTGCTGCTGCACGCGGTCGGCCCAGGCCTTGAGAAACCACGCAGGCTTTTGACTGCCGTTGCCCAGGCTGCCGAGCAGTAAACGGCCGTCGGCATCGCGACGGATACTGCTCAATACCTGGCGGGTATCCCACGACCCCTGGCCGCCGGGCAGGATTCGCTCAGCGGTGGCGTCGGTCAGAGGTTTGGAGGCGACTTGGTAGTAGTAACCGGGGAAAAAGTTACGTCGCAAGTCAGTCCATTCGCCTTCGGTATAGGCATTGGACGCCAGGACCACCTGCTCAGCATTGACCGCACCCTGAGCAGTCTGTACTGACCAGCGTGTGCCCTGGCGCTCTAACCCGGTGACTGGAGAATGGTCAAACAACTGGCCGCCCAGGTCACTGGCCGCCTTGGCCAGCCCCGAGGTATAGGCCATAGGGTTGAGGGTGCCGGCGCGGCGATCAAGCAAGGCAGCCGCAATTTTGGTGGTGCCGGTGGCGGCTTCGCAGGCAGCGCCAGTGAGCAGCTCAACGGGTGCGCCACGGCGTCTCCATTGTTCTTCACGGCTGCGCAAATCGGCTTCGCCACGGGCGTTATGGGCCATATGCAGGGTGCCTTCGCGGCGCAACTGGCAGTCGATGCGGTATTTGTCGATCAGGCTGAACACCAGCGCCGGAGCGGCACCGAGCATGCGGTTCAGCTGGCTGCCGACAGCCTCGCCGAAACCGGCTTCGATATCGTCTGGCGGTATCCACATCCCGGCATTGACCAATCCTACGTTGCGCCCCGAACCTCCATGCCCGGTGCGGTGGGCTTCAAGCACACATACACTTTTGCCCTGCTCGAGCAAATGGATGGCGGCGGACAAACCGGTGATCCCGGCACCGATCACACACACGTCAACGTTCAGCTCGCCCTTGAAAGTGGGCGCCTGGGGGCGTTGGGGGGTAAGGGTTTCCCATAGACATTGTTCTTGTAGAGGCATTGCCAAGCTCCAGAAATGAAACCTAACGGTGATGCAATCATGGGCGCAACGCTTGTGGGAGCGGGCTTGCTCGCGATGCAGACCACTCGATCTGGCTGGCAGACCGCAGCGCTGCTATCGCGAGCAAGCCCGCTCCCACAGTATCCTCCCACCACAGGTGACTCAGGGCTTACCTCAATCGAAGGTAATCCCCTGCGCCAGCGGCAGTTCCAGCGAGTAGTTCACGGTATTGGTCTGGCGCCGCATATAGCCGCGCCACGCATCCGAGCCCGACTCCCGACCGCCACCGGTTTCTTTCTCGCCACCAAAGGCACCGCCAATCTCCGCACCGCTTGGGCCAATGTTGACGTTGGCAATCCCGCAATCACTGCCAGTGGCCGACATGAATTGCTCGGCCTCGCGCACATCGGTGGTGAAGATGCACGACGACAGCCCCTGCGGGACCGCGTTGTTCAGGCGCAAGGCTTCGGCAAAGTCGCTGTAACCGACTACATACAAAATCGGCGCGAAGGTCTCGCTGCACACCACGTCGCTCTGCTCAGGCATTTCAACAATGGCCGGGGCCACGTAGTAAGCGCCCGGGTACTGGCCCGCCAATTGCCGCTCGCCACCGAACACACGCCCGCCTTCGCTCAGGGCCTGCTCCAGGGCATCACGCATGTTTTCAAAGCTGCTTTTATCTATCAGCGGCCCCACCAGATTGCCTTCCAGAGGGTGGCCAATGCGCACTTTGGAGTAGGCAGCCTTGAGCCGGGTGACGATTTCCTCCTTGACCGATTCATGGGCGATCAGGCGGCGCAGACTGGTGCAGCGCTGGCCGGCAGTACCCACCGCACTGAACAGGATGGCACGCACGGCCATGTCCAGATCAGCACTCGGTGCCAGGATCATGGCGTTGTTGCCGCCCAGTTCCAGAATGCTGCGGGCAAAGCGTGCGGCGATCCTGGGTGCCACTTCGCGGCCCATGCGCGTGCTGCCAGTTGCGCTGATCAGCGCAACCCGCGGGTCGTCGACCAGAGCTTCACCTGCTTCACGGCCACCAATCACCACCTGGGCCAGGTACTTGGGCGCGTCGGCAAAGGAGTGCAGAACCCGGTCAAACAAGGCCTGGCAAGCCAACGCGGTGAGCGGCGTTTTTTCGGACGGCTTCCAGATCACCGCGTTGCCGCATACCAGCGCCAGGGTGGTATTCCATGCCCAAACCGCTACCGGAAAATTGAAGGCGCTGATCACGCCCACCACGCCCAGCGGGTGCCAGGTTTCCCGCATATGGTGGCCCGGACGTTCCGAGGCAATGGTCAAGCCATAGAGCTGACGCGACAGGCCGACAGCGAAGTCGCAAATATCGATCATTTCCTGCACTTCGCCCAACCCTTCCTGGGTGATCTTGCCCGCCTCCCATGACACCAGCTCGCCCAGATCGGCCTTGTACTCACGCAGCAAATCGCCGAACTGGCGCACCAGTTCCCCACGACGCGGGGCAGGCACTTTGCGCCAGGCCTCGAAGGCGTGCTCGGCGCGGGTCACGTGCTGCTCGGCCTCGGCAGCGCCTTCCCAGTGCACGGCGCCAATCTGGCTGCCATCAATCGGCGTATACACCGGCTGATTGCCCTGCTGATACAGGGCGGGATTCACACCAAGACGATCCAGTAATGCGGCAACCATTGAAGGCACTCCTTGAACTGATAAATGATTCGCTGGCCTTTAGTTGTAGCTGCCCCGCATCGCGGCAACAAACGACCTTTAAGCGAGATATCATTCCGAAAATTCATGCTGCACTGGTAACGTTGCCTGACAAAAAGAATCAGGGGGCTTTTATGCTCAACAAGCGCCATCTACCTTCGATCACGGCGTTGCAGTGTTTCGAAGCGGTGACCCGTCATCTGAGTTTCACCCGCGCTGCCGAAGAACTGAATCTGACCCAGAGCGCAGTCAGCAAACAAGTCGCGCAGCTCGAGGAGCTGTTGCAGCACTTGCTGTTTCGCCGGGTGCGCCGCCGCTTGCAGCTGACGCCGGCAGGGGATTTGTATCTGGTAGAAGTCCGAAAAATCCTGACCCAGGTCGAGATGTCGACCCACACATTGCGTTCCTATGGCGGCGAAACAGAAGTGCTACGGGTCTCCACCCCTTCCACCTTTGGCGCTCGCTGGCTGGTGCCGCGACTCAAGGGTTGGGGCATACGCCATCCGCATATTCATCTGGACCTGTGCAATGAGCAGCAAGGTGACGATTTGCTGCAAGGGCGCAGCGATCTGGCGTTTTACTTCGGCCAGGGCTCACGGCCCGGCACCGAAAGCCTGAAGCTGTTTGGCGAAGAGCTTGTCGCCGTATGCGCGCCGTCGAGCCTGCCTGACGCACCACTGACCGACCCGACCCAACTCACAGGCCTGGTGTTGCTGCAGAACGCCTCGCGGCCACAGGCCTGGCACGAGTGGTTTGAGCATCAGGGGTTTCGCACCGACCACAGCTACCACGGGCCGCGCTTCGACACCTTTTACATGTGCATCCGCGCAGCCCAGGTTGGCTGTGGTGTGGCCCTGCTGCCCAGGTTCCTGGTGGAAGAGGAATTGGCCGACGGCAAACTTGTCATCGCCTGGCAGCACTTGATGCCGAGTCGCGATGCCTACTACCTGGCCTATCCTGAACACACGGCAGGGGTACCCAAGGTAAAGGCATTTGTCAGCTGGATGATGGAGCAGCTGGATGGGCGATAACCCTTGTGGGAGCGGGCTTGCTCGCGATGCGGACGGCGCGGTCTTGCCGTTAAATCGCGTAGATGCCATCGCGGGCAAGCCCGCTCCCACAGCGCAGAAACAGGCTACAACCACAAAAACCGCTGGCAAAACCGCCTGCGGATATGCGCCACTAGCGCCATTCATTGAAAAAGCTGAACGCCGTGGCTTTCCGGCACGGGCAGCATGGAGATTGCCGCTATGAGCGAGAGTGTGTTTGCCGATCGCATCGTGCAGAACCTGCTCGACACCGACTTTTACAAATTGACCATGATGCAGGCGGTGCTGCACAACTACCCCAACGTCGAAGTCGAGTGGGAATTCCGCTGCCGCAACAGTGAGGATTTGCGCCCGTATCTCAACGAAATTCGTCACCAGATCGAACGCCTGTGCGAACTGAGCATGACTCAGGACCAGTTGGGTTTTCTGGAACGCATCACCTTTATGAAGCCCGATTTCATACGCTTTTTGGGGCTGTTTCGCTTCAATATGCGCTATGTACACACAGGCATCGAAAATGGCGAGCTGGTCATCCGCCTGCGCGGGCCGTGGCTGCATGTGATCTTGTTTGAAGTGCCATTACTGGCGATTGTCAGCGAAGTGCGCAACCGTTCGCGCTATGCCGGTACCGTGCTGTCCCAGGCCCGGGAGCAGCTGTATCGCAAATTTGACTGGCTGCAGGCCAATGCCAGCGCCGAGGAATTGTCTGAACTGCAAGTCGCCGATTTCGGCACCCGCCGACGATTTTCGTACCGAGTGCAAGAAGAAGTCGTGAGCGTGCTCAAGCATGATTTCCCTGGACGTTTTGTCGGCACCAGCAACGTCAACCTGTCCCGTGAGCTGGACATGAAGCCGCTGGGCACCATGGCCCACGAATGGATCATGGCCCACCAGCAACTGGGACCCCGGCTGATCGACAGCCAGAGTGCCGCGCTGGACTGCTGGGTGCGCGAGTACCGTGGCTTGCTGGGCATCGCGCTGACGGACTGCATTACTACCGATGCCTTTCTGAAAGATTTCGATCTGTACTTTGCCAAGCTGTTCGACGGCCTGCGTCATGACTCCGGCGACCCGGTGGTGTGGGCCGAAAAATGCATAGCCCATTACCACAAGCTGGGCATCGACCCCATGAGCAAGACTCTGGTGTTCTCGGACAGCCTGACGCTGCCCCGGGCGCTGGAGATTTTCCGGTCGCTGCGTGGCCGGATCAACGTCAGTTTCGGTATCGGGACTAACCTGACCTGCGACATTCCGGGGGTTGAGCCAATGAGCATCGTGCTTAAAATGAACGCCTGCAATGGCTCGCCGGTGGCCAAGATTTCCGATGAACCGGGCAAGACCCATTGCTCCGACCCCAACTTCGCCGCCTATTTGCGCCACGTTTTCCAAGTTCCTGAACATTCTCCCAAGGAGTGAATCATGCAGGCCGTACAGCGTCAGATTGCTGCAGACCTCAAGGTCCAGCCGCCGTTCAAAGACACCAACGCCCTTGAGGCCGAAGTTGCCCGGCGCATCACTTTTATTCAGTGCTGCCTGCACAACGCCAGGCTCAAAACCCTGGTACTGGGCATCAGCGGCGGGGTCGACTCACTGACCGCAGGCCTGATGGCACAACGTGCGGTGCAACAATTGCGCGAACAGACCGGTGACCAGGCCTATCGCTTTATTGCCGTGCGCCTGCCTTACGGCGTGCAGCACGATGAAGCCGACGCCACGGCTGCGGTCGACTTTATCAACCCGGACGAACGCCAGACCGTGAACATCGGCCCGGCGGTCAAGGCCCTTGCCGCTGAAGTGACTGCGTTTGAAGGCAAACCAGCCGCCACCGTGGACTTTGTACTGGGCAACACCAAGGCGCGGATGCGCATGGTGGCGCAATACACCATCGCCGGAGCGACTGGTGGCCTGGTGATAGGCACTGACCATGCCGCCGAGGCGGTGATGGGCTTCTTCACCAAATTCGGCGACGGCTCCTGCGATCTGGCACCGCTCAGCGGGCTGGTGAAAAATCAGGTACGGGCCATTGCTCGGCATTTTGGAGCCCCGGAATCGCTGGTGGAAAAAGTCCCGACTGCCGACCTTGAAGACCTGGAGCCGGGCAAGCCTGATGAAGCGTCCCACGGCGTGACCTATGCCGAAATTGATGCCTTTTTGCATGGCCAGCCGGTGAGCGAAGAGGCGTTCAGGATCATCAGCAGTACGTACGAAAAAACCCATCACAAGCGTGAGATGCCGTTCGCGCCTTGAGGCCATATGCACCCTTGACCCTCACCCCAACCCTCTCCCGGAGGGAGAGGGGGCTGATTGATGGCGTTGCGCAAATCTGCTTTAAGTCCCCTCTCCCTCCGGGAGAGGGTTAGGGTGAGGGGCTTTTGCCTACTCGGAAAAAACGGAATGAACCCCGCATTTTTTTTCGCTTGCCGCTCCCGCACTCAAAGGCTTTGATAGACGTCTATTTCGTCGCCAGAGCCCTGCCCCATGTCTTCTTTCGATGGTTTGTTCTCCCTTGTCGGTTCATTGCTCGGCCAACCGGCATCTGCCTGGTTGCGCGAGCATGTCGAAGTGCCTGAAGGGCTGCTGCGCTACAGCTGGCATGAGCAGGCGGTGCATAGGGTGTGGCTCGCCGAAGCACTGAACTTGTGCCTGCTGCACAAGCTGGTGGAAGCCGTACCTGAGGGCCGGCGCTATGTCGCAGAACAGGCGCAGCATGGGCGCAAGGTGGTGTTTGACCACGGCGCCATTCGCACGGTTGACTGGCCTGCCAACGGCGAACTATCACGCGGCCGCCAGGCATTTGCCCGTTTGCTGGAGCCGCTGGGCTTTACCGATGTGCGAACTTACCCGCTGACCAAGCTGAACATGACCGGCTGGGGCTACAGACAAATGGATCTGCCCGAAGACATCGCCCAGTTCTTTGTCTCGGAACTGCACCCCGGCCGCTTCAGCGAGGCCTTTCAACAGGCCGTCAGCCGCGTGGTCGGTTCCAGCCTTGACCCGCTGTCGACCCAACACCACAGCATCCTCAAGACCCTGAGCCTCACCCGCCATTGCAGCCTGAGCCAGGCGCAGACCCTGCTGCCAGCGCTGTACCGGGCATTCGGCCGGCAACATGGGGCAGTACAGGAAACGGACTACCACTGCCTGCTCGCTGAAAGCGCCGAGATGGCCTGGATCGCCACTGAGGGCAACAGTTTCAACCATCTGACCGACCGCGTGCCGGACCTCGAAACCTGTGTGGCGCAACAACGCGACTTGCAGCGGCCCATGAAAGACAGCATCGAAGTCTCTGCCTCTGGAAGGGTGATGCAAACCGCCTATCGCGCCTGCACGGTCAACCGCGGTCTGGTCGACAGCGCCGGGGTATACCGCGAGCACCAGGTGCCCGGGTCGTTTGTGGAGTTTATCCAGCGCAAGGTCGAGCCTGACACCGGCCGCATCGACCTGAACTTTGACAGCAACAACGCCCAGGGCATTTTCAAGATGACCGACTCCAGGGCCTGAACGCAAACAGCCCTGACGGCGCAAGGCACGTCAGGGCTGCTGGATGACTGGCGGGGTCTTATTTAAGAACCACAGCGCCTTTCATCATCGAGTTGTGGCCCGGGAAGGTGCAGAAGAATTCATATTCTTCGCCCGCTTTCAGTTTGGCCACGTCGAAGGTCACCGAGTCTTTCTCACCGGCGCCGATCACTTTGGTGTGGGCAATGACGCGCTCGTCACCGTCCTTGAGGTAGTTTTTGTCCAGGCCAGCGGCAATGCCGTCGGTAGAAACTGCCTGCATGTCTGCCTTTTTGCTCAAGACCCAGTTATGACCCATGACGTTTTTCGGCAGATTGCCGGAGTGCGTCAGGTTGACTGTGAAGGTCTTGCAGGATTTGTCGATGACGATCTCTTTGGTGTTGTAAGACATTTGGTCAGTCGAGTCGACAGTTACAGCGCACTCAGCCGCCAGCAAATGGCCGCTGGCGAGGGTCAAAAGGGATACCGCAACAACTTTGGCAAACATGGTCTATCTCCAAGGCAGGGTATGGAAAGCAAAAATCTGTATACAGATTGCCTGAAAATTGTATCGATTCATATGATCTACGTCATGGTCTATCGCCACGATCGAAACAATCCGTCCGCAAAATGGCTTTCAGGCTTATAACCTTAGGTCATCGTTTTGAATTTTGGGGGAATAAGTAACGAGATTTAATCCACAAGTGGCTTTTGCGTGGGTGTAGAGTCGTGTTTTTAGCGCAAAGTGCAACCTTGCAAAAACCCAGCTAACGGCTAAGCACTAATACAGGGCAGAATACGCGCCGCTTAACCTCACCTTCGACCCCAAGAGGATCGCCCATGGCCAAACCAAACTATAACTTCGC
>Ga0256410_1000173_pt1 | contig 81753 bp, 67 predicted proteins | sample PhyWR1_FD_185983 | JGI IMG/M metagenome (GOLD analysis project Ga0256410, IMG submission 185983) | Leaf surface microbial communities from wheat plants in UC Gill Tract Community Farm, Albany, California, United States - DLSL W.R1 | ecosystem: Host-associated > Plants > Phyllosphere >... | reverse complement strand
GGAAATCGGGTAGCCATCGGTGTACATCAGGCCCAGGCCACGGGCGATGCCCATGGTCGCCAGGGTGACGATGATCGGCGGCATGTGCAGGTAGGCGACAAACAGGCCATTGCCGATGCCGAACGCCACGCCGATCAACATCCCCGCGCCAATCGCCAAGCCGGGCGGCAGGCCCGCGACCATCAAGCCGGCAGTGAGCGTGCCGGACAATGCCATCACCGGCCCCACCGACAAATCGATGCCGCCCGTGAGGATCACGCAGGTCATGCCCACCGCGATAATCGCGTTGATCGACACCTGGCGAGCAATGTTCGACAGGTTGCTGGCGGTGAGGAAGGTGTCGCTGGCAAGGATCATCACCAGCGTCACCACCACCAACCCCACGAACGGGTAGAAGGCCGGTGAGCGCACCAGCCGCGCCAGATTCACGCGCAGCCGGCTGTCATCGCCGGTACTAATGGACGTATTCACTTGAGCCCCCTGTTGCATGGCGCATGACCTCTTGAGGATTGACGGCGGACGCTTCCAGCAGCTTGACGATGGCGCCCTTGTGGAACACGGCGACGCGGTCGCACATGCCGATGATTTCCGGCAACTCGGAGGAAATCATGATGATCGCGTAGCCCTGTTCTGTGAGGCTGCGCATCAGCGCGTAGATCTGCGCCTTGGCCCCCACGTCGATGCCACGGGTGGGTTCGTCGAACACCAGCACGTCGCAGTGGTGGTTGATCCAACGTGCGATCACGACCTTTTGCTGGTTGCCGCCGCTAAGGTTGAACACGCGGCTTTCGCTGCTGGGGGCCTTGATCGACAGTTGTTTCATGAGCCCTTCGACGCTGGCGCATTCGCGGCTTTTGTCGATCAGGCCCGAGGCGTTCTGGTATTTGGGCAGGTTGTTCAGCGAGATGTTTTCACGAATGCTGAAGTCGGTGATCAGCCCCTCGCTCTTGCGGCTTTCCGGCAGCAGGCCGATGCCATGGGCCAGTGCCTGGGCCGGGTCGTCGAGGGTGATCTTTTCACCGCGCAACCATACGTCTTTGCTCACCGATGGCAGCGCGCCCATCATGCCCAGCGCCAGTTCAGTGCGACCGGAGCCGACCAGCCCGGCAAACCCGAGGATCTCGCCCTTGTGCAGCTGGAAGCTGTTGTGGGGGCCGTTGCGTACCAGCTGGATGTCCTTGACCTCCAGCAACAGCGGGCCGCGGGCGCTGGTCGGCTTGGGTGGAAAACTGCATTCCAGGCGTCGCCCGACCATCATCTCGACCAGGCGGTCGATGTCGCTGTCGGCCACGTCCGTGACGCCCACATTGCCGCCGTCGCGCAACACACTGATGCGGTCGCACACCTGAAAAATCTCCTCCAGGTGATGAGAAATGAAAATCACCGCCACGCCCTGGCGCTTGAGCTCACGCATGATCTCGAACAGCAGTTCGGCCTCGCTGGGCGTGAGGGTGGCGGTAGGTTCATCCAGCACCAGCAGGCGCGCATCCAGGGCCAGGGCCTTGGCGATTTCGACAAACTGCTGTTCGGCTACGCTGAGGTGCTTGACCGCGCATTGCAAATCGATGGTCACGCCCAGGCGCTTGAACAACGCCTCGCAGGCCTCGACCATTTCGCGCTTGCGCAACAGGCCAAAGCGATTGCTCAGCTCGTGACCGAGGAAGATGTTTTCCACCGCCGTGAGGTAGGGAATCAAGCTGAATTCCTGGAACACGATGCCGATGCCGGCGGCAATCGCATCACGGTAGGTCGCGAATTGCTGCGCCTGGCCATCGATCAGGATCTGGCCTTCGTCCTGGTGCTCGACGCCGCCGAGGATCTTCATCAGGGTCGATTTGCCCGCACCATTTTCCCCGAGCAAGGCATGGATCTCGCCGCGCTCGACTTGCAGGTTGATGGACTTGAGGGCCTGTACGCCCGGGTACCGCTTACAGATGTTTTCCAGCTTCAGAAGACTGCTCATACCGCCGACCTCGTATTCAGAAGGATGACCTGGGCCCCACGGGTTGCGTGGGGCCTGGGTGATTTACCAGCTGAAATCCTTGGCCTTGGCCTGGTCGATCAGGGTGATGTCCACCGGAATGGTGGCCGGTACTTGCGAGCCCCACTTCTTGGCCAGGGCGATGCCCAGGGCTAGGCGGATCTGGTCGCGAGGGTATTGGGCCGAGGTGGCGATGAATTTGCTGCCGGGCTTCTGGATCGCCTTGATGGCTTCGGGCGCGCCGTCAACGCTGACGAGCTTCACGTCCAGGCCACTGGCTTCGATGGCCGAGAGCGCGCCGAGCGAGCCGTTGTCATTGACGCTGAAAATACCCTTGAGGGTGGGCTGGGCCTGCAACATGTTTTCGGTGACGGTCAGCGCCTGGTCACGTTCCTGCTTGCCGTTCTGGATGCTGACGATCTTGATGTCCGGGTGCTTGGCAACCGCCTCCTTGCAGCCGCGTACGCGCTCCAGGATCGGCACCACGGCGATGCCGTCGAGGATGGCGATATTGCCCTTGTCGCCGATGTGCTTGGCCAGGTACTCACAAGCCTGGAAGCCGGCGTCGAAGTTCTTCGAACCGACGAAGGAGTCCAGCGGGCCGTCCGCCTGGGCGTCTACCGCGACGACCACGACACCAGCGGCGTGGGCGGATTTGACCGCCGATTGCACGCCGACAGAGTCGGTGGGGTTGATCAGCAGGATATCGATGCCTTTTTGCAGCATGTCTTCAACGTCACTGACCTGCTTGGACACATCGTGCCGGGCATCGGTGATGATCAGTTTCGCACCGATGGTCGCTCCGGCTTCTTCCAGGGCGTTTTTCATGGTGACGAAATAGGGGTTGTTGATTTCCTGGAAGGACGCGCCGATGCGGATGGGTTTCGCAGCGTCGGCAAAAGCAGGGGCAGCGGTGCCGAGGGCGATGCTTACAGCCAATAAACACAGGGTTTTCGGGAGCATTTTCATGGCGTGGTTCTCTGTTTTGTTTTTATTGTTAGAGCAAATGTTATCGTTAACATTTTGCCAAAAGCTAGCAAGGAAATTCGACAGGCGCAAGGGGCCGCTGGTCGGTCGCCGTCGAAAGGTGGGAGTCGGCTTGCCCGTGAATGCGGTGCGTCGGCCACCCGATGTGTTGCCTGGCACGTCCTGTTCGCGAGCAAGCCCGCGCCCACACTCAAGCCTGTGTACGCTGTAAAACTCGCACATTCCCCACCACCAACTAAGCTCAGCCTCCAACAAAAAAAATCCGAGCCTGCTGCCATGCCCCACCCCACCGAGACTTTTCGCGCCCGTTACCGCGCCTCCATTGCGCCTCGTTACAACCCCTGGCTCCACGCCCTCTTCGTGTTCGGCTACGGCGCGGCATGCATCGCCCTGGCCTGGTCCACCACACAGCACATCACGGCCCTGCAATGGCTGACCGTGCCCGCGACGCTAGTGTTCTTCAACCTCTGCATCTACCTGGTGCACCGCCACCTCGGCCACCACAAACACGCATTGGCCCGGCTGTTTTACGCGCGACATACCGGTGATCATCACAGCTTCTTTACCCCCGGCCATATGACTTACGACAGCCCCCGGGACTGGCGGGTGATCCTGTTTCCGGCCTGGCTGATCGTGCTGCACAGCGTGGCCATCACCCTGCCCGCCTGGTGGCTGCTCAAGCACTTGAGTCCCAACGTCGCCGGGCTGTTCGCCGGGTGCATGATCCTGGGGTATTTGCTTTACGAATTGTTTCACGCCTGTGAACACCTGCCCGTCGACCATCCCGTGGCGCGCTTGCCGTGGCTGCGCCAGATGCACCGACTGCACGCCCTGCACCACCGTCGCGAACTGATGCAGGGACGCAATTTCAACATCGTCCTGCCGCTGATGGATTACCTCTTCGGCACCCTGCACTGGGAGCCGCGCGCCCAAGACAACCAGGAATCGTCATGAGTACCCGTCCAAAAAAACTGCGTCATCTGCTGTTCGTGCTGTTTCTGGCGGTGATGGCTTTTTTGCTGTTGATGCCGACCAAAGTGCAACCGGTGAACTGGACACCCCCCAAGGCGCCGTCGATGAAGGACGGTCCCTACGCTGAAAACCAGCGCCTGAAAGGCGTGCAGAAAATCGGCGCCCAGGACATCGCCGGCCCCGAGGCCTTATTGCTCGATGCCCAGGGCTACCTGATCAGTGGTTTGCATGACGGGCGCATCATCCGCACCGCACCCGACAGCCGCAGCCTGGAAGTACTCGCCAATACCGGTGGGCGGCCGCTGGGCATGGCACTGCACCCGGATGGACGCTTGATCATTGCCGATGGGGTCAAGGGCTTGCTGGCGCTGGACACCCATCGCCAACTGACCACCCTGAGCACGGGTGCCAATGACGTCGCCTTTGGTTTCACCGATGACGTCGCCGTGGACGCCAGCGGGCGGTATGCCTACTTCAGCGACGCGTCGAGCCGCTGGGGTTATGGGCAGGATGGTGAAGCCGTGATCGAACATGGCGGCGATGGTCGACTGCTGCGCTATGACTTCAGCAACGGCACCACCGAGGTGCTGCTGGACCAGTTGCAATTCGCCAACGGCGTGGCCCTGGGTCCGGATGAAAACTTCGTGCTGGTGAACGAAACCGGTGCCTATCGCATCAGCCGTTATTGGCTCAAGGGGCCGCGCGCCGGTACTCATGACTTGTTTATCGACAACCTGCCCGGCCTGCCGGACAACCTCAGCTTCAATGGCCAGGACCGCTTCTGGGTGGCGCTCTACTCGCCGCGCAATCCACTGCTGGACAGCTTTGCCGGCTACCCCCTGCTGCGCAAAGTGATGGTGCGGGCGCTGATGGTGGTGCCCAAGCCCGTGGAGCGCAAAGCCTTTGTGCTGGGGTTGGACACCGAGGGGAAGGTCATCGCCAATTTGCAGGATGGCAGCGCGGGAAATTACTCGCCCATCACCACGGCCCGCGAGTATGGCGATTGGTTGTACCTGGGTTCGTTGAACAGCACGAGCATGGCGCGCTTGCCTTTGTCGCTCGCGCTGGCGGGCGAATGAAAAAAGGGGCAGCCTCACCAGGCTGCCCCTTCTCACTTACAACGTAGGAATCAGTGGATGATGTCCTGGGTGCAAATGTGCCCGAAGGTCACGTAAGGCACACTCTCGCCCCCCACGCCCACCCCCGGGAACTCGTCCAGCTCGATCCGCCAGCCGCCGAAGTTGAAGGTAGTGGCCCAGTTGTATTTGACGCCGGTGCTGCTGTCCGGGTATTCCACGCGGTAGTCGCCGAAGCAGTCACCGATACCGGAGCTGGCCTGGGAGGTGCCCGCACTGTTGGTGGTGGCCTTGAAGTCGGTCCAGTGGAACTCGGCACCGTCGAAACGTTTGTCGATGCGCAGGACCGGCGTGACACCCAACAACGGTGCGCCAGTGGAATCGGACCAGTTGGTGGTCCAGTTCACCGTACGTGCAGCCTGGGTCGCCATCCAGAAGATCGAGGCCGGCACCCGCACCACGTTGTCACCCTTCACATCCGACGTGTTCAGGCGCGGCGTAGAGCCCAGGCTCAGCTGGTAGTGCTTGCTTGGGTCCTGAACCACGCCTGGGTTAGCCCGTACACGCACCTTCACCGTGGTGCCCGGCGTGACACTCGGGTAGGTCGAGGTAGAGCCCGCAGGAATGGTGACCCAATTGACGCCGTCGAAACGGTCGAAAATCCACTGGTTACGGCTGCCGTCCGCGTCACCGGCCAGGAACATGCTCACGCTCTGGCCACGCACCGCCTTGAAGTCGAAGTAATCGACGTCGGTGGCGTTGTCGAGGTTACCGGCCACCTTGTTCATCGAGTCCGGCAGCACAAAGGCAGTCTGCGGCGTGTCATTGGGCTCGTAGGCATCGATGTTGGTGTCTACCGCCACGCCAAAACTGAATTGCGCGTTGTTGGCGACCTTGGCGACCATGTACCAGTAGTAATCACCGGCCGGCAGTACACCGTTGAGGTATTCATCGGCATTGCCCGCCGCGTCCGAAGAACCCACCACGCTCAAATTACCCTGGCCATCATCCTGGAACAGGGTCAGCGACATGTCGGTGCCCGCACTCTGGTTGACCAGTTGCACTTGGATGCGGGCGTTCTCTGGCAGGTTGAAGTGATAAGCGAACTCTTCCCCCTGGGCCACACCGTTGAGGGTGTAGAGGGTGTTGATATCCAGGGTTGGGAACAGCGGCACGAAGGCCGCAACGGCAGCGCTTTTCAGCTCGGCCTGGCCAGGCTTTTTCAACTCGCCGACCACGGTATTGAAAGGCGCAGTCTTGACCGCCTGGGTGACAGCCCTGGACTGGCCGGTCTTGGCTGCCTGCAGCTTTTGCTTGAGGCTGGCCGGGACCTTCGCCGGGGTCAGCTTGCCGCCGGACTTGAGCGCTTTGTCCACGGCCTGCCTGACCGCTTCGGCGTTGAGTGACTGAGGGGGTTGCGCGGCCAGGGCAAACGCCGAGACGAAGCAGGAGGCCGCCATGGCCGCACCCAGCATAAAGGCTTTTTTCGATTTCATTTTTTATCCATCCATAGTTAAAAACTGAAGGTCAGGTGACATCCGGTCACCTGGGATGGAATGTAAGATATGACTGTATGCATGTACAGTATTTTTTTGAAAAAATTTCAATCCCTATGGAATGGGGATGTCACACCACCAGCGCCAGAAGCTCCAGACAGCCGTCCCGAAGACCCAGATATAGCCAACTTTATATGGCCACACCACCCAACGCTTAAGCGCTAAAGGAACTGCCGCTAATTCAGCCTTCGTCACAATACCGGCTTCCACATAGCGCTTTGAGTCTGAGAAAAACTCAGAAATAAGCAACATGCGATATTGCCTGTCGATCCACTGGTTTCGCCTCCAAAATCGCTTATTGTCTTGAACCCTTTCGTTCTGACAGAAATAACTTTCCACCTCATCGAGCTTTGCATATTCCGCAAAAATCATCAGTCCCAAGACAACAAACGTCCCGACAAACACCACGATGGTGTAGATGAGAAAAAAATCCATGGTTAGGCTCCCTCAGGCAGGAATATCAAATCCCCATCGACTTCCATGATCTCTCCTCCCAAAAACGCCCCAGCACTACCGACCCCATCACCTCCCACATACCCTCCCGCTGAGCCTCCGATTATTCCGCAGGCGAGTTCACCTTTTCCCTTCATGCGAATACCTAGGAACATTGTGCATGCCCTTCGAGCGGCTCCGGCACCGAGTCTTCCCAAAAGGGCAGCTCCTGAGACTCCACCTGCCAACCTCCCCGTCTCCACATACTTCGCCCTTCTACACTGCGCCTCCCTCCCCTCCACACACGCCTCCTTGATCTCCAACCCCGCCACCCCCACATCCAGCGCCAACCCCACATAGGTCCCTTTGCCCAACCACTTCGACATCTGCGCAATCTCCCGCATGCGCATGGCATACCCCGCGATCTCACCTTTATGCAGATAGCTCTTGGTCGACAGGCCCAACACCTTTTCCAACGACTCATTACCCTGCAACCCCGTCCCAAACCGGGCCGCGCCTTGCAGTTGCACCTCCAGGCGTCGGAACAACGCCTGGCGGTGCTGGACAAACGCTGCCCGATCCAAACCGCCGTCTTTCAGCCGCTGATGCAGCCGAGCGGTTTCCTCCAGCGTTTGCGCCACTTCATCCAGGTGCCGCGCCCAGGCTGATGTCGCACTGCCGACGCCAATCGAGGCATTCGCCATAAAACTCTGCAGCAAGTCATAGTTGGCGATCATCGCCGTGCCAGCCGCTGCATTCAGTTCCAGGTGTCGTCGGACCTCTTCGGCATGGCGCATCAACCAGGCCTCCTCGACCGAGCAACTCACGCTGTGGCTGTCGGGGATAATCACCAGTTGACCCGGCGCGACCAGGCCGGGCCGCAAGTGCCGGTTCAGCACATCAAAATGATCGGAACGCGATCGGCTCAGGGCATTGCCCATCATTCGGGATTTGAGGCTGTGATAGTCCGTTGCGCGCTCGTTGATATAGCTCTGCGCCATGCTTTACATCCAGGATGCAATGAAAATGGCGTCGAAATATAAGCAAGCACCTACGCCCCGGACACACGTCCAGGGGGGGCTGATTCACATTTGGGAAGCTGCCTACACAGCGAAGAAATAGAACCTACAAAAACAACCCTAATACCCAGTCATCTCCAGGTAACCCACCCCGCCTTCGAACTGCACAGGTCCTTCCCAGTAGGGAATACTCAGGTTCATCCAGGCGTTCGGGTTAACGGCCCGAGTGGTGATATCCAGCTGTTTGCCGGGGATCTTCAGCGACCAGCGAGTAGGAATCTGACGCCCGTCAATGGCGGTGGTGTCCAGCGGTGTCAGTTGGATATCTGCATTGTGCAGCGTCTGGGTACGCCCTTCGCGATCAATCCAAGTGCCGGTCAGGTACGACGCACCGTCGGTTTGCCGCACACGGAACAGCATCAACTGCTCGCCTCGGTCCAGGTGCAGGGAGAACCAGTCCCAGCCGGTCTGGCTGGCGGTCAGCGGTTGGCTGCTCCATTCGCGGTCCAGCCAGGCCGGGCCGGTGACTTGATACACCTTGCCGTCAATGCTGACGCTTCCGCTGGCGTTGAAAAACGGCTGGCTGTAGTAGTACGACGCCTGGCCCTGGTCGGATTTGCGGCTATAGCCGTTGTCGCCTTGCAGCACCAGCGGACGGCTGGAGGTCAGGTGCAGGTCGTACGCGAATTGAGTGCCGCTGGCCTTCAGTTGCATATCCGTCAGGCTGCTTGTCGCGCCGGGACGGGTGGCGAAATTCCAGTCGTCGATCCAGGCGTTGAACGGCACCGCCTGGGCCCCGGCCTGGCCGACGCCACCGCGCGCGTAACGCTCGGCGGCATAGTGGTGGGTGGCCGACGTAACGGCTGCGTGGCCAAGCCAGACCGTTGGATCCTGCCAGCCCGCTTGCATCGGCCCGGCCTTGAGGGCATTGCGAAACAGTGTCCATTGCACGCCGAATACATGGCCCTGTTCATCCTTGAGGTTGGCGGTGACGTACCACCACTCGATACGAAAACCTTCGTGAGGGCCATGGTCCTCGGGGAAGCTGAACACCCTGCCAGGCAGCACTTGGGCGAACTGCGCCGCGTCGCTGCCCAAACCGGCGAAGCTTTCCTGTGGCGCGGGGACTTTGTCGCAAGCGACCAGTAACAGAAACACCCACGGCAGGCACTTAATCTTCATTGGCAAACGTCCTCAACAAGTCCGCAGGACGGCTGCGGTACAACTGCCACAACGGCCAGGCCGAGGCCAGCAAGGTGGCGAGCATTGCCAACCCGAGCAATTGCGCCAGCTGCCACGGAAACACCTGCAACGGCAGGCGCCAGCCAAAGGCCTGCACATTGATCACCGCATCCAGGCACCACGCCAGCAACAGGCCAAGCGGCAACGCCAGGACCAGGGTGAGCACTGCCAGCAGCCAGGTCTGGCCCAGGTTGAGCAGCATCAATTGCCGGCGCGTGACGCCCAGTGCCCACAGCGGGGCGAGTTGGCCAAGGCGGCTCTGGCTCTGGGTCAGCAGGCTGATAAACAGCGCCACACCGGCCACGCCCAACGTCAGGCTGTTCAGGGCTGCAGTGGCGGCGAAGGTGCGTTCGAACACCTGGCTCGACCAACCCTTGAGTTGTTGTTGGTCGACGATACGGCTGTCTTCCAGGGCAAAGGCGCGTTGCACCTCGCGCACCAGCGGCGCCACCTCCGCCGGCGACACCCGCAGGTTGAAACGCGCCGGTGACAGCGTCGGCCAGTGGGCCAGCAGGTGTTGGGCATTGACCAGCACATGGCCCTTGGGGTTGCCGTAGTCGGCGTAAATGCCCACCACTTTCGGCGCCCACACACCTTGGGGCGTAGGAATACTCACGCTGTCGCCCAGCCTCACGTCGAGCCGACGCGCCAGTTGCTCGCTGAGCATCAGGGTATCGTCGTGCAGCAACTGATCCCAGGGTTCACTTGCCGCCTCCAGCAGCGGCCAATGCTGGCGATAGGTGGGGTCGTCGACCACGCCAAACAGGTCCGCCGGCCAGCCCTGCAATTGCACCGCGACCTCCCAGGTGGGCAGCACGGTCTGTACACGGGGCTGTTGCGCCAGCCAGGTACTGAGTTGTTCAGCCTGGGCCGGGGTTTGTGGGTTTAGATACAGCTCGGCCGTCAGGCGTTGCTCCAGCCAGTTGTTGAAGGTGTGACGAAAACCCGAGGTCATGGAGCCGGCACCGATATTCGCAGCCAGGGCCAGGAGCAACGCCATCAGGGCCAGGCTCAAGGCCGGCAATTGCTGGCGGCAGTCCGCGAGAAACCATTGGCCGAGCACCGAGCGGCTGCGCCCCAGCACAGCCTTGAGCAGGCCATTGAGCACCACCGGCAAACCGAGGGCGGCCCCAAGGAGCAACGCTGCCATCAGCACAAAACCGGCCGCCAGGCTGTTGCCCAGCCACAGCGCCAACAACGCGATCAACAGTGCCGCACCGGCCACCCAGCCTTGGCGACGCAACCAACGGCCATGCGCCTCATGCCAGGCCTGGGCGTTGGCCAGCGCCAGCAATGGCAAGCGCGCTGCCCGCCACAGGCTGCTCGCACCGGCCAGCAAGGCACCGAGCAAGCTCAAGCCCAACCCAGCGCCCCACCACCAGGGGCTGAGGCTCAACTGGCCCGGCACCTCGGCGCCATACAACCCGCGCAGGCTGGCGGCCACATCCGGCAGCAACAGGCTGGCCAGCAGGTAACCGCTGGCCACACCGAGCACGCCGCCGAGCAACGAGAGCACGCCCAACTCCACGCCAAGGCTGGCAATCAACATCCGCACGCTGACGCCACAGGCCCGCAGCGTACGCAGCAACCCGCGCCGTTGCTCCAGGGCCAGGCCGATGGCGGCGTGCACGATGAACAGCCCGACCACGAAGGACAGGACACCCAGCGCATCGAGGTTCAGGTGAAAGCTCTCGGTGAGGCGTGCAAGGTTATTGTCCTCGCCCTGCTTGAGCTGCAACCCGGCGGGCGGCGTGGGATGGCCTGCGGCGAATGCCTTGTCCACCAGCAGGCGCGACAGGCGACCCGGCATTTCCAGCAGCGGTTGGGCAAAACCGATATCAGTGAGCAACAGGCCGGGGGCCATGTCCGCTTGAGTTTGCAGCGGCGGCAATAGGTGCCCGCCCAGGGTGATAGGCCGCTCACCTTCGCGCAACCCCAGGGCCTGCAAGGTCTGTGGCGCGATCCAGGTGCGCCCTGGCGGGTCGAAGAACGCCAGCATCTGCGCCTGGCTCAAGCGCTGCCCCGCCACCGCGCCACTGCCGGGCAACGACACGGGGTCGATGCCCATCAATTGCAGGCGGGCTTCTTCCTGCCCCTTAAGTCGAACCCGCCCTTGCACCACCGGCGACACTGGCCAGCCGGCACGACGCAATTGGGCAAACAACGCTTGGGGAACACTGGCACCGTCCGGCGCGCTGAGACTGGCCTGGGGTTCACCACCGATCAATTGACTGGCACGCGCATAGCTGTCGCGCGCCTGATTGTTGAGGGCTTGCACACCAATCAGCAGCGCGGTCGCCAGCCACAAACCGGTGAGCACGCTGAAAAACTGCACGGGATGCCGCCGCCAGTGGCTGAGCAGCGCGCGTAATGTCCAGTAGAACACCGCCATCTCAGGCGACGCCTGTGGGGACGACACGACCGCGATGCAGCACCACCTGCCGGTCCAGTCGTGCGGCGATGCGTGGGCTGTGAGTGACCATCAACAGGCTGGTGGGGCTGTCGCGCAACAGGTCCAGCAACAGTTGCAGCACTTCATCGCTGGTGCCTTCATCAAGGTTGCCGGTGGGTTCATCAGCCAACAACAACCCTGGTCGCGACGCCAGCGCGCGCCCGACCGCCACCCGTTGTTGCTGGCCACCGGAGAGTTGTTCCGGGTAGCGCTTGAGCAGGTCGCCCAGTCCCAGGCGCTCCACCAACTGTGCCTGCCATTGCGGGTCAAAACGCCCTGCCAACCGCGCCTGGAACGCCAGGTTGTCCTCGACCCGCAGGCTGCCGATCAGGTTGAACTGCTGGAACACCAGGCCGATTTCAGTGCGTCGCCAATGGGCCAGTTGCGCTTCGCTGAGCTGGTCGAGACGTTGCGCGCCAACCTGGATGCTGCCGCCATCCACCCGGTCAAGCCCGGCCACCAGGTGCAACAGGGTGCTCTTGCCACTGCCCGACTCGCCCATCAATGCCAGGCTGCTGCGCTCGGCCAGGTGCAGATCCACCCCTGCCAATACCGCCAGCGGCCCTTGGGGAGTGGCATAGCTTTTAAACACCTCGTGCACCTGCAACATGGCAACTCTCATTTGATGGGCGGCAATCGAGAATAACGGCTGCCGCTCAGGGCCATGCAAATTTTTCACATGGATTTCACCGGTTACCCACCCCTGCCACTTTAAATTGCCGCCCAAGGGTCATTGGTCGGCAACTTGTTAGTTGCCCTGACTGGCAACTTTTAACCGCCCTATGTTCAGCGAAAAGACAGCCTGCCTGTGACAGCCTCCTGCTCCACTGCGGGTATTCGCCAACACCTTGAACCCAACTCATTACAACGCTGACAACGATGCCCATGGTGAATGAAGTGGTTGACCTTACCCTGACCAAACCGCGTTCGCGCCGGGCCTTTATCAAGCGCCTGCGACCGCTGTGGCTGGGGATCCTGGTGATTGGATTGCTGTGCGCTGGCAGCCTGCTGTGGCACGCCTCGCCACGAGACCTGGGCGCTGGCAACCGCCTGCTGACCTCCCAAGTGCTGCCCCTGTGGCGCGATGGCGACCTGATCGTACTGGTACGCCACGAAGAGCGCTGCGACCGCTCGACCAACCCCTGCCTGGGCCCCATGGAAGGCCTCACGGCCAGCGGCAGCCAGCAAGCCGAAACACTGGGCAGAGCCTTTAAAACATTGGGCATGGAGGGCAGCGATGTGCTTGCCAGCCCGGCCATCCGCACCGCCCAGACCTTGCGGTTCATGTTCGGTAAAAACGAATTGACCTCAGGCCAGCAAGCCGTCTGCGGCGCGGCCATGGGCGAGGAACTGCTCAGCCACAAAACCCCGGGGCGCAACCTGGTATTCGTCACTCACAGCGGCTGCATTGCCGACTTTGAAAGCACCCTGGGCTTTCCCCATGCGACGTTCCCCCAGTACGGCAGCGCCCTGTTCGTGCAGGTGCTGCCCAATGGCAAATTCAAGGCCTTGGGCATCGTCAATAACTCGGACTGGCCCACCGCACTGAAACAACTCTAACAACTTACCCGTGCGCCCTGTTCAGCAAAAAGACAGCCCTGCTCTGGCATGTTGAGTTGCGCCTTTTAACTAAGCACTTCATGAAGACCTTCTGCAACTCAGTGAACGCTGTGAATCCTTTCGCTATTACTTCATTACTTCTAACCTCTGCCACTAAACGTCAGGGAGCGACGTTTTCATGACTCGATTAAAACCCCTGCCCGTATTATTACTGGCCGTTGTCGCGTTTTACCTGTTGCCCCTGGGCCTGCACGGTTTATGGACGCCCGACGAAACCCGCTACGCCCAGATCAGCCAGGAAATGCTCCAGAGCGGCAACTGGGTGGCGCCGCATTTCATGGGTATCCGCTACTTCGAGAAACCCGCCGGCGGCTACTGGTTGATCGCCCTTGGCCAGGCCGTGTTTGGGCAGAATCTGTTCGGCGTGCGCATCGCCTCGGCCCTCACGACTGGCCTGAGCGTGCTGTTGGCCTACCTGATCGCTCGTCGCCTATGGAGCGACCCGCGCAAAAGTTTCGCCTGCGCCCTGCTCTACCTGAGCTTCGGCCTGGTGGCGGGGCAAGCGGGCTATTCCAATCTCGATCCGCAATTCACCCTGTGGGTCAACCTCAGCCTGGTAGCCTTGTGGTATGCGCTGGACAGCACCACGACACGTGGCCGCCTGGGCGCCTGGACAGTGCTGGGCCTGGCCTGTGGCATGGGGTTCCTGACCAAGGGTTTCCTGGCCTGGGCCCTGCCAGTGCTGATCGCCGTCCCCTACATGCTCTGGCAGCGGCGCCTGGGCGAACTGCTGCGCTATGGCCCGCTGGCCATAGCGGTTGCCGTGTCGGTGTGCTTGCCGTGGATGCTGGCGATCCATCTGCAGGAGCCGGACTTCTGGCGCTTCTTTTTCTGGAATGAACACATTCGCCGCTTCAGTGCCGACAACGCGCAGCACGTGCGCCCATGGTGGTTCTTCCTGCCAATCATCGCAGTGTCGTGCTTGCCCTGGGCGGGACTGTTGCCCAGTACCCTGCGCGCAACCTGGCAGCAAAAACGCCAGCCGGCCATCGCCTTCCTGGCCCTGTGGCTGCTGCTGCCCCTGGGCTTCTTCAGCCTGAGCAACGGCAAGCTGCCGACTTACATCATGCCGTGCCTGCTACCCCTGGCGCTGCTGATGGGGCACACCCTTGCAGACCTGATCAGCAATGGCCGCGCGCGCACCGTCTGCCTCAACGGCCTGCTCAACTTCGTGATCGGCATGGTCGCGATGATCGGCCTGATCTACCTGCAAATCGCGCGGCCGCTGTACAGCAACAGCCACGCCGAAATGTTCAGCCTGTCCCTCGCGTTTATCGTGTTGCTGGTGTGGATCCTCACCAACCTGCTGCAAGCGTTTCGCCCACTGACGCTGTGGGCCATGCCGGCCCTGGGCATCGGTGTGCTGGTGATCCTGTTGCCGGCAAGCATGCCGGCGTGGATCGCGGACAACGAAATGCCCGACCAGTTTGTGCTCGAACACTTGGATGAATTGCAGCAGACCCAGGCCCTGCTGAGCAATGACCTGAGCAGTGCCAGCGCCCTTGCCTGGCGCCTGCAACGCACGGAAGTGGCGCTGTATGACACCGAAGGCGAGTTGCGCTATGGCTTGCAGTACGCGGGGGTGGTGCATCGCAAAGTGGAATTTGAAGCGCTCCAGAGCTGGCTCAAGGACGCACGCCAGCGCGGCTCGGTGGGCGTGCTGATGCGGGTCAGGAGCACCAGCGAGATGCGTGAGGCGGGGCAGTTGCCGCCTGGGGGCAAGCGGTATCACAAAGGGTACCTGGAGTTGATTGTGTACCCGCAACTGCGATGAAATCAGCGAGGCTTGGTCTGCACCGGGTCCACCCCATCGAACGGTGCGACACTACTGCCCAACCTCCCCACCTGCTCCTGCAACGCCCGCCCCTCCGCCCGGTTGCGAATGAACCCGGCGCGGGTAAACCGTTCCAGGAACGGCACCGGCATGGCCTTGTCAGGCGTCACCGCAGGATGCTCGGCCACCTCCCCAAGCAAGGTGCACGCCGCACTCGGCAGGTGCCGGGTATTGAGGTCACGGGCCAGTCGACCTTCCTGCAGCACGATCGCGCGATTGGTCACCCGTTGCAGGTCGGACAAGCGCTGGGAGATGTAGAGGATCGCCACGCCCCGTGCGCGCTGGCTGTCGATCAGGCCCAGCAGGCGTTCAGCGTCGGTTTCCGACAAGGCCGCGGTAGGTTCGTCGAGGATCAGCAACTTGGGTTGCAGGGCAAAGGCGCGGGCCAGTACCAGCAATTGACGGTCTGCCCTATTGAGGCGTTCGACCGGGTGTTGCAGCGGCAGGTCCAGGCCGAGCCCGGCAGCAATGGCTTCGGCGCGTTGCAGCAGGCTTTTGCGATTGAGCAGGAAATCCGCGTCAGGCAGCCCCAGCTCATCGAGCAACAGGTTTTCCGCCACGCTCAGGCCAGGAGCGATGGCGTCGTCGGGCTGTTGGTGCACGGCCACGATGCCGACCCGGCGTGCCGACAGCGGCGAGGTAAAGCGTTGGCGCTGCCCCTCGACCCATAGCTCACCGGCATCCGGCGCGAGGCCGCCGCTGAGGAGCCTGACCAACGTCGATTTGCCCGCCCCCGCCGCACCGAGCAAGGCCACACCCTCTCCAGGGTAAATATCCAGGCTGACCTGATCCAGCGCCCGCTGGGTGCCAAAGGTCTTGCACAGGCCAAGCAGGCGGATCAGGGGCTCGGGGACAACCGGGTGGCTCATGGCTAATCTCGAAGGCGCAACGATGACTCATTACAACGCACGATAGCGCTGATTTATTCCGAACAACAATGAGTTAGGCCCTGAATTAAATGCATTACCTCATGAACAATCCAATAGCTGGATCGCATAGGCGAATTGTTTTGAGTTATAAGGCACTTGACTGCAGTTGGGTGAATGCTTTCAGCACCGTATCGGTGCCTCCAGCATCCATTGATGCGCAAGAGTTGCCACGGTGGCGCGGGATCGACGCCACACGACGAGCATGAACGCCTCCCTCCGGCGCCGGCAAGCCGGCGTCCACACGGGGTGCGTTCCACCGCCTAGAGGCGGCGCCGGCGGTTAAGCTGAGGGATCGCAGCCTGGGGGACCTCCACGCGCGGCACATGCGTCGCCGTTTGCGCAGCCAGCTGTACCAGGGTGGGATGACTGAACAACATCCGCGCATCCACCTCCAACCCGGCCTTGCGCATCCGCGCCACCAGGTTAACCGCCAGCAATGAATGCCCGCCCAGTTCAAAGAAGTGGTCATGCCGCCCGACCCGTTCGAGCTTCAACACCTCGGCCCAGACCCCGGCCATCAAGGTTTCCACGTCCCCGACCGGCGCTGCATAGGCACGGCTCACCACCGACTCCAACCCCGGCTCCGGCAATGCCTTGCGATCAAGCTTGCCCGCAGGGTTGAGGGGCAATGCATCAAGCTGCACAAAGGCTGCGGGCACCATGTATTCCGGCAATTGCGCCAACACATGGGCGCGCAGCGCTTCCAGGCTCGGCGCCTCTGCACGCACGGTGAAATAGGCCACCAAGCGCTCATCGCGAATCAACACCGCCACTTCACGCAATGCCGGGTGCGCCGCCAGGCGTGATTCTATTTCTCCCAGCTCCAGGCGCACGCCGCGCAGTTTGACCTGGAAGTCGTTGCGCCCGAGGAACTCCAGGTTGCCATCCGGCAGATAACGCACCAGGTCACCGGTGCGGTACAGCCGATCCCCTTGCACAAACGGGCTGACGATAAAACGTTCGGCCGTCATCTGCTCCAGCCCAAGGTAACCACGGGCAACCCCAACACCGCCGATATGCAACTGGCCGCTCACGCCCATCGGCGCGGGTGCATCGTGCTCGTCCAGCACATACAAGCGCGTGTTGGTGATCGCCCGCCCAATCGGCAATTGCAGCGCAGGCACCGCCGCGCCGGGTTCCAGGGTCCAGGCGCTGCTGTCCACCGTGGCCTCGGTGGGGCCGTAGACGTTATGCAGGCGCACCTTGGGCAAGCGCTTCTGCACACCCCGGGCCAGGACTTCGGTGAGTTCGCCGCCGCCGCACAACACATCGGTGAGGCTGGTGCACAGGGCCGACTCTTCCAATTCAAGGAACTGCTGCAGCATCGCCGGCACAAACTTGATCACCGTGATCTGCTGCTCGCGAATCACCTGCGCCAGGTAGGCAGGCTCGCGATGACCATCGGGCCGCGCCAGGACCAAGCGCATGCCGTTGGTGAGTGGCCAGAACAGCTCCCACACCGAACCGTCGAAACTGAACGGCGCCCGTTGCAACAGCGCGCCGCCTTCGGCATTGGGGCACAGCCGAGAGCCCCAGTGCATCAAGTTGCCGAGGCCGCGATGTTCGATCATCACCCCCTTGGGTGTACCGGTGGACCCTGAGGTGTACATGACGTAAGCCAGGTTGTCGGCGCCCAAGCCCGGCACCCGCGGATTGCCGATGGGCGCCTGGCTCCAGGCACAGTGGTCGAAGTCGATCACCGGGATCGACACCTCGCCAGGCACGTCACGGGTCGCGGCGTGTACCAGCAACGCAACCGGTTGGCTGTCGCGGAGCATGTACGCCAGGCGCTCGCGCGGGTAGCCAGGGTCCAGCGGCACATAGGCGCCGCCGGCCTTGAGGATGGCCAGCAGGCCCACCACCAGGTCCAGCCCACGCTCGACACACAGCGCCACGCGGGCGTCCGGCTGTACGCCGCGTTCGCGCAGGTGGAAGGCCAGTCTGTTGGCACGCTCGTTGAGTTCGCGGTACGTCAGTTGCAACGCGCCGGCCTGCACAGCCACGGCGTGCGGGATATGCCGCGCGTGGGCTTCGAACAACGCCTGCACGGTGAGGGTCTCGGGGTAGTCGGTTTGCGTGGCGTTGAAGTCCACCAGCAAGGTGTTCAATTCGCTGGCGGGCAGCACCTGCACCTCGCGCAACGGCCGTTGCGGCGCCTGCTCCAAAGCGTCCGCCAGGTTGATCAGCACGGTTTCGAGGTAGTCCAGCAAACGCTCGGCGCCGACCTTGCGCGGGGCCTTGGCCTTGAGGCGAAAACCGCTGGCGCTGTCGTCCACGGTCAACATCAGCGGGTAGCTGAGAATGTCCTCGCTGCTGAGCAAGGCAATGCCCGGCACCAGGGTGAGGTCGCGCTCGGTGTCGGTATGCCGGTAGTTGAGCAGGCTGTTGAACAATGGCGAGGCGCTGCTGCAGCGTTGGGCCAGCGCAAGGGAGGCCTGTTCATGGGCAAGCAACGCGCTGAGTTGGGTGTGGGTGTGCATGAGCGCATCGGCCACCGTTCGTCCGGCCAGGCGCACCCGCAGCGGCAGCGTGTTGATGAACATGCCCAAGGCCCGGTCGGCGCCCTCGCCCGCCAGCAAACGGCCGAGCAGCACGGTGCCGAACAGCACATCGTCGCGGCCTGCGACACGGCTGAGCACCTGGGCCCAGGCCAGATGGAACAGGCTGGCGGCGCTCACGCCCATGCCGCGCGCCTGGGTCCGCAAGCGCTGATTGAGAGCGTCGCTCAGCCCACGCTCGGCCTCATCGGTCTGTGCGCGGTCCGCCTGGCGCTCCGGCAGCGCGAAGGCCAGCGTCGGCTCGTCCACATCCCCCAACTGTGCGCGGAAAAACGCTTCGTGCCCTGCCTGTCGCGCCGGGGAACGGGCTTGCACCACGACATTGCGATACGGCACCGGCACCGGCAGTTGAGCCTGTTGGCCGAGCAAGTGGGCGCGAATTTCCTGCATCAGGATCGTGGTCGAGGTGGCGTCGTTGACCAAGTGATGGAAACGCAGCCGGGCAACCCAGCGTGGGTGCTGCGGCTCTTCGGCATAGTCCAGGGCCATCAGCGGCGCCTGGCGCAAGTCCAGCGGTGCATGGCCATCGCGCAGCGGTTCGACGCGCAAGTGCGCCTGGCGCCACACCACCTGCATGGGCTGCTCCAGGGCCTCCCACGCCAGGCTGGTACGCAGGATGTCGTGGCGGTTGATCACCTGCTGCAGGGCCTGGGCGAACGCGTCCAACTGCTCGCGCCGCGCAAAGCTGAACAGTGCCTGTTGTTGATAGGGATCACGCGCATCGGTGAGGTGATGGAAGAGCAACCCTTCCTGCAACGGCGCCAACGGGTAGATGTCCTGTATGTTGGCCGCGCCGCCGGGAATGCTGGCAGCGATCAGGTCCAGGCTAGCGGGGTCCAGTTCGGCCAGGTCCGCCTCATCTACATCGCTGTATTCACTCGCCGCCGCCAAGGCCGCCAGGGTCGGCTGGCCAAACAGCACCTGCACGTCGGCGCGCAGCCCGACCTGGCGCATGCGCTGCACCAGCTGCACCGCCAGCAGCGAATGCCCGCCGAGTTCAAAGAAGTGGTCGTGACGCCCAACCTGATGCACGTGCAACAGCTCGGCCCAAATCTGCGCGAGTAGGCTTTCCACCCCAGCGTGCGGCGCTTCATACAGGCGAGTGACGAAGGCGTCCTGGGCCGGTGCCGGCAACGCCTTGCGGTCGAGCTTGCCGTTGGCAGTCAGGGGCAGCGCCTCCAGTGGCTGGTAGGCGGCCGGCAGCATGTAGTCGGGCAATGAGGCTTGCAGGTGGGCGCGCAGGGCCTCGACCTGCACGGCTTCGCGCGGGACGAACCAGGCGAGCAACTGCCCTTCGCGCGACTGCACCACGGCTTCCTGGACGTGCGGGTGAGTGGCCAGGGCGGATTCGATTTCGCCCAGTTCGATGCGCACGCCACGGATTTTCACCTGGTCGTCATTGCGGCCCAGGTATTCGAGGTTGCCCTCCGGCAGCCAGCGCACCAGGTCGCCGGTGCGGTACATACGGCCCTGTGCGAACGGGTCGTCGAGGAAACGCTCGGCGCTGAGTTCGGGGCGATTGAGATAACCCCGCGCTACACCTTTGCCACCGACGTACAACTCCCCCGCGACACCAATGGGCACTGGCCGTTGCTGGGCGTCCAGCACGTACACGCAGGCATTGGCGATGGGTGCGCCGATATGCAGCGGCGCGCCCACCTGCATACGGCCGGAGGTGGCAACCACAGTGGCTTCGGTGGGGCCATAGTTGTTGATCACCGCGAAAGACTGCGCCTGGGGGAAGGAACGCAGGCGGTCGCCGCCGATCAGCAGGGTGCGCAGGGTCGGGTGTTGCAGGCCCTGGCTGAACGCGTATTCGGCCACGGGGGTCGGCAGGAAGCACACGTCCAGCGGCTGCTTGCGCCACCAACCGAGCAACGCGTCGAGGTCTTCGGCGCCGTCATGGGCGGGCGGCAGGTGCAGCGTCGCGCCCACGCACAACGCCGGCCAGACTTCCCAGGCCATCGCGTCAAAACCAAAGCCGGCGACACTGGCCGTGTGGCTGCCGGCATGCAGGTCGAAGGCCTGGCAGTGCCAATCCACCAGGTTCGAGACGGTGTGGTGCTCGACCATCACGCCTTTGGGCAGGCCGGTCGAGCCGGAGGTGTAGATCACGTATGCAAGGTGGGAGGGGCTGACCGAGACGCGGGGGTTGGTGCCCAGGTGAAAGGTTGGGCGGTCGAGTTGAATCACCGGCACATCCAATGGCGGCAAGCGTTGCACCAGCTCGTGCTGGGTCAACACCACGACCGGCTCGCTGTCCTGTAGCAAGTAGTTCAGGCGTTCGGCGGGATGAGCCGGGTCAACCGGTACGTAGCAGGCACCGGACTTTAGAATCGCCAGCAACCCCACCAGCGTGTCCAGCCCCCGCCGCGCCAGTATCACCACACGGTCGTCCGGCTGTACCCCTCGCTCCAGCAGTTGGTGGGCCAGGGCGTTGGCCTGCTGGTTGAGTTGGGCATAGGTCAGTTGCCGGCCCTGATGCTCCGCCGCCACCGCGTCCGGCGTGCGCGCGGCCTGGCCTTCGATGCGCGCGTGCAGGGTTTGCGGTTGCGCGTTGGGCTGGGCGGTGGCGTTCCAGTGTTGCAACTGGGCTTGTTCGGCGGGCGTTACCAGGGAAAAGTCGCAGATCTTCAGTGTGGTGTCTTCCAGCCCCTGCTCCAGCAGCCAGGTAAAGCGCTGCGTCAGGGCGAGCACTTCGTCGTGCTGGAAGTACGCTTCGTTGTAGACGCAATGCAGGCACGCGGTGTCCTGATAGCGGTTGCTGCGCAGGTGGATAGCCAAAGGCAGCGGCTCATGGTGGTTGGACACCTTGATCGCACGGGCCTCAGTGGTGCCGTAGCGCAGTTCATGGTCGTCCTGCTCGAAGGACACCGACAGGTCGAACAACTGCCCGCGATCGCTGCGGCGCAGGCCCAGCTCACGGTTCATCTCGCTGAGCGGGAAACGCTGATGGCGGAAGTCCTGCTTGAGCTGGTCACGCACCCCGCGCACCAAGGCGCTGAACGACAACTGTTCATCGAACTGCAGACGTACCGCGCTGACCTGGGTAAACAGCCCGACGGTAGAACGGAACCGCGCATTGGAACGGTTGAGAATCGGCAGCCCCACCACCCAGTCCTGACGCTGGGCCGTGCGGGTGAAATACACGTGCATCGCCGCCAGCAACACATGAAACGCCGACGCCTGGTAACGGTTGGCCACGTGCTCCATGCGGTTGAGCAGTGCCACTGGAAACGCTTGCGCCAGGGTATTACTGGGGGCCTTGGCGGTGTGCCGTGGGGTCAGCAATGGCTCCGGAAGTACCCGGTATTTGTCTAGCCAATAGGCCCGGTCGCGGGCATAGCGGGCCGAGGCTTGATAGCGCGTGTCCGTGTCGATGAAGTCGATGTAGGACGGTGCCAGCGGCTCGGATGGCCGGCCTTGTTCCAGGTCCGTGTACAACCGGGCAAGCGACTGCAGCATCTGGCCAAAGCCCCATCCATCGAGAATCAGGTGGTGGGCCTGGGTGCCGAGGCGGTAGTGATGGGTATCGAGCTTGACCAGGAAGAAGCGGAACAGCGGCGCGCCCTGCATTGCAAAAGGCAAGGCCATTTGCGCCTGCATCAGGGCGAGGCTTTCGGCGTGTGGGTCGGGCACTGCGCAAACGTCATGCAGCACCAGGTCAACGGCCAACGTGGCGGCGAAGGTCTGCCTAGGCAGGCCATCGGCATCGCTGTGCAGGTGCGTGCGCAAGGCGTCGTGCTTGGCCACCAGCTGCTCGAGGGCACGCTGCATGAGGCCGGGGTCGATGGCGCCGGCGAAATCCACATAGCCGCCGATGTTGTACAGCGGTGAGTCGCCCACGCGCAATTGGTCGAGCCAGATGTCCTGTTGGGCAGCGGTAAGGGGGAAGCTGGCCGGCAGGCGGGTGGAATGCTTCATAAGATCCTTCTCATGGGGGTCAGGCACTGGCCGCGCAGGGAGGCCCATTACGACGAATGGGCCGGATTGGAGCATGGGGGCGAGGGGCTGTCTGTCACCCTAAACCCGGACATCCCCGGGCGAAAACAGGCTTGGCTGGGGGGTTCAGTGCTGAAACGATTAAAGAGGTGTAGGACATTGACTATATTTGACCGATGTCGGATTTAATTGGCCTCTTTTTGAATTATTTTTTTCCTTTATTTATCAGACGGTTAATTAATTTATCGGGCATTCCCTGAATTATTTTGGCCGGAATTACCTCTCAGAAACGTCGAATTAATGACGTGGTTTTTATGGCACGTTGTGTCCCTCGTTTCCGCTACATACGTAGGAAGAATCCCCTGGCTAAATGCAATCTCGAGTACCGACTCTGGTGTGTGAGCAAAGGATCGCCCCCGCAGAGGCCCAGGGAATCTGTTGACGGTTTTCGACATCAAGGATGAGATGGCTATGAGTTTGACCAGCAGTATTGCCAACACGGAAAGCCCTAATTTCTACGCTGAAATGGGCGAGTTGATTGCCAACAGTGGCCACGCGGACTTTGCCGCACACATGCTGCACCTGGTGGACAAGTGGGTACCTATCCACCTGGTGGACCTCAGCGAATGGACCCTCGACGAGCTGCGCAACCGCGTGCTCGATATCAAGCTGTTGGGCAGCGCCGGCGAGAAGCAGGACCTGCCGCCGCCCCTGACCCTGAACTCGATGGACGACCACCCGCTGCTGCGGGACATCCTCGGCATGCAGGACCCGCTGCTGATCCAGCTCAAAGCCAAGGCCAAGAGCCTGTACCCTCGCGGCACGTCGCACCAGTGCAACCTGGTATCACGCCAGGGCAACCGACGCTGTGTGATTTCGTTTTATCGACCGTCCAACCATCGCGGGTTTTCGCTGGCCGAGCTGTCGTTTCTCAAGTGCCTGTCGGACACCCTGCTGCCGCTGATCGAATGCCACGCCCAAAGCCTGCGCCAGGCACCCCATACCGAGGTCGAACCGGCCCACACCTTGCTGGAGCAATCCCAATTGCAGCGTGAGTTCTACAAGCGCCTGTCCCTGGGCGACATTACCCTGTCGGCACGCGAGCAAGAGGTGTGCCTTGGCCTGTTGACCGGGGGCACCGTGCCGCAGATGGCGCAGAAGCTCAGCGTGAAAAACAGCTCCATCGAAACCTACCTCAAGCGCGCCGCTGCCAAGCTCGGCGTGAGTGGCCGGCATGGCCTGGCCAAATGGATGATCGGCGCCTGATGAACAAAATGTGCACCTTGGCGATAGCATCGATGCTCAGCGGTTGCTCGTTGATCCCGGACTATCAACGGCCGCCGGCCCCGGTACCGGCACAGTATCCCCAAGACGGTGTGTACGCACTGGCGCAGTCCGGCACGTCGGACTGGCAGGCATTGTTCCATGACCCGGCGCTGCAACAGTTGATCCGCGATGCCCTGGTCAACAACCGTGACCTGCGGGTAGCGGCGTTGAACGTCGAAGCGTTCCAGGCGCAGTACCGTATCCAGCGCGCGGATCTGTTCCCGGTCGTGTCCGCCACCGGGGCCGGTCAACGCCGGCGGTTACCGGGGGATGTGAACGGCACCGGCAAGCCCGCCATCACCTCCAGCTACTCTGCGACCCTGGGGGTCAGCGCCTACGAACTGGATTTTTTTGGCCGCGTACGCAGCCTCGGCGAACAGGCCATGCTCACCTACCTGGGCACCGAAGAGGCCCGGCGTAGCGCGCAACTGAGCCTGGTGGCGAATGTCGCCAATGCTTACCTCACCTGGCGCGCCGATCAGGAACTGCTGGCCCTGGCCGGCCAAACCCTGGTGGCCAACGAGCACAGCCTGCGCCTCACCCGTCGCAGCAAAACCGCGGGTAAAGCCTCGGCACTCGATGTGGTGCAGGCCCGCACCAGTGTCGAAAGCACCCGCGCCAGCGTGGCCCGCTACGAGCGCCAGGTAGCCCAGGACCTCAACAACTTGACCCTGCTGGTAGGCGGCCCGGTGGATGAAAAACTCCCCGCCCGCCCACTCGCGGCTGACTGGGTGGCGCGCGTGCCTGCGGGCCTGCCCTCGGACCTGCTGCAACGCCGCCCGGACATCCTCCAGGCCGAGTATCAACTGCGCGCCGCCAACGCCAATATCGGTGCGGCACGCGCTGCGTTTTTCCCTTCCGTGAGCCTCACCGCCAACGCCGGCAGTGCCAGCACGCAATTGTCAGGCCTGTTCAAGGGTGGCTCGGGTAGCTGGACGTTCCAGCCGCAGATCAACCTGCCAATTTTCAACGCCGGCAGCCTGCGCGCGAGTCTCGACTACGCCAAGCTGCAAAAAGACATCAGCGTGGCGCAGTACGAAAAATCGATCCAGACCGCCTTCCAGGAAGTTGCCGATGGGCTGGCGGCGCGGCAGACCTTCATCGACCAGCTGCAGGCACAACAGGATTTTGTGGCCGCCAACCAGCAGTATTACGACCTGGCCGAACACCGCTACCGCAGCGGTGTCGATAGCAACCTCACCTTCCTGGACGCACAGCGGGCGCTGTTCAGCTCGCAACAGGCGCTGATCGTCGACCGCCTGGCGCAGTTAGTCGCGGAGGTGAATTTGTATACGGCGCTGGGGGGCACATGGGCAGAGGGCGCCACGTCCCCAGTGGCGAGCAGGCTTGCCACACAAAACCCGCTTGCTTCAGGTTTTTAGGGCTAGTCAAACTTGTGGAATCACCGCCTCCGCCTCAATTTCAATCAACCACTGCGGCAACGACAATCCGCTGACGAGTATCCACGAAGACGGCGGCGGGTTGTGCGGGAAACGCTCACGCAACGCCTGCGCGATCGGCTCCTGCTGGTCACGGGCCGACTCGACGATATACAACCGCAGCATGATCACATGGGACAGGTCCCCCTCGACCTCGGCCAGGACCTTTTCGATATTGTCCAAGGCGGTGGCGGTCTGCTCGGCAATGCCAGGGCCGACGGTGCGTTCGTCCGCATCCACGCCCACCTGCCCGGAAAGCAGGATGCGTCGGCCTTCCGGGACTTCAAGGGCCTGGCTGAAGCCGTACTGCAGGGAGTTGAATACCGTTGCGGGATTGATGACCTTTCGCTGCATGACGCGTCCTTGTTCTCCGTGGGAAAACAAGCCTAGCCCAAAGGCATCGCTCAATCTGACGGTTCAACATCCCGCAACATATCGGGCTCGAGTGACCACCGGACGCGGCGCAATGGGGCAGTGACCTTGTGGGAGCCGGGCTTGCCCGCGATAGCGGCGTGCCAGGCGACAGCAATGCCGGCTGACACGCCGTCATCGCAGGCAAGCCAGCTCCCACATTGGATCTGCGTGATGACCAAGCGGCTGTTCCCGAATGCCTACTGCGGCCCGAGTCAGCCTACCAATGCCCCATCGCCAGACTGAATGGCGAAAATTCCGCAAACTGCCACCGCAACGCCAACGCCGCCGGGCGGCGGACCACCTGTTCCACGGTGACCGTCCATAGCCGCTGGGCACCCTCGAACAGGGCCACTTGCGGGCCGTCCAGAATCAACGCGGTGCGCCCGGCCACTTGCAGCACATCACCCGATTCGAAATCGATGAACAACAGGCCCGCCACCGGGTTCACCTGCAGATTACCCAGGGTGTTGAAGAACAGGTTGCCGGCGAAGTCAGGGATGGTCAGCACGTTGCCTTCTACCTGCACAAAACCCGTGTTGCCGCCCCGATGAGAAACGTCCACCGAGCGCTGGCCGTCGACCTCGACGTAGCTGGCGACGAAGAACGTGTCGGCGTTGCGAATCGTGGTTTGGGCCGCGTCGTCCAGGGTGTCGGAACGTTCGACCCGCGTGCCGGGTTTGCGCGCGATGGCGTCGACCGGCCGCAGCTGGATGTACTTGGGGCAATTGCCGAAGGTGTGCACCACGTCGACCGAAAAGCCCTCGTCATCGAGTGCGCCGATACGCCCGTTCATGCGATTGCGGCGGCGGGTGTTGAGGTCGATGCCCAGCAGGCCGACGGAGGCACCGCCGAGCAATGCGCCGCGGGCCGGGTCGCTCGCGCAGGGCAGGCTGTCGATCTGCAAGGTTTGCGGGTCCGGCGAATGCGCAAAGCCCGGGGCGCCTTCAAGCATGGTCGCCCAGGGGATGCCCTGCTCGTCCACGACGCCCAGCACCAGATACGGCAGCAAAGGGTAGAAATCCCGATGTTGTTCCGGCAGGTGATCACGTATCACCTTCGGCCCGACCACAGCCATGCGGTCGGCGACGCCAACCGCTGCTTGCAGGTGCCGTTCGCCGGCATGCCAGGGGGATTGTTCGATCAGGTTCATGGCGAGCACCTCAGAGTGGATGCCCCGATGCTGCGCCCTGCCAGGCATTGAGAGAATAACCACGCCAGGCAATCCACTATTACGCCAGCTGAAATGCCGGGTGCTCACGCAGGGCTGCCAGGCAGTGGTCGACAAAACTGCGTACGCGCATCGGCGCATTGCGGCCTTGGCGATACACCATATGCACAGGCACTGGCGCCAGCTCAAAGTCCGGCAGTACGCGGCGTAACTGCCCGGTGAGCAGATGCCCGTGAACCGGGTAACTCAAGCAGCGAATCAGCCCGGCGCCCTGCTCCGCCGCGTTGATCGCCCCCTGCACCGTGGTGCAGCCCAGGCGTGCGCGGGCCTTGAGCTGATAGCCGTGAAAATCCCAATGCACCTGTTCGGCACCGGCGATCAGCCTGTGCTGCTTGAGGTCTACGGGGTGCCGGGGTTCGCCGTTGTCAGCCAGGTAGCCGGGACTGGCGCAAAGGATGTGCCGCACGTGCCCCAACGGTCGCGCAGTCAACGCCGAGTCGGGCAGTTCACCGACGAGGATCGCCACGTCCAGTCCCTCTTCATGCAGGTTCGGGTAATAGTCGTGGTAATGGACCGCCAACTGCACGTCGGGATAGCGGTCCATGTAGCCGGCCAATACCGGCGCCATCACATAGCGGCTGAACAACAAAGGCAGGAACACCCGCAGGTTGCCCTGGGCTTGCACATGCAAACCCTTGGCCGACGCTTCGGCAGCCTCCACAGCGGCGAGCAGGCGCAGGCAGTCAGCCAGGTACGCACTGCCGGCGTCGGTGAGGCTCACGCCCCGCGTACTGCGCTCAAGCAACGGCATGCGCAAACGCACTTCCAGGCGCGCTATCGCTCGCACCAGCGTCGGCCCCGAGACTTGCGCCGCCCGCGCCGCCGCGGCCAGGCTCGGCTGCCCTGCCAGCGCGGCGAACAGCTGCATATCGCGATAACGCTCCATCAACTGCGCCGTTTCATTGTCGGATTGAGGGCGGCGTCCTGGCCCAGGCGATGGGTGAGGAAATCCACAAAGGTGTTGATCTTGGCAGGCACGCGCGCACTTTTCTGGAACACCACCTGGATCGGCAGCGGCGGCGCCTCATAGGCGTCGAGGACAATCTCCAGCTCCCCCGCCGCCACGGCGGCTGCAACCTGGTAGGACAGCACGCGCGTCATGCCCCAGCCCAGGCGTGCCAGGTTGATGGCGGCGTTGTTGGCCGTGACCACCAGCCGTGGCTCGATGGGCACGGCCAACGGCTGGCCGCCGTCGACGAACTCCCATCCACTCACCAACTGGCTGGAAGACGACGTGGCAATCTTGGCCTCACGCAATTGCGAAGGGTGCCCGGGCCGCCCGTGCTGGTCGAGATACGCCGGTGACGCGCACACCACCCGGCGCACCTCGCCGACCTTGATCGCCTGCTGCCCGGGCTCGTGCAGATGACCGATACGTACCGCCACATCGACCCCCTCGTCGACCATGTTAACCACGCGGTCAACCAGCAAGGCGTTGATGTTCACCAAGGGGAACCGGTCGAGGTAGTCCCCCAGCACCGGCGCCACATACAGTTCGCCAAACAGCACCGGCGCGGTGACTGTCAGGTGGCCACAGGGGATGGAATAACTGCCCGCCGCCGCTTCTTCGGCTTCATCGAGTTCGGCCAGGATGCGCCGACAATCTTCCAGGTAGCGCTGGCCGGCTTCGGTCAGGTGCAAGCTGCGCGTGGTACGCGCCAGCAGTTGGGTGCCGATGCGTTCCTCCATGGCGGCGACGGCCCGCGTCACGCTGGGAGGCGAGGTGTTCAGGCGACGCGCGGCGGCGGCAAAGCCCTCCTCCTCGGCCACCGCCACAAACACCTGCATTTCATGAAATCGATCCATCGGCGCACCTCCAGACAGTTAAAGCGACTGCAACCCCACCGGCGTACGCGGCATGCCGACAAACCCCGGCAACGCCTCGATGCTGGCGAGCCAGGCGCGCACATGAGGGTAGTCGGCCAGCGAGACATTGCCTTCGGGCGCGTGGGCCACGTAGGTGTAGAAGGCCACATCGGCAATGGTCGGCAGCTCGCTGGCCAGAAAGCGGCTTTGGCTCAGTTGCGCTTCCATCAGCTTCAGCAAGGCGTGGGAACGGGTAATCGCGGCGGCAGTGTCGACGTCAGCACCAAACACCAAGGCCAGACGCGCAGTCGCGGGCCCGGCATGGAGTTGCCCGGCGGCGGCCGAGAGCCAGCGCTGCACGCGGGCCTGGCCCACCGGGTCACTTGGCAGCCATTGGCCGTTGCCGTAGGTGCTGGCGAGGTAGACCAGAATCGCAGTGGAGTCGGCCAGTAGAACGCCGTTGTCATCAATGGCGGGCACTTGGCCAAATGGGTTGATCGTGGCAATAAAGTCAGCAGCTTTATGCGCGCCTTGCTTGAGGTCGACCAGCACAAATTCCGAGGGCAAGCCCAGCAGGGACAGCATCAGCTCGACCCGGTGGGAGTGGCCGGACAACGGGAAACCGTAGAGTTTGATCATGAAAGGCTCCAAAAGAAGGGGTATCGACGCCCCGCATGTTCCATCGCTGCCCCGTCCGTTGGAATCACCAGGATTTACAATCCAGCATTTCATCCAGCGAAACAATAGCTCACTTGGATGCAGCCAAAAAATCCCACGATCGAACCCGCCCCCTGTGGGGCTCGACAGCGCCCACAGTTGAACTTCGGCGTGCCTCAAATTCCGCCAACGACGTAGGTGCTGCACAGGCCAGGGGTGTGCTCAACGCTCTTGGAGGCGATCGCGCAGGAATCGATGGCTGCTGGAAAACAACCGCCGATAGGTGAGCAACACCGCCCCCACCGTGCCTAACGCCGATGACGCGGCAATCAGGAACATGATCACGATCTGATACCGCACCGCATCCTCCGGGCTCTCCCCCGCCAGCACCTGACCGGTCATCATGCCGGGCAGGCTGACGATGCCCACCACCGTCATCTGGTTCAGCGTCGGGATCATGCCCGCGCGTACCGCTTGGCGTATCGCTTCCTGCGCCGCTTCCCAGCGTGAGCCGCCGAGGGCCAGGATCATCTCGATGGTGTTGCGCCCCGAGGTCAGTTCCTGGGTCATGCGCTCGATGCCCAGGGAGACGCCGGTCAGGGTGTTGCCCAGGATCATGCCCAGGATCGGGATCGCATACTGCGGCTCGTACCACGGGTGGATGCGGATCACCGCAAACAAGCCCACAGCCGTGACCAGCCACGAGCTGCCCCACACCGACAGGATGCTGTCGACCCGCTGGCCCCGGTACGTGCGCCGCCCTCGCCCGGCGGCCGAAAGCCCGGCGATCAGGGTCATCGCACACATCAACGGCAACACCACGTACCAGTAGGCAAACTCGAAGACCCAGCCCAGCAAGTAACCGATGGCCAACAATTGCACCACGGTGCGCACCGCCGCCCACAGCAACTGGCGGCCAAGGCCCAGGCGCAGCAGCAGCGACAGTGCGCCGTTGATCAAAATCAACGAGGCGGCAATGCCCATGTCCAGCGCGGTGAGGTTCTGATAGTTCATGGCTGGGGCACTCCGCTCAACACACCGGCACTCATCTGCAAGTGGATGTCACTCATGCGCCGGGCCTGGTCCAGGTCGTGGGAGACCCAGATACAGGCACGCGCAGGGTCACCGGCAAACCAGGCATCGATCAACGCCTCCACCTCGCGGGATGAGGTTGGGTCGAGGGCGGCGGTGGGTTCGTCCAGCAGTAGCACTTCGGGGTTCAGTTGCAGGGTGCGGATCAACGAGACCACCTGGGATTCGCCGCCCGACAGGTCGCCGGCGCGCTTGGCGAGAAAATCCGGCGCCTTGCCGGCATGCCCGAGCAGCGTGGTGACGGCCGCCAGATCGAAGCTGCGCTTGCGCAACGTCTTGAGGCTGAAGGGGAACCGCAGGTTGTCTTCCACCGAACCATCAAGCAGCGCCGGACGTTGCGACAGGTAGCTGATATGGCTGCGATAGTGGGGAATCTGCGTATTGCCGATCGGCTGGTTATTCCACAGGATCTGCCCGGACGTGGGCGCATCCAGCAGCGCCAACGCGCGCAGGAATACACTTTTGCCAGAACCGGACGCGCCGGTGATGGACACGCGGTCGCCGGCATGCAGGGTAAAATCAATGGGCTGGAGCAACGGCACTTGGCGGCGCTCGTCCAGGCGCGTGAGGGCGCGGGTTTCGATCAGTGCGCTCATGGACGCGGTGTTCCTCTTAAATCCTGTTGGCCGCAATGGTGAGGCAGGCGCGGCAAGATTTCATGAAAAAATTCAAACTATCGCCACCCGTGCGGCTCAGAACTTCAGGTTCAACGTAGATACGGAGGCGACATGCACTACCGACAACTGGGCCATTCCGGCCTGCTGGTGTCCGAAATGATCCTGGGCACCGTGCCCTTTGGCGGTCGCGCCGAATTTGAACAATGCGGATCGGTGGACGTGCCCCTGGCCAAGCGCATGTTCGATATCGCGTTCGACGCGGGTGTGAACATGGTTGACACCGCCGACCTCTACTCCCACGGTCTGGCTGAAGAAGTGGTTGGCAAAGCCTTGGGCGACAAGCGCAACGATGTCCTGTTGGCCACCAAGGGCCGTAGCCCGGTGGACAGCAACCCGAACAATTCCGGTTCCTCGCGCTACCACCTGATTCGCGCGTGCGAGGCCAGTTTGAAACGCTTGGGCACCGACCATATCGACCTGTACCAACTGCACAATTGGGATGGCATGACCCCCATCGAGGAAACCCTCGAAGCGCTGCGGCTGCTGGTGGGTTCGGGGAAAATCCGTTACTTCGGCACCAGCAATTTCACCGCCTGGCAAATGATGAAAACCTTGGGCAAGGCCGAGTTGCACGGCATGCTCAAACCTATTACCCAGCAGATCTACTACACCCCGGAATCCCGCGAAGCCGAGTACGAACTGCTGCCCATGGCACTGGACCAGTCGGTGGGCACGCTGGTGTGGGGACCGATGGGCGAAGGCCTGCTGACTGGTTCCACCCGCCGCGGGCACACGCCGCCGGCCAACACTCGCCAGGGCAGCGGCTGGCCGGAACCCTACGTGCATGACCAGGAGCGTGCGCTGGACATCATCGAAACCCTCGCCGCTGTCGGCGATGAGCATGGCGTCTCGGTCGCTCGCACGTGCCTGGCGTGGTTGAAGGATCGGCCAGGGATCACTTCGCTGATTGTCGGCGCGCGCACCGAAGAACACCTGCGCGACAACCTCGCAGCGACTGAACTGAAGCTCACCGAGGAACAGTCTGCGCGCATCGAAGCCGTGACGCGGCGCCAGCCGTTGTATCCCTACTGGCATCGTTTCACCGCCGGGATTGATCGCTTTGATCCAGCGGAGCAGCCGTTCCTGGCCGAGCACCAAAAGACCCTGGATGCGCGCAAGGACAAGTAACCGCTATCGCCGTCAAGCCGGCGTCTATAGGCCGATATCCCTACAGGCGCTGGCTTGCGTCAACCCGCAAGGAGAAAGCCCGTGATCGCCCAAATCATGATCGCCGCCCTCGGCGTCGTCGCTATCTGGTTCAGCCAGAGCAAGCGCTTGAAGGTGCGCCGCTATGCCTGTCTGTTCGGCATGGCGGGACAGCCGTTCTGGTTTTGGTCATCGATCAATGCCGAGCAATGGGGGATCGTGCTGCTGAGCTGTTTCTACACGGTGGCATGGGCCAAGGGTATAAAGACCCACTGGATTGACCGCAAGCCGGACGTGCAAGGCTGATTTGCAATCGAGCGCCGCACTGCCTATATTTCCCGCCTGGCGCTCTCTACGCCACCTTCCGCGGAAAGGGCTGCGCCCAAGACACTGCACCCCCCTCATTTTCTACGACTCCCAACCTTGAAGCGGAACAGGTTTGTGCAAGGAGATCGTATGCCCCGACACATCAACACCGATGGCCGCCTCAACCTTGAGCAACAGCGCAAGCGCGCCAAGGAATTGCTGCCACACCTGAAAACCCAAGACCCGAACGCAACCCTGTCCCAGGCACAATGGGCGATCGCCAAGCAGCTGGGTTTCAGCAGTTGGTCCAGGCTCAAGGCCCATGTCGATGCCATCGACTTCGCCGCGAACCACCCCGACTTCGCCGCCAGCGATGAAGCGCGCACCACCCATTGGCGCTGCGGCAATGACATTGCCCACAGCCTGCAGGTCGCGGGGTTCAAGGGACGTTTTCAGATGCTCACCGACCCCCTGTGCATGGGCCCGGTTCGCGATGTGCCCAGCGCCGCATTCCGCGCAATGCGCAGCGCATTTATCAGCCAGGCCTTCGCCCTGGACGAAGCACAGGTAGCGCGCCGCGTCGCCGATGAATATGACCAGCTCGAAGCCTTGGCCGACGCCGATCACAGCGTGCTGTGGTGCGAAGCGGATGCCTATGACCAACTGTTTCTGATGCGTGCACTTGCGGGTCTTGAGCAAGCCCCCCGCACACTGGAGCTGATCGAGGTGGACCGCATTCCCGGTGTGGAACGCTTTATCGGCATTGGCCAACTGGCGCCCGACCTGCTGGCCTGGCTCTGGCCGCAACGACGGCTGATCGACGACGACGCGGTGCACTTGGCCAAGCGGGCCTGGGCGGCATATTGCGCACCGTCACCAGAAAGCCTGGCGCAGCTGGCCCACGGCACACATTCGGCGCTGCCTCTGCTGGCCCCTGCGCTGTTGCGCCAATTGCAGGAACTGCCGGGCATTCGCGACGGTTTATCGCTCACCGAACGCCTGGCACTGACCTACATTGCCGAAGCCGGCCTCGTGCCGTTTGGTCGGGTGTTCGCCGAGTTGATGAGCAAGCGCGAACCACTGCCGTTTCTGGGGGACATGATGTTTCATGCGCTGATGCGGCCGTTGATCGACGGCAAGCAGCCCTTGCTGATCGAGACACAGGTGGACCGGGACTGGCCCCGCCGTGAGTTGGCGCTGACGCCATTGGGGTATCAGGTGCTGAGCGGCGATGCGTATTGGCTTGAGCATGCCAGCCATGAACGCTGGGTCGGCGGTGTGTGCCTGAGCCCTGGCCGCCCTCACTGGGCGATAGACGCCACCCAGCCGGTCTGGCACGGCTGACGCCTCACCCGGCGGTTACCGCTTGGGCGATAGGCCAATCGCACAGGCGAACACCGCCGGGTCCCCCTGGCAAATGGCGCGCTTAGCAATCGACACCTTGCTCGCGCGGGGCGCCGCTCCCTCCGTATCCACCGCGCGCAGTACCGGGCGCTCAAGGGTCGGCAGATTCTGCAGGGGATCGACGATTTCCATGCAGCGACGCAACGAGTTGAAGTCCGGCGACTGCGACAGCGACAAGTGCAACGTCTGGCTCACTGACACCGACACCAGCGAACTCTGCGCACAGTGCCCGTCGTAGATCAGCGTGTGGCGTATCAGCGGGTTGTCGTGGCAATACTTCAGCAGGTTCACCTGCCGTGAGCGCACCAGCGCGGTGTCGATGATCAACAGGTCGAATGCCACGCCCTCGGAACGCGTCAACGCCTGCAACTCGTCGAACGAACTCAGTGGGGCGATGCGGTAGTAGCCCAGTTGGTTGAGCATTTTCTCGATCTTGATCCGTTGCAAAAGGTCGGCATCGGCAATCAGCAGGCGTAACGCTTTATTGGACATAGGGTAAACCTGACAGTTGGGCATCAGCGTCGATCACGGTAACGGTCAGGGCCAAACATGACTTTAAGGCGATTCTGAAACGGTATCCGGGGGCAGTGGCGCACTTTTAAGAATCGCCTCAAAGCCCTCGCACCGCCCGCGCCCTACCATGGCGTGCGTCCCTATCAACGCCCCATGGAATTCACCTGTGTTCATGTTTCTACTCAGAATGGTGCTGCTGGCCGGTGGGCTGCTCGCCCTCGCGCCTCCGCCCGCCGACGCCGCGCTGCAGATCGAAGGCACGCGCCTTATCTATTTCGGCCAGGACAAGGCCGCCGGTATCAATGTGGTCAACCAGGCACCGCGTGAAGTCGTGGTGCAAACCTGGATCAGCGGGGAAAACGAATCCGCCGGGCGCGAGGTGCCGTTTGCCGCGACCGAGCCGTTGGTGCAACTGGCTGCCGGCGAGCATCATCGCCTGCGCATCCTGTATGCGGGCGAAGGCTTGCCCGTGGACCGCGAGTCGTTGTTCTGGCTGAACATCATGGAGATCCCACTCAAGCCGGAAGACCCCAACAGCGTGCAATTTGCGATACGCCAACGGCTCAAGCTGTTCTATCGGCCGCCCACGCTCGAGGGCGGTTCGGCCGAAGCGGTGCAGCAGTTGGAATGGAACACCGACGGGCACAGCGTCACGGTCAGCAACCCCAGCGCGTTCCACCTGTCGCTGATCAATGTGCAAACAGACGACCAGGCGCTCAGCGATTACCTGCTGCTCGAACCCCATGAGCGCAAGACCCTCGACGCGCCCAGCCCCTTGCCCAAAGGCACCACACTCCACTTCACCGAAATCACCGATATCGGCTTGCAGGCCCGCCACAGCGCGGCGCTCAAGTGATAGACCGCGGGGAATATGCACCTATGTCACTCACCAAACGACTTCTACCCATGTTGCTGTGGGCCTGCGCCGCCCTGCCCGCTACCAGCCATGCGCTGGCCTGCCGCGAGGACGGCACCAACTCGATCATCACCCAGGAGGCCCTGGGCACCGCGCTGGCGGTGGCGGCCGATGCCCCCAACGGCAGCATCATCTGGGAGTCCGGCCCACGCTCCACCAATGTGATCTGCAAAGACGACTACAACTACGGCCGCGAGGAAATATATTTCTACGTCAACCCGGCCAACGTGAGCATCGGCACCGGCATTCGCGTGGGCATCCGCTACAACAACCAGCCCATTACCCAAAGTACCGGCAAGGTCGGCACCGGGTTCTTTTCCGACCGAGGCTGCACCTCCAACTGCATCGGCTGGGACAAGGCGCGTTTCACCCTCAACTTCAGCGTGTTCATCGAGAAATACGACCCCACGCCCCCAAGCGGCCAGGCCAGTACATTGACCTCGTACCGCGTGTTCCAACTGGACGGCGTGCGTGGGCTCAATTCACGCCCCAACAGCAACTTCAACTACGTGGTCACTGGCATGAACGGCATCCGTTTCGTGCCGTGCACGCCGGAGCTGACCATCACCCCCAGCGTGGTCAACTTCCCCACGCCGTCACGCAAGGCTGCGGTCGGTGAAGTCGCCAGCACCGCGAACTTCAGCCTGAACCTGCGCAAAGGCTGCGACACGCCCTACACCGTCAGCGCGCGCTTCGCCACCACCGCGGGCGGCGGCAGTGTGATCAACGGATTGCTGGTGCCGGACAACAACAGCTCGGTGGGCATCTCGCTGTCCCGCGCCGAGAGCCAGCAACAATTGCCGTTCAACAACTGGTTCACCCTGCAGGAACTCATGGGGCTGGGCCAGAGCCACGACGAATTCCGCGCCGACCTGAAATGGCGCACCCTGCCGCTGCCGGGGGCATTCGACGCCGCCGTGGTGGTAGATATGTATTACAAATAGACGGCTTTTAAGGATCGTCTTATGCCCGCGGTGCACGTCGCTATTTAAAGTGCGCCGATGCGATTGAAAAGTTATCTGCTCCAGATCAACCCCGTCCTCTCCCGACCCGAAGCAGCCAGAAGGCTGCTTCGTATTTTTGCGACCGTACTGCTGATCGGCATCCTCAGCGGGGTCTATACTTTCCTGCTGTCCACCTTCAACAACGATATTTCCCAGCGCCGCGGCTACATGAGCAGCGCCATCGCCGAAGCCCACACCTTTTTCACCAACCGCCAGGCCTTGCTCGAAAGCCTCAGCCTGTCCGCGGTACGCCGGCCCTCAAAGGCCCCGGCAAACACGTTTTCCCCGGAAGAGCAGCACCTGCAACTGGGCGATACACCGAGCAACCAGTGGAGCATCTGGCTGACCACGCGCCTGCGCGACTACCTCAAGGCCAAGCAGCTCAACCTGCTTTACGTGAACGCCGGCAACACCCCCCAGATGACGCCCCAAGTGACGCGCTTGTACGATGCCACCGCGCAGGTGCTGCCGATTTCCAAATGCATGCTCAACCGCCTCAAGGCCCTGCAGCACAGTGACCCGGCAACCCTCAAAGAGCTGTGGCTGAGTGACCGCACCGAGCACCACTCGCACCTGTACATCTTCATCCGCCTGGATGATCGCGATCCCGACTCCGGTTGGCTCGGCCTGGAAATGGAGAGCCGCGAAGTGTCCTCCACCCTCAGCGACCAGAGTGCCGGCGAGTTCATGATGCTCAACTCCCAGGGCATGCTGGTGTTCACCAACAGCGACAATGCGCAGTTGAGCCAGCAACACCCGCGGCCCGGGGAAGAGAGTTTTTTCGGGTTTGTCGGCAGCGGTTGGCTGCCCGATCACCTGGTGATCCGCAAGCACCTGAAATCCTCGGACTGGCAACTGATGTACTCCATCGACCTGCGCGCCGTGGTCACCGGCCTGTGGAAGCAGTTGCTCGGTTCCCTGCTGTTCTGCCTGTTCAGCCTGACGCTGATCTGGCTGGTGATGAGGCGCGTCGACCAGCGTTTCATCATTCCGTCGATCCACCGCATCCAGGCGCTGATCGAAAGCGAAGCGTTCGGCCGCGACGTGATCCAGACCGCACCCGTCGCCCTGTGCGTGCTGCGGCGTACCGATGGCCAGGTGGTGCTGGAAAACACCCTGGCCCAGCAATGGCTCGGCCACGGCCCGGAGCGCGAGAGCTTGCGGGCCGGCTGGATCGAGCAGGCGTTTGCCGACGGGCCGTCGGAACGCAGCGACTACTTCGAGACCATCGACGGCCGCCACCTGTACCTGAGCAGCGCGCCGACCCGCTACAAAGGCGAGGATGTGCTGTTTTGCGCCTTCAGCGATATCAGTGCACGCAAGCAGGTCGAGGCGGCACTGGAAGAAGCGCGACACTCTGCGGACGCGGCCAACGCCGCAAAAACCTTGTTCCTGGCCACCATGAGCCATGAAATCCGCACGCCGCTGTATGGCGTGCTCGGCACCCTGGAACTGCTGGCACGCACGCAACTGGATGCCCAGCAAAAAGACTACTTGCACGCCATCGAGGGTTCATCCTCGACCTTGTTGCAACTGATCTGCGACGTGCTGGACGTGTCGAAGATCGAGGCCGGCCAGTTGGCCCTGGAATTGAGCGAGTTCTCACCGCTGGACCTGGTGCACGAGATCATCCAGGGCTACGCGGCCGCCGCCCAGGGCAAGGGCCTGCAACTGTATGCCTGCTTCGACCCCAAGTTGCCGGAACGCCTGATCGGCGATGTGACGCGTATTCGCCAGATCCTCAACAACCTGCTTAACAACGCGGTGAAGTTCACCGACTACGGGCGCGTGGTGCTGCGGGTCAAGGTCCTCGGCCGCGATGGCGAACGCTCCAGCCTGTTGTGGCAGGTCTCGGACACCGGCAAGGGCATTACCCAGGAAGACCAGGCGCTGATTTTCGAGCCGTTCTACCAGAGCGAAGGCAACACCAACGTGGTTGCCGGCACCGGCCTGGGGCTACCGATCTGCCAGCGCCTGACCCAGTTGATGAACGGCCATATCCGCATGGTCAGCGAACTGGGCCTGGGCAGCAGTTTCAGCTTGACCCTGCCGCTGGAAGAAGCCCCCACCGCGCCAATGACCCCACTGCTGGCCGAGACCATCTACGTGGCATCGCCGATCCCGGAACTGGCGCACTCCATCAGCGGCTGGTTGCGTCGCTGGGGCGCTCGGGCCCAGACCGGCCTGCCGACCCTGCCGGAAAGCCATCTGCTGCTGCAATTGCACCCCGGCAGCGTCGACCCGTTGCTGGTGCCCGACTGGCCGGGGCCGGTGATCCATGTCAGCAGCAACGCCTGTAACGCCCTCGAAGCCGAAGCTGGCGCGTGGCATGTCAACCTCAACCACCTGGGTGCGATTCACCAGGCGGTCAGCCAGGCCCAGGGCCTGTGGGTGGCACGCGCCGATGAGCAAACGCGCCAGCGCGACCTGAAGAAGCTCAACCTGCACCTGCTGGTGGCCGAGGACAACATCATCAACCAGCTGATCCTGCGCGACCAGCTCGAGGAACTCGGCTGCACCGTGGAGCTGGCGGCCGATGGCCAGGAAGCGTTGCAGCTGTACGCCGCCGGCCAATTCGACGTGGTGCTGACGGACGTGAACATGCCCCACATCAACGGTTATGAACTGGCGCGCGAACTGCGGCGCCAGGACTGCCCGTTGCCGATAATCGGGGCCACCGCCAACGCCATGCGCGGCGAGGCCGACCTGTGCCTGGCCGCTGGCATGAACCATTGCCTGGTCAAACCCTTTGCGTTGCGGGCTCTATTCAACTCCCTGGCGCCTTATGCACGGATCACCCATGAAGCCCCTTAGTATTCTGATCGTTGAGGACCATCCCCTGCAGCACATCTACCTGCAGCACCTGCTCAGTGAGTTAGGGGATTTCATGCTCGAAACCGCCGAAGATGGCAAACAAGCGCTGGAGCGGCTACGCCAGCGTGATTTCGACCTGGTACTGACCGACCTGCTGATGCCCGGCATGGACGGCGTGCAATTTATCCAGTGCCTGGCCAGCCTGCGCTGCAAGCCGGCACTGGCGATCATGAGCGCCGCGTCACGCCGCATGCTGATGGCCGCCAGCCTGGTGGCGAAGAACCTCGACGTGGAGGTGATCGGGCTGATTTCCAAGCCGGTCGCCGCCGACGCCTTGCGCAGCCTGGTGGACCAATTGCGCAACCGCGTACGCAGCCCCTCCCCCGCATTGCCCGAACACCTGGACATCGACCGTCACACGCTGATCCAGGCCATGGGCAACGGCCAGTTCCAGGCGTGGTTCCAGCCGAAGAAATCCCTGGCCAACGGCCGCATCGTCGCCGCCGAAGCGCTGGTGCGCTGGATGCACCCCGAGCAAGGCGTGATGCTGCCCGCTGCATTCCTGCCGGCCATCAAGGCGTTCGAACTGGAAGAGCGCCTGTTGTGGGTGGTGCTCAAGCAGGCTATCCACGCCCAAGAACGCTGGCGCCAGCGTGGCTATGAAATCCCGGTGGCGATCAACCTGCCCACGCACCTGCTCAACAGCCACGACCTGGCCGACCGCCTGCTGGAGTTCGTGCTGCACCACGATGGCATCCCCGGGATGATCTGCTTCGAGTTGATGGAGTGCTCGGTGCCCCAGGACATCAGCAACTTCTACGCAGGCGCCTGCCGCCTGCGCATCAAAGGCTTCGGGTTGTCCCAGGACGATTTCGGCAAAGGCTACAGCTCGTACCTCAACCTGGTGTCCACGCCCTTCACAGAACTCAAGATCGACCAGGCACTGGTGCAGGGCAGCCATGACAACGAGGGCATCGCCCAGGCCCTCGCCAGTATCATCGCGCTGGGGCGAAAACTCGGCCTGACCGTGGTCGCCGAAGGCGTGGAGACGCCCCAGCAACTGGCGCTGTTGCGCAAGATCGACTGCAACCAGGTGCAGGGTTTCCTGATTTCCCACGCGGTTTCTTCGGAACAATTTCAACAACTACTGAACAATGATGGCCCCGCGACATCTCACTAGGAACCGGCCACGGATGATGCGTCCAATATAGGACTAAGCTCAATCCAGTGCCGATGTGTCCTGCGCCTGCGGAAACCCATGATGAAGCACAACAACGCGATCCTCGAAGCCTTTACCCGCAGCTCCCTGCGCTTGAATATAGGCCTGATGGTGCTGATAGGGATCGCGTTGCTGCTGGTCCTTACCAATTACTGGTCCCTGCAACGGGGGGTCGAGACCCGCTACGGCGCCACGCGCTTTCATTTCGCGCGCCTGATGGAAAACCTCCAGGAACAGCAGTCGTACCTCAAGAGCCTGAGCCACCCGGGGATCCAGGCCGAATTGTTGCGTGAAACCAACGTTCAGGTCAGCCTCAAGAGCCGCATGCTCGAAAACCGCCGCACCCTGTATGAAGGGCAGAAGTACTCGTATTCGGTCCCGTTCAGCGTCACGTTCGATGAACAGCAGGTCGGCGCCGCCGCCAGGCCGCAGATATTCGCCCTGGGTGCGCACCTGACCAGCTACTACAGCGCCTTCTGGTCCTCATCCCCTTACGAGGCGCCGCAAACCTTCCTGCTCGACCGCCAGACGAACTACGCCATCACCGTCCCATCCGTGGGCTACCAGCGTCGGGAAAGCACAGAGGACACCGGTAACCTTGTAGCCCTGGTCAACGCGGTGCAGCAAACCCTTAAAGAGACGCCGCAGCCCCTTGAGCAGGATCGCGTGTACTGGCAGGCCGGCCCCGCCCCCGACCACTTGCTGGCCTACATCGGCCTGCCGCTCGAAGGCACGGCCCAGGCGGTGGTGGGCACCCTGCTGGACCTGGCGCGGGTCGACGACGTGCAGCGCGCCCTGGAACACTCGGCGTTTGACCGCTTTACCCTGATCGCGCCCGACGGCAGCCGGCTGGTCGGGCCGGACGCAGCCACGCCGCTCAGCGACGGCGTGCACTTCACGCTGGACGGCTTCGAATTCAAGATTACCCAGGCCGGGGACCAGCCTTGGAGTGCGGTCTATGGCCTGAATTATTCGCACTTCTTCCATTCGGCCTTGTGGCCGCTGAGCAGCCTGGCGCTGTTCTTCGGCAGCCTGCTGACCCTCGGTTGGGCCGGCAGCCGCTGGTACCGGCTCCAGGTGATTGCGCCGGCACGCCTGGCCCACGAACGCATTGCCGAAAGCGTGGCGTTCAGCCGGGTCATCATCGACACCGCCCCCACCGGGTTATGCGTGGTAAGGCGCAGCGACGCCAAGGTGTTGATCGAGAACCAGCGCGCCCAGGAATGGCCGGGCACTGCGCGCCTGGTGGCCGCCCTGGCCGGCGTGCACGAGGGCGCCGAGAGCGGCGAAACCCATCTGGAGATCGAGGGCCGGCACCTGCAGGTCGGGTTCGTGTCCACGCGTTATCAGGCTGAAGACGTGCGCCTGTACGCCTTCAACGATATTACCCGGCATATCGAGGATGCCCAGGCGCTGGATGATGCTCGCCACGCTGCCGACGCCGCCAATGAAGCCAAGACGCTGTTCCTGGCGACCATGAGCCATGAAATCCGCACCCCACTGTATGGGGTACTCGGCACCCTTGAACTGCTCGGCCTGACCGACCTGGACCCGCACCAGAAAACCTACCTGCACACCATCCAGCGCTCCTCCGCCACGCTGTTCCAGCTGATCAGCGATGTGCTGGACGTGTCGAAGATCGAGTCCGGGCAAATGGCGATCGAAACGGCCGAGTTCTGCCCGCTGGACATGCTCGAAGACACGTTGCACACCTACGCCGCCTTCGCCCAGCGCAAAGGCTTGCAGCTCTACAGTTGCATCGACCCGCAACTGCCCGACTGCGTGATGGGCGACCCGATGCGTATCCGCCAGATTCTCAACAACCTGGTGAGCAACGCCATCAAGTTCACGGACATCGGCCGCGTGGTGATTCGCGCCCGGGTCACGGCACTGGACAGCGAACACGTTGACCTGGAATGGCAGGTCACCGACTCCGGCGTGGGCATTCCCGAAGCGCAGCAAGCCAAGTTGTTCGACCTGTTCTACCAGGCACCGGACACTGCAGGTGAAGGCGGTGCCGGCCTGGGCCTGCCGATCTGCCGGTGGCTGGCGCAGATGATGGAGGGCGAGATCAAAGTGGTCAGCGAGCCGGGCCTGGGCAGCAGCTTCACCTTGAAGATGCGCCTGCCCCTGAGCAGCGGCACCCTGACTCACCTGCCGCTGATCGATCCCAGCCCGACGCCGGTGTACGTGCAGGCGCCGGTGCGCGAGCTGGCCCAGTCGCTGTGTGACTGGCTCAACCGCCTGGGCATCAGCGCGGCACTGGCGGCGAACGGGCAGGAACAGGACAACCGCCACGCGGTGCTATTGGATGCACTCCCCGGCGAGCTCGCCCACCCCTGGGCCGGCCCGCGCGTGGTGTGCCTGCCGGGCGCCCATAGCCCGCCGCTGCATACCGACCAGGGCTGGCGCGTGGACCTGCACGATGTGCGCAGTATCGCTGCCACCGTGTCCCTGGCCCAGCACGGCAAACAGGAGCCACCGCCAGCCGCCCAGACGCAGAGCGCCGGGCACTTGGGACTGAGCATCCTGGTGGCGGAGGACAACCCGATCAACCAGGCCATCATCAAGGAACAACTGGAGGCGCTGGGCTGCTCGGTGACCGTTGCCGCCAACGGCGAACAGGCGCTGCACCTGTGGCAACCGCAGGCGTTCGACCTGGTGCTGACTGACGTGAACATGCCGCTGATGAATGGCTATGACCTGGCCCGCACGCTACGTGCCCATGATCCGGGCTTGCCGATCATCGGCGTCACCGCCAACGCCATGCGCGAAGAAGGCGTGCGCTGCCTGGCGGTGGGCATGAATGCCTGGATCGTCAAACCCTTGAGCCTGCAAACCTTGCGTGCGCAACTGGTCAAGCTGTGCAAGGTCAAGCCTGCGCTCGAGCCACGCCCCGAACCACTCGCCGAAACCTGCCGCGACACTGTGCAGATGTCGGACAAAATGCGTCCGCTGTTCATCAGCAGCGTGCAGCACGACTTGCAGCGCATCGGCGCGGCGCTGGAACAGCGTGACGCACGCGGCCTCGGCCAACTGCTGCATTCGGTCGCCGGCGCCCTCGGCGCCGTGCAGGCCCTCAACCTGGCCCAAGACTGTATCGAACTGGAAAACGCGCTGAACCGTGGCAGCCTCGACACCGCGCTGGCACTCAGGGTGAAGGCTGTAATGCAGCGTCTGTCTGCGGTGCTGGACACGCTCCAGCCCGGACACACTTCACTCACTTGAACTGGCATTACGGACGGCCCTTTATGAAAACATTCAACGTGGTAATCGCGGACGATCACCCGATCGTGCTGCTCGGGGTACGCGAACTGGTGGAGCGTGACACACGCTTTCAGGTGGTCGGCGAGGCGGTCTGTTCGGCGGGCTTGATCGAGTTGTTGCAGCGCCAGGGCGCCGACATCGTGATCACCGACTACAACATGCCCGGCGACTCGCCCTACGGCGACGGCCTGAAACTGGTGGAGTACCTGAAACGGCATTTCCCGCAGGTGCAGATCCTGATCCTGACGATGATCTCCAACCACCTGATCCTCACCCGCCTGCAGGAACTGGGTGTGGTCGGCATCATCCAGAAAAGCCAGTTGCACACCGAGATCCAACTGGCGCTCAAGGCGATCGCCCAACACAGTGCCTACCGCAGCCTGGAGCCGGCCAAGACCTCCGTGATCGAGACCCTCACGGCCATCGACGAGCGCTTCTCGACCTTGTCACCCAAGGAGTTTGAAATCCTGCGCCTGTTTATCTCCGGCATGAGTGTCAGCGATATTGCGCGCAGCCAGAACCGAAGTTCAAAAACCATCAGCGCGCAAAAGATATCGGCCATGCGCAAACTTGAAGTCAGCAGCGACCAGGATCTTCTTGCCTATTGCCTGGCGCGTAACATTTTCAACTAAGCGGCAACTTAAAAGCCATTCAGGGACAATGGCTTGAGCCTTTGTTTTCCGGCTAAAAACCCTCCATAAGTGCAACTAGACCGCTCGCTGCGGCGCTTATAAGAATCGTCTTATTTGCCTCACTGCCCTCGCCTCTTACTATTTCCTGGCAGTTCAGAAACCGCACTTTCCAATTCACACTTATGGACATCATCATGAAGAAGTTTTCCCTGGCTGTTATCGCCTCGGCCATTCTCTGCGCCTCCAGCAGCGCATTCGCCGAAGAGACTGCAGCTCCGACGCCGACGCTGGGCGGCAGCGGCAAAATCACCTTCACCGGCGTCATCAACAACGATGCTTGCTCGGTAGACGGCGCCAACTCCGACCGCACCATTTCGGTCGACATGGGCAACGTCTCGATCAAGGACATGGGCACTGCGGAAAACCCAACCGCAGGTCGCGTAACCGCCAAAGACTTCAACCTGAACGTCAACTGCAACCAGGGCACCAAGGTCGCGATGATCTTTGACGCCAACAACGGCGGCTCGGGCCTGGTGACCGGCAAGAACGTCCTGGCCCTTAACCCGGGTTCGGCCACCGCGCAAAACGTCGGTATCGCCCTGCTCGACAGCAAAGGCACGCTGATCGACCTCAGCTCGCCAGCCACCGCACGCATCGAAAGCACCATGCACGGCCAGGGCACCGAAGGCGGCGACGCCACCTTGAGCTTCGCCGCTGCCTACGTCACCACCGGTGCCGCCGGTGCATCGACGGCCGGTCGCGGTGACGCCACCCTGCCGTTCATCCTGCAATACGAGTAAACGCGGCGCTGTGCACCGTGCGCGCGAGGCCTTGCGGCCTCGCCATTCCCCTTCTGATGACACCGGACAAACCTCATGCTGCCTCGTTCTATTGCCGTAGGCTTCGGCCTGTTGGGCATGCTCATGGCTGCCCAGGCCGCCGCCAGTATTTCATTGAATGCCACCCGCATCGTGTTCGATGGCGAGCACAAGGAAGCCAATATCACCGTGCGCAACGGTAACCAGGACGTGCTGATCCAGTCCTGGGTCGACCGCAACGACTCCAGCGGCAGCCGCGCGCCGTTTGCCGTCACCCCGCCGCTGGCACGCGTGTTCGCCAAGGAACAACAACTGCTGCGCATCTTGTACGAAGGCACTGGCATGCCCGCCGACCGCGAGTCAGTGGTATGGCTGAATGTGCAGGAGATCCCCAAGGCCAGTGAAGCCGAGAACACCTTGCAGTTGGCCATCCGCCAACGCATAAAGATTTTTTTCCGCCCTGCGGGCTTACCCGGCAGTGCGTTGCAGGCCCCTGCCCAACTTGAGTGGACACTGGCCAGGCACGGTGCGCAGAGCGTGCTGACGGTGAAAAACCCGACGCTGTACCACGTGTCCATGGCCGACATCAAAGTGCAGGAACAACTGGCCAGCGACTCCACCATGGTCGCCCCTGGCGAGGAAAAACAGTTCCCGCTCAAGGGCCTGGCGCCCAGCGGCGCGATGCAGTTGTCGTTCTCCAGCATCAACGACTACGGCGCCCAGAACCACTACACCGCCGCCCTGGCAGGCGGCACCACACACGCCAGTGAATCACGCCGCAAACCCTGAGCACTTCGCCTCAGGCTCACGCTTGCTCGCCAACCAGGGATGCCACAGGTCTTCGCATGTCTTTTCTTTCCAGCAACAGGTCCGCGCGTGGCGCACTGAAGTTAAAGACGCTGTCGCTGGCGATCGCCGCCAGCCTGCCCGCCTGGGCCATGGCTGACGAGGCCGCGGAGACCTTCAATACCACGTTCCTGCAGGGCTCGCAGTCATCGGTCGACCTGCAGCAATTGCTCTCGGCCAACAGCGTGTTGCCCGGCAACTACCGCGTCGACCTGTACAGCAACGAAGTGCTGGTGGGCCGGCGCGACATCGACTTCAAGCGCAATCCGCAAAACGGTCGGGTCGAAGCCTGCCTGACCCTCGATCTGCTCAAGCAATTGGGCATCGACATGGCCCGCCTGGAGGCCCAGGGCAAACTCGACCCGCAGCATCCACAGGAATGCTACCCGCTGGCGGAGCTGATCGAAGACGCCACCGTGCGCTATGACAGCAGCCGCCTGCGCCTGTTGGCGAGTATTCCGCAGGTGGCCATGCAGCGCGGCCTGCGCGGCTACGTCGACCCGCAGTTGTGGGACGAAGGCGTGCCCGCCGCCTTCATCAACTATCAGCTCAACAGCAGCCGCACCGCTGGCGACTACAACACGCGCATCGCCAATAACCTCGGCCTGCGCAACGGCATCAACCTGGGCGCCTGGCGCCTGCGCAACGAGTCGAACCTGAGCGGCGGCACCGGGCGCTCGAACACCTACACGAGCAACCGCACCTATGTGCAGCATGACGTGACCGCTATCAAGGGCCAGTTCAGCGCCGGTGAGATCTTTTCCGACACCGACCTGTTCGACAGCGTGCGCTACCGCGGCGTGAAACTGGCCTCTGACGAAGGCATGCGTGCCGACAGCGAGCGTGGCTATGCGCCGGTGATCCGCGGTGTGGCGCAGACCAACGCGACGGTGGAGATCCGCCAGAACGACTACATCCTCTACACCGCCAACGTCGCACCGGGGCCGTTCGAGATCAACGATATCTACCCCAGCGGCTCCAACGGTGACTTGCAGGTCACCGTGATCGAGGCCGACGGCACCCGCCGTGTGACGATGCAGGCGTTCTCCAGCTTGCCGATCATGGTGCGTGAGGGGCAGGTGAAGTACAGCGTCTCGGCGGGCCGTTTCAACAGCAACACCGACGGCCTGGCGACCCCGCGCTTCCTGAGCGGCACCCTGGCGTATGGCTTGACCAGCAACCTCAGTGGCATCGTCGGCGTGCAAGCCAGCGACGACTACAGCGCGCTGTCCCTCGGCGCCGGCCGCAACACCTCGTTGGGCGCAGTGTCGCTGGATGTGACCCACTCATCGAGCAAGGCCCAGGGGCAAACCACCCAGGGCAGTAGCGTGCGTGCGCTGTATGCCAAGACCTTTGCCGGCACCGACACCAACTTTACCCTGGCCGCCTACCGCTACTCCACCGAGGGTTATCGCAGCTTCAACGACCATGTCGAAGACATCAGCGAAAGCATCCGCGTGCGCAGCGGCCATTCGAAAACCCGCACCGACCTGACCATCAACCAGAGTATCGGCCGCAACAGTGCGTTCGGCAGCGTGTATGTGAACGCCAGCGACCAGCGTTACTGGAATCGCGGCGGCTCGCAGAGTTTTTCCGCTGGCTACACCAGCAACTGGGGCAACCTGAGCTACAACCTCGGCGTGACGCGTACCAAGCAGATCGTCACCTGGGGCGAACCGAGCAGCGACACCCAGGTGAACCTCTCGGTCTCCTTCCCGCTGGGCAGCCAGGCCCGAGCGCCCCGCGCGTTTGTCACCACCAGCCACCAGCGCGGCAACACCACCACCCAGGCGGGCATCAATGGCTACGTCGCCGATGCCAGCGACACGTTCTATTCGGTACAGGCCGGCCACAGCGACACCAGCGGCGATTCCGGCTCGGTGAACATCAACAGCCGCACCTCGGTGGCGGATGTCAGCCTTGGCTACAGCCAGGGCCAGGGCTACAACTCGCAGAACGTCAACCTCGCAGGTTCCGTGGTGGCCCATGGCGGCGGGATCAACCTGGGGCAGACCGTCAGTGAGACGTTCGCACTGGCCGAAGTGCCGGGCATTTCCGGAGCGAAGATCAGCAGCTACAGCGGTGTGGAGACCGGCTATAACGGCTATGCGGTGATCCCCAATGCGCAGCCCTACCGGGTCAATTGGGTCAGCCTGGATACCCGCGACCTGGGCGGCGATGTGGAAATCGCCAACGCCACTCAACAAGTGGTGCCACGCCGGGGCGCCGTGGTGGTCGCGCGTTACAGCGGTACCACCGGGCGGCGGGTGCTGTTCGAACTGATGGATGCCCAGCATAAGCCACTGGGGTTTGGGGCTTCGTTGGAGGACTTGACGGGGAAGCAGTTGGCGATTGCTGACCCGAACGGGAATGCGCTGGCGTTGGTGGAAGCAGACCAGGGAACATTGGTCATCAAGTGGGGGGAACGCAGGTGCAGCGCGTCGTATGTGTTGCCCGCGCAGAACAAGGCGCTGAATTATGAACGACAGGCTTTGGTGTGTTCGCCTTGATATGCCGGGTACACATCCGTTGCTGCGGTAACGGCTGCCATGGGTTCTGCCCTGACGAAGGCTCACCGTTGCAGCGCGCAACAGTAAGCAAAAACGCCCGTGCCCCAACGCTCGGTGTGGCTGATGTACCGAGGTGCCTGCATCGCAGGCAAGCCAGCTCCCACAAAAAAGCAGATGTGTGATTGATCTCCCAACCAAGCGCGGCGGCCTTAGCGCTGAACAGTTTCTGACTGCCAAACTCGGTCAAAGGTAGACTACAGCGCCAGCAAATAAGCCAACCACGAAACCACGGCAAGGGTCGACGACGATGCGGTGCTCGATGCAGGTGGCCGCGACACCACCAAGGCCGGCGATTACGCTACTGTGCTGCGCCTGACCATCGACAATCTGTTCGACAAACGCTTGCGGCGCGACGTGAGAATCCGCAGGCGCCCCCCTTTCCCTGGGTACGCCGCGCACCGCGCGGTTGTCCGCCACCGTCAATTTCCGAGGCTGAGTGTTTATGCGTAACCTGATATTTACCAGTGTGTGCCTGCTCTCCACCGCCCTGGTGGGCTGCCAACAGCAACCGCCCGCCAACGACCAACTGGACGCGGTGCTGTGGACCCAGACATCCATCGAGCACGAGCTGATTTATCGCCAGGTGTTCGCCAGCGCCACGCGCCAACTGGATACCGCACTGGCCGACCCTACCTGGGACGCCATGCCCCTGCCGCCGCGCAACCTTGCGGGCCTGCCGCCGGCGGTCGTGGTGGATATCGACGAAACCCTGCTGGACAACGTTCCGCTCAACGCCCGGGACATCCTCAATAACCAGGTGTACGCCTACGACCGCTGGAACACCTGGGTCGACCAGGCCAAGGCCCAGGCACTGCCCGGCGCCGTCGAGTTCCTGCGGGCGGCTGATGCAAAAGGGATTACCGTCTACTACATCACCAACCGCGAACACAGCCAGGTGCAGGCCACGGTCAACAACCTGCGCCTGCGCGGCTTCCCGGTGGCGCGCAACGAACAGGTGCTGGCCGCCAGTACCCCGACCGGTCACTGCGAACACGCCGGCTACGGCAAACAGTGCCGTCGCCAATGGGTGGCCAGCCACGCCCGTGTACTGATGCTGGCGGGTGACTCCTTCGGTGACTTCGTGCAAGCCGAGTACAACACCCTGGCCGATCAGCGCAAGGCCGCCGCACCGTACCTGGCGTGGCTGGGGCAACGCTGGTTCCTGCTGCCCAACCCGACCTACGGCAATTGGTACAGCGCGCCCTACGGCGACCAGGAAAAACTGCCTTTTGAACGCAAGCGCCAGCTCAAGCAACAGGCGCTGCACCTGGAAAATGAGTCCTGAAACAACCCTATGTCGCCACTGGAATCGTCGCCGTGATCGCGGCGTACGTCGGCCTTTTCCTTTTCAAGGGCCTGCACCTGGCTGGCTGGGTCTGCGGGCCCGGCAACATGACCTGCGGCAGCAAAAGCATATAACCAAAGCTTCGGTTTACAGCGTTTAATATCATTAAACATTGATGCATCTATCGCGTTTAAATATAAAAAACCTCGCTTGGATGCTTTTATGAACTTACGCACAGCCGCCGCCCTCAGCGCCACCCTCCTTTTGGCAACCCCGGCCGTGTTCGCCGGGCAGACCCTGGACCGCATCACCCAATCCAAGCAATTGGTCGGCGTGCTGATGGAGAACTACCCACCGTTCTCCTTCCTCAACGAGCAAAATCAACTGGACGGTTTTGACGTCGATGTGACCAAGGCCGTGGCGGACAAACTCGGCGTGAAACTCAAGCTGGAGACCCCGTCCTGGGAAGTCATCGCCGCGGGCCGCTGGAATGGCCGCTACGACGTCTGCATCTGCTCGATGACCCCGAGCGCCGCGCGCGGCCAAGTGTTCAACTTCCCGTTTGAGTACTACGCCTCGCCCGCGGTGATCGTGGTGAATGCCAGTGACAACTCGATCCAGTCCGCCGCCGACCTCAGTGGTAAAAAAGTCGGCGTGGGCAGCGCCTCCACCTACGAAGCGTACCTGGCCAAGGACCTGGTGATCGAAGGCGCCAGCAAGCCGATCGACTACCCGTTCAAGGCCGTACAGGCCGTGCCCTACGACAACGAAACCATTGCGTTCCAGGACCTTGCCCTGGGCGCCGGCAAGCGCCTGGATGCCATGGTCACCAACCTGGTCACCGCCAAGGAACGCATCGACCACGACCCGCGCTTCAAGATCACCGGCACTGTGCTGTACGCCGAGCCCAACGTGGTCGCCACCGAGAAGGGTGATCCGCAATGGGATGCCAGGCTGACCCAGATCCTGGCCGAGCTGAAAAGCGACGGCACGCTGGCGAAGATCTCGCAGAAATGGATCGGCTCAGACATTACCCAATGAGTGTCTTTCCTACGCCACCGACGACGGTGAAACCACCCGCCGTCAAGCGCACCCTCCTGTCGTTCCGCGTTCGACTATGGCTGACCTGGGGCGTAATGCTGTGCCTGTTCACCGCGATGTTCCTGAGCTTCGACCTCCAGTTCGCGATCGTCGCCGCCAAGTGGCAGAACCTGGTGGGGCTGCACCTCTCGCCCCAGGGCTTTCTGCAAGGCGCGGCACTGACGCTGTTCCTGTGTTTCTGTTCGATCTGGCTGTCGGTGGCCCTGGGTTTCGCCACCGCCCTCGCGCGTCTGTCGAGCAGCGCGGTGGCGTTCGGCATCGCCAGTTTCTACGCCTCGTTCTTTCGCGGCACGCCGCTGCTGATCCAGATCTTGCTGATCTACCTCGGCCTGCCGCAGCTAGGCGTGGTACCGGGTGCGATCAGTGCCGGCATCATTGCGTTGTCGCTGAACTACGGCGCCTACCTGAGTGAGATCTTCCGTGCTGGCATCCTTGGGGTTTCCCAGGGCCAGCGTAATGCGGCCGCTGCACTGGGGATGGGGCGCGCGGTGACGTTCTGGCAGATCGTACTGCCCCAGGCCATGCGTACCATCATTCCACCGACCACCAGCCAGTTCATCTCGATGCTCAAGGACTCGTCCCTGGTCTCGGTGATGGGCGTGTGGGAAGTGATGTTCCTCGCCCAATCCTATGGCCGTTCGTCTTACCGCTATATCGAAATGCTCACCACCGCCGCCGTCATCTACTGGCTGCTGTCCATCGGCCTGGAATTGATCCAGGCGCGGCTGGAACGCCACTACGGCAAGGCTTACCTTCACGGGCGATAGCCTGTCGCCCTCTTCCATTTGCACGCAGGAAGCACCATGTCCGATCCCACCCCGCTGTTATTCGGCCTCTATGAACAAGCCAGTGTCGGCTGCGGCGGCGCGCCCAGCCTGTGGACCCACCCCGCCGATGAAAGGCTGGGCATCAATACCCTCAAGTACTGGTCGAACCTGGCCCGCACGGCGGATGAAGCCAATCTTGACCTGATGTTTTTCGGCGACGTGCTGGGCTTTTACGATGTGTTCGGCGGCTCTGAAGCGATGGCGTTGAAATGGGCGGTGGAAGCCCCGGCCAACGATCCGTTGACAATTATTCCAGCCCTCGCGGCCCTGACAGAAAAGCTCGCCTTCGGGGTGACCGTCACCACCACCTATGAACACCCTTTCACCCATGCCCGGCGTTTTAGCACCCTGGATCATTTGTCGGATGGCCGCATCGGCTGGAACATCGTCACCTCGTACCTGTCCAGTGCAGCGCGCAATTTCGGCCTGGAGCAAATGATCAAGCACGATGACCGCTACGAACGCGCGGAAGAATTCCTCGACGTGGTGTACAAGCTCTGGGAAGGCAGCTGGGCCGATGACGCAGTGCGCGCCGATAAACGTTCGCACACCTACGCCGACGGTTCCCGCGTGCGGCCGATCCTGCATGCGGGCGAGCATTACCGGGTAGCCGGGCCGCACCTGACCTCGCCATCGCCGCAGCGCACACCGTTGCTGATCCAGGCGGGCTGGTCGGCACGCGGCCGGCAGTTCGCAGCCAAGCACGCGGAGCTGGTGTTTATCGCCAAGTCCAACCCGCTGGAAATCCGCCAGGGCCTGGAAGATATCTGGCGCCAGGCCGAAGCCCGAGGCCGCCGGGCTGCCGACGTGAAGTCACTGACGGTGCTGCGTATCGTCACCGCAGCCACCGCCATCGAGGCGCAAAAAAAGTACGACAGCCTGCAAAGCAACTATCACCTGCAGGCACAGCTGGTGAGCTATGCCGGCGACACCGGTATCGACATCAGCCGCTACGCCGACAACGAAGCACTGTCGACCCACACCGAAGGCATGACCTCCTACGTGATGAAGCCCGACGGCAGCGGCAAACCGCTGACCGCCGGCGAGGTGCGCCAGCGCTTCGCGAATGTCACCCGGGGCAGTGACCTTATCCTGGTCGGCACGCCGGAACAGATCGCCGACAAGATCGAGGAACACGCACGCATCTCCGGTACCAGCGGCTATATGCTCAACCCGCTGATCAGCCCCGGCTCGCTGAACGACTTTGTCGAGCTGGTGATCCCGGCTCTGCAAAAGCGTGGCCTGTACCGCACCACCGCGCAAACCGGCACGCTGCGCTCGCGACTCAGCGTCGATGGCAGTGATCGCCTGCCGGCATCTGCCCATGGCGCATCGTTCCGCTTTGCCTGAAGCCTGCGTGGGATCAGGTGACCTGCACGCAGAGTCACCACCCCACGTCATGCCTGCGCACGCGCCGCCGTATGCCGATTCACCGGCACCGGCAATCCCAAATGCCCCCGCAACGTGCTGTGGCTGTACTCACGGCGAAACAGCCCCCGCGCCCTCAGCAGCGGCAACACCTGATCAGTAAACCGCGCGAAATCCTCCGGCGCACCTACATGGATGTTGAACCCATCCACCGCCCCCTCGACAAACCAACGCTCGATCTCATCCGCCACGCGCTGGGGCGAGCCCACGAAACTGGAAAATGGCTTGGCAAACCGCAATGCTGCCTGGCGCAAGGTCAACCCTTGGGTACGGGCCACATGCTTGATGTTCTCCGCATGCCCGCGGTAGCCATTGCTACCCAGGTCGCCCAGCTCAGGAAACGGCTCATCCAGCGCGTACTGGCTGAAGTCGTGGTAGTTGAACGGCCGCCCCAATTGCACCAGCGCCTTGTCCAGGTCCAGCTCGCCATTGCGCTCGCGGTCGATGGCCTGGGCTTGCTCGTCGGTGTCGGCAATGATCGGTGAGATACCGGGCAGGATGGTCACGTGATCAGGGTTGCGCCCGGCGGCAGTCGTACGTTGCTTGATGTCGCTGTAATACGCCTGGGCGTCTTCGAAATTACCCACACCGGCAAAAATCCCCTCGGCATACTTCGCCGCCAGACTGCGACCAGACTCGGAAATCCCCGCCTGAAAGATCACCGGCTGGCCCTGGGCCGAACGCGAAATGTTCAGCGGCCCGGTGACGGAGAAAAACTCGCCGTGGTGATCGAGGCGGTGCTGGCGTTGCGGGTCAAGGAACACCTTGCTCTGCTTGTCTCGCACGAAGGCGTCGTCTTCGTAGGAGTCCCACAACCCCTGCACCACTTCGAGGTGCTCGGCCGCCCGGCGATAGCGCTCGGTGTGATCGATATGCTGCTCACGCCCAAAATTGCCCGCGGCACCTTCCAGGCCAGTGGTCACCACGTTCCAACCGGCGCGGCCGCCGCTGATATGGTCCAGGGACGCGAACTGCCGCGCCACGTTGAAAGGTTCGGTGTAGGACGTGGTGAGTGTCGCTACCAGGCCGATCTTCGAAGTGGCACCGGCGATGGCCGAGAGCAGCGTCAACGGCTCCAGGCGGTTGAGGAAGTGCGGCGCGGAGTCCGGAGTGATATAGGGGCTGTCGACGATGAACACCAGGTCGAACTTGGCCGCTTCCGCTCGCTGGGCCTGGGCGCGATACCAGTCGATATCCACACTGGCATCGCCGGGGATCTGCGGGTGCAGCCATTCGTTTTGTGCGGTGCCAACACCGGTGAGAATGGCGCCGAACTTGAGTTGTCGGGGTGAGGTGCACATCAAGGTATTCCTTCGTGGATGGCAGCAGCGCTGGCCTTGGGAGATCGACCTTAATGCCCGCGTGCGGGGCCTGTGAAAGGCTTTGTAGATCTATGCTAATTATTAAAAATACTGATCTAAAACAAACAAAGACATCCGCAATCAGCATAACGATAGACAGCACCGCGCCCTGGCCGTCGAAGCGGCTTTGGACACGGTCGCGGCACAACAAGGAGAATGGCGACCTTTCACACTTAACGCGCTTGCATCAGGCGCGTCCCTCGATCCAAATCTGATTCAAACCACAAGGTCATATGGATATGAAACGGGTACTTATCGCTTGGTTCGGCATTTTGTCGCTCACCCTGCCCTCACTGTCCCTCGCGGATAACCTCAACGGCAAAACCCTTTTTTCCCAACGGTGTGCGATGTGCCACGGCGCAGATATCAAAGGCACAGGCCCCTTGGCCAATAAGAGCAACCCTCCAACACCTGACCTGACCACAGCCGCGTTCAAAAAACGCTTGCGTGATTACCCAGGCGTTATTGTTTCTTCAATAATTCTGCGCCCCAATGGAGACTTGATCCCAAGAACGTTGCGTGAGAACGGCGTAAAACTACCGCCGTTCGCTTGGAGGGTTAACGACTTCCGCGATTTGAACCAATACATGAGCGGCGTGATTGCACAGAGCCGATGAGCCTCACACCGCTCTTGCCGCGATCGCCTCCACTTCAACCAGCGCGCCGGGTAACGGCAACGCCACCACCTGCAACGCCGTGCGCGCCGGTTTGTTCGGCTGCTCCGGCGTGCCAAAGAACTGCGTGTAACCCGCCTGCAAGCCGGCGAAATCCAGCTTGCCGCCGGTCTCTTCGGCGCCGACCAGGAACACCCGAAGCTGCACGATATCCCCAAGGTCCAGGTCCTGCTGGCGCAGGATCTTGCGAATTTTGTTGAACACCGACACCGTCTGCACTTCGGTATTGCCATAGGCAGCCGGCGTGCCCGCCGCAGCATTGGCGTCATGCAGGTCGGGCAAGGTGCCGCTGACGAAGATCAGGCTGGCGGATGCGGGTACGGTGACTGTTTGCGAAATCGGGAAATCGCCGACGCTGGTACGTTGAATGCTGTCGCTCATGATGCATCTCCTTACGAGGCGGCCAGTGCCGCGCTGTGCCGTTGTTGAGTAACCCGTTCGGCCAGTTGCCCGACCACATGGCGCGCCGAATTGGCCGCCGACTCCTGCCAGATGCCGACGCCGCTTTGCACCAGGCCGTCGCCGGCGAAGTACACCCGGCCGTGACCCGCTTCGAGCAAGGCGCTGGCGTCGGCCGGGAAGTGTTCACGCTGCAGCCACGGGCCTTCGCTGTAGGGGATCTGTTCCCAGGACACCGCCAGAGGGTGGCGCAGATGTTTTGAATAGCCTGGATGCAACAGCTCCACCGCCTCCCTGGAGGTGGCGTACTGTTTGTCGAGCGGTTGCGCGCCAAATACATCGGCGCCCTCCCCAGTCACGTAGCCCGCCACCAGCAGGCCTTCGCGGGTGTTGAGGTCGTTGCTTGGGTACCACAACAGGCGCGCCGGGTGTTCGATCCACGACAGGCCACCGTAGGTGCGGTAGTCGGTTTCCCAGAAGCGCGGTGATTGCCACGCAACTTTGGTGGCCTGGTCGTTGCGGGTGCTGAGCAAGGCGGCCTTGATCGGGTCGCTGAAATCAGTGTCGAGCTTGGCCAGCAGCGGCAGCGGCAGGGTCGAGATCAGGTAATCGGCGCGTACGACCTGTTCGCGGCCGCTGAGCGTGTCGTGGTAGGTCACCGCCACGCCGTCCTCCAACTGGCGGATCTGCCGCACCTGGGCGCCCAGCTGCACGTGGCCCCTGACACGCTGGTAGAAGGCATCGGTGATGCGGTCCATGCCTCCCACCGGCTGGAACATGGTGGCGCAGAACTCCGGAAATTCGGTGTGCAGCAGCGCGCCCCACAGCTCCGGGTGCAGCAACTGGTCCAAGGCCAGCGGGTGGCGACTGGCGGGCAACGCCCCGGGGTGCGCGGGCGATTCCAGGTGCCCCGAACGCAGCGTGCCCTCGAAGGCCAGTTCTTGGGACAGGTCGCCATACACTTGCAGGAACGCCAGCAACCGCGCGCGTTCCTCACCACTCAACACATCGTCGAGGGCATCGCGCTGCACCGCTTTGGCCAGCAGGCCGGAAAGGTGGCCGCGCGCATCGTTGATCGCCTGGCCAACGCTGAACGCCGGCTTGCTTACATCTGGCCGCACCTGGGCGCCATGGCTGCTGTTGACCAGCACCTCCAGTGGTACACCCAACTCGCTGCAATAGTCGAGGAGCGTACGGTGCTGGCTGGGAATCCGCGCAGGCCCGGCATTGAAGTAATGCCCTGGGTCGAACGCGGCGGTCTGCGTGCGGCCATCCTTGTAGTCCACGCGGTCGCCGTTGCGGATCGTCCAGGTGCGGCCGCCCACCCGTTCACGGGCTTCCAGCACCTGCACGTCGAATCCGGCACGGGTCAGTTCCAGGGCGGTGACCAGCCCCGCGATCCCAGCCCCCAGTACCAGCACGCGGGTGCCCTGCCCCAGGCCGCTCTTGAGTTTCAGCGGTTGCGGGCGACGGTGTGACGACGGCCCCAAGCCCAATACCGCCAGCGCATCCTTGACTGCCTGCTCGCCGCCCACGGCAGCAATGCTAGACAGCGCTTCACGTCGTGTCAGTCCCATGCTCGATGCTCCTTAATCCGGCAGGCCCGGTGGGTTGATCAGTGACTTGTCGACACGCTCCACGTCCAGGCCCCAGCGTTGCAGCACCTGTTCGTATTGACCACCGGCAATCGCGCCTTCCAGTGCCGTGTGGATCGGCTTGACCAAACCGTTGTCCTTGCGCGTGGTGACGGCGATATCCGCCTGCAACGGCCAGCCACCATTCACCGTACCGACACGTTTGATACCGCCGGTGATCGCCGCGGAATACGCGTACACCGAGTTGGGCCCGAACAGTGCGTCACTGCGACCGGACTGCACCGCCAGTTGAGCGGCGGCCTGGTCGTCGAAGTACTGCAAGAGTGCGGGCTTGAGACCGGCCTTTTCATTGGCATCGTTCCAGGCCAGCAAGACTTTTTCCTGGTTGGTGCCGGAGCCGACGATGATCTTCAGCCCGGCAATGTCCGCCGCTTCCTTGATCTCGCTGATCCTGCTGGTGCTCTTCACGTAAAACCCGAGCACATCCTGGCGGTAGGTGGCGAAGTCGAAGCGCTTCTTGCGCGCTTCGGTCACGGTGACGTTGCTGATCACCGCATCGTACTTGCCGGAACTGACGCCCAGGGGCCAATCCTCCCAACTGGTCTGCACCACGTTGAGTTGCAGGCCCAGGCTGTCGGCGATCAACTGCGCGGTGTCAGCCTCGCTGCCGATGGTGGTCTTGTCGTCGTTGGCCAGCAGCGCCAGCGGCGGTCCGGCTACACCGGACACGGCCACGGTGAACTTGCCCGGTTGGGCGAACTTGAAGCCCGACGGGATCTGCGCGATGGCAGCATCGTTACGCGGCACATGGATGCGCGGGCGGTCGGGGCTGAGGTCGACCTGTTGCACGGCCAGCGCGGTGTGCGCGGTGCTGGCGGCAAGCGCCAGCAAGGCCACGCGTGCAGTATGGATAAACATGAACAGTCACTCCTTGAACTAAAGCACCTTGCCAAGAAAGGCCACGGTGCGGGGATGTCGGGGTTGGCGGAAAACCTGTTCGGGCGGGCCTTCTTCGATCAACTGGCCGTCGCAGAGGAACACCACGTGGTCGGCCACTTCGCGGGCAAAGCCGATCTCGTGGGTGACAATCACCAGGGTCACGCCCAGTCGGGTCAGGCCCTTGATCACGTCGAGCACTTCGCCCACCAGCTCCGGGTCGAGGGCGGAGGTGGGTTCATCGAACAGCAGCACCTTGGGGTCCAACGCCAGGGCGCGGGCAATGGCGACGCGCTGTTGCTGGCCGCCGGAGAGCTGGCGTGGGTAGGCCTCGACCTTGTCCGCCAGGCCGACCTTGGCCAGCAGTTCGGCGGCCTTGGCCTGGGCGCCGGCCTTGTTCCAGCGCTTGTGGGCCAGTGGCGCTTCGGCGACGTTTTCCCAGGCGGTGAGGTGCGGGAACAGGTTGAAGTTCTGGAACACGAACCCCACGTCGATGCGGCGCTTGAGGATTTCGCGTTCCTTGAGTTCGTAGAGCAGGTCGCCCTTGCGGCGGTAGCCGACGTATTCACCGTCGATGGTGATATGCCCGCTGTCGATCTTCTCCAGGTGGTTGATGGTGCGCAGCAACGTGGATTTGCCCGAGCCGGACGGCCCGAGGATCACCGTGACCTTGCCCGGATCGATCGTCAGGTCGATGTCCTTGAGCACCTGCTGGTTACCAAAGCGCTTGCCCACGCCCTGGATCTGGATGCGCCCGGCGCGTGCTTCACCCATGGGTTTTCTCCTTCACCCAGTGGCGCAGGCGTTGCAACGGCGTGGGCGGTAGCTCCCGTGCGGTGCCGCGCGCAAAGTGACGTTCGACGTAGTACTGCGCGCTGGTGAGCACAGTGGTGATGATCAGGTACCAGACAGTGGCCACGATCAGCAGCGGGATCACTGCCTGGGTGCGGTTGTAGATGACCTGCACGGTATAGAACAGCTCGGGCAGGGCCAGCACGTAGACGATGGACGTGCCCTTGACCAGGCCGATGATTTCGTTGAACCCCGACGGCAGGATCGAACGCAGCGCCTGGGGCAGGATGATCCGGAAGATCCGTCGCGAGGCTGGCAATCCGAGGGCTGCCGCAGCTTCATGCTGGCCGGCGTCGACGCCGATCAGGCCGCCACGGATGATCTCCGCCGCATAGGCGGCCTGCATCAGGCTCAAGCCCAGCACGGCCACGGTGAACTGGCTGAGTACATCCACGGTGGACCACTCGGCGAACACCACGCTGGTAAACGGTACGCCCACTACGATGTGATCGTACAGGTAGGCAAAGTTGTAGAGGATGATCAGCACCAGCAGCGCCGGCATCGAGCGGAAGAACCAGATATAGCCCCAGGCCAGGGCTGCCAGCAGCGGCGATCCCGATAACCGCGCCAGGGCCAGCGCGGTGCCGAGGAAGATGCTGAACACGGTGCTCAGCAGGGTCAGCAACAGCGTCTGCCCCAGGCCGCGCAGCACCGACGGCGAGAAGAACCACTGGCCGAACACGCCCCACTCCCAGCGCGGGTTGGTGGCCAGGGAATGCGCGATGGCCATTAGCACCAGCGCCGCGAAGATCGACCCGGCCCAGCGCCAGGGATGCCGCGCGGGCACCACCTGCAGGGCCTTGATCGGCGTGGAGACGCGGGCCTGGCGCACTGGGCTGGGCGCTTCAATCAGGTCATAGGATTTGGCGACAATGGGCATGGTGTATTCCTCGGCCTCAGAAGGCATAGGTCAAGCGGGTGTAGTAGTACCCGCCGGTAAAACCGTAGGGCGAATAGACGCCGTAGCTGCTGACCATGGTGCTGCTCGGCACCCCTTGTTTCTTGGGGTAGATGTCGAACAGGTTCTTGGCGCCGACGGCGATGTTCAGGTCTTTGGTGAGGTTGTAGCCAAGGTCGAGGTCGGTGATCCACTGGGCGCTGTAGAGGCGGTCCAGGTCGCGATTGGCCGACGAATTGACTTCCTTGTAGGAGCCGTAGCGAGTCAGGGCCAGGTTGAGGTTGAAGCGGTCGATGCTCCAGTCACCGCCCAGGATCAGCTTGGTGTTGGGCTGCACGCCGGTGATCAGGTTGCGCGCCTCACGGTTCATCAACTCGTAGGAAGTGCCGAGGATGTTGGTCGACTCCTTGTAGTTGAGGATTCGGGTCTGGTTCCAGTTGAACGCAGCGGTCCACTTCAGCGCGCCGTACTGGCCGAGGTCCTGGTTGTAGCTACTGACCAGGTCCAGGCCTTTGGTGCGGGTGTCGGCGCCGTTGATGAAGTACTGGCCGCCGGAAGTGGAGTTGATGCCGTTGTTTTGCAGCACCTGGGTGATCTCGGGGCCCAGCAAGGTGCCGGTGAGCGTGATGCGGTCGCGCAGGTTGATCACGTAGGCGTCGGCTGTGAAGCTCAGGCGATCCGTTGGCGTAAGGGTGAAGCCCAGGCTGAAGTTGGTAGAGCGCTCCGGCTTGAGGTCCTCGGCCCCCAGCGCCCTGGCCGCCGCCGAGCCCACCGGCAGCACGCCGTAGTTGATCGACTGATACACACCGTCCACTACGCCATAGGTGGTGGAGCGCGCACTGAACAGGCTGTTGGCCAGGGACGGCGCGCGAAAGCCGTTGCTCACGGTGGCGCGCACGGCGAACTGCGGGGTGAAGTCATAGCGCGTGGTCAGCTTGCCGCTGCGAGTGGCGCCGACGCCCTGGTTGTAGTGTTCGTAGCGAAACGCTGTGCCGACGTACCAGTCCGGTACTGGATTGAAACCCACATCGACATAACTGGCCAGGCTGTTGCGCGAGGCACTGCTTTCTTCGTCCGGCGAAATGCCGTTGGTGACCTGCGCCCCCGACGACGCGCAATTGCCCGACGCCACGCAGTAGCCGCCGTTGGCATAGGACGCGTAATCACCGGCCTGTACCTCGTAGGTGTCACGCCGATGCTCGAAGCCGTAGCTCAGGTCCAGCGGCTTCTGCAGGCCGATATCGAAGCCGCGCTTGAAGTCGAGGTTGGTGGTCAGCTCGGTGGAGATCCAGGTGCCAGAGGTGAAGTGATTCGGCGTAGCTTCGCCCAGCGACGGGTTCTGGTTATGCGTAGTGCCCTGCTCCGCCTCGTTGCGCCCGTAGGTGGTGGACAGGTCCCAATCCCAATCGCCGAGCATGCCCTTGCCACCGAACGCGGCCTGGAAGTCGTCCTCGTCGATATACCAGGTCGGCGTATAGCCCGACGGGTAGCCATTGGGCCCGGTGGTGATGGTGTTGGTGATGGTGGGCAAACGGAAATTCTGCCCCTGCTCGGCCTTGCGGTGGGAATAGGTGGTGAAGGAGTACAGGCTCAAGCTGTCATCGATCGGCAGTTCAGCGTTATAGCCCAGGGTCAGCAGGTTGGTCTTGGGCGTGCCGTAGCCGCCATACGTGGACTTGCCCGCCAGGCCGTAGGCTTGCTCATAGGTGTAGCCGTTGGCGCTGGCCTTGTTGTCGTCGTTCTGGCTGCGAGCGTCGAGCGCCAGTTGCACGATGCCGCCGTTGCCGATCTCGAAACCCTTGTTGAGGCTTTGTTGCACGGTCTGCTTCTTGCCGTCATAGCCGAGGCCGGCGTTGGTCACCGAGGTGCCACTGGTGTCGGCCTTGAGGATCACGTTGATCACCCCGGCGATAGCATCGGAGCCGTATTGGGCAGCGGCGCCGTCGCGCAGTACTTCGACGTGGTCGATGGCGCTGATGGGAATCAGGTCTAGGTCGGCTGGCGCGGCCCCGGTATTGATGCCGTTGATGTTCAGCGTGGCGCTGGTATGGCGGCGCTTGCCGTTGACCAGCACCAGCACTTCGGCGGCGCTCAGGCCACGCAGGTTGGGGGCTCGGGCAATGCCGCTGGCGTCCCAGCCGGTTTTTTCCGGCAGGGTCAGCGAGGGGATCACGGCGCTCAAAGCTTCCATGAGGCCGGGCTTGCCGGTGTTCTGCAATTGCTTGGCGCTGACCACGTCGATCGGCACCGGGCTGCTGGTGACGGTGCGCTGTTCGGCGCCGCGGTTACCGGTGACCACCACGGTGGACAGGGTGCTGTCGTCCTGGGCTTGTGCGGTGTTGGCCAGGACGGCCAGTGCCAGAGCGGCGGTCGGTTGTAAGGCTCGCTTCATATGCATTCCTGCGGTTCCAAATCGCGAAGTCGGGCAATCACGCGGTCGCGCGCGGTGCTCGGGTTTTCCAGGGGTGTCTCGGCGATGTGGAACTAGGTGTGGAGCGAGTGCGGGGTTTGAATTGGCAACATACGTTGAACTCCCTTCCAACGATTCTGCTGTGGGGTGGTTACCCGCTTTGGCAGCGCAGAATCCGATTGACGATTGGTACCATCCGAGGTCAGGGGTAGGCTGTTGAGTTCAAACATAACGGAATGGATTTTAAAAATATAATGCTATTTGGGTATAAGCTAATATTCTTGTATTTCATTATTTTTGAGTTTGTTTATTCATATAAGTAATGTCTTTTTGCGATCAGCTCGCGTGGGGTTGGGTGCCCAACACTCGGCACCTCGCCTAGGCTCGGCCTGCGCGAACGAGGGCTTGAATCCGTGAGCCGGCCAAGAACAAAAGCCGCTTCGTCTGATGAATAGAGAACCAACTGTGGGAGCTGGCTTGCTCGCGAAGGTGGTTTGCCAGTCACAGATTTACTCGCTGACACACCGCCTTCGCGAGCAAGCCCGCTCCCACAGTTGACCAAGGTCGACAGTAAGAGATCGATCGGCTCTCAGGCCGCTGTGCTTGGCTGGGAAATCAATCACACATCCGCTTTTCTGTGGGAGCTGGCTTGCCTGCGATGCAGGCAACTTGGTACATCAGACACACCGGGTTGATACTATTGCAGGCAAGCCGGCTCCCACCTTTCAGCCGTTACCGCAGCAATAGATCTGTACGCCACCTACCTCCCCGCCTCCCCCCCAGGCCGCAACAACTGCATCTGCTGCCGATAATCATCGGTCACCTGCCGCGCCTGCCCACTGCTGGTAATCACCTTCGGCGTAATCAACACGATCAACTCCGTGCGATCCTTGGACTTACTGGTACTCCCAAACAACCACCGCAACCCCGGTATCTTCCCCAGATACGGCACCGCACTCACGCTCTCTGCGTTGTCCTGCTTGATCAACCCCCCCAGCAACACCGTCTGCCCACTCTGCACCGCCACCTGCGTCGACACCGAACGCGTCGAGATACGCGGGTTCACCGGTGTGTCGCTGTTACCACTCTGGTTCTCGGCGTCACTGACCTGCTGCTGGATATCCATGTACACCAAGCCCCCCGGATTGATGCGCGGCACCACGTCCAGGATCACCCCGGTCTGCACATACTCGACGCTGCTCAAGGTGGTGTCCGCATCCCCGGTGTTTACGGTGGTCTGGCTGATGGGAATGTTGTCCCCCACCTGAATCTGCGCCGGCTGGTTGTTCATCACCACCAGCGACGGCGCCGACAGCACCTGGGTGCGGCCGTTGGTTTCCAGTGCATGCAATGCCACCTGCAAATTCGAGCTGACGAACGAATAGAACAACGAATCCGTGGCCCCCAGCCCTGCCCCGCCGCCGCCGAGCGCGCCTTGGCTCCCGGAGGCGTTGCCCACGGTGGTGCTGGAGGAATTGCCCGCCAGGCGCCCCAGGTACCACTGCACGCCAAGGTCCAGTTCACCGGTCAGTTTGACCTCAAGGATGCGCGTCTCGATCTGCACTTGCAGGGGCGGGTTGTCGAGGCGCTTGATCGCCGCCTCGATCTCTTTCCACTGCGCGGGCCGGGTGCGCACCAGCAGTTGGTTGCTGCTTTTTTGCGCGGTGATGCGGGTGCCGGCCTCAAGGCCGCTGGCAGGGGCGACTTCCTTCTCTTCCGGCTCCGCTTCTTCAGCCGCAGGCGGGGTGTTCTGCAAGCCACCGTTAGTGGGTGAAGACAAGGTGGTGGTGCGCAACCCCGGCGCGACCTTGGCCGGCGTGTCGTCCTTGATCGCGCCGGTACCGTAGATCTGTCGCAGGTACTTGGCCAGGTCGGCGGCCTTCATGTTGCGCACGTCGTAGACGTACATCTGTGGCTCGTTGCCGCCGCCCTCGTCGATGGTGCGGATCCAGTCGCCCACTTCACTGAGATACTGGGGCTGGGAAGAAATCGCCACCACCGAGTTGGTCCGTTCGATCGGCAAAAAGCGCAGCATGCCGGCCAGGGGCATGCCGCTGTCGGGGCCGAACATGCTTTGCAACTGGGGCATCAACTCGGCCACGGAAGCCCTTTGCAAACCAAAGACGCCCACCGACATGCCCTTGAGCCAGTCCACGTCAAAGGTGTCAATGGTGTCCTGGTAGTTGGCCAGTTCATCCGGCGTGCCGGCCAGGCTGAGTACGTTGCGCGCCGGGTCGACCAGCAAAAATGCATTTTCGCGGGCGAACGGCTTGAGCAACTTCTGCATCTCGGTGGCGGAGATGTAGCGCAGTGGAAACAACCGCGCCGACAGGCCGCTGGACGGTGGGGCCACGCTCATTTGCGGTACCAGCTTGCCCGCCACCGCCTGGCTGGCGGGCAGGATCACGTAGCGATTGCCTTGCTTGATCATCGCATTGTCGGTCCAGGACAGCAGGGTTTCGAGAATCGACAGCGCCTGCTGCTTGTCCACCGGCTTGGACGTGGAAAAGCTCACGTTGCCCTTCACGCCTTGGGCGATGCTGTAGTTTTCGTGCAGCAGGTCACCCATCACGCTGTTGATCACTGCCTCGATAGGCTGGTCGGCAAAGTTGAACACTATATCGCCGCCCTCCTCCTTCGCCACCGACTGCGCTGCGGGCGCGCGGACGAATTGCTGGTTGCCGCGAATCAGTTGGCGCTGCGGCGGTGATTTCACCGAGGGTTGCACCGTTTCGGGCACGGGTTGCTCAACCGGCGGGCGCTGCGAGCCGGTGCCCTGCATGGCTTCGTGCAGCAGGTCATCGTCGGGTTCGAGACGGTCGGGAAAAGTGCCGCAGCCACCCAGGGCAAGAGCGGTGGCCAGGCAAAACGTTGAGGTGCGCATGTCGATCAAGGGAGGGGCTCGCGGGGCAAAGTAATGGGGGGCCGGTTGGATGGCGGCGGCAGGCGCTTGGCATAGAGACTCAAGGTCTGGGTGCGGCCATCCAGGCTGAAACGGGCGTATTGCGGGGTCAGGTGGTCCAGGCGCCAGCCGTTGGGCAGGGCCTGGCCCAGGCGAACGGTCAGCAGCGGGCCGTCGACCTGCTTGAGCATGGCCATTTGCAGATTGCCGGTGATCATGATGCCGCTGAGGGTGAGATTGGCCAGGCTGGTGACCTGTGCCTTGCCCACCACGCGGTCGGGGCTGCGATCGGGACTGAACAACGGTGCCTGCCAAGTTGCCGCAAGATTGTCCAGGGAGACCGTGGGCGCAACTTGCACGGTGGCCGACGCGTGGGCACGCGTCGGCGGTTCAGGCAACCACTGCGGTTCGTCACCGATGCTGCTGAGGATCACCGCCATCAACAGGCCCAGCAACCCGGCCAGGCCGAGCAAGCCCCACTCCACGGGGCGCAATCTGCCGATCATGGCGTCACCCGCGACGGTTGCAGGTAACCACGCACCAGCAGGTGCACCACCAGCTTGCCCGCTCCGCCATTGGCCGGCGCCTGCTGGCTGCGGCGGATGCGCAGTTCATCGACAAACAGGAATGGCGGCTGGTACTCCAGTTCATGCAACAGCACTTCCAAGGGTTCGATGGCGCAGTTGAGGGTCAGGCTGACCTGGACCTGGCGATACGGCTCGCCGTCGTCCTGCTCCGGCGTGATGGGCTTGCGCTGGGTCAAGCTGCAACCGCCGCCGAGATCGGCGTGGCTGTTGATCAGGTCGGCGAGGCGTTGCATCAGGTCGGCGGCCACCACGTCGGGGTCATCGCCGGGCAACAGGCTGGTGTTGCTGGCCGGGTCCTGCCGCGCCTGCTCAAGCTGTTGGCGCAGCGCATCGCGTTGGCGCAATACACTGGCGTACCGTTGCTGCTGCTCCCGCAATTGCTCGGCCTGTTCGCCCATGTCGCGCAGGGGGCCGGCGAACCAGCTGTCGATCAACAGCCAGTAGGCCGCGCCGACCACCACGGCCAGCACCAGCAACGCGGCGCCGCGGCGTTCACGGGGTGTGAGGGGTCGGCGCATCGGCGGCCTCCTGGCGTAGATGAGCACGCAAGGCAAACTGGTCCTTGCCGGTGCGTGCATCGGGCTGGATCACCCCTTCGAACTGGGCGTTTTCAAGGCTGCGGCAACCTTTGATACGGCTGATCAGCGCACTGGCCTTCGCGCTCTGCCCGGAGAGTGAAATCTCGCCGTCCTTCACATCCAGTTGATCCAGCCAGGTGTCGGCGGGCAGGCAGGTGGTCAGGTCGTTGAGCAGCGCGGCCAGCGGCGGTTGCGCCAGTTTGCGCCGAATGAGGTACTGCGCAGCGCCCCGGGTAGTGAGCAGTTGCTGGCGCAGGGCATGCACCTCGGCGACTTGGGCTTTTTGCGCTTGGACGCTGGCGTGCATGGCGTCGATGACGCGCTGACGGTCGTTGAGCCACAGCAGCATCGCGGCAATCAGCAAGGCGCCGCACAGCCATGGCAGGCTGCGTTGCAAGCCCATCCCGGCGGGGCGTTGGCGCGGTCGCAGCGGTGTGGGCAACAGGTCAATACCGAGGTTGGCCGCATCTACGCGATGGGGATGCAGGCCGAGGGCAGCGCAGTCGGCGAGGATCTGGTCCAGGCGCTCGCGCAGGATCGCCACCAGTGTCACCTCAAGGTGAGTGGGCGTGCGTCGTTCCTGCCGCGCGACAAAGTAGAGTTGGTCGGCCTCGTACGGGGTGTAGCGGTCCAGTTCATAACCGACCACGGCACTCAGGTTGCGTCCCGCGGCCAAGGGCAGTTGTACGCGTTGCACCAGCACGGCGTCGGCCGCGAGCATCAGCACCTGGCGCGTGCTGTCCGCGGTAACCGGCGCTGCCAATGGCCAGTGATGGACCTGTTCGGGCGGTTCTTGCCGTGCCAGCCAACTCGGCACACAGGCACGCAATTCGGTTAGCCACACACGCCAACCCTGTTGCAGCAGGCTGCCGCGCCAATGCCGGGCGATGGGTTCCAGTCGATTCATTCTTGCCAACGCAACACCCGGTAGGGTTGTGCGCTGTCCTCCGATGGGCTCAATAAAACGGTGACTTGCAGCCGCGCCTGATAACCGCCGGGGCGCTCGGCACGGCTGTCGACCACCAGCACTTCGCCAGGGTCGACACCTTCAGCGTTTTGGCGCGGCAGGTTCAGCGCCTTGCGCATCAGCGGGCTGGCGAAGGCGGGATCGGGGCGATCCAGGTCGCTCCACAACGTGATCTCGGGCAGCAATTGGCTGTAGAGGGTTTCGGTCATGCCGGGCAGTTGGCGCACTTCCTCCAGCACCCGGAACGGCGCCAGGCCCTGGTGACGGCGTGCTTCGAGTGCCTTGGCCAGTTGCGTGGCCTGGGCCGGGGTGGCGCCGCAGGCCAGGGCCAGGTGCGTAAGGTCCTGCAGGTCGGCGTTGATGAGGTAAAGCTTGCCGCGCTCGCTGCGCAGGCTCACGTGCAGTTGGGCGTCGTCAAAGGCCAGGGGGATATCACGGCCATCGGCGACCCAGCGTCGGTCGGCCATCACCTGGGCGATCCCGGCTTCGGCGGCCAGGACGGTCTGGGTGTGCTGGCGCAGCCACAGGGCCTGGCGGCTTTCCAGTTGCACCCACCCCGCCAGGCCGCCGAGCAACACGCTGAGCAACGCCAGCACCCACAGCACCAGCAGCAAGGCCGCACCGCGTTGGCGCTTCATTCTTCGACACTCCCGCTGGACAGGTTAAGGCGCAGGGCAATCACCTGGGTGACCCAGGGTACCGGCCCCCCGACGCTGACAGCGATGCGCACCGCTGAAGGCAGGCGCCTGGGCCACGGCCACGCATTGACCCAGCCGGTCGGCTGACCCAGCGGCGATAGGCCGCGATAACTGAACTGCAAACCCTCGATGTTGTTCAACAGCACCTGGGGTTCTCGTTGGGAAAACCCGACCTGCAAATCCCGTTCGACCTGTTGCAGGCTGAACCGATGAATCCCACCACCGAGCACACCGGGCAAGGTCGAGACAAACTCCAGGTGCTGCGCCGTGCCGACAAAAAAACCATCGTCCTCGCCCACCGCCAGCGGCAACGCTTCGCTGATCGCCGTGCGCAAGAACTGTTGGGCGGCGCGTACTTCGTCCAGGGTCACCGTATACGCCTGGGCCTTGGACACCGCCCGATTGGCCCCCAGCAATGCGCCCCCGACCAGCACCAGCAAAACGCCGAGCAAGCTGAGCACCACGAGGATTTCCAGCAAGGTAAAACCCTGCTCGCGGCGCTTCACAGGCGCGCCTTCAAGGTGCTGAAACGGGCCTGGTGCGGGCCCTCGGTGAGGACCAGGTCGAGACGAAAAATAGCGGCTTGCTGCCGGGTGCTGGTCAGTTGCCAGTGGATGCCGTCGAGTTCGCCCTGGCTGACACCGTTGCTCAATCGCCCCGCTGCCTCCTGGTCGAAAATCGTCAGCGCTGCGTGGGTGAGCCGGTCACTGTGGGCCACCTGGGACAACGAGCGCGCGCTTTGGCCGAACGCAACCAGCAGCACCGTGCTGCATACCGCCATCAGCGTCAGGGCGGCGAGCATTTCCAGCAACGTGAACCCGGCCTGGCGCTTCATGGCAGTGCCTTGGACTGCACGCTGCCAGTGAGCCAGCCGATATCGATGCGCCAACGCCGTGTGCCGTTGGCCACGAGCAGATTGCCGCCGGTGGAGCTGCCGTCAGGGTAGAACTCGACGGCAGCGCCGACCTGTTCGGCGGTGTGCAGCGTGACACGCAGTTGCGCCGGCCAGCGTTGCAGCGCTCGCCCCGGCGCCTGGAAGGTGCGCTCACGTAGATCGAACGACGTACGCGCGGCCTGCCCGCTGACAATCGCTCCCGCCCGTGTGGTACGCAGTGCCTCCACCATCTGCCCGACCGCCTGGCGCTCTTTCGCCGCCTGCAGGCCCTGGTGCACGCCCAGCCCCAGCAAACTGGCGGCCAGGCTGATCAACAGGATCACCACCAGCATTTCCAGCAGGGTAAAGCCGCGCTGGAACATGGCGACATTACTCCCAATTGCCCAGGTCGGCGCTGTAGCCTTCGCCGCCCGGCTGGCCATCCTGGCCATAGAAGATCAGGTCGAAGGCCCCATGTTCGCCGGGAAAGCGATAACCGAAGGCGTGCCCGAACGGGTCCTTGAGGTCTGAGGGCTTGGCATAGCCGCCTGGCCTGTCCACCAGTTGTTGCAGGCTGGTGGGCGGTGCGCCGACGTCAAGGGCGTAGCTGTCGATCTTCATGCTCAGGCTGGCCAACTGGGCCTTGCCCGCGCCGTACTTGCCCTTGTCCACATTGCCGCCGACCTGGCGCACGACGATGGTGGCGACGATGCCCAGCAGCACGATCACCGCGAGCATTTCCAGCAGGGTGAAACCGCCTTGGCGGCGTGGTTTTCTCATGGGTTCAGCTCCTTCATATATGGCTGGTCAGGCTCATCAGCGGCAGCATGATCGCCAGCATGATCACCGCCACCAGCACCGCCATGACCACGGTCAGGGACGGCACCAGTGCGGCGAGCAGGCGGTCGATGCCGCGCTTGGCGTCGACGTCGAAAATGTCGGCGACCTTGAGCAACATGCTGTCGAGTTCGCCGGCCTGTTCGCCGACTTCAATCATTTGCAGGGCCAGCTCGGGCAACAATGGCTGGCTGCCGAACGCGCTGGCGAGGGTGCCACCGCCTTTTACCGACTCCGCCGCACGCCCGACCTGGGCCTGCAGCGCGCGATTGGTACAGACTTGCCGCGCAATCACCAAGGCGTGCAGCAACGCCACGCCATTGCTGAGCAGGGTGCCCAGGGTGCGGGTCAGGCGTGCTGCCTCGACACGTTGCAGCAACGGGCCGATCACACGAATGCCGAGCAGGTGCCGGTCGTGTTTTTCTCGAAATGCGGGGTCACGCAGGCGTGCGGCCCATAGCCAACCGGTCAGGACCAATCCGGCCAACAGTGCCAGGCCATAGCGGCCGAGGAACTCACCCAACGCCAGGATCACTTCGGTGATCCACGGAATCGGCACGCCCAGGTCCTGGAAGATCGGCACGAATTGCGGCACCACATAGGCCAGCAAGAGGGCCAGGGAACCAAGCACGCCCACCACCAGGAAGGCCGGGTAGATCAGCGCATTGACCACTTCGCCGCGCAGCCGCTGGCTGCGATCCAGGTAGTCGCTGAGCTGGCGCAGGGTGCTTTCCAGTGCGCCACCGGCTTCACCGGCCCGCACCATGCTCAGGTACAGCGGCGAGAAGCTGGCACCCTCCTGTTCCAGGGCTGCGGACAAGGGCTTGCCGGCCTTGACGTGATCACGCACGCGTTCGATCAGCGCGCGTACCTGGGCTGGGCCGGGTTGCTTGAGTAACAGGTTCAACGCACGTTCAAGCGGCTGGCCAGCCCCCAGCAGCGTCGCCAATTGCTGGGTAAAACTCACCAACGCCTGGCCCTTCAACTGCCCGCGTGCGTTGCGCAGCAGGGGGCTGGCGGCCGACTCAATCTGCAGCAGCAGCAGGCCGCGCTTGTGCAGGGTCGCGACGGCGGCGGCTTGGTCCGGGGCTTCCAGCGTGCCGTTCTGTGGCACGCCCTGACTGTCGAGGGCGCGGAATTTGAACAGGCTCACGCGCCCTCTCCACGGGTCACGCGCAGCACTTCTTCCAGCGAAGTAATCCCCGCCAGCGCTTGGCGCAACCCCTCTTCATGCAGGGTGCGCAGACCCGCACGCCGGGCAGCCTGCTCAAGGGTGGCGGCGTCCGCATGGCGCATCAGCAAGCTGCGCAGTTCGTCGTTCATCACCAACAGTTCGGTGATGGCGCTGCGGCCGTGATAGTCCCCGCGGTAGAGCAGGATCGGGCGTTGTTCAGTCAGGCGGTCCAGCCCATGTTCGGCGATCAGTTCGGGCGGCGCCTCGAAGGCAACACGGGTGGCCGGGTCCAGCCGCCGCACCAGGCGCTGGGCGAGGATGCCGCTGACGGTCGAGGCGATCAGGTAGCTTTCCACGCCCATGTCCAGCAGCCGCGTGATGCTGGCGGCGGCGCTATTGGTGTGGAGGGTGGAGAGCACCAGGTGCCCAGTGAGGGACGATTGGATGGCGATGCGGCAGGTTTCCAAGTCGCGGATCTCGCCGATCATGATCACGTCCGGGTCCTGGCGCACGATGGAGCGCAGTGCCCCGGCGAAGTCCAGGCCGATGGCTGGCTTGACCTGGATCTGGTTGATGCCTTCAAGCTGGTATTCCACCGGGTCTTCCACGGTGATGATCTTGCGTTCGGCGGTGTTGAGCCGCGACAGCGCGGTATAGAGCGTGGTGGTCTTGCCAGAACCGGTGGGCCCGGTGACCAGCAGGATGCCATGGGGCCGTTCGAGCAGGTCGAGGAACGCGGCCAGGCGCTGGCCGTCGAAGCCCAGGCTGGGAAAGTCGAACTGCACGGTTTGCCGGTCCAACAGGCGCATGACCACCGACTCGCCAAAACTGGTGGGCACCGTGGACACCCGCAGGTCCAGCTCCTTGCCCTGGATACGCAGCATGATGCGCCCGTCCTGGGGCAGCCGACGCTCGGCGATATCCAGCCGCGCCATGATCTTCACCCGTGAAATCACCGCGGCCGATGAACTGGCCGGCGGCGCCTCGGCGTCTTGCAGCACGCCGTCGATGCGGTAGCGCACCTTGAGCTGGTTTTCGAAGGGTTCGATATGGATATCCGAGGCGCGCTGTTCCACCGCGCGCTGCAGGATCAGGTTGACCAGCCGGATCACCGGTGCTTCAGAGGCCATGTCCTTGAGGTGTTCGATATCCTCCTGGGCCCCGCCCTGCTCATCGAGGTTTTCGATCAGCGTGCCCATGGCGGAGCGGCCCTGGCCGTAGTAGCGCTCGATCAGCGTGTCGACTTCATTGCGCGGGCCGATCGCCAACCACACCGGCACCTGGCACGCATAGGCCAGGGCCTGGAACGGGTACAACTGCGCCGGGTTGGCGGCCAGCACTCGCAGGCCGCCCTGGGTCCACCCCATGGGCACCACCTGGTAGTGACGCATGAAGCGTTCGGTCAAGCCGGGCAACGGATCGAGCAACGGCGGCGCGGCATCGGCCAGCAGCAGCGGCGCGCCGAGCAGGGCAGCCCAGGCGCGGGCCAGTTCGACTTCGGAGACCAGGCCCAGACGTGTCAGCAAGCTCAGCAGGTCATCCGTGGACACGCGTCGGGCGCGCTCCAGGTCGACGGTTTTCAACCCGGCATGCTGCATCAGCCACGCGCACACCTGTTCTGTGTGCGGGATCTGCATCTGGCAGGCATCGATAGGCGCTGACGACATAATGTTCAGGTATCTAGTATTGCGGAAAAGTATGGCTATTTGGAACTACATGAAGAAGCCATTAGTTAGCCACAACCCAAGCGAGAGTAAGCCGGGGTTATCGACTGGAAGTTATAGCTCTAGTTCCTGAAGGAGGGGAATAAAATAAACACAATTGCCAAGAAGCCCGGTACAGAGCCTTAGCAGCCATTTGCCATTACCTCACTAGTTGCAATTAGCCACTTATGCACTCTCACGCGTAATCAAACGACATTCCAATAAATTCAAACGGCTTACTTCATCTTCAACCGGCAGCACCCCCAAACTTTCGATGAGAGGCCAACCGTATTTTTGGGGCCTGACATGAGGGAGCCAGCGCTTACCTGTAAGCCGAGTCAGGCATGAAAACGGGTGCTTTTTTCTACCACGCACATCGGCGTGCCGGACACCGGTTCATTGATAATCTGCACCTGCACCTCAAACACCTGCCGCATGAGCTCGGCACTGATCACGTCCCCCGGCGCACCATCGACCACCAGCGTGCCGCCGTGCATCACCGCCAGGTGATCGGCGTAGCGGCACGCCTGGTTGATGTCATGCAGCACGGTGATCACGGTCTTGCCTTCAGCCGCCAGTTCGCCCATCAGGTCGAGCAGTTCGACCTGATGGCTAATGTCCAAGTAGGTCGTTGGCTCATCCAGCAACACCACCGGCGCGTTCTGCGCCAACACCATGGCCAGCCAGGCGCGCTGGCGTTGGCCGCCGGACAGGTCCGCCAGGGCGCGGTCGGCCAGGGTGTCCAGTTCCAGGCGTTGCATGGCCTGGGTGACGTGCGCTTGATCGTTGCCGCTCAGGCGCCCCCACAATGAGTTATGCGGGCTGCGGCCATAGGCGACCAACTGGCGCACGCTGACGCCTTCCGGCACCGGCAATACCTGCGGCAGGAATGCGATCTGCCGTGCCAATTGGCGGGCGGACAGGCTGGCATAGGCCTGGCCATCGAGGGTCAATTCGCCCTGGGTCGGCTTGAGGATGCGGGCGAACGCCTTGAGCAAGGTGGATTTGCCGCAGCCATTGGGGCCGATCAAGGCGGTGACTTTTCCGGCGGGCGGCGCAAAGGACAAACCCTGCACGATACGCGTGGCGCCGTAGCCGATATCCAGCTCGCGTGCTTGAAGAATACTCATGTCATCAGCCCTTGAACCGTGCCAGCAACCAAAGAAAATACGGCGCACCAATCACCGCGGTGAGCACGCCGGCGGGGATTTCACTGGGCGCGATCAACGTACGCCCCAGCGTATCGGCCAGCACCAGCAACAGCGCGCCGATCAGCATCGCGGCCGGCAGCAGGCACTGGTGATGCCCGCCCACCAAGCGGCGCGCCATGTGCGGCGCCACTAGGCCGATAAAACCAATCGGCCCGATCACACCCACCCCCAGGCTGGTCAGCACCACCGCGCAGGCCATCGCCAGCCAGCGGGTGCGGCTCAGCGCCGTGCCGAGGCTGTGGGCGGCTTCATCGCCGAGGGCGATCAGGTTCAGCGGCTTGGCCAGGCACAGGCCCAGGGGGATCAGCACCAGGAACGGCAGCACCAGCGCCACATGGTGCCAGTTGCGACTCCACAGGCTGCCGGTCAGCGCGAGCAAGGCGGTGTTGATATCCAGTGGGTGGGACAGGATCAGGAATTCGGTGACGCTGGACAGCGTCACCGCAATCGCCACCCCGGACAACGCAAAGCGCACGCCAGAAAAACTCACCCCGGTGTTGTACAGCGCCAGCAGCAACGCGCCAGCGGCACCGCCCGCGCAGGCCACCAACGGCAACCAGGCGATCGGCAACTGCGGCCAGCCGATGATCGCCACGGTCAGCGCCAACCCGGCGCCCTGGGTGACACCGAGGATTTCCGGCGAGGCCAGCGGGTTGCGGATCACGCCCTGCACAATCGCCCCGGCCAGGCCGAACGCGCAACCGGCCAGGATGGCGATCAGGCTGCGCGGCAGGCGATGGTTCCACACTTCGAAGTCGAGGGCGTCGTGGGCCAGCAGGCGCTCCAGGACGGTGTGCGGCGTGAGCCACAGGGTGCCGGCGCTGAGGCTGGCCAGGGTGGCCAGCAGCAACAGGCCGAACAGCAGCCAGAGGCGCAGTCGTGGGCGGATCATAGGGCGCGCCTGGCAAGAAAGAGGAAGAACGGTGCGCCGATCAGGGCCGTGACCACACCGGCCGGGGTCTCCACCGGAAACGCCACGGCGCGGCTGAGCAGGTCGGCACCGAGCACGATCACAGCACCCAACGCCGCGCTGAGCGGGATCAGCCAGCGGTAGTCGTTGCCCAGGAACTGGCGAAGGATATTCGGTGCGATCAGCCCGACAAAACCGATAGGGCCCACCGCACATACGCTCGCGCCCACCAGCAGCAAACTGGCCACGAACACCTGCAGGCGCAGGCTGGCGATGCCCACGCCCAGCGAGCGTGCCGCGTCTTCGCCGAGGTTGATGAGGTTCAGGCGTGGCGCACACCAGAGCGCCCACAGGCCGCCGATCAAGGTGCACGGCCACAGCAGTTGCACTTGCGCCGTGCCGACATTGGCCAGGGAGCCAGCCAGCCAATTGAGCACGCTTTGCGCCTGGGCCTCGACCAGGATCACCGTGAGCCGGGTCAGGGCTGCGCACAACGCCGCCACGGCCACGCCGGCCAATACCAGGCGGCCCTGGGCGGCGGTCGGCGACCAGGCTCCGCCGAGGCTGAACACGGTGACCCAGGCCAGCGCGCCCCCCAGGCAGGTCATCAACAACGCACCGCCCGCAAAGGGCGGTGCGACCAGCCCGGTGGAAAACAATGCCAACCCCAACGCCGCTCCCGCCGTCACACCAAACAAGGACGGCGAGGCCAGGCGGTTGCGCGTGATGCCCTGCATCAACGCACCGGCCAGGCCCAGGCAGGCACCGACCAACGCCGCGCACACGGCACGTGGCACGCGCAACTGGGCAACGATGTAGGCCATGTTGCCGCCCACGCTGCCTTGATGCACCAGGCCATTCCACGCGTCCGCCGCGGTGAGGGTGAACGGCGACCAGCTGTAGAGCGAAAACCAGAACAGCCCAGCGCCCAACAGCAGGATGCCAACGGCGGCGAAACGGCGTTGCACGGTTATTGGCTCAGTACGGCTTTGCCGCCTTTGAGAATCGCCAACGCGTCTTCGGCGATCTGCTCCGACGCCAACACGCCGCGGTTGCGCGCCCAGCTGTCGCCATCCACTTCGGCCACGTGTTGAGTGCGCACAGCGCCCAGCACCTGCCACAGCGGCTGCTTGCTCCAACTGTCGACGATGCTGGGGCGGCGGTAATGGCCGACCAACAACCAGCCGGGGTCAAGCGCCAGCAGTTGCTCCAGGCTGACGAATTCGGTGGGCGCGGCGTTGGCGCGCACCGCCGGGACTTTCAGGCCAATGGCCTCGAGCACGCTGCCGGCGTAGGAGTCCGGGCCGTGCACGGAAAAGCTGTCTTCCCGCGCCACCCCGAACAACACGCTGGCACCCGCAGGGATCTGTTGCGCAATGGCCTTGAGGTGTTCACGGTTCTCCTGGATGCGTGCTTCCATCTGCGCACTCTTGCCCAGGGCCTTGCCGATCAATTCGGCGGACTTCAGGCTGCCTTGGTAATCCTCACCACGCGAGGGCAGCAACAGGGTCGGCGCGATGCTCGCCAGGTCGCTGTACAACGCCTGGTGGCGATTGAGGTCGGCCACGATCAGGTCGGGCTTGAGCCGGGCGATTTCCTCGATGCTCGGCTGCGAACGCAGGCCCACGGACGTCCACTGGCCAATGGCCTGGCGCACACGGGGCAACACACGGTTGGCATCGCCATCATCGGCGGCACCCACCGGCGTTACGTCAACGGCAGCCAGGCTGTCGAGGAAGGAAAACTCCAGCACCACCACACGCTTGGGCGTATCCGGCAGATGCACCGCGTGCTGGCCGTCGTTGAGGTCGATGGGGGCGGCGCTCAGCTGGCTTGAAGAGAACGCCAGGAAGCAGGCGGCAAGGATGGGGATGGAGCGCAGCAATCGCATGACAAGGACCTCGGCGTTAAAACACCCCGGCTAGGTGGGCTGGGGAAAACGGCGGGTACTATTCCATATCGACGCGGCGTGATCAAAAAACATTCTCATTAGCACCAAAAATCAAGGCTGGGCGCTGGCTTGCCTGAGTTGGCACGCCAGCTCCCACCTGTCGATCGTGCACACCCCTTAGAAGTCGACGGTGGCCGAGAGCAGGTACGTACGCGGCGTCGATAAGGTCAACCCCGGCTCACTGTCATCCGACGCGCCGGCCGAACTCCAGTAGCGTTTATCGGCGACGTTTTCCACATTCGCCCGCAGGGTGATGTGTTTGTCGTCGACCTTGAACGCATAGCGCGCGCCGACGTCGAGGCGGTTCCAGGCGTCGATTTCCTTGACGTTGGACTGGTCCAGGTACTGCGAGCTGGAGTAGATGCCACGGCTGGTCAACGTCAGGCCTTCAAGGCCCGGCACGTCCCATTCGGCGCCGAGGTTGACGTTGTACTTGGGCGTGGCCGGGGCGCGGTTGCCGTCGAAGGTGCCGTTGGTGGTATGGGTCAGCTCACTGTCGATGTACATCACCCCACCCAGCAGGCGGAAGCCCTTCAGCGGTTCGCCGAACACGCTCAATTCCATGCCGGAGTTTTCGCGCTTGCCGTTGGGACCAAAGCGCCGCGTGGTGGCATTGGTTTCATAAGCTGGCTGCTTGATGCGGAACACGGCGGCGGTTACCGCGAACGCGCCAGCATCGTACTTGGCACCCACTTCCACCTGGCGGCTGATGAACGGCGGGAAGATCTCGTCTTCGTTTATCGAGGTCGAGGGCGCAATCTTGCCCTGGCTCAGGCCTTCCATGTAGTTGGCGTACAGCGACAGCTTGTCGGTGGCTTTAAACAGAATGCCACCCGACGGCGAGACCTTTTCTTCATCGTAGGCAGTGTCGCCTTTGATGCCGTCGCTCCAGTCATCCACCTTCACCCGCTGCCAGCGTGCGCCCAGGGTGAGCAGCAGGCGGTCGTCGAAGAAGCCCAGGGTATCGGACAAGGCCACGCCGCTGAATGCGTTTTCGGTGTACACCTTCGGATCAAACCGCGTCGGCCGCGAAGGCGTCGGCGTTTGCACCGGGTTGTAGAGATTGCTCGACGGTGACGTATAACGCGCACCGCCGTTGGTGAAGTCCATGTAGAAGTAGCTGGCGGCCAGGTTGACCTCATGGCTCACCGGCCCGGTATGGAACCAGTTGCGCACACCGGCCGTGTAGGTGCGTACGTTTTCATCACGTGTAAAATCCCGCGGCTGAACGCTGAAATCACCGGCCGCGTTGGTCACTGACACCGCGTGGCGCAGGAAGTCGTGGTTGCTTTTACGCGCGCCCACGCCGCCATAGAGCATCACGCTATCGCTGAGGTCGTACTCACCGTTGACCGTCCCGAACGTGTCGTTGGTGCTGGCCTTGCTCCAGGACTGCGCGTAGTTGCGACGCACGTCGTTGGCACTCGGCACCGGAGCAGCCGCCGCGACCTGCACGCGCTCCTGCGGGGCATCGGTGTCGCGTTCGGTGTGGCCGATGTCGGTGGACAGGCGCAGGCGCTCGCCGCGAAAATCCAGGCCCAGCACCGCCATTTCGCGATCGACGCTCTGGTGGTCCCACGCGGTGTCGCCGGACTGCTTCACGCCGTTGAAGCGCAGGCCGAACTTGTTGTCTTCGCCAAAGCGGCGCCCCACGTCGACCGCGCCGCCAGCCTGGCTGTCGGAAGCCCAGTTGCCGGTAAACGAATTGATGTCCTTGTCGGTGGCGCGCTTGGGTACCACGTTGATCCCGCCGCCCACGCTGCCGCGCGGGGAGATGCCGTTGATCAACTGGCTCGGGCCTTTGAGGATGTCGACGCGATCGGCCATTTCCATGTCGATGGTGTACGTCGGCAGCACGCCGTACAGGCCGTTGTAGGCCACGTCACTGTTGAACAGGCTGAAGCCGCGAATAGTGAACTGCTCGTAACGCCCACCGGCCGGGTTGGTGGCGCGTACCGAAGGGTCGCTGGCGACCAGGTCGCCCAGGGTGCGCGCCTGCTGGTTCTTCACCGCATCGGCGGTGTAGGTGGTGATGCTGAACGGGGTCTCCATAAAGTCCCGCGTGCCCAGCATGCCCTGTGCCGTGCGGCGTGCCACCTGGCCTCCGGCGTAAGTGTCGCCGTCATACAGGCCGGTGGTGCCGAGGATCGAGGTGGGTGCCAGTTCCAGGCTGCTGCCATCCGGCGCCGATATTACCCTGTAGGCCTGCTCACCCATCGGTTGCAATTGCAGGCCGGAACCTTGCAGCAAGCGGGCAAAGCCCTCCTCTACCGCATACTCGCCAGACAGCCCGCTGCTGCTGCGCCCACTGACCAGCGCCGGGTCCACTGACAGGTTGACGCCCGACAGCCCGGCGAAACGGGTCAACGCGGCACTCAGGCTGCCGGCTGGCACCTGGTAGCTGCGGCGGGTGGCGGAGTCTTCGGCGTAGCTGACGGCGGCGAGCAAGGGGCTGGCGCTGAGGCTCAGCATCAGGCTCAGTTTGAGCAACGGGCGCAAGCGCAAGGATCGGACTGCGGGCATTGGAGGAAGCTCTCGATAATGTTCACTTACCTGGAATGACCGATGAAGCGAAAAAAAGGGACAGCTTATTTGATTATTTTTTTCAGCACCGCCCACAGCCTCGGTTTGTTGCCTGGCCTTTCCAATAATGCGTTCACTCTCCGTCCCGCACTGCGCCCCGTGCGCCTCCACCAGGCTCATCAATAAAGGCGTGACGCGGCTTACCACACCGCAATATGGGATTCGGCCCGTGGCTCGATCCCTGCGCACAGCACGCCGCTGACCGGGTCGCTGGCATGTGGCCGTGCCACGCTGTTCTATGACGGCCCTTTCGCGGTGGACAGTACGTGCCGGATCATTGCCAAGTATGCGACCACCAACCTGGCCGGCTCGCCGACCGCCTACCGCCTGCTGATCGCGGCGGGGGCTGCGTTCGCCGACACCGTACGCGGTCACCTGCGCGTCATCAGCAGTGCCGGCGAACCACTCAACCCGCAGGTCATCCGTTGGTTTGCCGAGGAACTCGGCGTGGTCATCCACGACCATTATGGCCAGACTGAAAATCTGCATGGTGCTGTGCAACCACCACGGCCTGCGTCACCCGGTACGTGAGGGCTCAGCCCGTTATGCGGTTCCAGGGTACCGGATTGTCGTGCTGGATGAAGCTCATCGGGAACTGCCACCTGGCCGGCCAGGCGTGTTGGCGGTGGATCGCGAGCGCTCGCCCCTGTGCTGGTTCGACGGCTACCTGGGGATGCCTACCCAGGCGTTTGTCGAGTCCTGCGCCTGCATGTCCGGCAGCGCCTGGCCGCACACGCGTACCCGAGGGAAATCGAGTTCGTCGAACACCTGCCCAAGACACCCAGTGGCAAATTGCAGCGGTTCATTCTGCGCAACCAGGAAATCGCAAAGCAGCAGGCGTTCGACACATGACCCAAGGCCGGGGCCGTCGGCCGTGGTCGCGTGTGCGCAACACAGCGTACGTGTTGTGCTGAGTCGCTCGGAATTCCAGCGCAGAGCCCTGGAGTTGTTCCAGGAGCGCAGTTTCAGCCAGGTCAGCATGCGTGAACTGGCGGCGCATATCGGCATCACTCCGGGAGCGATTTATCACCACGTGGAAAGCAAGGAAGCACTGCTTTTCGAGTGGCTGATGGAGCTGTATCAGACGTTGTTGTCGCACGTCGAGCTGATCAAGAAGCGAAGACTGACGCCCGCGCAACGTCTGACAAAACTGATCGAAGGCCACCTTCGATTGCATGAACACATGGCCGGGCAGTTCAAGCTGGCCGTCATGGACACCGGCTGCCTGAACGCGCCGATGGAAGCACGTGTACGGCGATTGAGGGACGCTTATGAGTCAGAAATACTGAGCCTGGTGGGGCAGCTATGTCATCAGCCTGGTGGCCCCTTGCGCGAAGGTGCACTGCAGGCCATCGTGCCCATGCTGAACAGCCTGCCAGCATGGCTGAGCCCGATGATGGACAAAGCCCAGCGCCGGGTCATCGCCCAGGCCATCGTCAATGCGGTCGTCCAGGCGATAAAGGCCCTGCCGTGAGCCAGGTAAGCAATGCGCCTGGACAGGGCCCGGTAATCAGGCCACCGCCCGGATCCGAGGTCCTCAGATACTCAGGAGCTCGGCCACTGGAAAACGGTGGGTGGTCTTCATTTCTCGCAGTGAAAGGTTCGAGCGGATACTCAATACGCCCGGGAGCTTTCTCAGCACTTTTTCCACGAATCTGCTGTAGCTGTCCAAATCTCTTGCGACGACTTGAAGTAAAAAATCCGCTTCGCCAGTTGTATTGTGACAACTGAGCACCTGCGGCGCCGACGCTATGATTTTCTCAAATTTTTCCGTGGCTTCTTCACTGTGATCGCTGCAGGAAATCTGCACGAACGCCATCACCCCCAGGCCCAGTTTCCGGCGATTCAGGATGGCTTGATACCCCTCGATCACACCGCATTCTTCCAGGCGTTTCTGCTTGCGCCAGCAAGACGCTTCGCTGAGGGAAAGTTGCTCCGCCAACTTGACGTTCGAGAGTCGCCCATCTCGCTGCAGTCGCTCCGATATTGCAATATCCACCTTATCCAGACGCTCAAGCATGGTTGATCCTTTCAATTATGTAGGAGCTCACGAAGATTAATTTCATTCATTGCCCACTATCAACCGCAATCTGAAAAGCAATTTCAAGGCATTCGCACATAATGGATCAGCACTGATTCGAGCCGCCACGCACCTGAAACCCATCGAATACAGCGTCGTGTCCATCCAAGCAGAGGTGACTTTCATGAAAGCAGTTGTCTACGAAGCCTTTTCCCAACCGCCGCGCCTGATGAACGTCGAAGACCCGACGCCGGAGCGTCACGGCGTGGTCGTACAGGTGCGGGGCACGGGGGTCTGC
>Ga0256410_1000166_pt1 | contig 84326 bp, 78 predicted proteins | sample PhyWR1_FD_185983 | JGI IMG/M metagenome (GOLD analysis project Ga0256410, IMG submission 185983) | Leaf surface microbial communities from wheat plants in UC Gill Tract Community Farm, Albany, California, United States - DLSL W.R1 | ecosystem: Host-associated > Plants > Phyllosphere >... | reverse complement strand
CATAACCTGCCGATAGAAACCCAGGTGATGGATCTTGAGGCTGCGAAGGCGAAAGGGGCTATGGCTCTGTTTGGCGAGAAATACGACGATAATGTGCGTGTTCTCAGCATGGGTGATTTCTCCACAGAGCTGTGCGGTGGAACTCACGCATCACGTACCGGTGATATCGGTCTGTTCCGTATCATTGCCGAGTCAGGTACTGCAGCGGGTGTCCGTCGTATTGAAGCGGTAACAGGCGAAGGTGCACTGGCTACTCTCCACGAACAAAGTGACAGGCTGCATGATATCGCTCAGATGCTGAAGGGCGATACCCAGGGTCTTAACGATAAAGTGCGTGCGGTGCTGGAGCGTAATCGTCAGCTCGAAAAAGAGCTGCAACAACTGAAAGAGCAACAAGCTTCCCAGGAAAGCGCCAGTCTTTCCAGTCAGGCTGTTGATATTAAGGGCGTTAAGCTGCTCGTCAGTACTCTCAGCAATGTTGAGCCTAAACTACTGCGTACCATGGTTGATGACCTGAAAAATCAGCTTGGCTCTGCCGTTATCGTGCTTGCGACAGTGGTTGATGGCAAAGTTTCTTTGATTGCCGGCGTGTCTAAAGACGTGACTGACAGAGTTAAGGCTGGCGAGCTGGTGGGAATGATTGCCCAGCAAGTTGGCGGAAAAGGCGGTGGTCGTCCTGATATGGCGCAGGCCGGAGGCACTGACAGCCAGGCTTTACCGGCTGCTTTAGCTGGCGTTGAAGCTTGGGTTGCAGCAAAACTCTGAGCATCATGACTGTGTAAATATATGCCACAATGGACAATTGTTGTGGCATATTCGTAATAAATACAGAGTACTCATAAAAATAAAGTCAGGTAACAATAGAATATATCGGCTAAACTTACTCATAGCAGAATGTGATGCAGTGATGACATGTTTGTTATTGCTTACTTTTTGGCGTTATATGATGGATAATGCCGGGATATAGAGAGACCCGACTCTTTTAATCTTTCAAGGAGCAAAGAATGTTAATTCTGACTCGTCGAGTTGGTGAGACCCTTATGATTGGCGATGAGGTTACCGTGACAGTGCTTGGGGTAAAAGGAAACCAAGTTCGCATTGGTGTGAATGCCCCGAAAGAAGTTTCCGTGCATCGCGAAGAAATCTACCAGCGCATTCAGGCTGAAAAGTCTCAGCAAACAAACTTCTAAGCATAAAGCGTCTCGCCATATTCAATCGCGAGGCGCGTCTTTTTCCCCCCCTGGTCGTTATTTTTTCACTCCTTGCCGTTTCTTCCCTGTCTTTTTACCTCTCTGCACGATCCTTTTTGTTTCTTCTTACTGCTCTTACTCTCTGCCTGCTGCTGCTTTTTGAGCGGATTTTGTATTTATCTCTGACTTTGCACGACTGATTTGCCTGGTGGCGGTAATTTTTATTGCTGAGGCTAACCGGCTTTATGCAAACATTCCTGTTGATAAAACACTCTTTTTGCCGTCATAACGCACTAATTGACTGTGAATTGTGCAATCAGATAATACTCTGGAAAAAATGTTTGACTTATAAACCGGGGAAAGTAATATGTGCGCCATCGCAGCGACGAAGAGCAGTTAACAAGTTCTTCGAAGCAACTCGAAAGAGGCGTGTCTCGCAAGAGGCGTGTGGTGAGGTGGCCGAGAGGCTGAAGGCGCTCCCCTGCTAAGGGAGTATGCGGTTAATAGCTGCATCCGGGGTTCGAATCCCCGCCTCACCGCCATTTTGCATCCGTAGCTCAGCTGGATAGAGTACTCGGCTACGAACCGAGCGGTCGGAGGTTCGAATCCTCCCGGATGCACCATATTCAACAATGTTGAAGTTCAGTACTTCAGCACTGTTTGGGAAGTAAAATAGTACCTGATGCATCCGTAGCTCAGCTGGATAGAGTACTCGGCTACGAACCGAGCGGTCGGAGGTTCGAATCCTCCCGGATGCACCATTATTTAACAATGATAAAGTTTAGTGCTTTAACATTGTATGGGAAGTAAAGAAGTACCCTGATGCATCCGTAGCTCAGCTGGATAGAGTACTCGGCTACGAACCGAGCGGTCGGAGGTTCGAATCCTCCCGGATGCACCATTTTTACCCTTCTGTTATTATCTTCATCTAAATGCGTTAAATTCCCTTCTGCTTCAACAATCACTTAGCACACAGAAATCCCTCTCTTTTTGCCTTGCATCAAACTTAATCGTCTGTATGACCCGTATCATCTACAGCGCATCTCTTTAGTCTTACCCTGTGGCTTATCCCTTTTCGATGATGAAGGATCCTCTCGTTACAATAAGCGACAATATTAACCGTTTACGCTAAAGTAGCATCCCGGCTTTTACAATGTGAGAGATGAGATGTACGAACGCTACGATGGGTTAATCTTCGATATGGACGGTACCCTTCTGGACACAGAACCGACACACCGTAAAGCCTGGCGCATCACCCTTGAACGTTACGGTATGGATTACGATGAAGATGCCATGGTGGCGTTGAATGGTTCACCGACCTGGCGTATTGCCCAGGCGATTATTGACAGCCATGGTAGCGAGCTCGATCCCCATCATCTTGCCAGTGAAAAGACCGAGGTATTACGCGGTATTATACTGGAGACTGTACGTCCACTTCCTCTTATTGAGGTGGTGAAAGAGTGGTATGGCCGCCGGCCTATGGCAATAGGTACCGGCAGTGAAAGTAGCCTTGCTTTAGCTCTACTTGAGAAGCTGGACTTACGAAAGTATTTTGTCGCAGTGGTTACGGCTGATGATGTAAAACATCATAAACCTGCACCAGATACTTTCCTACGTTGTGCTGAGCTGATGGGCATTGCACCTGAGAAATGCCTGGTATTTGAAGATGCAGATTTTGGCATTCAGGCGGCACATCGGGCGGGTATGGATGCTGTGGATGTGCGCGTACTGTGACGGAGATACTGTCATTCGCTTCTCTCTTCACCAGCAGCTTTCTTAGCGCTACATTGCTTCCTGGTAGTTCTGAAGCAGTACTTGTAGCCTTACTGGTTGCAGGAGCGGGGCCGGTATGGGCACTTATCTTAATAGCAACAATAGGTAATAGCCTTGGTGGTATGACTAACGTTATTCTGGGGCGTTTTTTTCCTCAGCGTATACAGTCACGCTGGCAGGGAAAAGCGAAGGATTGGTTGATTCGCTTTGGCCCGGCAACACTTTTGTTGAGCTGGGTACCTCTGATTGGTGACCTGCTATGCCTGCTGGCAGGTTGGTTACGCTTGAGCATGGGACCGGTAGTCTTTTTCTTGTGTCTGGGTAAAGCGCTGCGTTATATCATCGTAGCAGCAGTAACCGTACAAGGGATGGCCTGGTGGCAATAATGGCGTGGTATGTACATTTTTACCCGTCATACTTCAAGCTGCGCAGGGTTGCCTAAGCCCAGTTCGCCGAATCATAGAGTTTATCTATGCTCATCGACGGGCCGGACTTGGCGCCTACAAGCAACTCGAATTATTTTGGGTATATAACCGGCAAATAATTATGCTTATTACAATAAATTCAACAGGCGGGAGGTCAATTTGATCCCGGACGTATCACAGGCGCTAGCCTGGCTGGAAAAACATCCTGAGGCAGTAACAGGTATTGGTCGTGGCCTGGAGCGCGAAACCCTGCGGGTAACGCCAGAAGGAAAGCTAGCAACAACCGGGCATCCAGAAAGTCTGGGCTCAGCATTGTCGCATAAGTGGATAACCACTGATTTCGCAGAAGCCCTCCTGGAATTTATTACTCCGGTCGATAACAATATTGACCATATGCTGACGTTCCTGCGCGATATCCATCGCTATACGGCACGTGAGCTAGGCGACGAGCGTATGTGGCCGCTCAGTATGCCGTGTTTCATTGGTGACGGGCAGAATATAGAATTAGCACAGTACGGCAGTTCTAATATTGGACGCTTTAAAACGCTCTACCGTGAAGGTTTAAAAAACCGTTACGGTACTTTGATGCAAACTATCTCTGGTGTGCATTACAACTTCTCATTACCGCTGTCATTCTGGCAGGCTAAATGTGGTGTTGAGGATATCCAGAGTGGTAAAGAGACCATCTCTGATGGCTATTTTCGTCTGATCCGTAACTATTATCGTTTTGGCTGGGTTATTCCTTATCTCTTTGGGGCATCACCAGCAATCTGTTCCTCTTTCTTACAAGGTAAACCGAGTTCGCTACCGTTTGAAAAAACGCCTGGGGGCATGTATTACTTGCCTTATGCAACGTCACTGCGCCTGAGCGATCTTGGCTATACCAATAAATCACAAAGCGCGCTGGGTATCACTTTCAATAACCTTGAGACTTATGTCAAAGGCTTGAAGGCAGCGATCCGTACGCCTTCTGAAGATTATGCCAAAGTCGGTTTAATGAAAGATGGCAAACATTTGCAGATCAATACCAATGTGCTCCAGATTGAAAATGAACTGTATGCACCTATTCGCCCTAAACGCGTGACCCGTGAGGGCGAGTCGCCTTCTGACGCTTTATTACGAGGCGGTATTGAGTATATCGAAGTGCGTTCGCTGGATATCAACCCCTTCTCGGCGATAGGTGTTGATGAGCAGCAAATTCGTTTCCTGGATTTGTTTATGATCTGGTGTGTTCTGGCAGATGCGCCTGAGATGAGCAGTGACGAACTGCTTTGTACTCGTGGTAACTGGAATCGCGTGATCCTCGAGGGACGCAAACCGGGACTGACACTGGGTATGGGCTGTGAAACTGCCCAGCATCCGCTTTCGGAAGTCGGACATGGATTATTTGCTGACCTGAAGCGGGTCGCGGAAGTGCTCGATGGCATTGCCGGAAATCAGGATTACCAGCAAGTCTGTGCCCAGCTGGTTAACTGTTTTGATGACCCGTCACAAACCTATTCTGCACGTATACTACAATCTATGATTGAAAAGGGTATCGATGGCACAGGTTTGGAGCTGTCTGAAAAGTATCAGCAGGAGCTGATTTCAGAGCCGTTAGAGATACTGACGACTGAACAGCTACAGAATGAGCGTGATGCGTCATGGCAGCGTCAGCAAGCTATTGAGGCCAGTGATACTGAGCCCTTTGAACGCTGGCTGGAAAAAAACAGCTGACAGAAAAAGAAAAGGCCACATACTTGTGGCCAAAAATTCATCGCTGAATCCAGTGATGACGATAATAAATGCGCGTCTTTCACATGTTCAGACTCGCACTAAAATGAATAGTTCATTTATTTTTAAAAAAAATCACTTATTGGAGGTAATGAGATGCCATTGTTGGATAGCTTCACCGTAGATCATACACGTATGGATGCTCCAGCTGTTCGTGTAGCGAAAACGATGCATACGCCTCACGGCGATACCATTACTGTATTTGACCTGCGTTTCTGTATTCCAAATAAAGAAGTTATGCCAGAAAAAGGGATACATACACTGGAACACCTGTTTGCTGGTTTTATGCGTGATCATCTTAATGGTAATGGTGTTGAGATCATCGATATCTCCCCAATGGGATGCCGGACCGGTTTCTATATGAGCCTGATTGGTGTGCCAGAAGAGCAGCGTGTTGCTGATGCCTGGCTGGCAGCAATGGAAGATGTGCTGAAAGTTAAAGAGCAGAAACAGATCCCAGAGCTGAACGTTTATCAGTGCGGAACCTGGCATATGCACTCACTGGAAGAAGCGCAGGCTATTGCCACCCATATTATCGAACATGGCGTCGGCGTTAACAGCAATGAAGCTCTGGCGCTGCCAAAAGAGACGTTGAAGGAACTGCACATCTAGTACAGGCTTTCTGGTTAACGATATTTTAAGAGGCCCGTTGCAGCATATTGCATTGGGCCTTTTTCTTGCGTGGGCCGGTCAGGCGTGTGATGTTTTAACCGATGCTGTTTTTTTGTCTCTGGGCCCAGTTTGTTTTAGTTATTTTATACAGTACATGTTCTGCGAGATAACTATCAGCGGCCAAGGCTGGATGCATAAAATCGCCTTGCTTCAGCATTCCCAGCCGCTTCATCAGATCTTCTGACGGCGTATTATGCACAGAGGTAAACGAAACGACTTCATCAAGGCGAAGCTGATTAAAAGCAAAATTCAGCGCACTGGTCGCTGCTTCCTGAGCGATCCCCTGATGCCAGAAGGATCTTGCTAAACGCCAGCCAATTTCCGTGCAGGGTGAAAAATCGAAGCGGTCAGCCTGGTGTAGTAAGCCGACTGTCCCGACAAACTCTTTGGTTGCTTTTAACTCTACCGCCCAAAATCCCCAACCTTTGTTGGTAGTAATAATGTCCTTAAAGCGCGCCGCTAAACTGTCGCTTTCTTCGCGGCTCAATGGTGCAGGAAAATAGCGCATCGCATCAGGGTCAGCATTCAGTTTGGCGAAGGGCTCTAAATCAATTTCCTGCCATTGTCTGAGGAGCAAGCGTTCTGTTTCTATCATTTGAAAATCCTTGCGGTTTTGTTATCGAAAAAACGTAAGGTGGGGATGATTTTTGCTATCCCTTAGCATTTTTCTCCGATCTGTAATGGTTATACTAAGACCTATCTCATTCAATCGGTTAACTATGTCTACAGAGCTGCAGTTTGATTTCTCAACCCGCCCGATGGTGCCTTTTGCCCAGGATTATCGACATGGTGCAAAGGAGCCCTGGCATAGCCATAACTGCGCGCAACTGTTGCATACGCTCAGCGGTGTGGTACGTGTGGAAACGGACCAGGGACATTGGGTTGTGCCGCCAAGCCGTGGCGTCTGGTTACCTGCTGGTACTCGTCATCGCTTACAGGCGACAGGTGATGTGGCTGCCAGAACCCTGTTTATCGATCCCTTTGCCAGAGCTGATTTACCTGCGGTTTGCCAGGTGGTGCAGATTTCGGCTTTGCTACGTGAACTGATTATTAATGTTCTGACACTTCCGGAACGTTACAGTGCCGGGAGCAGAGAAGAGCGAATTTATGAGTTAATTCTTGATGAGATCCGGGTGATGAGTACCTTACCTTTTAACTTACCGGAACCTCAATCAGAAGCGTTGCTATCCCTGTGTCGTCAGATTCAGGCACAGCCGGGTATTCCCTGGACGACGGCACAAGCCGCCCAAAAAATTGCGGTCAGTGAAAGAACCTTGTTGCGTCATTTTCAGCAACAGACTGGGCTGGCATTTAGTGAGTGGGTCAGGCGGGCACGACTAATGGAAGCGCTTAGCCTGCTGGCTCAGGGGCAATCCGTGCTCCGGGTGGCTCTCGAATTAGGTTACGAGAGTCCCGGAGCCTTCAGCGCCATGTTTCGCCGCACGCTGGGTGTTTCACCCAGCGATTACTTTACGCATCAGTAGCGGAGGGCAGGGTATTAAGCAGCGCCTGTAAAGAGGCGCGTGAGATATCGTTGTCGATACCGACGCCCCAGTGACTTTCGCCGTTAGCGAAATTACAGCGAATATAGGCAGCTGAACGACTTTCGCTTTGCCGTCCCAGAGTATGTTCATGATAGTTATCAATGGCCAGAGCAATATTGAATCGGCTTTTCAGTGCATCAGCGGCAGCGGACAACAAGCCATTCCCTTTACCCTGCAAGGTAATAATTCCTTCAGGCGTCTGAATGCGTGCAACCAGCTGTAAGGTGCCGTCGGCATGACTTTCACTGCAGTAGTCCAGTAACTGGCGCGGTGCAAGCTGGTGTGGGCCGTACAGGTCACGGAACAGCTGCCACAGTGCGGTCAGGGTCATTTCATTACCATGACGATCGGTTTGCACCTGAACATGATGACTAAAGTCTTGTTGCAGTCCACGCGGTAGTACCAGACCATGATTTTGTTCAAGTATCCATGCGGCACCACTTTTACCTGACTGACTGTTGACGCGAATAACCGCTTCGTAAGTGCAGCCCATATCTTCAGGATCAACCGGTAAGTAAGGCATTTCCCACAGTGGGGAAGGGGATGACTGACGGGCAGTGAAACCTTTTTTAATCGCATCCTGATGTGAACCAGAGAAGGCGGTAAAGGCCAGTTTTCCGGCATAAGGATGACGAGGATGAACCGGCAACTGGTTACATTGCTCTACACACTCAACGACACTCTTAATGTCGCTAAAATCGAGTTCAGGATCGATACCCTGGCTGTAGAGATTCATTGCCAGCGTCACCAGACAGACATTACCGGTACGTTCACCGTTGCCGAATAAGCAGCCTTCAACCCGGTCAGCCCCTGCCAGAATAGCCAGTTCAGCAGCAGCAATACCACAGCCTCGGTCATTATGAGGGTGGACGCTGATACAGACATCACGACGTCTTGAGAAATGACGGCAGAAATATTCAATCTGATCCGCGTAGACATTCGGGGTATTCACTTCGACTGTGGCCGGCAAATTAAGGATCATCGGTCGGGTGCTGGAAGGTTCCCAGATATCCGCCACCGCTTCACAAATTTGCAGCGCAAAATCAGGTTCAGTGAAGCAGAAGGTTTCCGGGGAGTATTCATAGCTCCACTCGGTATTGGGATTCGCTTCGCATAACTGTCTGACCTGGCGTGAAGCATTGACCGCCAGCTGAACGATTTCTTCCTTACTCTGGCGGAAGACCAGTTCACGGAATAAAGGGGCGGTCGCATTATAGACATGAACCGTGGCACGTTTTGCCCCTTCCAGCGCGGCAAAGGTACGATCAATAAGATCACTGCGCGCCTGGGTCAGCACCTGAATAGTGACATCGTCTGGAATGCGTTTTTCTTCAATCAGGGTACGGACAAACTGAAAGTCAGTTTCAGAGGCAGCCGGAAAGGCTACTTCTATCTCTTTGAAGCCACAGGCGATTAACAGATCCCAGAAACGCAGTTTACGTGCGCTATCCATTGGCTCTGCCAGAGACTGATTACCATCACGAAGATCGGTGGAGAGCCAGCGTGGTGCCTGAGTCAGAATCTTATCCGGCCATTGACGATCGGGTAATGAAATAGGGGCATGCGGACGATACTTTTGTGATGGTTGTTGCAACATACAGACTCTCCTTAGTTAGGTCTGTCTCTATCCTGACGAAGAGCGATGACAGATACTCACGCAAAACTGACAATATAGCGTGAGGAACCGCCATTCTGAATGAAGTAGAGACTATTGCTGCTGCTCAGAGAGTGAAGATTATGGTGAGGATTAACGTGAATGGTTTTGTGGGGGTAGTTCGATTTTCGGACGAGGGCTTACAGCAGAGTTGGCCATGATCAGACTTTAGATTATCCGAGATGATTAATTTCTATGCTGGGTGGCATTATATATATCATCATTTTCTCGTTTACCGACACCTATCACGGTGACTGTCACAATGCTGTCTTCGACCTTATAAACCAGCCGATAGCCCGCACCACGGAGCTTGATTTTGTACTGATCTTTACGCCCATAGAGTTGTGATGCGGGGATTCGTGGGTTTTGCAGGCGTTCTTTAAGTTTCTTTTTAAATTGTTCCTGAATGGTATGACCCAATTTCTTCCATTCTTTCAGCGCTGATTCATTAAAGGCCAGCTTATAGGTCATCAATGCTGACCTCGATTACCGCCTCTTCGATCCGCTCATCTGCAATACGTCCAAGTTCCTGATCCTCTAGCATTTCCATGAGCTGTGCATACAGGGCAGGGGGGACACAATAAAATGCAGGTTCATTACGATTAAGGATAGCGACTGGGGCTCCTTCTCCGGCATGAAATGTTCCCATAGGATCTCGTTTAAGCTCAGTAATACTGGCAGCTGTGACAGTTAAAATTTGAAATGCCATCGTATTTCCCTCCGAGTTTTGAGAGCTAATTATAGATCACTAAAAAGCACTTTTAAAGGTGCTTTTTATTCGAAAGAAAGTTATCAAAGTGAGCAGGAACTGAACGGGAGTGAATAAAATAAAACGTGAAAGCGGCTGCTTTCACGTTTTATTTATCATGACATTCAGAGACCGGTTATCAGTGGGCTCCGCCACCTTTTCCGGCACCAAACGGAGGTCTGGCAAACCACACCAGGCCAATCAACAGAATAAAGATGCCCCCAGAAAGCCAGAAAATTTCATTAGCTGAAATAATCAGTCCTTGCTCAGTGATTTGCCGGGCAATATATCCTGAAGCCTGCTGATGATTCATGCCTAAGTTTTCTAACTGCTGATACGCATCAACGGCATTTTGATTATACGGCGTAATCGACTCCGTCAGATGCGCATGGTGCAAGGATTCGCGGTTACTCCACATAGTCGTGGTTATCGAGGTACCGATAGAACCTGCAAGGGTACGCAGGAAGTTCGACAGACTCGATGCCGCAGCCAGTCTTTCTGGTGGTAAGCCGGAAAGAATGATAGCCGTCAATGGCATAAAGAAGCAGGCGACCGCAAAACCTTGAACAAACTGTGGCCAGGCAACGCCCGCAAAATCTATCCCCGGTTCAAAGGTATAGGCGCGCCAGTAGAAGCACACGGCATACATAATAAAGCTGAATGTCACCAAAAGACGCATATCTATCTTATGGGAAAAACGACCAATTATCGGTGATAGCAGAACCGGAAGAAGTCCAACTGGCGCCGAAGCCAGTCCTGCCCAGGTTGCGGTATATCCATAGACCTCCTGCAACAATAGCGGCAGCAAAACGATGGCACCGAAGTAAATCAGATAGGCGAGACTGATACAGATACAGCCCACGGTGAAGTTTCGCGATTTAAATAGCGATAAATCGACAATAGGTTCTTTATCCGTAAGCTCCCAGACCACCAGGAACGTCAGTGTGACCACCGCAACGGCTGCGAGCACAATGATTTCAGTGGAGTCAAACCAGCTGAGCTCCTTCCCGCGGTCCAGCATCACCTGCAAACTACCCACCCCAATGACCAGTAATCCAAGGCCAATCGCATCGATACGACGCTGTTCAGTCTTAGTCTCGCGGTCACGTAAGGTTCTCAACGTCAGAGCGACGACGATGACGCCAATTGGAACGTTAATAAAGAATATCCAACCCCAGTGATAGTTATCACTGATATAACCACCGAGAATAGGACCAAAAATCGGCGCGACGACGACGGTCATTGACCATAATGCGAGCGCAATGCTTCGCTTAGCTGGCGGATAGTTATTCAGTAATAAACTCTGAGATAACGGAATTAACGGACCCGCCACCAGCCCCTGGAGAACGCGGAAAAAGATAAGCATTTCCAGACTATTTGACATTCCGCATGCCCAGGAGGCAATCACAAACAGGATTATCGACCAGAGGAACAGTTTTACTTCACCGATCCTCTTAGCCAGCCAGCCAGTGATAGGAATGGAAATAGCATTTGCGACCCCAAAAGAGGTAATAACCCAGGTTCCCTGACTCATTGATGAGCCAAGGTTACCGGCAATAGTTGGAATCGCCACGTTCGCAATCGTGGAGTCCAGCACTTGCATAAAGGTCGCGAGGGAAAGTGCGATGGTCATAATGACCAGCGGCGCACCTTCTAGCGGCTTTCGTTGTGCCATACAGCCTCCGATTGATTAACCCGCATTGGCCTGAATAATCTGGTCGATAAGAGTATTCACTGGAGCCATATCAAGTACACGAGCATTACTTTCGTAAACCGGAGTCGTACGGATCTGTGTTGACAGGACCGCCCCCTCACGAGATGTCGTATCTACACTAACCAGAGCAGAAAGACCAATACGCAGAGGATGCTTTGTTATCTGCTGTTCATCGAGTTCGATGCGGACTGGCAGGCGCTGAACGACCTTGATCCAGTTACCGGTTGCATTCTGTGCTGGCAGTAAAGAAAAGGCGCTACCGGTACCCATATCCAGACCAACGACTTTGCCAGTAAAGACAATTTTGTCGCCGTACATATCGGTGACCACGGTCGCAGGTTGTCCGATACGGATATTGGCAAGCTGGGTTTCTTTATAGTTGGCATCAACCCACATGCCCTTAGCAGGGACGATAGCCATTAATGGCGTCGTCAGGCTGATTTGTGAGCCCACTTGAACTGCTCGCTGGGAAACATATCCGGTCATTGGGCTGATAATTTGCGTACGCTGTAATGCCATCCAGGCATCACGGACTTGAGCCGCAGCCTGTTTTATCACTGGCTGATCTTCAAGACGGGTACCCAGCACCATCGCCTGGTTAGCGTTATATTGTTGAATGGCGACATCCAGTTCTGCCTGGGCACTGGCCACGGCATCACGGGCATGTTGCAGTTCTTCACGACCAATCAGATTCGCCTGGCCTAGCGGAACACGGCGATTCAAGTCGTGTTGAGCTTTGGCTAAGGCTGTCTTTTGTAACTCAATATTCGCCTGATATTGTTTACTATTAATCATCAACTGATGTATTTGACGCACACTGGAAGCAAGCTGAGTTTGTGCTTTTTCAAAGCTCTGCTCGGCATCTGCCGGGTCAAGACTGACCAGGACATCGCCCTGTTTTACAAAGTCAGTATTATCGGCCCAAATTTTAGTCACACTGCCGGAGACCTGTGCCATGATTTGCACTTGATTACCTGATATATAGGCATCATCGGTTTCCTGGTAGTGTCTTAAAACTAAAAACCAATAGACGCCATAGGCCACGGCAATCACAACAAAAATCAAGGTTAAGGAAAGAAGAATGCTTTTACGCTTTCCTTTCTTGCTCGGTTGCTGCGGGGGATTTATCTCCGCATTTGCGCTCATGTTAATCTCCAATAAGTGATGATTTCTGACTGACCGAAACTGTCTGGCAAGACAGGTCAGTCGGTCTTATCAGACCTGTCAGTATAGTTTTCAGGGAAATTTGTACTCTAAGATGACGAATATGCTCTATCCGTCATACTTCAAGTAACTCAGGGTTGCTGGTGCTCAGGCCATCGAATCACACAGTTTATCTCTGCTCATTGACGCTCACGAATTTAGCGCTTACAAGCAACTCGAATTATTTTGGGTATACAGGGTCAGAATTTATCAACCAGGGTGTGATTCTTCATCCATTTGATCAAGACGTGTAAGCAGCTTGCGGGTAATCGTTTCAAGCTGTGCTTGCTCGTCTTCATTGAGCGATGACCAGATTTGGTGCAGGCAACTGTGTTGCGGAGGCAGTAACTGGCTTAAAAAGTCGATCCCTTGCTGTGTTAACTGTAAATGCAAACAGCGGCGATCGTTATCACTTTCATGACGTTCAATCCAGCCACGTTTTTCCAGCTCGTCGGCAACCCGCGTCGCATTAGTGCGCGAAGAACCTAAAGCACAGCTCAGTTCAGAAGGCTGAATACTGTGATTTTCCTGGGCTTCTAAAGTGATTAACGCCATGAATAAGGTTTCGTTAATCCCTTGCGCTCTCAACATTTTATTACGATTTTCCAACAGCTTACCATGCATGTGCATGCACAGCCGGGTCAGGAGGATCTCCTGATACGGAAAATCCTTACAACGCTGCGCACGTGTTGTAAGCATCTGTTCAATAGGGGCGAACGAACTGTCCATTTTAATATGACCTCATTAGTTTCATCCGGTATAGTAACGATAGTTACAAATAAAGTAAATCTTCGGATTATACAAAAGTATACATTTATATACGTTTGGAGCTTCTTACTCAGCGGATTTTTTCCATAAGAAATTAGGCCACTGAGCCGTAAGCTGTGGAAAAAAGATTAAACGTTATGGCAGTATTATAGTTCGCTTTAACGACTTCAAACCATTAAAAGTAGGGGCTTTCCTGCTGGGTATGTCAGTCGATCCGTTTTTATTCCCGTCGCGTGTTGAAATTTCCGTTTTCTCAGCCATCAGCCGATATTCTCCGGCCCCTCTGTCATGGGGAGCAACCTGACTGGAATCGCAGTGGAAACCGGAAAGAAAGTAACCCGGTTCCACGTTGGCGATGCGCTATACGCTAATAGATTTTTTGGCAGAAAGGGCAGACGATCTTCATTCCGGCAGGTTCAGGTGGCATTGCCTCGCTTGCTATTCAGCTGACACGGCATCTGGAATAACACAGAAACACCGGTGATGCCCTGCAGAAAGTGGCCAATCGCTTTTAGCGTTGCTATCGCGCCAGTTTATTTGAACAAGATTACCCAGGTTCTGGGCGATATGCCCGGGACACTGGCGGCATCACTCCGGGCAGATCTCAACTGCCGGCTGATATATTCCGGGGCTGATTCTCGGAGAAAAAATCTATTTAGCCATAGAATAAGAATGGATGTGACAAAAATTGCCATTATTCAATATATCTATAACCCGGTAAGAAAAATACTTGAATGTGTGATAGCTGCACCGGATACCTCTAGGTTGATATTTTAATATACTATCGTTTACCAGACGCTTTCCCGAGGACTGAAATGAGTAAATGGATTTAATGAAAATTAACATGGAGCGGTTATGTACTACAATAATGAAATTATAAATTATTTGCAGGCTAATAAAATTCTTGCGTTAAAACTCGACCACGCATTAACGGGCGTAGGAAACGCTGTATCAAATCAGATTGAAACGATAGGCGCAGGATCAATGCGTGTACTATATTATACATCATGTTTTACTGATGAATATCAGGATGTGTGCCAGCAGCAAAAAACTGAAGACATTCGGTTCCAAAAGAGTGTTTTTTATCTTTTGAGTAATGGCAATGTTGTGTACGACATGCTAAAAATATATTTTGAAGATATTCTCAAATATAAAACATCCAATCAGCTAGAACACATAAAAATAATGTTAATGGCGGTTAATGTGCATATCGCCGCAAGTTCACTCACAAATCACGGGTTTGCTTTAGCAACAGCATCATTAGTCGCTGTAGGTATGAATCTCAGTCTTGAAATCAGCACATCGATAGGTCGAAGAACGGGGGGGGGTGTTGGAATTGTTGGCATATACGGAGTTGTCCAGAAAGCAGCAGATAGTCATCGTCTTCAGATTTTATCCCCGTCATACTTCAAGTTGCTCAGGTCTGCTGGCGTTCAGGCAGCCGAATCACATAGTCTATCTATGCTCATCGACTGCCTTCTCTTTGCGCCTACAAGCACCTCGAATTATTTAGGGTATAAAACGCAATGGCCATCGGATAATGAAATTGCAGACATCATTACCAAGATGATTCGATAACTATGATTAATATTATTAAAAGGCTTTTCAGGCGGATATTCAGATCATTGGTTTCGATGTATGGCCCGGCCATACTGACAATAATATTCGCGTTAGTTCAGAGATCTTTTTTTCCAGATAGCCCAATCTGGCCTGTTCCAGTATTTGCCGTATTCGTAATTGTTATCTTTTATCGATATGTTAAATGGTAGTCTTCAAAAATAACATTGTCGTCATGTTTATATAAAAGGAAATTGCATGTCTACTCCTGCATATTTATGGCTTGAAGATGAAAATGGTTCTCCGATTGTTGGCAGTTGTGCTTTACCGTGGAAAAAATGAAAAACTGGATTTAATGAAAATTAGCAAGGAGCGATTATGTACTATACATCCTGTTTTACTGATGAATATCAGTATGTGTGCCAGGCAAAAAAAACTGAGGATATTCGGTTTAAAAACGGCGTCACTTATCTTCTTCAACATGGTAATGCTACATATGACATGCTAAAAATATCCAGGGTGATTTGATAACTATGATGGATATTATTAAAAGAGTTTTCAGGCGGGTATTCAAGTCATTGGTTTCGTATTATGGCCCGACGGTGCTGACAATAATATTCGCTTTGGTTCAGGGCTTATTATTCCCTACTAGCCCACTCTGGCTTGTCCCGTTATTCTTTTTGTTTGTGATGATTGTTTTATCTATATATGAAATTGTAAATTTCAAACGTTAGCATATCGCCTGGAAGTATACGGAAGGAAATATTATCTATCGTGATTCATGGAACGATCGTTGCTGTGCCTGATAAGAAGGCATCAGAGGAGGAAAACCTCCTCTGACAGTAAAACTAAGCGGGTTGTTTATGATAACCGAGCCACCAGACCAGCAGTCCCAGTAAAGAGACGGTGGCTCCAGCAATACAGACACCGGTCCAGCCAGCATGCTGATAAGCACTTGCCGAAATTAATGACCCTGCAGCACCGCCAATAAAATAACTGGTCATATATCCGGCGGTCAGGCGGTTACGCGCCTCGGGCATCATATGATAAATGACGCTTTGATTGGTGATATGAACGCCTTGCACAGTCAGGTCGAGGATCAGGATACCGACAATCAGAGCGATAACCGAGTACTGGCCAGCCGCTGTTGCTCCCCAGGACAGCAGTAACAGCAGCAGTCCGATGCTGGTGGTCAGGTGAGCTTTGCCTTTATCCGACAGACTTCCTGCTGGACGTGCGCCTAACGCACCAGCCGCCCCCACCAAACCGAACAGACCAATCATGGCGTCTGAGTAGTTAAAAGGGGGAGAGGCGAGCAGAAATGCCATGGAAGTCCAGAGGATACTGAAGTTAGCGAAGGTCAGGCAGCCTAATAAGGCGCGTGTCCGCAGTAAAGGGTGCTTGGTAAAAAGGCTGAAGACCGATCCGAGAAGCTGCGGGTAATTAAGGTGGTTTTCATGTTTAACCCGAGGCAAACCACGCCACAGAGCAAGAGCCATCAGAATCATCAATACGCTGGCAACCCAGTAGACGGTCCGCCATCCTCCGAGGCTGGCAAGCAAACCCGCCACGGTACGGGCCAGCAGAATACCCAGTAATAAGCCACTCATAATCGTTCCCACGACTTTTCCGCGTTTTTCCGGTGCCGCCAGGGTGGCGGCCAGAGGAACGAGGATCTGTGCGACGACAGAAAAGAGGCCAGTTAGCGCGGTACCGAGGATCATGACCCATAAAGACTGACTGCTGGCAGTAATCAGCATGCCTCCTGCGGCCAGCAACGTCATGGTGACAATCAAACGACGACGTTCGAACATATCCCCCAGCGGAACCAGGAACAGCAAACCTGCGGCATAGCCCAGCTGCGCGGCGGTAACAATAAGTCCTGCCTGATTAATGGAGAGTGAAAAAGCGTTTGCGATAGTGTCGAGTAAGGGCTGCACATAGTAATTACTGGCGACGGCCAGCCCGGTAGCGACAGACATCAGGACTATCAGAGTGGTGCTGAGTCCAGGTTGATTATTTTTCATTATTAACTTCGACTTGCCAAAGAGAGAGGAAAATCATAACCAATAAATGGGGCAGACAAAAATAAGAAGGGTGTTAGTTTGTGCGGTTATCGGCAAATGACCTGTCTGGAAGTGGATGGAAATACTCATACTGATAAAAAAACAGACAGGGCGTTATCGCCCTGTCTGGTACAGCGGTTATCGCGTATTCAGCGTTAACTATTTAGCGGCAAGCGCTTCATTAACCCAGCCATCAAATTCTGCCTGGTGTGCTTTTATCCAGCCATCGACATGGTTATTAATATCCGCTTCTGAAGATTTACCCGTATGCATCATGGCATTCTGAGCATTGATATCAGCCAAAGGAAGCTTCATGACAGCAAACAGTTTTGCCGCCTGAGGATTCTTCTCAGCCCACTGTTTGTTCGCCACTATATGCATCGTGCTGACTGGGAAACCATAGTTGGCGCCATTAGGAAGCTTGGTGTCGATATCTTTCTGTACGCCCGGTAAAGAAGAGAACGGAACCTGTAACCAGACCACATCTTTACCTGGTTTCAGAACATCACTCACCCAGTAAGGTGTCCAGGTGTAATAAAGCACTGGCTTACCTTCTTTAAAGCGAGCAATGGTATCTGCCATCATTGCCGAGTAGTTGCCGTGGTTAACATTCACCGTCTTCTCAAGACCGTAGGCCGTATTCTGATGATTGATGACCGCTTCACAGCCCCAGCCAGGCGCACAGCCGGTGAGTTCTGCTTTACCTGTGCCATTTCGGGAGAATAATTTAGCAATTTCCGGATCTTTCAGCTGCTCAATATTAGTGATTTTATATTGATCAGCGGTTTTTTTATCGATCAAGTAACCCTGTGCGGCGCCAGAAACTAACACACCTTGACGATAAAAGGCTTTATCCCCGCCTGCTGCTGCATACATATCATCATGTAAAGATTGCCAGTTAACGGCAGTGAAAGTCGCGTCCCCAGAAGCTATTGAGGTGTACCCGACGTTATAATCAACCTCACTGGGTTTGCTAACGGTATAGCCGAGTTTTTCAAGTGCTCTGCTCACCAGTAATGTCTGGAAAGTTTCTTCGGCAATGGTGCTTTGTATCGGTTGTACGGTGATACCTTTACCTGGCAGCTCGGCTGCAAAGGTGAGGGAGCTTGTGGTAACGAGTGTCGCAAAAGCCGTAGCTAAAATAGCGGTATGTCGCATCGTTATTCCTTTTTATGTTGTGATGGGCGTAAGAAGTGGCCTTTGGCCACTTCTCTGGCTTATTTCATGAAGGGACGGGTTAATAAACCCAGTGGGCCGGTGGTATACCAGCGACGATTGCCTTTGGAACGTGCATCACGACCAATAGACTGGGTTAAGCGATCCAGAATGATGGCAAGGATAACTATCCCGACACCACCGACGGTAGCCAGTCCCATATCAAGACGACCGATACCGCGCAGTACCATCTGACCTAACCCACCGACAGCAATCATTGAGGCAATAACCACCATTGACAGAGCAAGCATCAGTGTCTGGTTCACGCCCGCCATAATGGTTGGCATAGCCAGTGGTAGCTGAACTTTAAACAGCATCTGACGCGGGCTGGCACCAAATGAACGAGCCGCCTCAATTAAGTCTTCTGGAACTTGCTTAATACCGAGTATGGTCAAACGGATAATCGGTGGCAGGGCAAAAATAATGGTCACCACGACTCCTGGCACATTACCGATACCAAACAGCATGACAATCGGTACCAGATAAACGAATGCCGGTGTGGTTTGCATCGCATCGAGCAATGGACGGATTATTCTGGCAGCCCGATCGCTACGAGCCAGCCAGATCCCCATCGGCAGACCTATTATCGCGCAGAAGAATAATGCCGTAAGCACCAGAGCCAGTGTCACCATGGCCTGTGACCAGGCACCAATAGCCCCGATTGCAATCAGAGAAATCAGCGTTGCGACGCCCATACCAAAAGTTGACATCTGCCAGGCAATCAGCGCGAAAACGATAATTGCGGCGACTGACGGCATACCCAGCAGGGCTTGCTGGAAACCACTGAGAATATAGTCGACAGGAACTCGTATGCCCTGAAACAGTGGACGGAAATGCACCACTACCCAATCGATCCCTTCGGTCACCCAGCTATCAAGCGGGATTAGCGTTTTATGAAAGGGATCAAGGATGTTGAAATGTTCTACTGGTGCGCTGGAGGTTGAAGCCAGCCAGTCACTAGAGCTACTGGCTGCATCAGCCCCCGGTGCTGTAGCGGCATCTGTGGCAGGGCTTCCCCATGCATCCTCTGCGCCCGTAGTACTCTGTACCGATTCACTACCGGTATCCCACGGATTTGCTGTATCACTCATTATTAGTTACCTCGCGATCTAAAGCCTGCAATAACACCCCTTTCGAGATAACGCCGACATACTGTTCATTTTCTCCGATGACGGGCACTGCACACGCAGACTGGCCAACATGGGAGAGCAATTCACTGAGTGACGTATCCGCAGAGACAGGCGCTGGGTTCTCAAGAAAAGCAGATTCCAGTCCCTGGCCCGTGGCAAGAGCAGTTTTGAGCGAATCGGTAGAAACGATACCGAGGAACTTTTGGTCACGTTCGATAACATAGCCATATTCACGGTCTGCATCCTGCAATAACTTCAGTGCAGAGCGCGGACCAAAACCAGCGGTTTTACGTAGCAGGCCTGTAGGATTACGGCGAGAAATATCCTTCGCACTAAATACCTGACTAATATCCACACCGCGGAAAAAGGTGCGTACATAATCATTGGCCGGATTATTAAGAATTTCATCCGGTGTACCGACCTGAATAACTTCTCCGCCTTGCATAATGGCAATTCTGTCACCAATTCGCATGGCTTCATCGAGGTCATGAGAAATAAAGACAATCGTGCGCTGATGTCTGGATTGCAGATTAATTAATTCATCCTGCATTTCAGTTCTAATTAATGGATCGAGTGCTGAGAAGGCTTCATCCATCAATAATATATCTGGATTAATGGCTAATGCCCTGGACAGGCCGACACGTTGCCGCATTCCGCCAGAAAGTTCATCCGGATAAGCATGGGCATAGTTTTCCAGGCCAACCTGGCGGAGGGCATCTAATGCTTTCTCCTGACGCTCGGCGATAGGAATACCTGCCAGCTCCATACCGAATGCAGCATTATTCAGCACTGTCATATGTGGCATTAGGGCAAATGACTGGAAGACCATTGCAATCTTATTTTTGCGGACTTCACGAAGTTCCGCATCAGATATTTTTGCAATATCAACACCGTCTATCAGCACTTGACCGCGGGTCGGTTCAATCAGGCGATTGAGAAGGCGAACCATAGTGGATTTTCCTGAACCGGATAACCCCATGATGACAAAAATCTCGCCTTCTTCAATGGCCAGACTGGCGTCTTTAACGCCCAGTGACAGACCTGTTTTTTCCAACAGTTCGCTCTTTGATATTCCTTTATCAATATATTTAAATGCGCGCTGAGGATGTTCGCCAAATATCTTATATAAATTTTTCACTTCTAATTTAATTGCCATGCAATAAACATCTTCCTGTGTTTTGATTTATCTATAATTATTCCTGACGAGAAATAGTGGACGCTATCTACCCTAACATATCGAAAATCTGAGACAACCCTCAATTTTGATATTATCAAATATCCACACTTTTGATATGGAGCGTCATTCCCCGGTATCAAAGGGCTGAGCGAGTATAGTTGCCGGTAAATATTTTTTTGATATTACTGAATATCGTAAGTGATATTTGGCCATATGAGAGCAGATCGGCGTGATATGTCTGACAATAATCTTTCCGCGATCGGCTGTTTCTATTTATCCAATATATAGCCAAGATGGAAACTCTAATTGTCGGAGTAACGATAAAAATGACCATAATATGACACGAAAAAAAACAGGCCAGATTCTGGCCTGTTTTTTCTATTCAGGGAAGGAAATACGGCTATTGACGCATGCTGATAGCAAGTCGATTAAAGGCATTCATTAAGCTTGCCGCGAAGGTTAAATCAGCAATCTCTTCATCGCTGAAGAGCTTCAATAATGGCTGATAAACATCATCTCCAGCCTGACTGTCAGCAATCAAGGTCAGTGACTCTGCCCAGGCCAGTGCCGCCCGTTCTTTTTCGGAGAAATATTCACTCACTTTCCAGCCAGCCAGAGCATCCAGTTTAATTTGCTCCATCCCTGATTTGCGTAAGGCTTTGGTATGTAGCACCAGGCAATACGAACAGCCATTAATTTGTGAAACGCGTAAGAACACCAGTTCAATCAGCTCATTGGCCAGCGGGCCTTTTTCTAACCCCTGAAGCGCTTGTTTCATTGGATTAAAGACAGCAGGAGAAAGCTCGTAATAAGGTAAACGTAAGGTTGTCATCATTGTGCTCTTTCAGTTGGTATAAGCGAACTTTAGCACTAGTATGGACTGGTGAAGAGAGCCATAAATTTTTTAAAAAAGCAGACCATAATGTTGATATTACCGACGTTGTCACCGGCTACCAATCCGCTGTCGCAGCCGCGTTACCAGCAAATTATTACTCAGTTTAAACAGGCCATTGATAGTGGAGAGTTGACGGCGGGTAGCCGTTTGCCTTCCAGCCGTACTCTGGCGCGTGAACTTGGACTGTCACGTGCCACTATCGAAAATGCCTATAGTGAGCTGGTAACCTTAGGGCTACTGGAACGAAGAGGGCAAGCTGGCACCTTTGTCAGCGCTGCGGCAAAAGTGGCGCTAAAGCAACAGAAAATCTCCCCGTTAAAAGAAAGGACTGGGCCGCAACCTTTTCAGATGGGGCTTCCGGCACTGGATCTTTTCCCGCGCGCAATTTGGGCGAGATTAATGGGCCGACGTTTACGGCAGCAAACTCAACTCTGTCTTGCACCTCCCCAGGTGACTGGTGAGCAGGGGCTAAAACAAGCGATAGCAGAATATCTGCGTTTTTCGCGTGGGATTGATTGCCTGCCAGAACAAGTTTTTATTACTGCGGGATATCAGGCGGCAATCAACCTGGTACTGGCTGCACTTGCGCGGCCTGGGGACGGAGTCTGGCTTGAAGATCCGGGTTATCCGATTATTCGGCCTGTATTTTCCCGAGCGGGGATGAAACTGTTGCCCGTCCCGGTCGATAAGGATGGCATGCAAATTGACTATGCCCGGGCTCACCATCCTCTGGCGCGTTTTGCGCTGGTCACACCTGCCCATCAGAGCCCACTGGGTGTGGCACTCTCTATGCCACGCCGCCATGCCTTGCTGGAGTGGGCCTCGGAGCAACAAAGCTGGGTGATTGAAGATGATTACGACAGTGAGTTTCGCTACCAGGGTAAACCGCTGCCTGCGCTAAAAAGCCTTGATAGTTTACAGCGGGTTATTTATGCCGGAACCTTCAGCAAAACGCTGTTTCCGGCTTTGCGTACCGCATGGCTGGTGGTGCCTGCTCAGACAATCGAACGTTTTGGACAACAAGCGCGTGACTTTCCTTGTACGGTGCCGACGCTTATCCAGCAGACGCTGACGGATTTCTTGCAAGGGGGGCATTTTTGGCGGCACTTAAAAAAAATGCGTCAATGTTATGCCGAGCGTCGTATCTGGCTTGAAACTGCTTTGCGCGAACAGGGTTTTTTGGTGAAAGAACAGCAAGGAGGGATCCAGATGGTGATAGAGATCCGCTCGGATGACCAGGCGTTAGCCGTCAAAGCCAATAAGGCAGGCCTGGCCGTTGGCGCATTAAGCGACTGGCGCTTAGAGCATCCCGGTGGCGGAGGATTATTGTTAGGTTTCACTAATATTTCCTCCTTTAATATGGCCAGGCACTGTGTGGCGTTATTATCTAAGGCGATTACAGAGGTTTCCTGATTACCGAACTAACGCCGGTTCCATGGCATGATATTCAGCAATCGTGCCAGTCCACAAAAACCACTGATCCCGGCAAATAGCAAGCCCGCTCCGATAGCACCTGAAAGTAAGAAAAAAGCCGAGTTGAGGCTATAGCCGAGAACGACGCTGAGTAAAATCAAAGCCCCGGCGATGATTTGTACCTGTCGCATTATTGGTAATGGCTGGGACTTATCAATAGCAACGGCTAACCCGGATTTTTTCCAGTTATCCAGTCCACCTTCCAGCAATAATATCTGAGCTGGAGCCGCAGCCGCGGCTAGCTTGAGCGCATTTTTGGTTGAGCGAACCCCGGACTGACAATGAAAAATGACCACATCATCGGGGGTTAAATTTTCCAGCCAGGCACCTTGTTCAATCTTTGAGAGTGAAAGAAGACGGGCAGCAGGAATAGTTTCACGTGCATATTCATCTGCTTCGCGAATGTCGACTAAGATGGCACCTTCTGTCTGTCGCTGTGCAGCCTCAGAGGGAGTGATTGACGTTATATTCATTATGACCTTAAGGGCAATAGAGGGTTTTTAAGGTTGAGATAACCTGGCGCACGGCATCATCTTTAATAGAGTAAAGGATACGCTGGGCATCACGACTGTTTTCAATCCATCCCTCGGCACGCATACGGGCTAAGTGCTGGGAAGTAGCAGAAGGACTCAGGCCCGTAATGGCAGATAACTCACCCGCGCTGGTGCCGGGGGAGTCGACCAGCATGCAAAGGATTAACAGGCGATGAGGATTGCTCATGGCTTTGAGTAATGTTGCTGCTTTACTGGCACTGGACTGAAGCTGGAGTAGCTCTGGTTTCATAGTAATTATTTTAGATTTTTCTAAATTAAGATAATACTAAAATAAAAAACCGAAAATAGGAAGGACATGAAGCTTATTGTGGCTCGCCACGGCGAAAGTGCCTGGAATCGTCAAGGCATCATTCAGGGGCAACTGGATAGCCCGTTAACGGCGTTAGGGCTGCGACAGGTGACGGCCTTAGGTCTGGCATTAGCGGATACTGATATCAGGCATATTTATAGTTCTCCGGCTATCCGGGCGATGGAGAGTGCCGAACAATTGGCACAGCAGTTTCAGTGTCAGGTCACAACAGACTCTCGTTTACATGAACGGCATTACGGTATCTTTCAGGGCAAAAGTTATCAGTACCTGAAAGAGCAGTATCGTGAGTTAGCCTTACCTCTGCTGGCCGGTAACCCACAGGCTACCATCCCGGCTGGAGAGTCTGTGGCTGATGTTTGTGATCGCTTACTTTCCTGTATCGATGAACTCGCTTCCCGATATTTGCAAGATACGGTCATGGCGGTTACGCATGGCGATGTGCTGGAAATATTAATCTGGGTATTAAAGGGTCGCCAGAATAATGACGACCTGCGACGCTATAGCCACCAAAATGCCAGTTTTGCGCTACTTGAAATAGATGTACAGAAAACCACTTTAGTAAACTGGGGGATGGGCACACACTTACTTAAACTCATCTGAAGACTCAAGATGACCCGTCAGGTTTTATTCCCTTGCCGGAGAGAATTCTCTTCTGCTGCAAGATAACCAATACGATAGTTATCATTTCCTTGCAAAGGCGAATTCAGGAATGTTACATCCAGTAGCTGCCATTGGCTGACATCCCAGCCGCAAAGTTGTCCTTCCAGATTCAGTGCTGCCAGATGACTGTGATCAGGGATCGGTTGTTTGGAGATGGATAAAAAAGGGTGATTTCTAATCTCCTCAACGACAGGAATACGAAGTGTCAGCCAGGTATTAATCTGTGGCCAGCCAAAGTCTTGCGTCAGACCAATAAAGCCTGCACTTTGTAAAAATCGCGTCATTGCTTCAGCATTTTTCCAGACATATAACGGTGCGTAACGATTTTCTTCAGCACTGAGGGCGGCATCATCGCGGCGTGAAAATAAAAATGCTTTCAGCAATAAGCCCGGAAAACCATCGAGTTTGTGGCCATTATCTTGAATACGTCGCTCGATTACCGACATATCGTAATCAGCCGGGAGCGTAAAACCATACTGCATAATAATCATAAAGCCTCCGGACAATACATTTCGCCATGGCTGAAACTCCAGTCATCAGCTGTATTGAACTGAATAATCACCATCACGTCATCGGCATGAAGACCTAAAGCCGAGAATAAGCGCTGGCTCAGGGTACGATAGAAATTTTTCTTCTGTTCAATCGTGCGCGGCTTGCCTGCTGTTATCTGAAACAGCACAAAGTTATCGCTACGCTGACCACTCTGATAGTGCGGGTCAAAAATACGCTGGCTGACAGGGAGTCTTTCAAATATCTGAAAGCAGTCCTCTAGTGGAACGGCAAATTCATCAGTCAGACTTTGATGCAGGATGGCGGAAATTTCCCCCAGTTGAGTATCGCTATACTGTTCGCCAAGAGTGATTCGGGTGACAGGCATTAGCAGTCCTCCTGGTTAAGACAGCCGAGCGCTGATACCGCTGCGGGCCAGCCTGCATAAAATGCCAGGTGTGTGAATATTTCTATAATTTCTTCGTCGCTGACACCATTCTGGCGGGCAAAATTGAGATGCCAGGGGAGTTGCTGTAGCCGTCCCATCGCCACCAGGGCTGCCAGGGTTATCAGACTGCGATCTCGTGGTGCCAGTTCTTTACGCGCCCAGATATCATTAAACAGTACATCCTTACTCAGTTCGGCAAGTTTAGGGGCCACTTGGGCGAGTGTTTCTTTATCGAGGATTTTTACCATGATGTTTACTCCTTATTGACACCACATCGATACTCGCGCAATAGTTTCATCCTGAAAATCAAATAATTTAAAACAAATAGTCCCGATAATAAGGATGATTATGAGCAAGCTTACCCCTGCGCTGGATTTGGATGCCCTACGGAGTTTTGTGGCAGGTATTGAGTCCGGTAGTTTTGCTCTGGCCGCTTCCCGGCTTGCCCGCTCCACCTCCGCAGTCAGCGCCCAGCTAAAAAAACTGGAGATACAGTGTGATACTGCTTTAGTGGTGAAACAAGGTCGTCATCTCCAGCTTACAGGCCAGGGCGAAATATTGCTCAGTTACGCCCGACGTATGTTGGCGCTTAACGATGAAGCATTACGTGCGATTAAAGGCGAGCTGCTAACGGGAGAGCTGCGTATTGGCATGCAGGAAGATTTTGGTGAGTCACTGATGCCCGGCATACTGGGCCAGTTTAAACGCCACTATCCGGAATTACGCATCGTTGCCAGAGTCGATCGTAATCAGGCGTTGAATAGCGCACTGGATAATCAGTTACTGGATATGGCACTGGTATGGCAATCGGATACCGAGGCCCAGAGCGGCAAATCACTCGGTGACTGTCCGCTGACCTGGATCCATCATCCGGATTTTGATATTTCCCCGTTACTGGAAAATGGCGAACCCTTACCTCTGGTGATGTTTGACAGCCCTTGCCTGATGCGCTCGCGAGCCACGGCATGTCTTGACCAGGCTGGAATTCCCTGGCGTGTTGTTTTTGTCAGTCAGAGTCTGAGCGGTATCTGGGCGGCAGTTCAGGCAGGCCTTGGGATAACTGTACGCACACAAATAGGTATGCCAGCCAGTCTGCGTAAGTTAAGCCATCTTTTACCCGCACCAGGTTCAGTCGGTATCTCCCTGAAGCAATGCCAGGCAGAGAGTTCGTCTTATACCGCACAAACCCTGCTTGCACAGTTAATGGAGAAGGCGTTATTAACAGAACTGCAAATATAATGGCGAAGAGGCAGTCGATAATCATATCAAAGACTGATAACGCCTTTTATCAGTAATGCGATGATAATATTTATTAAATATTATTTGTTTTTATAAGTTAATTATTTTTCTGTATTTTATATATGAAAAATAATAATGAAAATGATTTAACTCCATGATGTTTTCAGGGTTAATGGGTGATTAGCATCATGGACAATCAAGGGCGGATTATTCAATGCCTTTTTGACCATCAGTGCTGGAAAGGGCGTTGCTTGAAAATAATTTTTATTAAAGTGTGATTTTTATCACTCAACATTTTTTTGTCATCCTGCTGTCAAATTTCCTTGTTCTGATATGCGCAACAAAACTAAAGGGGATTGACCATGAGTAATAAAAATGCGCTTGCAGTACTGTTGCTAACTATCATGAGCGCATCGGCGACGGCCAAATCTACATTGAACCTCTATACCAGCCAGCTTAATGACGATGCGCAGATGACCGTCAACGCATTTGAAAAAGCGCACCCGGACATTGAAGTGAAATGGATCCGTGATGGAACCACTAAGCTGACTGCACGTTTGCAAGCTGAACTGGCTGCTGGCGCTGCCACACCGGATGTTCTGTTGCTGGCAGACAGTGTGACCATGGAATCCCTGAAGGATAAGAATCTATTAACGCCTTATAAATCGCCGCAAACGGCACGCTTTGATGGTGCGCTGTATGATAAAGACGGCTATTACTCCGGGACGAAACTGATTACCACTGGCATTGCTTATCACAGTAAAGCTCCGGTAAAACCTGAGTCATGGAATGATTTGCTGAAACCTGAAGTTAAGAATATGGCCACTCTGCCAAGTCCCCTGTATTCCGGAGCGGCACAAATTCACCAGGCTGCCATCATGAACGACCCGGCATTGGGTTGGGCTTATTATGAAAAATTGAAAGAAAACGGTGCGATGCCGCAAAGCGGTAACGGTGCGGTAATGAGCGCTATTGCTTCTGGTAGCAAAGCTTATGGCGTGCTGGTGGACTATATGGCTATCCGTGAAAAAGCGAAGGGCGCACCGATTGAGTTTGTCTTTCCAAAAGAAGGGGTTAGCGTAGTCACTGAGCCGGTTGCGATTATGAGCAACAGTAAAAATCCAGAAGCAGCCAAAGCCTTTGTCGATTTTGTGTTATCCCCCGCAGGCCAGCAACTGGTTCTTGAGCAAGGATTTTTACCCGCGGATGCCAGTCTGCCTGTTCCGCAAGGCTTCCCGCCTCGTGACAGTATTAAGCTGATGCCACTGGATGCAGCCAAAGCGCTGGCCGATACCGAAACGAATAAAAAACGTTTTTCTGATTTGTTTGGTAATCGTTAATTCACTCGCACTGACAAGCAGATAACCAGTAATAGCGAATAACAGGCTAGACCCTAAATAATTCGAGTGACCTGTAGGTGGCAAGTTCAGCCCGGCAATGAGCAAGACCGCTATGTGATTCGCCGTATGAACGCAGGCAACACCCAGGTCACTTGAAGTATGAAGGGTATATTACTGGTTTTTATCGTATTTCGTTTTGGAAGTTATTAAGTCATGACAAGTATGACAATGCATCAGAATGCCAGTAATCACTCCATGAAAGGGCTACTCTGGATATTATTGTGTCTCGTCGCCTTACTGAGTTTATTACCTAGCTTACGTTTACTGCTTTCAGCCTTAATGGACTGGCGGCAGGGCAGCGACAGTAGCCTGTGGCGAGTTTTAAATAACCAGGCAACTTGGCTGGCGCTCTATCACAGTATTTATACCAGCGGCTTAGGCACCGTTATCTCTTTGCTGCTCGGCAGTTTGTTTGCCTTTTGTCTGGCACTGACCAATATCCGTATGAAACAGATATGGGTCTTTTTATTTATGCTGCCCATGATGATCCCCCCTCAGGTCACTGCCTTAAGCTGGTTGCAACTATTTGGTTCCAATAGCATCCTGCTTAACAGTATTGGTCTGGCGCCGGAATTTGGTAGTGTTAATCCACTTTATTCCCCTGAAGGGATAGCGTTATTACTGGGTATTCAACACGCACCTCTGGTATTCCTTGCATTACGTACACAATTGCAGTGTTTACCGAAAGAACATATTGAAGCGGCGCGTTTAAACGGTGCTTCACTGTGGCAAGTCTTTTTCGATATTGTGCTGCCACTTTGTCGTACCGCACTCTGGGGTGGCGCGACCATTGCCTTTGTTTCTGCGCTGGGGAATTTTGGTATTCCGGCGATGCTGGGCATTCCTATCTCTTATTTTGTTCTGCCTATCTATATCTATCAGGCACTATCCAGCTTTGGTCCGTCGATGATCAATGAAGTTGCCGCGCTGTCAGTACTGATGGGGATTCTGGCGATTGCTATTGTGACTTTACAGGCTCGGATGCAGCGCCGGTATGCCTTGCCACTGATCGGCATGGCGGGGCGCTCGTTAGCCTTTACCCTGGGTAAATGGCGTCTGGGTGTGGAAGTGATGATGGGGCTGGTGTTATTTGCCATTCTGGTTGCTCCATTACTGGCACTGATTGCGACCTCGCTGGTACCTACCATGGGGGTACCGCTTAATAGTGATACCCTGACTTTCGCAGCCTGGCGCAGTGTTTTTGATGTTCAAAGCTCTACATGGCGAGCACTCACTAACAGTATGATCCTCTCGGTCTCTGCGGCAATGGTCCTGTTGGTACTGAGTCTGCCCCTGGCCTGGTTGCTGGTCCGCTATTCCAGCCGTCCACTGCGCTGGCTGCATAGCATGATAGATATCCCTTACACGCTGCCTGGCGTCGTACTGGCTATCGCCTGCATTCTATTATTTTCTCGTCCATTACCAATTCTGGAAATAAGCCTGAGTGGAACACTCACGATTATCTTTATTGCCTATCTGGCGCGTTTTCTCACCGTCTGTTTAAAGCCCGTGCATAGCAGCATGATGCAACTGGATCCGGCGATGGAAGAGGCTGCCAGCCTGGCGGGAGCGCATTTCTCCCGGCGCTTAATTGATATCGTTTTACCTTTGCTGGCACCGGCCGCTTTTGCCGGAGCGCTGCTGGTATTTTTGACCGCGGTGAACGAACTGACTGTTTCTGCCCTGTTATGGAGTGCCGGAAAGGAAACTCTCGGGGTCGTGATATTCAGTCTGGATGAAAGTGGTAATAAGGTGCTGGCCTCCGCCATTTCCGTATTCATTGTCGTATTGGTTGCAATGGTGATGTTGCTGCTAAGTGCGTTTAGTAAGTATTTACCAAAAGGAGTTATCCCATGGCAGAGTTAAAACTGGAACAGCTTAGCAAAGTATTTGGCGACCAGACTGTTGTCCGGGATCTCAATCTGACTATCCCTCAGGGGGCTTTCACTGCGCTACTGGGGCCGAGTGGCTGCGGTAAAACGACGACGTTGCGTATTCTGGCAGGGCTTGAGGAGCTAAGCGGTGGGCGTTTATTGCTGGGCGACAAACTCCTGGCCGATAACATGACCCATACTCCTCCTGAGCTACGTGATATGGGCATGGTGTTTCAGTCTTACGCTCTGTGGCCGCATATGACGGTTGCAGAAAACGTCGGCTATCCCTTAAAGCTCCGGAAAGTCAAAGGGGCTGCTCGGCAAAAGCAAGTGATGGATGCACTGGAGATTGTCGAACTGGGGGCTTATGCCTCACGCTCTCCCCAGGAACTCAGCGGGGGACAACGTCAGCGTGTTGCCCTGGCCCGTTGTCTGGTGTCTGAACCGAAGGTAGTCTTGCTCGACGAGCCGCTGGCTAATCTCGACAGGCACCTGCGGGCGACCATGGAACAAACCTTCCGTGATTTTCATCGTCGTACTGGCGCGACCTTTGTCTATGTCACGCACGATCAGGCTGAAGCGATGGCTCTGGCCAGCCATATCGCGGTGATGCATAAAGGGGAGTTAATGCAGTGGGGCGCGCCTCAAGATTTATATCTGCGTCCACACAATGCCTGGGTGGCGAGTTTTATTGGTAAGGGGAGCATCTTATCATTAGCGACTCCCGCCGACAGGCAACATCTCGATAGTCAGGTCATGCACGGTAGTTTTAGCGACCAAACGCCCTATGCAATGCAGCCAGTGCTAGTGCGTCCGGAACATGTTCAGGTCACGGATAGCGGGCTCAGTGCCAGAGTTGAAGGATGTATTTATCAGGGAGAGCGCTATCTGGTTGATTTACGCCTGCATGATGGCCAGCAACTCACTGCTTTTCACCATACCGCTTTGCCGCTACAGCAGAATGTTTGCGTGCGTTTACATCAGGGCTGGCGTCTGGAGGCCGCATGAAAATAGAGATTATCAGCGGCCTGAATCGAAAAGCACCGGCGGCCATTTTACTGAGTTCTGAAGGTCAGCGTATCTTACTGGATGCAGGAGGGGCGCTGGAGCCCGATGAGGCCCTGTGGCAGGTTCCTGCGGATATCGATGCTGTGTTACTCAGCCATGATCATGTTGATCATATTGCGGGACTTAACCGTTTACCCCGTGAGGTACCGGTTTACTGTAGCAAAGTCACTGCCCAGGCATTACCCCCAGGTCATAATATACGCTGTATTGATGTCAAAGGTGTCTTCCGAATTGGTGAGATAACGGTGACTACCGGTAGCTGTGGTCATGCCTATGGCGGGGTCTGGTTCCATCTGGATATTGAGGGTGGCGTCTTTTATAGCGGTGATATCAGTATGGAGTCAGCGCTGTTCCATTTTGACCCGCCGCCACCGGCCCGTATTGCGCTGGTCGATGCTTCTTATGGTCTCTATGATGTTCCTCAGCAGCAGCAACTGGATAAACTCCGTCACTATTTACTGCAACCCAGCTTATGCCCGGTGCCACCTTCAGGTCGTGCGGTTGAACTGGCTTTGCTGATGGCGCGAGATAATCAGCCGAATATCGCTATGGATGAGAGCTGCCGGACCATGATGGAGCAAATGGCGCAAACGAATGACGGTAGCTTACAGGCGAATGCGGCAGCCGAACTGCTATCTCTGGCACAAGTATTACCGCTGTTTTCTACCGAGGCGCCTTTGGTTCTGGCTTCCGATCCTGATGGCATGAGTGGAATGGCGGGGATATTACGGGAGCGGCAGGATTTTCATCACCGGACTTTATTTACCGGCCACCTTAATCAGCTCTCTTATCAGCAGTGGCTGGCAGGCGAAGTCGATTTTTGTCGCTGGAATGTCCATCCCACACTGAGCTGCTTAAAAAAACTGGCGACTATACTGTCATGCCAGTACTTCGCTCCACTGTTTACGCCGCTGGGTAACCCGGCGCAATGGCAGCAGGAATTACAGTGTGAAATTATCACCTATCCGACGATTGAAATGGAATTATGTCAATAATTTGTAAGCCTTTTGTTTTTGTACGCCACGGCGAGACGCCTTTGAATCGAGATGCGCTTATTGGCGGTAGTACCGATGTTCCGCTGACGGATACCGGCAGACGGCAGGCAGAGCAAGCCCGGCCTTTACTGGCACGTTTTCACTGGAGTGGTATCGGGGTTAGCTCACTACTGCGCGCGCAACAGACCGCCCAGTTGGCGGTACCTGGTGGTATTTACACGACTCTTGATGGGTTACGTGAGCGTGACTGGGGTGATTTGGAAGGTCTTCCTGGTTCGGCAATAACCCCCTATGAAGCGACGCCTCCAGCAGGAGAAAGCTGGGATACCTTTCTTGGCCGAGTCACGACAGCGGTCAATTCGCTATTAAATGAGTTTGAGTGTCCACTCATTGTTGCGCATTCGGGGGTCTTCCGCGTCCTGAACTATTACGCTTTTGGTACTCCTTACGGTAACCGTATTGGTAATGTCGAGCCAATGTGGATTTTACCCGGTAAAATCCCAGAGGAATGGCGAATTATTCCCTTAGAACAGCGAGATAGCCTGTCATGATATTAATCATGATTGAGTCGTCTATATCGTGATACTGCAAGTGGCTCAGGGTTGCCTGCTTCCAGGCAACTCGAATTATTTTGGGTATATATCGTCATTGCCAGAGATGATTAGAATAAAAAAAGCAAACAGGAGTGATTAAAATAAAAATACGCTTATTTATATACCACATGTAAAAAACCAATTTTATTTTCTTTATCAATGGATTCTATATACATATACCCTTTATCGTCAGGGAGTGGGTGATGCTTCCTGATACCCATTTTATCAATTTCATTATAATTAATTAACTTCTCAGGATTGTCAGTTCCTCTGCAATTGCCCGTTATTTTATTTGCTGACTGAGTTAACTCACAACCTCCTTCAACAATTTCCCCATAGAAATGAATAATCCCATCTGAAGCTGCCATTCCCACACTGCTAATGAATAAAGAAGTAACGAGCAATATATTACTAATAACTTTAATCACTATTATCTCCAGTTGTTACAGTACCGTGATTTACAACGTGTTTATAAATAAACGTCATTTTTATGTCATGGGTTGTATCATGGCTGGCACTTTAAGATCTAGAGCTGCATGACGATTAAAGTTATAAAATTCATTGGTTTAGTAGATTGTTCTTTCAGTTTGAGTTAAGGGGTTTAAATATCAAAAGCGTTTGTTTAGCCTCCATCTTTGATGAGGGTTTAAAACGATTCTCTCGATGAACAGGATAGATAAAAACAGGTTTATATCTTTTTTTATGTTTGAAGTACTATCAACGATTGAGCGTATAACCGATTAATCTACAGACAGGAACAGACCATGAGGACATTCACCCTTGCCCGTAATGATGAAATAACCGACGTAGACTGGCAACAATTGTCCAGGCTATTAGAATTATGTGGTTTAAATAAACGTCCGCCGGAAATTTTACAGCGTGCGTTTGAGCAGAGCCAGTTTCGCTACTTGGGATATTACGATGGTGAGCTGGTTGCAACCGCCCGGGCTATCAGCGACCTGACTTATGCCTCTTATTTATGTGATGTCGCTGTTCATCCAAACTATCAGGGACGTGGATGGGGCAAGGCGCTGATGGAGCAGGTGATGCACGATCTTGCCCCATTGGGGAAAGTGTTTATTTATTCAGTTCCTGAAAAAATGGATTTCTATCAGCGTCACAGTTTTCATCCCTTGCTGACAGCCATGGTGCATGTCGATGAGCAGGCGCTGCCTGCCCTGATAAGCTCTGGCTATATTCCGCCAGCTAAAGTCTGACAGTCGCTAGCGCTCTTTGCTGCAAGATTGGGAGCAAAATATCGAGCAAGGGAGTGGCAGCATTCGCTTTTTGACCGAGTCGGTGCAATATTTGCAATTGAGCATCAATTTCAAGTGGGCGGTGGGCCAGCAAATCTTGCAGCATAGAAGGAGCATGACGCTGTCCCCCCAAACTCGCTAACTGAGCCTCATCGAAAGGCGCGATATCTACGCCATAATGCGCTGCTACGACTCGTGTCTCTTCCAGTAGTTGCTGAAATTGCAACTTGAGCGTGGGATTATTAAGAATATCGGCGGTGTAGGACTGGGTTAACAGGGTTAACAGCGAACTGGCGACATTGATACGCAGTTTTTTCCATATTTCGTGATGGATTTGAGCGGTGAGCGTAATCGGTAACGCGTCTTGTAATTGTGCTTTGATATCTTTTAAACGGGGTGTTATCAGCGCAGTTGTTTCGCCGAGGATAAAATTAATCTGATGGTTAGCGAGACGGACCTCACCCGGGGTGACGAGAGTGGCCGGGCACTGAACGACACAGCCAATGACCCGCTTTAAATCAATGATCTCTCCTGAGTCCGCCGACCCTTCATTATCTTCCTGAGAAAAGTACCACCAGGGGAGTCCATTTTGAGCAAATATCACCGGTGTCTTTTCACCCAGCAGGGGAAGAATGTCTGGTGCGGCCAGCGGTAAACTGTAGGCTTTTAAAGTGCAAAAAACTAAATCTTGCTGACCAAGCTGGCGAGTGTCAGCGCTGGCGATAACCTTTACCACAAACTCTTCCCTGGGAGTGGTCAGTTTGATCCCCAGGCGTTGTATCGCGCTTAAATGTTCGCCGCGGGCAACGACACTGACGGTAAAGCCTGCTCGTGCCAGCAGTGCGGCTATGGTCGTACCTATAGCACCAGCCCCAAAAATAGCTATTCGCATATTCTCTTTCTCGATCTATACCCAAAATAATTCGAGTGGCTTGTCGGCGCAAAGCTTCAGGCCGTCGATAAGCATAGATAAACGCTATGATTCGACGACATGAACGCCAGCAACCCTGCGCAACTTAAAGTATGACGGGTATAAATAATAATGGTTCTCTGTTGGATATTTATAGTATCAATAATTTATTGTCGATAATACTTATTCATAAATTAATCTAAGCTTAGATTTATTCAGAAATTAAAAATAAGATATAAGTTATGCGCTAATTGCAGAGTTATTGATTTATATGGGTTTGTGTTTTTCTTCTGTTGTTGTTTTCGATATTGCTTTATCTGGCTGGTTTTTATTTCTGATTACCTGAAGTTGATATAACAATAATGTCGTTTTCTTCTGATTGTCAGTCGTTATTCTGCCAGTTGGAGGGATTATTATGAACAGTACTATCACCTATATCAGCTGGCGTGTTCTACAGGTTATTCCCACGCTAATTATTATTATTCTTTTAGCTTTTGGTCTAATGAAGCTGGCTCCAGGGGATATGGCCGATGTCATCGCCTCACAATCCGGTGGTGCTTCGCCCGAATATATGGTCGAGATGCGTCAGTTATATGGCCTTGACGTTCCTGTCTGGCAGCAGTTTGGTAACTACCTTTATTCTTTATTCAGACTGAACATGGGCTATTCATTTTTTTACAACACCCAGGTATCAGAGCTGATTTTTAGTCGCCTGCCAGCGACATTATTGCTGGCCTTGACCGCCATCATTTTTGCTTTAGTCGTCGGTGTATTACTGGGCATTATTGCTGCGCGTTATCGTGGTTCATTTCTTGATGGTTTTATCTCTGTTTTTTCAACCATGGGTTTTGCAACCCCGCTGTTCTGGATTGGCTTGTTGTTTATTGTTTTCTTCTCCCTTGATTTAGGCTGGTTCCCGGTGGGGGGATATTCCACTGTCGGCGCCATGCATGAAAGCCGCTGGGAGGAGATAGTTGATGTGCTGCATCATCTGGTACTACCTGCTTTTTCACTGAGCCTGTTTTTCCTGTCTGTCTATGTTCGCTTAACGCGTTCAGCCATGCTGGATGTTTATCACCAGGACTATATTCGTACCGCCAGGGCTAAAGGATTACGGGAATGGCGGGTGATTTTCCGTCATATGTTGCGTAACGCGGCACTGCCAATTGTGACCCTGACAGGTCTGGAGATTGGCGGATTACTCAGTGGTTCTGTTGTTATTGAAACCGTATTCGGCTGGCCGGGCGTTGGTCGCCTGGCTTATGACGCAGTACTGCAACGTGACGTCAACTTATTACTCGGTATCTTTCTGCTGAGTTCGCTGCTGGTGGTCGCTATGAATTTGCTTATCGATCTGCTGTATGTTGCCTTGGATCCTCGCATCGGGAGACGGCGCTCATGACCGTGACGTTACTTTCCTCACCCCGCCGTCTGTTTTCAGGTTTACGTCGCATCAGCCACTCGCCTTCATTAATTATCGGCTTAGTCCTGTTGGTGGCTATTATCAGCTGCGCCCTGATTGCGCCCTGGCTTTTTCCTGATGACCCGAGAGAGATGGTCAGTGCACCTAATCAATGGCCGGGTAGCACGGCAAACTATCCGTTAGGAACCGATATGATGGGGCGAGATGTTACTGCCCAGCTGTTTTACGGAGCGCGGGCCTCGCTGGGCATTGGTTTTATCGCCACTTTGCTGTCACTGGTTTTAGGCGTGGTGATTGGCGTTATCTCAGGATACTTCGCCTCAACCTGGCTGGATGATGTCCTGATGCGTGTCACGGAGGTTTTCCTCACCATGCCACGGTTACTGTTTGCTATTGCCATCATCATGGTGCTGGGACCCAGCTTACTCAGTCTGTCACTGGCATTAGGGGCCACATCCTGGCCGCAGATTGCCCGTCTGGTCCGTGCTGAAGCGATGAAAGTTCGCGAACAGGATTTTATTCGTGCCGCTTCAACCATCGGTTTAGGCGACTTTCGCATCATCTTCCGCCATGTTCTTCCCAACAGTATCACCCCCGTGATGGTGGCCTCTTCGGTGCTGATAGCACAAATCATTCTGTCAGAAGCTTCGCTCTCTTTCCTTGGGCTCGGCGATCCCTCGCTCGTTTCCTGGGGAGGCATGGTCGGTACTGCTCGTGATGTATTACGCACCGCCTGGTATATGGCGGCCCTGCCCGGGCTGGCAATCTTTATTGCCGTGATGAGTTTTATGCTGATAGGTAACGGCTTGAATGACATTTTTAACCCACGCCTGACGAGGAAATAATTGATGCCACAGACCATCATCGAGGAAATAGAGGCCTCAGCTCTTCGCGAGAGGTTACAGCAATCAGGTGAGTTAGCGTTTATTGATGTCCGTGAAGCGGGTGAGTTTGGCCATGGCCACGCCTTACTGGCCGCAAACCTGCCATTAAGCGAGCTGGAAGTGAAAGCTATCCGCACGATCCCGAGACTGAGCACGCCTGTTATTGTTCAGGACCAGGACGGCGGTAGCCGTGCAGGCCACGCTATCGCCCGGTTACAGCAATTAGGTTACAGCAATCTCTCTTTGGCGCGCGGCGGGGTGGATAGCTGGCAACTGGCGGGATATTCGCTCTTTCAGGGTGTTAATGTCCCCAGCAAGGCCTTTTCAGAGTGGACAGAACTCCAGGCACATACTCCCGCGATTTCAGCTGAGCAAGTTTATCGCTGGCAGCAAGATGGAAAACCTTTCTTGTTGCTGGATGGCCGCACTGCACAGGAGTTCAGGCAGCACCATATCCCTGGGGCAATACACTGCCCGAATGCGGAACTGGTGGACTGGCTGGTGAGCCAGTCGTTACCCGATGATTTGCCTGTGATTATCACTTGCGCTGGCCGGACAAGGGGCATTATTGGCGCACAGTCGTTAATTGACGCCGGTATTCGCCAGCCAGTTGCTGCGCTTGCTGGTGGAACACAAGCCTGGCGGATTGCCGGTTTACCGCTTAATCAGAATATCGAGCAGTCTCCGACCTTTGAGGCGGGATCCACGCTTGTCTCTGTTCCGGCATTTCCTGGCGACGTCATTCCTTCTGTCAGCGCTGATGAGTTCGATTTATGGCGTAACAACCCGGATATGACGACTTTTCTGTTTGATGTCCGAAGCCCACAAGAGTACCGCCTGGGTTCATTGCCCGGCGCAATCGGCGTACCCGGTGGGCAGTTAATTCAGACTATCGATGAGCATGTTGCTACTCGCGGGGCACGGATTGTGTTGTTTGACCCAACGGGTTCTCGTGGACGGATAACCGCCTGGTGGCTATATCAGCTTGGCTGGTCGGTTAGCCTCTATCAGGGAGATAACTTACCCGCCAGTGAGCCTGTCCGGCAGCGCTCTCTGGATGAATTATTTCCAGGCGTGACAACCTTGTCTGCCGCCGCCGCGCTGGCCAGTTTTACCCCTGAGGTACAGCTGCTTAGCGCGGATCCTAGTCGGTATTATCTGGACCATCATATAGCCGGCGCACGCTGGATCAATCGTGCCCAGTTAGCACAACAGGCTCAGCAGCTAGAAGCGGATAAACCGGTGTGGATCTTTGCGGCACAAACGGCCTTAGCCTGGGCGATTGCCTGGGATCTGCAGCAGGATCATGGCATTCAGGCGCGGGTTATCAGGGGGGATGTTACTGCCTGGCAGCAGGCGGGCTGGTCGTTAGCCAGTGATGGCCAACTCAGCGAATCACAACGTATTGATTTCCTGTTCTGGTTGCATGACCGCCATAGCGGTAATTTACAAGCATCGCGTGATTATCTGACCTGGGAAGCGGGCTTGCCCGCGGCTATCGAGCGTGAAGGTCTGCATGGTTTTCGCCGACTTGCCAGCCCGCATCATCTGCTGAAACCAGAAGAGGTGAGCCTGTGAGTGAGCAACATCTTCCTCTCTCATCCTCAATCGGCATCGTCCGTCAGGTTGAAATCTGGCCGTTACGTATTCCGTTTAAAAAACCCTTACAGATTGCCGTAGGAGGGCAGCGACAAAGCCTGGAGGTGGTTATTGTTCGCCTACAGACCGATGAAGGTGTATTTGGGCTGGGTGAGACACAAGCCTGGTTACGTCAGGGGAGTAATGAAACCCTCGCAGGATTGCTGGATGTACTCCATCACCAACTGGTTCCACTGTTAGTCGGACGTTCAGTCTTTGATATCGCCTGGATTGCTGAACTGTTTGACCAGGCGATATATGGGCGTCTGTCAGCAAAAGCGGCTTTGCTGGATGCTATCTATGATGCACAAGGCCGATTATTGAATGTGCCGGTCTGGCAATTGCTGGGTGGGCGAGCACGGCAAAGTATTGAGACGGGGGCGGTGTTGACGATCAGTGAGCCTGAACGGGTTATGACCGAAGCGCACTCCTTCTATCAGCAAGGTTACCGTCATTTTAGTGTCAAAGCGGGGAAAGATATTACCCGGGATATTCATACTCTTGCCCTTTTGCGACAAGAGCTGGGGGATGAGGTTCGGCTGCTGGTCGATGCTAATGCTTCACTGGATTTTAATGAGGCGCTGCGGTTACTGAAAAGCATTGAACCCTTTAATATTGAAGCGCTGGAACAGCCCCTGGCCCCGCAAAATATTCGTGGTCTGGCAGAGCTGGCGACGCGCAGTGATATCCCGTTGATCCTCGATGAAAGTATTACCACTACGGCGGATTTGCTCAATATTATTCCGCAACATATTGCCCATGCGTTTCATAGCAAAACCAGCAAAAACGGAGGATTGTGGCATCTTCGTCCGTTATGGCAGCTGGCTCATAGCGCTGGCTGGCGTGTCAGAGCAGGTAATCATCCTGCGACCTCACTGGCTACCCTGGCAGTCGCACACCTTGCCACTGCCTGGCCCCATAGTCTGATCCCTTCTCCTTTTACTCAGAGTGTGACCCACGATCTTGAAGGCGATGTGACCAGCGAACCCTTACCGATTGATCAGGCCTATCTGACTGTCAGCGATGCGCCTGGTTTTGGTGTGGAGCTGGATATCAAGCAACTAGCACGCTGGCAGGTGAGCTAAATTCCCGCAGGAGAGAACATAATGAGCTTATTAGCGGTACAAAATTTATCAATTGGTTTTGCAGGCAAAGCGCTAGTGAAAGATATCTCATTTAAGCTTAATGCTCATGAGAAAGTCGCGTTAGTGGGGGAGTCGGGTTCGGGTAAAAGTATCACTGCGATGAGTCTGTTACATCTGTTGCCCGGGGCGCAGGTGAGCGGTGAGGTACTGTTCGAAGGGCAAAACTTACTGACCCGGAACTCAGCGCAAATTAGAGAGATCAGCGGACGTGATATTGCCATGATTTTTCAGGAGCCGATGACGGCACTCAACCCGCTCAAAACCGTGGGTGAGCAGGTTGCCGAAGTTTATCGCATTCATCACCATTGCCGTCAGCGTGAGGCCTGGCAGCAGGCTATTGCCAGGCTGGATGAAACGGGTATTCCTGAACCGGAGCAGCGTGCACATGCTTATCCGCACCAGCTTTCGGGGGGACAACGGCAACGAGTGATGATTGCTATGGCTCTGGCGGGCGAACCGAAGTTATTGCTGGCGGACGAGCCGACCACTGCGCTGGATGTCACACTGCGTTTGCAGATCCTTGAGCTGTTGAGTCAGCTACAGCAGCGCAATGGAATGTCTGTATTGCTGATAACCCATGACTTGCATCTGGTCAGGCGCTTTGCTGACAGGGTACTTGTGATGGAAAAAGGGGTGTTAGTCGAAGACGCTCCGACAGAGCAGTTATTTAATGCACCGAGTCATCCCTATACCCGTAAATTACTCTCCAGTCGCCCAGAACGCCGGCTTGAAAGTATCCGTTCTGAGAGTCACGAGATGCCACGGCTGCTGGCGGATCAGGTACAAATTCGTTACCCGCGTATTAGCCGTGGTTTTCGACAGTGGTTTCGCCCGGGCTGGCATCAGGCCGTTAACAATGCCAGCCTTGAATTAAAACGCGGTCAGACGGTAGGCATTATTGGTGAGTCTGGTTCCGGAAAAACCTCACTGGCGAACGCTGTACTGGGACTGGTAAAACACCAAGGCGTGCTGGAGGTGGATGGTATCTCCTGGCATCAGGCTTATTCCACCGGCAGCCGTAAAGAGCAACGACGAAAAGTACAGGCAGTTTTTCAGGATCCTTACTCATCATTATCTCCGCGGCTGACGATCGAACAAATTATTGGTGAAGGGCTACAGTTTCATCAGGCGCACTTATCCGCCATTGACAGGCGTCAGCGAATTTTATCTTTACTGGCTGAAGTCGGATTACACCATCACCAGTTCCCGGATCTGTTAGATCGCTATCCCCATGAATTCTCTGGCGGTCAGCGTCAGCGTATCGCGATTGCCCGAGCACTGATTATTGAGCCGGACATTTTAGTCCTCGATGAACCTACCAGTGCACTGGATGTGACGGTACAGAAGCAAGTGGTCGAGTTATTACAGCAGATCCAGCGTGAGCGTGGACTAAGCTATCTGATTATCACTCACGATGTCTCGGTGGTGGCCGCAATGGCACATCATGTGCTGGTAATGAAGGAGGGTACGGTCATCGAATCGGGGGAAGCGGTCTCGTTACTGTCACATCCACAACATGTTTATACTCAGGCGCTGATTGAGGCGGCCCGGGAGGTTCCTCTCCAGGCTCTGCCCGCCGCGTAAATCACGACGGGCAGGAGGGATTATAAAATCGCTTTCTGCCCGCCATCCACGTTGAGCAATGCCCCAACAATATAGCTGGCGCGTCGACTGGCTAAAAACAGCACCGCATCGGCTATCTCTTCAGGTTCACCAAATCGCCCCAGAGGTAACTCGGCTTCCATTTTTGCCAGTGCCTGTTCAGAGGACAGCGCCAGTCGCCTGGCTTCATGCTCAACAGACCGATGAATGCGTTCAGTTAATGTAAAACCAGGGTTAACCGCATTGATACGTACCCCATAGCGGGCATAATGCTGTGCCAGAGCGATGGTCGACAGCAGCAGGGCTGCATTTGCCGCCCCTCCGGCAGCATGTGAAGGATTGGGCACCCGTCCACCAGTACCGACAATATTGACTATCGCACCTCGCTCGCCAGATGCATTGGCTGTCTTGTTGCGAAAGCGAGCAAGTACCGCATCCTGGGTATGAATATAGGTGAAGTATTTAGCGTCCATAGCGGCATGCCAGGCATCGCTATCCAGCTCTTCCGGGGCCTTACGCTGGGCATCTCCAGCGCTGTTAATCAGAATATCAACTTCACCCAACAGTTCTGCCGCCTGGTTGACCACATCCCGGGCTTGCTGCGGATCCCGCAGATCGGCCTTCAGGGTAACCAGGCGGTCTTCCGGCTGCGCCAGAAATTCTTTTGCCGTCAGCAGATTGTGCTCGTTGCGTGAGACAATCGCGACGCGAGCGCCTTCGGCTAAAAAACGTTGCGCAACGGCCAAACCGATCCCTTTACTGCCACCGGTAATGAGAACGACTTTGTTGTTTAACTCCAGTTCCATACGCTGATGACCTCAAATTTTGGTGTTAATTGGCGGAAGTGTGCCATTCAAATAAAAATCTCCCACTGCCCGTGCCTTATAGGATACCGGGTCATGCGTGGTATGGGTCCTGGCATTACGCCAGTGTCTGTCCAGATTCAGTTTTCCGCTGGTGGCAGATGCTCCGCCGAGTCGAAACAGCATCTCGCTCACACGCAGTGAGGCCTCGGTGGTGGCATATTTTGCTTCAGCGATAGCTATCGATGCTGTTGCCAGTAACTGATTGGTTTCGCTCAAATCTTGCGAGTCAGTTTGCAATGCTCTATCCAGTAGCCGGGCTCCCCGTTCTAACAGCGCGATGGCGGCGTTGGTTTGAATCGCCATTTCGCCCACGGTATGGAGCACATAGGGATCTTGTGTCGCCCCTGCCACGCCACTTTCCCGAAGGACACGCGCGTCATTACGACCATAAGCACAGGCATCACTCAGCGCTGCCTGAGCAATACCGGCATCAATGGCACTATGGAGTAACTGAGCAAATGCGCCTTCATGGGTCCGGCGCTGACCAAATGCCGGGACGGGAAGAATTTCATCTTCTTCAATCACCACATCCCGATACTCGGTGGTACCACTGGCGGTTGTGCGTTGTCCCATGCCATCCCAGTCATTCAGTACGGTAAATCCAGTCCGGTCTTGAGGAACAAAGACAGCGGCTCGTCCACCATCAGGATGGAGTGCGGTAACCAGAATGATGGACGAAAACAAACTGCCGGTACTGTAGGCTTTACGACCATTGAGTCGCCAGCTCTGCCCCTGGCGGCTCAATGTGGTACTGACATCGCCGATAAAACTACCGCCTTTCTCAGCGGCAGCATTACTCATTAGTCCGCCGCCAAGGGTATGGGCGAAATAGCGTTTCTTTTGTCTTTCATGACCATAGAGCCGTAGCTTTTCAAGATTAGTAAACTGTGGAGAAACCGCCTGAGTAATATTAGGATCCCCCGCAGCCAGATGACGGATAACCTGACTCAGCGTCAGCATATCCACCTCAGCACCGCCATACTCACGTGGCACTCGCAGGGCCAGCAGACCGCTCTGTTTAAGCTGTTCAACTTCCAGATACGGCAATTCTCGGTTGCTGTCGCGCTGACTGCTACCGGCAGCAAACTGCTCGCGGAATCCGTCAGCAATTTTTAACGCTTGTTCAGGACTTAATACCGGAACGGAAATGTTAGCCATGGTGAGTTATCTCCTGTTCTGGCTGGTGGTAACGACTGGCAGGGCGTTTGAAGCCCATGCGTTCACGCAGGGTTTGTCCTTGATAGGCCGTTCGATACAGGCCACGGCGCTGTAATTCAGGCACCACCAGGTTGACGAAATCATTTAATCCACCGGGTAACCAGCCGGGCATGATATTGAAGCCATCAGCTCCACCTTCATGGAACCAACTTTCCATAAAGTCAGCGATATCGGCTGGCGTGCCTATCAGTAATGGGTGACCGCGTGCCACGCCGACTTGCTGATAGAGCTGGCGAATAGTCAGCTTGTCGCGACGAGCAATATTTATCAGTAACTCGGCCCGGCTGGTATATTCTCGCCCTGGAGGTAACTCGGGGAGTAATCCATCGAGGTCATAACCGGCCAGATCTACGCCACCCAAGTGGTGTTCCAGTTGCGCCAGGCCAACTTCCGGATGAAGCAGACTTTGTAACTCGGCAAACTTCTCTTCTGCTTCGCTGCGTGTTGGAGCCACCACAGGAAACAGACCGGGTAGCACACGAAGATCCTCTGCTTGTCGTCCAGCCTGTTGGGCGAGGCTTTTTATTTCGCGATAAAATTGTTGTGCGTCGGCCAGGGTGGTCTGTGCGGTATAGATAACTTCGCCATATTTTGCCCCCAGCTCGATTCCTTGAGCTGAAGAGCCTGCCTGAACCAATAATGGGTAGCCTTGCGGAGCACGCGAAACCGTAAGAGGGCCGCGGATAGTAAAGAATTCACCTTGATGATTCAGAGTATGCAGGCGGTCTGGCGGAAAATAGAGCCCCTGTTGCTGGTCTGCCACCAGGGCATCGTCATCCCAGCTGTCCCATAATCCACGTACCACGTCGACAAATTCACTGGCGCGTCGATAGCGGTCCTGTGGTGTGGGAAGGGTCGCGAGAGAAAAGTTATCCGCTTCAGCCTGGCTGGAGGAGGTGACAATATTCCAGCCTGCGCGACCCTGACTCAAATGATCAAGAGAGGCAAATTTTCGCGCCAAGTGCCAGGGTTCATTAAATGTGGTGGAGGCGGTCGCTATCAGGCCAATATGCTGCGTTAGCGGTGCAAGGGCTGATAACAGGGTCAGGGGTTCGAAGTGTGCTTTAGGCGTGCGGCCCAGACGTTCGGCGGCCCGGTCGCGCACCGCCAGACCATCAGCAAGAAAAAACAGATCGAACAGACCCCGTTCCGCTATCTCGACCAGTTGCCGGTAATGTTCAAAGCGCATTGGGGCATGAGGATCGACATCCGGATGCCGCCAGCCTGCAAGGTGCCGTCCGGTTGTTTCAACAAATACCCCTAAATGTAAGGTCCGGCTCATGTCACCGCCTTGTGAGTGGTATAGCGACTTTCAGGTATTTGTAGCCCTAAATGTTCGCGTAAGGTACTTCCTGCGTATTCTGTGCGAAATAAGCCTCGTCGTTGCAACACGGGCACCACTTGATCAATAAACTCATCCAGGCCACCAGGTAACCAGGGTGCCATGATATTAAAACCGTCTGCTGCACCTTCCCGAAACCAGGTTTCTAAGGTATCGGCAATCTCCTCGGCAGTGCCGAAGACCGCCCAGTGGCCCCGAGTGCCGTTGACGTGCCAGTAGAGTTGCCGGATGGTCAAATTTTCACGACGAGCAAAAGCCAGTAACAGCGCCTGGCGACTCTGGTTTCCTTGAGTTAAGGGTAAGTCAGGGACCGGGTCATCGGGCGAATATTCAGAAAGATCAAAACCACCAAGATGACGCGCCAGTACTGCCCAGCCAATCTCCGGGGAGACCAGTTCCTGTAGTTGTTCAAATTTTTCGCGAGCATGTGCTGCGCTTTCGCCGACAACCGGAAAGATACCCGGCATGATTTTCAGGCTGTCAGGATCGCGGCCCCAGTCAGCTAACTGTGATTTGACCTCGCGATAAAATTTTTGTGCTTCGGCGAGATTTCTTTGGGCAGTAAAGATCACTTCAGCATGACGGGCAGCCAGAGTCTGGCCATCAGCAGAAGAGCCGGCCTGAACAATCACCGGGTATCCCTGAGGCGCACGTGATATGGTTAATGGCCCCCGTACCTGGAAGAATTCCCCTTGATGATCAAGGCGATGTAAGCGACTGGGATCGAAAAACAGTCCCTGCTGACGATCGTCCACCAGGGCATCACTGTCCCAGCTATCCCACAGCCCTTTAACCACCTCAACAAATTCCTGAGCTCGCTGGTAGCGCAGGCCATGCTCCATCACCTCATTGCGATTAAAATTTCGTGCTTCTCCTCCGGTCCAGCTAGTGACGACATTCCAGCCAGCACGTCCTTTGCTGATATGGTCGAGGGAGGAATATTTACGCGCGATATTAAAAGGTTCGTTATAGCTGGTGGATCCAGTAGCAATAAGACCAATATCGCGGGTTGATACTGCTAAGGCTGACAGCAACGTCAGGGGGTCAAAATTTGCCCCGCGCGAAGTTCGCCCTAGAGACTCGTCCTCTTCGTACTGAAAAGTCATCTGATCGCCAAGAAAAATCATATCGAATTTAGCGGCTTCAGCCCGTCTGGCGAGATAATGAAAATGGTCGAAATTCATACCGGCCCCGACGGGCGCATCTGGATGACGCCATGCGGCAATATGGTGTCCGGCATCCTGCAGGAATGCCCCAAGATGCATTTGCTTAGTGCTCATCATGGAACTCCGGTTAGTCGTACATGCTGATAGGGGGAGGGGTCTGGTCGAGATAAAAACGACCGACCACACGATAGCGATGGTTGACAGGATCATGGGTGGTATGAGTACGGGCATTACGCCAGTGCCGGTCGAAGTTATTGGCACTTAAGGTTGCCGAGGAGCCGCCGACGTCATAAATCAGCTCAGCAGCACGCAGAGCCGACTGATTACAGATAATTTTTGCTTCTGCGGTAGCAATTGACGCGGCAATCAGCCGGGTCTCACGTTCAGCTTCTGCCGCACCGCCGTACCAGGCTGCAATCGCCTCATCGACTAAACCGGCGGCACGCAGCAGGATGGCTTCTGCTGCATGGGCATGGGCGGCAATGTTGCCGATAATATGCTGAACATACCAGTCATCGGTGGAACGCTCGACGCCACTATCGGGGCGGGGACGAGCGCCACGGTGGGCCCAGGCTATGGCATCTTCGAGTACAGCGAAAGCAATACCAACCTCAATGGTCGAATGCAGCATTTGCGTTGCGGCTGGCTGATAGTTACGCAGTTTTTTCTCTGCCTGACTGTAGAGCATGACCTCTTCGGGTAATACCAGAACATCGTTAAATTCAGTGCTGCCGCTGGCAGTGAGTCGTTGCCCCATACCGTCCCAGTCATCATACTGGACGACACCTTGGCGGTGTCGTGGGATCAAGGCGGAAATAGTATCGCCTTGCTCGTCTTTTGCGGTGACGCGCAGTTTATCGGCATACAGCCCGCCAGTACTGTAAAATTTCTTGCCGCGTAGGCGCAGACCTTGTTGAGTTTTAACTAACTGGGTCGTCATATCGGTAGCAAATTTGCCGCCCAGCTCCCCGGTAGCGCCGCTGATTAAATCACCATGACGTAGCCCGGCATAATAGCGCGTTTGCTGCTGGCGAGTGCCGGTCAGGCGTAAACGTTCAACAGAGGTAAAGTGCGGAATTAGCACCTGGGCAACATTAGGATCGCCTTTGGCCAAGGCTATCATGATATGCGCTAAGTTTTGATAACCCAGCTCAGGGCCGTCCCATTCCACAGGAATACGTGCCGCGGTAATGCCCGCCTGCCGCACCCATTCAAGGGCTTCATGAGCCAGAATACGCTGCTGGTCTCGTTGTGAAGCCTCGGCGGCCAGGCGTGGAGTTAACGCCTTTGCTGCCTGGATAATATCCTGCGCAGTGGTTGCCTCACTGACCACGGGATAATCAAAATGGCCAGCCGAGTGCTCCTGTTCTGGCAGGGAAATTTGTAAAGTCATGGTTCTCTCCTAAGCGGTATCTCAGTCGCGATAAATCACGCCATCTCTGTCCAGTAGACGTTTCAAGGCATCAAAATGCAGCGCATGGCCAGGCTTAAAGTGACTTTGTTTGCCGTCATGCAGTGGCGTGCGGGTGATTTGGTGACGCACCTTTTCGCGCAGTTCTGGCGTCAGTTCTCGTAGGGGTTCACCGGTCCAGCGAGCATAGAGCTGAACCTGGCAGGCATACTCAAGGGAGTAGAGTTTGTCCCAGGTTTCACTGACGGTTTCTCCGGTGACAACGACCCCGTGATTCGCCATAAACAGAATCGATTTTTGTTGCAGGATCTGCGCCAGACGCTCCCCTTCCTCTGGGCTGCGGGCTAGCGCCTGGTAGTCGTTATCATAGGCAATATCATCGCTCAGCAAGGCTTCCGCCTGGCCAATGATCAGCAGCCGTTGATCTGCCAGACGTGAAATCGCGCTGGCATAGGGCATATGGGTATGAAACACCGCCGCATGTTGCGGATCGAAGGCATGGATGGGGGCATGAATACAGTAAGCGGATCGCTGGATTTGCCCCTGACCTGCCAGTAACTGACCGTCATACCCTACTTTTAAAAAAACACTGGCACTGCTTTCTGACCAGTGCAGCCCAAAAGGCAGTAATAAAAACGCTTCTTCATTGGGTACTGCCAGGGTGAGATGGTTATAAATTCCCTGGCTGAAGCCATTGCGGTCAGCAAAATGATGAGCTGCCGCGAGGTCGATACGCGCCTGCCATTCAGCTTCGCTGACACTGCTACGTGGAACTCGCTCAATCTGTAGTGTTGTCATGCCGTTCTCCTGAGATCCTGTGTTTGAATGCGTGCTTAAGGTGCTAACCAGGCATCACGAAAACCGCTATGAGCGCCCGCTGGAGATAAGTCGACACCATGCAGTTTTTTATTCCATGCAGTGAAGAATGGCGCTTGCATGATGGGGATCAGGGGGAGGTCAGTCAGTGCGAGACGCTGGAAGTCGTGGAACGCTTTAACACGTTTTTCAGGGTCAACTTCACTGGAGTAACGATAGATAATTTCATCCATTGCCGGGCTGTTATAGGCAAAGGCATTAGCATAAGGCACCCCTTTCATTTGTGCTTTGGAGTCGTAGACGCGGGTCAGACCCATTTGCGGATCCAGCATCACTCCCCAGCCCTGGAACACCACATCGAAGTCATAATCGGTGTAAATTTTGCGGGTGAAGGTGGCATTATCCAGCGGTAGATACTGAAGTTTCACTCCGACTTTATTGAGCGCCTGGCGCAGGTATTCCCCTACCAGCAGGGCCTGGCTGGACGCGGGATCGGTATAAAGGCGCAGGGTAAAGCGAATGCCGTCTGGCTGGCGCTTAAAGCCTGCTTCATCCAGTAACTGGTTGGCTTTCTCAATATCGAAATTGTAGTGAGGGGTATCTTCAGTAAAATAACGGGTCAGTGAAGAGGCGATCGGGCTTTCTTCTGGTTGACTCTGGCCATACCACACAGTATCAATCAGTTTCTGTCTGTCGATTACATAGGCAAATGCCTGACGAACCTTTGGATTTTCGAGATATTTATTCCGTAAGTTGAATGCCAGGAAATAAGTCTGAGCGGCATAAGAGTAACCGCGTGAGTCAAAATTCAGCTGGGGATTTTGTTTCAGGCGGGCAATATCAGAAAAAGGCACGCCTGCATATGGAATATAGGAAACTTCACCTGATTCCAGAGCGGCGCTACGCGCTGAAGCATCGGGAATAAAACGATAAATAACACGATCTAAATAAGGCTTTTCAGGTTGCCAGTAATCCGGGTTACGTTCCAGTTCAACATACTGTCCGCGTTCCCATTTTTTAAATTTGAACGGACCGGTACCAATGGGCTGGGCGTTAGCAGGATTCGTGCGCAGGTCAGTTCCGGAAAAAATATGGGCAGGTATGACCTGAGATTCTACGCCATCAAAGGCATTTAAAATAACCTGTGAGGGTGCGCTTAAACGAAATACCGCAGTGAGCGGATCCGGGGTTTCTACCGCTTCTAAAGTGGAAAAGGTTGAACGTCCGCGAGAGTGAACCTTCTTCCATACCTCTAGCGCTGAGTAGCGAACATCTTCAGAAGTGAAGGGTTTGCCATCATGCCATTTCACCCCGGGTCTGAGTTTAAAGGTAATTGTTTTACCGTCAGGTGAGACAGTCCATGACTCAGCCAGATTGGGCTGCGGCTGATAATTATCGTCATACTTTAACAGACCATCAAATAGATTCGCTGAGATGGTACGGTTGGCGTACTGATTATTAAATGTCGCCGTGAGTGCGCTGGGCTCTGGATCAATGGCAACGATTAACGTACCCCCACGCACGGGTTGATCGGTTGAAGGCGCTTCGGCGTGAGCTGTCGATATTATTTTCCCGAGGGACAAAATTATCGCAAAAAAAAACAGGAAAAATCGAACCATCGGAGTATCTCCATGAATAATATGAACCGACAATATTTATGTGTGAGTTTTATGACGGATGAATACTAGCGTTGAATACCTGTTAATTTTAAGTAAAATGTTTGGGATAATAATCCCGAATTTGATATTAAATGGTTTCAAATGACGTTTTATTCTATTTGTGAGCATCCTTATTCGTCTGGCAGAAATAAGCCTGGTATTTTCACAAGCTATATTATTTTTTATTTCTAAATTTTATTTTTTAGAATAAGAAGATCATTCAAAGGATATATACCCAAAATAATTCGAGTTGCTTGTAGGCGCCGAGTCAATCCGGGCGTAAGCAGAGATAAACTATGTGATTCGACGGAGGGTCTCCGATGACACCTCTTTTGAGCGGGTCAACAACAGTGTTTTTTTCCCCGCGTTCGTTGCTGCGACTTCATCCGTCTAAAAATGTTCCTTCTTCAGTCATTGTTATTTGATAACATCAATGTCAATATGTTATAACGTAACAAATAATGTAAAGGGGATCGTAAAGAATGAAAAAAACAGTACTGGCTCTGGGAATGTCTCTTCTGTTTTCATCGGTGCAGGCATTTGCTCATGGTGACCACGGTAAACCGCTATCTGAAGTTGAACGTAAAGCCAGTGAAGGCATCTTTGATGATAAGTCTGTGCAAGATCGTAAACTCTCTGACTGGGATGGCATCTGGCAGTCTGTGTATGGTTATTTGCAAGATGGCAGTTTAGATCCGGTACTGGAGAAAAAAGCGAAACAGGGTGACAAAAGCGTTGCTGAATACCGGGCTTATTATGAAAAAGGTTATGCCGGTAATGTTGATATGATAGGTATTGAAAATAATGTGATGGAGTTTCATATCGGCAAGGAAACCAGCTCTTGTAAATATGATTATCAAGGCTATAAAATTTTACATTATTCATCAGGAAAGAAAGGGGTTCGCTACCTTTTTGCATGTACTGATAAGCAATCAGCCGCACCAAAGTATGTCCAGTTTAGCGATCATACCATCGCCCCGCGCCAGTCACTGCACTACCATATTTTTATGGGGAATGAGTCCCAGGAAGCGCTGTTAAAAGAGATGGATAACTGGCCAACATACTATCCTTACAACCTGACGAAAGAACAGGTTGTTGATGAAATGCTGCATCATTAATTCTGATTCCAGCCACTTCTCAGGTTGTCTGAGTGTCACTTTCACTCAGGCAACCTTGATCAGTCTACTGACAGAATTGTTTCAGTAAACCCGCATGTTCAAACTGCAGGCGATAACGATAGACTGGACGCCCCGCCACGCCGTAGTGAATACGGGTATAAAGGATATTCACCTTATCAAGCCAGATAAGATATTTGCGGCACGATACGCGTGAGATATTGACTTCGGCAGACAGCTCATCAGTAGAAAACTCGTCATGCTGATGCTCATCAATCCACCGACAAATGGTCCGCAAGGTTTGTGCTGTCAGACCTTTTGGCAGGCGATCCGTATCGACCGCTGCGGGATAACTCCCGTGCAATAATCGGTCAACATCGGCTTGCTGGTAATGCTTCTGACTACCGACCAGCGCACGTTTGTCACGCCAGAGCGTCAGTGCTTCTTCAAAACGTGCAAACTGAAAGGGCTTAATCAGATAGTCCACTACGCCATAGTGCAGTGACTTCTGAATAGTGGCAAAATCAGACGCAGAAGAAATCACAATCACATCAATCGTTTTATCGTTTTCTCGTAGCATCGGAAGCAGGGATAAACCGTTATCTTGCTGCAGATAGACATCTAATAAAATCAAATCTATTTTTTGCTCGGGATCGTTAATATACGTCTGCGCTTGCTTGAGCGTTGAGGCCGAACCACAGCAGGTGAACCCAGGGATCTGGCTGATATAAATGCGGTTTAACTCTGCCACCATGGCGTCATCATCAACCACTAAGACATTAATCATCTGTTTTTCCTTTCACTGTCCCAGGGAAGCGTGAGGGTAAACTGGGTGAGAATACCGGCAACTGATTCGACCTGAATATTACCCTGACCACTTTCAATTTGTTGTTTTACCAGATAGAGCCCGACGCCACGTTGTTCTCCTTTAGTCGAAAAACCTTTCTCGAAAATTAACGGCAGAAGTTCTGGTGGGATACCCGGACCATTATCACTGACGACGGCGGTGAGTATGCCGTGATGACAATGAAGAAAGACCTCTATTTCTCCTTCCTGCTGGCCTTGCAGAGCATCAACCGCATTTTCCAGTAGATTTCCAAGAGCGGTAATAAGAACCGTTATCTGGTGTTCATTGGCGTTATCAGGCAAAAAGCACTCTTCATCGAGTATTAACTGATGACCGGCTTCCAGTACCCGGCTGATTTTTCCGATTAAGAATCCAGCCACCACCGGTTGTCTGATTTGACTTTGCAGGGCACCGATTTCGACTTGATAGTTATTGGCGGTCTGCAAAACGTAGGCTTCCAGTTTGTCATAGCGTTTAAGCTGTAACAGACCGAGGATCACATGCAGTTTATTCATAAATTCATGGGCGCGTTCACGCAGAGCATCAAGGTAACTGACCATGCCATTAACTTGCTGAGTAAGCTGGTTAATTTCGGTTTTATCGCGGAAAGTACAAATCGCGCCGATCTTCCGTTGGCGCGTATAAATAGGCATAACATTACAGAGGATTTGTTTCCCGGAAATGATGATTTCCCTGTCTTCAATCGCGCTACCGCTTTCCAGTACTTCATTAAGCGTCGCTAGCATCGCCAAGGGCGCAACATGATTATTAGCGCTAAAATCTTCAGGTGAGAGTAAAACTTTACGTGCCGTCTGATTCATTAACGTAATATTACCTTGCTGATCAATAGCAATAATGCCTTCTTTCACCGATTGTAGCATTGCCTGATGTTGCTCAAACAGCGTCGAAATTTCGTGAGGTTCTAAACCGAACAGAATACGTTTCAGGGTATAAATCAGTAACGCGCAACCGATAGTTCCAACCAGAGCACTAAATAGGACTCCCCAGAGCATATTCCAGCGGCTGTGGTTAATTTGTTCGTCTACCTTACTGAGAGACATACCCACAATAACCACCCCTATTTGCTCTGCATGGGCATTATAAACTGGGGTAAAAACACGTAATGAGGTGACCAGGTTACCACGGTTGATCCCCATCGACTCTTGTCCTTGTAATGCTGGCTCAAGATCGTCACCAATAAAATGGGCGCCAATATGCTGTGCGTTTGGATGCGAATAACGGATGCCATTCATATCGGTGACCACGACGAACAGCAAATGATTACGTGCTCTCACCTGTTCCGCGAGAGGGGCAATGACCTTGCTCCCTTCGGGAGAGGTGAGCGCCTGTTTAATCACCGGCATATCAGCCAGCGTTCTGGCAACGGCCAGCCCGGTATCTTTAATGCTATTGCGCGTGAGGTGACTGATTTGCAGGGCGTAGAGTAAATAAACCACAAACAGCACTGAACCGATAACACCGCAGAGCATCAAGATAACGGAACTGCTTAATTTTAGAGGGCGTTTCTCTTTTTGTTTCCTGAAGTCTGTCATGGATATCCTGGGCAAAACAAAGAGGTATTATCGCCTAAGTACTTTTTTGATTAAAGCGACATCCTCTTCTGTCCGGTTAGCCTCGCTTTAACCCTTGCTTGCCACACTTTGCTGCAAGTGTTAAAAGGTGCGCTTTATATAAAAGACAAAGGAGAAGGACGTTGAAAAATACGTCAAGTGCGTCCGGCGATATCGCTGCATCAGAGATCCCAGAGCTAAAACGTGGTCTGCTGAATCGCCATATCCAACTTATTGCGTTGGGTGGAGCCATTGGTACGGGATTATTCCTCGGAATTGGCCCGGCAATACAGATGGCCGGACCGGCGGTTCTGCTGGGATACGGCATTGCCGGCATTATTGCTTTCCTGATTATGCGTCAGCTCGGGGAAATGGTGGTTGAAGAGCCGGTTTCAGGCTCATTTGCTCATTTTGCCTATAAGTACTGGGGACCCTTTGCAGGGTTCCTTTCCGGCTGGAACTATTGGGTCATGTTTGTGCTGGTGGGGATGGCAGAGTTAACTGCTGGCGGCATTTATATGCAGTACTGGTTCCCTGATGTTCCAACCTGGTGCTGGGTGGCACTCTTTTTCATCATTATCAACGCGGCCAATCTCGTCAATGTCCGCCTGTATGGTGAAATGGAGTTTTGGTTTGCGCTAATAAAAGTGCTGGCTATCATTGGTATGATAGGCTTTGGGATCTGGCTGCTGACTTCTGGTCACGGCGGTGAGCGTACCGGAGTCTCTAACCTCTGGGAATATGGAGGCTTTTTTGCCACCGGCTGGCAGGGGCTAATACTGTCCCTGGCGGTGATTATGTTCTCTTTTGGTGGTCTGGAGTTGATAGGCATTACTGCTGCTGAAGCACGTTCGCCAGAAACCTCTATCCCTAAAGCCGTAAACCAGGTTGTATACCGTATTCTGATATTTTATATCGGTTCTCTGGTGGTGTTACTGTCACTTTATCCCTGGCTGGAGATTAAGTCGAACAGCAGCCCGTTTGTGATGATCTTCCATGAAATGGACAGCAATATCGTCGCGTCGTCGCTGAACTTTGTCATTCTGGTCGCTTCGCTGTCGGTCTATAACAGCGGCGTTTATTCCAATAGCCGTATGCTGTTTGGCTTATCGGTACAACGTAATGCGCCGAAGTTCCTTGCTACTGTTAACCGTCGTGGCGTGCCGGTTCACTCATTATTCCTGTCAGCTGCAATAACCTCACTAGTGGTGTTACTTAACTACTTACTGCCTCATGAGGCATTCGGGTTATTAATGGCACTGGTGGTCGCCACTCTGCTGCTTAACTGGATAATGATCTCCCTGGCTCACTTGAAGTTTCGTAAATCGATGCGCCTTCAGGGTAAAGAGACGCGCTTCAAGGCTCTGATTTATCCTTTTGGCAATTACCTGTGTATTGCATTTATGGTCATGATCCTTGGCCTGATGTGTACTATGGATGAGATGCGAATATCTGCGATGCTGTTGCCAGTGTGGATAGTCTTTTTATACGGTGCGTTTAAGTTGTTTCGCCGCTAAGCTTATTCACTGACATTCTTAGCGGATTTTATTTTTACCGTATCCGCTAAGATAGACGGTACTAATGATCTTATCCTGTCGAGGGAGACAGGTGCGTTAAAAGGAAGAGATGATGAGCGGAACCCGGAAGGGCATGTTGTATGTATTACTGTCTGCTGTGATGTGGGGCAGTTCTGGTGTCTGTGCCCAATATATTATGGAAGTCAGCCACATCTCTTCATCTTCACTGACGATGTTACGCCTGTTATTCTCTGGTTTGATTTTACTGACGCTATCGGTAACCCATGGCGATAAAATTTTTGCCGTTTTTAAACAACGCGAAAGCATTATCTCGCTGTTACTGTTCACTCTATTTGGAGCAATGGCTGTTCAGCTGACCTTTTTAGTGACGATTGAAAAGTCGAATGCAGCAACGGCGACGGTATTACAGTTTCTTTCGCCGACAATCATTGTCGCCTGGTATGCCCTGGTCAAAAAGAAACGTACGGGAAAACTGGTCTTCGCGGCGATTGGCACTTCGCTGTTAGGCACTTTCCTGCTGGTGACCCACGGTAATCCGCTCTCGCTGACTATCTCTGGTAGCGCGCTCTTCTGGGGGATTGCTTCTGCATTTGCAGCGGCGTTTTATACCACCTATCCCTCGCAGCTCATTGGCCGCTTTGGGACTTTACCCATTGTCGGCTGGAGCATGTTACTTGGTGGGGTCATGCTGACGCCTTTCTATGCCAGCGAGATAGGCAGTTTTACTGCCAGCGGAACCACATTAATTGCACTTTTCTATCTGGTGGTCGTCGGCACGGCGATGACATTTAGCCTCTATCTGACAGGGGCTCAAATGATAGGCGGGCAGAAAGCCAGTATTCTCAGTTGTGCCGAGCCGTTAAGCAGTGCGCTGTTGTCGGTCTTATTACTGGGCATTACTTTCACTCTGCCGGACTGGTTAGGGTCATTATTTATTATCTCTTCAGTACTGCTAATTGCGCTGGATTCCCGGGGGCGGCTACACAGTCATCGGCACTAATTTTTTAAATTTTTCAGACTGATTCCAGGAAGAGAATTTACGGTTAGAATAGAGTTTATCTGTCATACTTTAGGTTGCCTGGATACGGCTTATGTTCAACTAACCGAACGACAGGTACCTGAACTCAGTGCCTGCAAGTCGTACTGTTTATTCATGTCAGAGCGAAAGATTACATTCAGACAAGCATTCTTAATAAAGGTAAATCATTGTGGCAATTGATAATCTGATTGAGCGTATTTCAACGGTTTTAGACGCAGAATATACTCTTGAAGGTCTGGTGCGGCATTTGCTGGGGATGCTTGAGCTGGTCACTAATATGGAGTCTACCTATCTTACGCGTATTGATCCTGATGGTAGCCTGCAACATATCCTGTTTGCCCGTAATACCCAGAGAATGCAAATTCCTGAGGGGCTTTCTGTTCCCTGGGGCGATACCCTGTGCAAACGGGCACTAGACGAAAAACGACGTTATACCTGTGATGTCGCCACCTTATGGGGCGACTCCGAGGCGGCTAAAGCGTTAGGTATTATGACCTATGCCAGTACCCCAGTTATTCTTTCGGATGGTTCGCTCTATGGAACGCTGTGCGCAGCCAGTTCATCAAAGCGTCCTTTGACTGGGCAGAGTGAACAAGTCTTGCAGCTCTTTTCACAATTAATCGCTCAGCAAATCCAGAGTGAACAGCTATTAATGGAGCTTAAAGCCGCTAATCGGGCATTAACCACTGCTAGCTTCACTGATGAACTGACAGGACTGGCTAACCGCCGTGCTATTTTTGACAGGTTAGAAAGCTTGTTTAAGAGTGGCCGGGATGAGTCACACTATATCTTACTGGTTTTTGCTGACCTCGATGGTTTCAAAGATATTAATGATATTTATGGGCACGATGCCGGAGATGAGTTCCTTTGTGCTATTGCCCGACGTTTACAAGAACATATACGTAATGGGGAATTACTGGGAAGAATGGGCGGCGATGAGTTTGTCATTGCCGGGGCGGGGCCTGAGGAAAATGACGCAGCTATGCAAGCGGCTGATGCCTTGCGAGCCAGACTGGCAACCTTGCTAGCGGGAACTTACCAGCTCTCTTCCTGTGTTATTGATTACGCAGGGCCAAGTATTGGTGCGATTGCTATTAATCCCGCTCTTGATACCCCGGATAGTGCATTACGCGAAGCTGATGCCTTGATGTATATCGATAAAAAACGCCGCAAAAGAGAGGCGGCGTTAAAATCATAGCGGGTAGCCTGACCGATTAAAACTATGAGGCGGGGGCATTCTGCGCCAAGGGTGCTTCAATCTGATAGCCGCTCAACTCAGAGACTAAGTCGTTAACACCATCGCTCATATTCACGAAACGGGTCAACGGTGAGCGGGTGATGACGACAAAAACACCGACATTACTTTGCGGCACCATGGCCATATAGGTAATAAACCCGCCAGCACCCCCGGTTTTTTGAATAATACCCGGACGTCCATTCTGTGGCAGCATATAAACCCAACCTAAACCTAATGCATCGGCTTTGCCGGGGACATCCATACCAATCACTTTTGTCAGTTGAGTACGCTGATAGATAAGGGATTGCATTCTGTCAGCCTGTGGTGTGCGCTGATAAAAATCAGATGAGAGATACTGCTGCATCCAGCGCATCATATCGCCAGGTGTTGAGTAGACACCGCCACTCCCAATAGCGGCTAGCGCATTATTACAGGGGCTCGCACCTCTTTCAGCGACCATTAAACGCTTACACTGATCGGGTGAAGGCGTATAGGTGGTATCTTTCATACCGAGCGGCCGCGCAATATTTTCGCGGAACAGTTCTGGGTAGGGCTTACCTGTCGCTTGCGAGAGGGCGTCAGCGAGCAAGTCGAAAGCCAGGTTAGAATAGGCTGCCACGGTACCCGGTGTGGCGGATAATTTGGCTTGCGATAACCAGTCCCAGCGCTGCTTATAAGTCGGCCAGGTAAAGACCGGACGGTTTGCTACACCTCCAGGCTGCTCCCGAGGTAAGGCACTGGTGTGGGTTGCCAGATTAACAAGCGTAATGGGCTGACCATTAAAAGTGGGGATCCTGGCACCTGTTGGCGCGTATTTACTTAACGGATCGTCTAGCTTGACTGTACCGTTATCGAACAATTTTACCAGCATCTCGCTGGTCATCAGCTTGGTAATCGAAGCAATACGAATGATAGAGTCAAGCTGGGGAAGCTGGTTATTTCCGGGCCTTGTTTCGCCAAAGCTACGAAAAACTCGCTGGTTTCCATCAATGACCACCAAAGCCATCCCCGTGGCTCCGCTACCGTAAAAAATATGATTTGCATATCGTTCAACGACTTCAACAGCATATTCTTCTGTAGGTGATGACTGCGCCAGGCTCGTTCCAGAAAATAAAACGGTGGCGAGTAAAAGAAGTTGTGGGAGGCGAGTTTTCAAAGCACAGAATCCAATTAACAATATTAATCTATTGCAGGTATTTAACCTGCTTAGCGCACTTATGAAAAGCAGTAATAGTCGATCGGGAGAAGAAAAACACAACTTTACTTTACCTCACACACATAAGGTTAATAACTTAATAACCACCTGATAAACATTTACTTATCAGATACATTTTTGAACTTATTTCTAAGAAAAAGTACGGTATAATCAGTGGGGATGAAAATTGTTATTAACATAATATTCACATTTGTTTTTAACAAAAAAAGGGCGTGTTTTTGTCAGCCTTTATGCCATTGAAATTTTTTACTGTTGCTAATAATAGAAAGTTTAGGTGTACCGCTAATGATTGAATTCTTTATGCGATACAAATATTTATCGCGTAAATGAGTAAATAATATGCTCAATAACCACTTATTTAAAGAGGGATTGTTGCATCCACGCTACTGGCTGACTTGGTTTAGTGTCGGCGTGCTTTGGCTCTGGGTCCAGCTACCTTATCCCTTACTGATGAAAATGGGAGACTGGCTGGGACGATTTTCAATGCGTTTTCTTAAACGTCGTGTGTCTATTGCCCGGCAGAACCTTCAGCTATGTTTTCCCCACTACACTCAAGCGCATATCGATCAGATAGTCGTTCAGAACTTTAGTTCTTTAGGACGGGCACTGATTGAAACCGGAATGGGGTGGTTCTGGTCGGATGCCAGGATACATAAATGGTGTACTGTGAGCGGTCTTGAACACCTTATTGCCGCAGGAGAAAAAGGCAAGGGTGTGCTGGTGATTGGTGTCCATTTTATGACCCTTGAGCTAGGGGGCCGTGTGATGGGAGTGAATCACCCGATGATGGCGGTGTACCGGCCACATAATAATAAAGTGATGGAGTTTATTCAGACTCGTGGTCGTTCTCGCTCCAATAAAGCCATGCTGGATCGCCGTAATCTCAGAGCTATCGTTAAGGCATTAAAGTCGGGTGAAGCGGTGTGGTTTGCTCCGGATCAGGACTATGGCCCAAAAGGGAGCTCTTTTGCCCCCTTTTTTGCAGTAGATGAGGCTGCGACAACCAATGGGACATACATGATTGCTCGGCTGGCGAAACCGGCGATACTCACCACGGTATTGATCCGTAGACCTGATGGAAAAGGTTATCAGTTAATGATTGAGCCTGAGCTTGACGACTATCCACTGGCTGAGAACGATGAGTATGCCGCTGCTGCTTACATCAATCGTAAAATTGAGCAGGAAATTATGCGGGCTCCTGAACAGTATTTATGGCTGCATCGTCGTTTTAAAACGCGGCCATATGGAAAAAGTAAGCTTTATTCAGGATAACGGCTGATTAATCACGCTATACCCTAAATAATTCGAGTTGCTTGTAGGAGCAAAGAGAAGGCAGTCGATGAGCATAGATAAACTCTATGATTCGGCTGCCTGAACGCCAGCAGACCCAAGCAACTTGAAGTATGACGGGTATATATCCTAAATCAAGTCTTGAACTAGCTGACGATATCAGGGAGAGAAGGTGACTTCTCTCCTTTTTTACTGCCTGTTTTAGGTTGCAGCAAGATAACCTGGCTGATATGACTGTTCTGGCAGAGTCGGGATGATGAACTTTTATCGAAAAATGATATCAATATATGGGTTATCATGTTCGAGCTACTTTGTGTTGCATCAATGTTATATTTTTCATCGGAATAGGTTGCTTCTGTAGAGTCAATACAATAGGTATGACGGCTGTTGCGAGAGAAAGTGTTGATGCTATGATTTCTGGTAACCATTTGCAGCTATGATTAATTGCTACCTAGAGATAATGGCACCCACGAGTCTTTTTTGAATCAGACTCTTAAGCCTGATCGTGCTTGTTTTTTTTATTTGATGATTTGATATAAAAACAAAAAATGTGTCCAGGAGTGAGTCAATGTTTAAATCTTTTTTCCCGTCACCGAAAATGTTCTTCATTTCGGCGGCTATCTGGGGACTTTTAGCGGTTATTAGCTGGCAAGTCGGCCTCGAGCTGTGGCTTGAAAATGCGGTCGGTGCCAGCCAGCAAGAACCTATCAATGCCACGCGTTTCTGGTCACTTAAAGCGCTGGTTTTTTATGGTTATTATGCGACCAGTGTGGGTTTGTTTGCGGGCTTCTGGTGCCTTTACAGGCCACATCGCTGGCAGCTTTGGTCGATACTGGGTTCATCACTGATTATTTTTGTGACGTGGTTTTTGGTTGAGGTCGGCGTAGCAATCAATGCGTGGTATGCCCCGTTCTACGATCTGATTCAAAAGGCATTGAGTTCACCCAATTCGGTCACGCTCAAACAGTTCTACTATGAGACCGGAGTGTTTCTTGGTATTGCTTTAATTGCCGTCACCGTATCAGTACTGAATAACTTTTTTATCAGTCACTATGTTTTTCGCTGGCGTACCGCGATGAACGAATATTATATGCAACACTGGCAGATGCTGCGCAATATCGAAGGTGCCGCTCAGCGTGTGCAGGAAGACACCATGCGTTTTGCTGCCACTCTTGAGGATATGGGCGTCAGATTATTACAATCGGTAATGACATTGATTGCCTTCTTGCCTGTACTGGTTGCGTTATCTCCTCATGTACAAAGCATCCCGATTCTGGGACAAATGCCTTATGGCTTAGTGGTAGCGGCTATTGTCTGGTCTCTGGTCGGGACCGGTTTACTGGCGATGGTGGGTATTAAACTTCCTGGATTACAGTTCAACAACCAGAAGGTGGAAGCCGCATATCGTAAAGAGCTGGTTTATGGTGAAGATGATGTTAATCGTGCAACGCCGCCAACGGTAAAAGAGTTGTTCAGTGCTGTCCGGAATAACTATTTCCGACTTTATTTCCACTACACCTATTTTAATATTGCGCGCATTCTTTATCTGCAGGTCGATAACATTTTTGGTTTGTTCCTGATGTTCCCATCGATTGTTGCCGGAACAATTACGCTTGGGTTAATGACGCAGATAAATAATGTCTTTAGCCAGGTTCGCAGTGCTTTCCAGTATCTGATTAACTCCTGGACGACTCTGGTGGAACTGATGTCTATCTATAAGCGTTTGCGCAGTTTTGAGCATACCTTGCAAGATATCCCCCATGATGAGGTCAAAGTCTGATCCCCTGCATTAATCCTTCCTGATGGTAGCAGGGTGGCGTTAGAAACATTAACGCCACCCTTCGTCCCATACCTTCCCGTATTATTTAGCCGTATTGTAAAGTTATCTGCAGTATTAATGTTACCGACGACTTAATTACCTTGGTTATGCGACAATGCCGAAAAGTTTTTTCTGAGCGAATGAGGCTATTTATGCTAACCCCGAAAATGCGTCGTGACTGGCATTATTATGCTGTAGCTGTAGGATTCATCTTTATTCTAAATGGCGTTGTAGGAATTATGGGGTTAGAAACCACTGGCTGGAAAAGCTATGCCGTGGGGCTTGTGACCTGGATTATCAGTTTCTGGCTGGCAGGATTTTTTATCCGCCGTCCTCAGGATGCAGAGAAGACAGCGGAAGAGTAGTGAAGTTAATTCATTGAGCTTTTTAACGCGCTATCTTGCTGATGGCGCTCTAATGCCAGAGTAATAAGACGGGTAATTAATTCAGAGTAGCCAATACCACTCGCCTGCCACAGCTTGGGATACATGCTGATATTGGTAAAACCAGGCAAGGTATTTATCTCATTAATAATGATATCGTTTTCTTTCGTCAAGAATACGTCAACACGCGCCATACCGCTACATTCTAAAGTTTGATAAGCCTTGATAGCAATGGCGCGAATTTTATCATTAATCTCTGCTGAGAGTGCCGCGGGTACCACAACCTTGGCACTTTCCTCATCGATATACTTTGTATCGTATGAGTAAAACTCACTGTTAACGACAATTTCGCCGCAGGTGCTGGCCTCAGGATTATCGTTGCCCAGCACTGCACATTCTATTTCGCGACCATTAATACCACGCTCAATCACGACTTTATGATCGAAAGTGAAGGCTAAAGCGACGGCATCATGAAACTGTTGTTCAGAGTTAACTTTGCTGACGCCTACCGAGGAGCCCTGATTGGCCGGTTTCACAAACAGAGGCAGTCCTAGCTGCTGCTCAATATCGGTAAAATTGACGTGTCCACGGTTAGCACGGGTCAGGGTGACAAAGGGAGCAACATTCAGACCGGCGTCACGCAGTAAGCGTTTGGCGACATCTTTGTCCATACTGACAGCAGAGCCCAGAACACCAGAACCGACAAACGGCAGGTTAGCGACTTTCAGCAGTCCTTGTAAACAGCCATCTTCCCCCAGGGTGCCATGAACGATTGGGAAGATAACATCCAGTTGTGAGAGGGGATGTGAATTACTGGCTTCAATCAGCTGATGTCCTGCTTGTCCGGGGATAAGAGCAATATTATTCCCTGAGTGATTGAGAGCAATCAGCGCCGGATCGTCTGCGTTTCGCAGATAACTGGTTGCATCGTTAATATGCCATTGTCCCTGTTTGTCGATACCCAGTAGCATCACATCAAACTTCGACTTATCAATGGCATCAACGATATTTTTTGCCGACTGCAGCGACACTTCGTGTTCTGCTGATTTTCCACCAAACACGATACCAACTCGCAGCTTTGTCATGCCTGTTCCCACCTTCATCAATCCCAAAGAGGACAACATAGCATGGTCATAACTGGGATTCATGTGCTTCTGCCACCCGAGGGGTGAGAATTGACTAAAATATTTCTGTTGACGAGTGATATCCGATGCACACTTTGGAAAGCCTGAATGTGGTTTGAGTCTGTGAGTTGAATCAGGTTGTTGTGTTCAGGGGGGAGATCAGTAGAGCGATAGATTACTGAGTCATCAATTGATAACCTAATGTTATAATATGCAATTCAGGGTAGTTAGTCTGGCAGGGAAAGAAAGTCGTGTTTTAAACCGCGCGGTCTGTGTTATTTGGCAGTAAAAAAGGAATGCTAAAGAATTATTTTTTTTAGCCTTTTATTCTGTTTAATGATGGGTTTTAGCCCGACCATTCTGCCGGGGTGATGCTTTTTGTTCTAAACCCCCTCATTTCCGGTATGATAATCTTATTTTAAATAACCATTGAAAGCCTATTATCAATAAATAGTGTCGTATTGGTGTTCAGGTTATTTACTGATTTTTCAATTAATAATATATTACCGTTTAAGTTTAGTTTATCTCAAGATAAACATCGCTTCTTAACCCGTCGGAATTGAGTCTATGAAGAATTTCATTGCAGAGTTACTGATTAAACTCGCAGAGAAGGAAGAGGAAACGAAAGAATTGGCCGTCCAGGTTAAAACACTAGAAATTGTAGTGACGGGATTATTACAGAATCTCGACCAGGATCAACGGTTAAGATTCATTAATAGCGTTGAGGCATCTCTGGAATCTTTACCTCATGGCTTGCCTGTCGGCGAATGTGATAGTTGTGAATTAAATAAAAATTTAGCCAGATTACTTTTGATTCAACGTAACGAGTGAAAAATATTGTCACAGTAGTGTCATCTGTTGTTTTTATAATTTTCTTCTGTTTATTCATTTTAAAAAATTCTTTATGAAGAAAGAAAAATGAAACAACGTGCGGCTATGCTGTCTTGATTTATAAGTATACCTTTTTCTTATGCAGGATAATTTTCCCCCTCAGGAAAACCGCACGGCCCCAGATTTTACCCAGCTCGGCGTATTACCCGCGACTGCACAGAAGCCCCGCGTCATCTTTAAATCATAATACAGCCCAAAATATTATTTTGCTGACAGCTCAGAGTTTTAGAGCCACGCTTAGCTTAAAGCTAAAATTATATAAAAACGCGTGGCCGTATTTGGCGACCACGCGTTTTTTACCGCTACGGATAACGTTTAGTTTTTACTGAGTTGTTCTGATTTCGCCATACACTTCACCATGGCTTCAATAACTGCTGAACGGAACCCTTTCTCTTCCAGAACCCTGACGGCTTCAATCGTCGTACCGCCTGGCGAACAGACCTTATCTTTCAACTCACCGGGATGGGTATCGGTTTCCAGCACCATTTTGGCGGATCCCATTATCGTTTGTGCGGCAAAACGATAGGCCTGCTGACGAGGCATTCCGCCTAATACCGCCGCGTCTGCCATCGCCTCAATAAACATAAAGACATAGGCTGGAGCAGAGCCACTAACACCCACTACTGAATTAATCAGTGATTCACTCACCACTTCAGCATGGCCAAAACTGCGGAAAATATTAACGGCGTCAGAAACATCTTCTGGTGTGACTAATGAGTTGGGGGTGACTGAAGTCATCCCAGCATTAACCAGCGCCGGAGTATTCGGCATCGCGCGGATGATTTTCCGGTCATGGCCTAATACTTTTGCCAGCGTGTCTAATGTAATACCTGCCGCAATAGAGATAACAACGGTGTCTTTATTCAGGCTGGAGTTCACCTCACTCATCACTTTTAGCATGATATTCGGTTTCACAGCGCCAAAAACAATATCTGCAACCTGGGCGACTTGTTGAGCGCTTTCGGCAGCATTGATAGCAAACTTTTCGCGTAAGGCTTCAACTTTATCGGGAGACGGAGTGTAAACCCAGATATTACCAGGAAGGACCTGGCCACTGGCTATCATGCCTTCCAGAATCGCTTGCCCCATATTGCCGCAACCAATAAATCCAATTTTCTTATCCATCGTCTGACTCCATGGTGATGCATTCATGAGCTTTTATGAAAGTTTAATGGTTTTTGAATGATTATGCTTAAGTTTAACCCGTTATCATTAGATAGGGTTATCTGGAAAGATTACCCGTCATGCTTCAAGTGACCTGGGTGTTGCCTGTGTTCAGCCCGGCGAATCACATAGCGGTCTATGCTCATCTACAGATCGCTCGAATTATTCAGGGTATCTATGGCAGAAAGTGAAAAAAGTGGCAAAATGCCCCTCACTGACGTTAACAATCGGGAGTTGTAATGCAAATTTGGGTGGATGCTGATGCTTGTCCTAATGTCATCAAAGAGATCCTGTTCCGGGCAGCGGAAAGGGCACAGATTCATGTGACACTGGTAGCGAATCAGTTAATAAGAACCCCGCCATCGCGCTTTATTCGCAGCCTGCAAGTCGCTTCAGGATTTGATGTGGCAGACAATGAAATTGTTCGTCGCTGCGAAAAAGATGATTTAGTGATAACCGCCGATATTCCACTGGCGGCGGATGTTTTGAATAAAGAAGCCATTGCCCTCAATCCGCGGGGAGAGCTCTACACTCCAGCCACTATCCGTGAGCGTCTTACGATGCGAGATTTTATGGATACCTTACGCGCCAGCGGGGTACAGACGGGTGGGCCGGACAGTCTGAGTCAGCGAGACAGGCAGCAGTTCGCCAATGAATTGGAAAAGTGGTTACTGATGGTGGCCAGGAAGCATCAGTAACGTTGCCGGATATTGAGCCAGAGATGGCGGAGAATATTATCAGGAGAGGGATCCTGATAAATTTTACTGTTACGCGGCAGGGCAGCCCTGGCTTAAATGTGTCGTCAGACAGTTTTAATATTACGGAATAAGGCTATATACAGAGCAACCTTTTTATATGGTATATTTAGTTTACACTTTCAGTCACTAATCGCTGTGTAATTACAGGTAGTAATATGGGTCCCGTGACTTATGTAAAGTTATTTTTACGTTTTTCTCTTTCTTGATTCAGTGGTATTATCCGTGCCCTTATCTTGCTTTTGTTATTTCTGACCTGAAGTCTGTACTTCTGAGGATTTGCCCTGATGATTCAACCCGTATTCCTGGTCGGTGCTCGTGGCTGCGGTAAGACAACGATTGGCCGTGCTCTGGCAGAAACCCTGGGTTATTCCTTTGCCGATACTGATAGCCACTTGCTTACCAGTACGGGTAAAAGTGTGGCTGAAATTGTTTCAGCAGAAGGCTGGCCAGGGTTCAGAACTCGTGAGTCTCTGGCGCTAAAGCAAGTCACTGCGGCTTCAACAGTGGTTGCGACTGGCGGGGGGATGATCCTTTCAGAAAGTAATCGCCAGTTTATGGCTGAACGCGGAATTACTATCTGGCTTAATGTTCCTGCTGATATTTTAGCGGCCCGCCTCGATGCTTCTCCCGAGGAGGCTCAGCGTCCAACCTTAACAGGTAAAAGTGTGACAGACGAAATCGTTGATATTCTTGCTGCCCGTGAGGAACTTTATCGTCAAACTGCTCGTCATATCATTGATGCTACGCGTTCTCCAGACCATGTTGTCGAGTCCGTCATTCGTGTATTACAGATATCTGATGTTAGCTCAGCTATCTAGTTATCCGTTAGTCTGCCGATAATCATCATCAGATACTCCGTTATGGGTAGACTATAGCTCCGCATAAAAAAGTGATATTACGTTAATCATATCCTTAGATAATATTTTATATATTAAGCGGTTATTTCTAAAAAACTGCCTCATCAGGTAATGAATGTCTGTTAAAATTAAAACAATTTGTTACTGATACGCTGTTTTAATGTTATTAAAATATTGTTTAGAATTGATGTGAAGTTCCGCCTTACACTGTTTCGTTAATCCATTTTTTATTGATACAGCGAAGATACAGATTAGTAGCTCATGACGGATCAATACTGGACATTGAACTAGATACGAAGCAGAGGCGACTCAAAGAATGAAACCCACTGTAGCGATTCTCTCCATCGGCATGGTTCCTGTGGATGAGATCAGAACGGTTTTAACAGAACATGTGGTAGATGAAGCAATTACTCATATCAGTTTATTGGGTAATATGTCACGTGAAGACGTTAGTCTGGAGTTCGCCCCGAATGCCGATGAAGAACAGCACCTTGCCCTACTGAGTGATAATCAGCTCGTGAGTGTTAGCTGTAATAAAGTCTCTGTAGCGATGCAAAACTTAGTTTCATTGCTCGATAAGCTGGGTTATGAAGTTATTCTGCTAATGAATACTATGCCTCTTAGCGGACTTAAAGTTCAGAGTGCTATTCTTTTAGAACCAGACAGGATCCTTCCCCCCCTTATTGCCTCTATTGTTGAAAACCACCAAATGGGTGTGGTTTTACCTTTTCCGGAACTTATCAGATATCAGCAAAATAAATGGCGGTTACTGGAAAAAACACCGCTTTATGAAGTTGCTAACCCAGTAGGGGGTTCTGATGAGGAGTTACTCCATGCCGCTCAGCAATTGGTTGAACGGGGAGTCACCGTTATTGTGCTGGATTATTTGGTTTTTAAGCACCGACATCAGCAATTATTAGAACAACATTTTGATATCCCAGTGATTCTTTCCAATATGCTGGTTGTCAGACTGGCATCAGACCTGCTCGACTAAATAGACTTAGTGACGCATTGATCTTCACGAAGGCCGTATCCGGGCTATCTGAAATATGACGGGTATATACCCAAAATAATTCGAGTTGCTTGTAGGCGCTGAGTAAATTCTGGTGATGAGCATAGATAAACTATGTGATTCAGCAGGATTTGCGAAAGCAACACCCAAGTAACTTGAAGTATGACGGGTATAATTATCGTGACAGGACAGAGTATTACCCTCTATATTATTTTTTTAAATTTCCTATCTCTATAAAGGGTTTGTCCATGCTTCAGAGTAACGAGTACTTTTCCGGTAAAGTAAAATCCATTGGTTTCGATAGCAGCAGTACTGGCCGCGCAAGTGTAGGTGTGATGGCTGAAGGAGAGTATACGTTCGGGACTGCCGAGCCTGAAGAGATGACGGTAGTCAGTGGTGCTCTGAATGTTTTACTGCCAGGAGCAACTGAGTGGAAAGTCTATGCTGCAGGTGATGTTTTCCATGTTCCCGGCAACAGTGAATTTAATCTTCAAGTAGCAGAGCCGAGTGCTTATCTTTGCCGCTATTTGTCTGATAAGTAAGAATAATACAGAGCGCGATTTGCGCTCTGTAGTTTGTATCGTTAATTAATGTTGAGCTTCGCCGCCTAAAGCATCGATAAGACTTGTTATCAGAGCAGTGAGCTCTGCGGTCATCAGAATAAAGTCAGCGTCAAAACGTTGTCCAACATCTTCCCTGTCGATATCATCATTTTGCTCACGCAAAATATCAGCAAACTTTAGCCGCTTAATCGAGGCATCATCAGCAATCACGAATTGCACTCTTTCCTGATAGTCGAGTGCCAGTTTGGTGACCACTTTACCTGATTCGATATGATTGGCTATTTCATCACAGACCAAATCTTGCTGCTTACAGCGGATCACTCCACCACCTTCCAGCATTGCCTTCAATTCAGCTTCATCCATCAGGGCAAAACCTGCAGGAGTCTCGCCAGAGCGAACCCATTCAGTCAGGGTTAATTCCAGCGGTTTTTCAAGAGTCAGGGGCACTACGGGTAGCGAGCCGAGGCTTTTACGCAGCAAGGCCAGAGTATCTTCGGCTTTTTTAGCGCTGGCGCAGTCGAGCATGATGAGATTATGGGTCGTATCAATCCAGACCATAGTCTGATTAAAACGACTGAAAGCACGCGGCAATAAACTATGAAGCACTTCATCTTTTAGCGAATCTTTCTCAGTTTTTTTCAGTTTCCGAGCCTGTTCTGCTTCCAGCTTGTTGATTTTAGCTTCAAGAGTTTGCTTAATGACTGACGCGGGCAGCATCTTCTCTTCTTTACGGGCGCAAATGATAATTTGGCCATCAGCGATATGGGTGAGTGCATCACTGTGCGACCCCATAGGAGAGACCCAACCCGTTTTTGCCATATCCTGGCTACCACAAGGCGTGAAAGAAAATTCGGCTAACTGTCTTTCCATTGCGTCCGCCGTCAGCGCGATATCACGACTTAAACGGTACACCATTAAATTTTTAAACCACAGCATGACTCAGTCCTGGATTGGTCAGTTAAACGCAGTGTGTATGATAACGAATTGATGATGGTCTTTATACCCATCATGTATTTTTGAGGAAGATATCGTGCGTATAGGCATAGATCTGGGTGGCACAAAAACCGAAGTTATTGCACTGGCTGATGATGGTCGTGAGCTTTTTCGGCACCGTTTGCCAACACCTAAAAATGATTATCAGGCAACAATCCGTACCATTGTTGAACTGGTCGCGAGCGCAGAAGCAGCGACAAAAGAGAGGGGCACTGTGGGGATTGGCATCCCGGGCTCTATCTCGCCCTATACCCGGGTGGTAAAGAATGCCAACTCAACCTGGCTCAATGGACAGCCATTTGACCGTGATTTACAGCAGGCATTAAATCGTGATGTTCGGCTGGCAAATGATGCTAACTGTCTGGCGGTATCAGAAGCGATTGACGGCGCGGCGAGCGGGGCGCAAATCGTTTTTGCGGTGATTATTGGTACTGGCTGTGGCGCTGGGATTGCCATTAATGGGCGTAGTCTTATCGGTGGCAATGGTAATGCAGGAGAGTGGGGCCATAATCCACTTCCCTGGATGGATGAGGAAGAACGGCGTATTTGTGAGCAACTTCCCTGTTACTGTGGCAAACAAGGTTGTATTGAAACCTTTGTTTCCGGGAGTGGCTTCAGCGCTGACTTTCAGCGTCTGAGTGGTGAAAGCCTTAGCGGGCATGACATTATGGCACGCGCCGAACAGGGTGATACTCTGGCGGAACAGGCCATCGGCCGCTATGAAACTCGACTTGCCAAGTCTCTGGCCCATATCGTTAATCTACTCGACCCGGATGTGATTGTGCTGGGAGGCGGAATGAGTAATGTTGACCGGCTCTATCAAACACTTCCACAGCTCATTAAACCCTGGGTATTCGGCCACGAGTGTGAAACGCCGATTCTGAAAGCACAGCATGGGGATTCTAGTGGCGTACGCGGTGCCGCGTGGTTATGGCCGCTAGAAAAATAGCGACCATCAGTTTGCCGTCAGCTGACGGCAAACGCTTTGTCCAGTTTGCTGATGCCTAACCCGTTTATCTTTTTCACTTTAACCTGTACAGGGATCCGGTCTTTCATCGCCTCTACGTGGCTGATTACACCGATAGTTTTACCACTGGCGTTCAGGGCATCCAGAGCATCAAGGGCGATATCCAGCGTCTCGGTATCGAGAGTGCCAAATCCTTCGTCCAGGAACAGCGAGTCAATACGTGTCTTATGACTGACGAGATCTGACAGGGCTAACGCCAGGGCTAAACTGACCAGGAAGCTTTCTCCGCCTGAAAGCGTTCTGGTATCCCGTAGGGCATCAGCCTGCCAGGTATCCACCACCTGAAGTTCCAGAGCCTCGCTGTCTTTACGTTGTAGCAGGTAACGACCATGCAGGCGATTCAACTGATTATTAGCAAGCCAGACCAGATTATCCAGTGTCAGTCCCTGAGCAAACTTACGGAATTTATCGCCTTCTTTCGAACCAATAAGCGCATTGAGATAACCCCAGTCTTGTAACTGCTTTTCTTGCTCTTTAATCGTTTGAATCAAGGCCGACTGACGTTGCTGATTAGCCGCATCATACTGAAGCTGCTGTTGAATTTGTCCCTGCTGGGTGGCGTTTTCTCGCAGTTGTTGGGTATGTTGTGCTATCTGTTTTTCCAGTGTTTCGGTATCAACTTCATCCGTCAGTGTCTTCGGGCGAATGGACTGGTGCGCGGCCAGAGTCTGTTTTGCCTGCAACAGCAGAGTGGTATGTTGCTGCTGCTGGCGTTCAAGTTCTTCTTTGCGTTCCATGAATGCCTGACGCTGGCTTTCATCAAGTAACGCGCTATAGAAATCATCGGCATTACTGAAAGGGCTCAGTGCCAAGGCGGCATTAAACTGAACCTGAGCTGCAGACAGTTCAGCTTCACTCTGTTGTAGCTGTTGTTGCAAGGAGTGGCGCTCACCTTCCAGACGTGTGCTCTCGCTGTACAGCTGTTGCCAGTTCTGTAACGCAGCACGTTGTTGACTCTCATCAAGAGCCGGTGGCGTACTGCCATCATCTGGCAGGGTTGAAAGAATAGGCTCGAGGGCTGCAAGTTGCAGCTGTAGCTGAGGAACCTGGTTTTGCTCCTCTTGCCAGTGCTGTGATTCCTTCTGGCGAGCGTCAAGCCACTGGACTTCTTCACCGCTTTCCGGACGGGTAAGTCCCGCCTTTTCAAGGCTGACCATCAGAGCATTATGCTGAGTGCTAATTGCAGTCTTCAACTGTTGAAATTGGACGTTGAGTTGCTGGTGTTGCGCTTCCAGCTGCTGGCGTTCATTCAGTTGTCGCAGATGGTGCTCATATTGCTGCTGTTTATCCAGCCACTGGCTGATATCTTCATCAAGCGACAGCGTTATCTCTAAGTCACGACAACACTGCTGCCATTGTGCAGTGAGGGTCCCTTCTTCTTGCTGAATCTGTGCCAGGACCTGCACTGTCTTTCCACGCTGCTGATGCCGTGTTTCTAGCTGGCCTTTAATGGCGGCACCTTGGTTAGCAAGTGCTTCCACCTCCAGCGTCAGGGCGGCCAGTTGTTGCTGGCTTTCATCTGGCTGGATCTGCTGATAGGCCATTACCGCCGGATGCTCCGTGGAGCCGCATAGCGGGCAAGGCTGCCCTGACTCCAGACGTGCACGTTCGGTTTCGAGGCTCTGAATACGTTTTTCTAAATCGACTATTTTGGCCTGGGCGCTTTCTTGCTGGCGGATATTTTTATAGCGCTGGCGGGTCGCATCGAGCTGGGTTTCTTGCTCAGCTATCTGTTTATCGAGTTGCTGCTGTTCTGCACTGAGTTCGGTTTTCCGTTTGTTCAGAGCATGGAACTGTTGATGTAGCAAAGCCAGTTTCTGGTGCAAAGAGCGGGCGGCGACCTGTTTTTGTAAGTAAACACTCACCTCTTCGGCTGTTAACGAAAGCGTGCTGGGCGGTAAGGCCTGTAATTTACGCTCACTGACTTCAATACTTTTTTGCCACTCGGCAAGCTGTTGCTCATCACGCTTTAGTCGTTCAAAAGAACCCCGCCAGCCCGCGACTTCACTGCCCCACAGGCGATACTGGTCATGAGTCTTAAGCCAGTTCTGCTTTTCTGTCAGAGTGCTCCGCAGTTCACCGGCACGTTTGTCGGCCAGTAAACGAGTCTGCTGTCGATACAGGGCGATATGCTGTAAGCGAGTGTTTACCTCAAGGTTATACTGTACTTTCTGCCGGTGTGTTTTCAGCCGTTCTTCAAGCCGTAATCCATCAGGCCGCAATGTTTCAGCCTGTAATGCACGGGTTAGTCTGTTTTGTTGCGGAGCAAAATCCAGCAGTGACTGCTGGGCATGATTGACGACCTGTTGCTGCTCCTGCTGCTGGAGCGTGAGCCGTGCCAACTGAGTTAACCATTGATAATGGTGCTGAAGTTGTTGTAACGCTTCAAGCCCGCTCTTTTCACTGACCGTCAGCGCCTGCAACTGTTCTGCCAGTTGTTGCTGCTGAGGCTCACTCAGTAAGGCAATCCCTTCCGCTTGTGCGAGCTGAATATCGAGCTGACTTTTCATTTGCTTATAGTTTTCAAAGACGGCACTCGACAGGAAACCGTAGATCTCCGTTCCGGTCAGCTCTTCCAGCAGTGAAGCGCGGTCATTCGCACTGGCATTTAAAAAGGCCGCAAACTGTCCTTGAGATAACATCATTGAGCGGGTAAACCGACCGTAATCCAGCCCGGTTAATGAGGCAGTGGCCTCCAGCTTATCTTTCACTTTGTCGGCAATAATTTTCCCGTCACTGACCCGTGCCAGCTCTACTCTCGGGGCTTGCAGATTACCGTTGATGGCGTTACGTGCGCGGTTCTGGCTCCAGAAAGCACGCCAGGCAACGCCTTTCACTTCAAACTCAACTTCTGCCAGACATTCGGCAGTATCTCGCGTCATCAAATCGTTTTGCGACTGAGTTAGCGTATTCAGGCGAGGAGTCTGGTGATAAAGGGCCAGGCAGATAGCATCCAGCAGGGTTGTTTTACCGGCGCCTGTTGGCCCGGTGATAGCGAACAGTCCGTTACTGGCGAAAGGTTCCTGAGTAAAATCGATTTTCCACTCGCCTTTCAGAGCGTTAAGATTTTTTAAACGTAGGCTGAGAATTTTCACGGCAACTCTTGCTCTTCATGAAGTGAGGAAAGTGTTTGGGAAAATAATGTTCGCAGACGGGCAGCCTGTTCATCATCAAGGACTTCCTGGCTGAGTCGTCGTTCAAAGACATCCCCCGGGCTTAACTCACTTAATGTTTCCTTAAGTGGATTTGCCATAAAACGTTCACGCTGGGCGCGGCTTCTGCGGATCAGTAATATTTCTACTGGCAGGCTGGCCGCTAGCTCCTGGATTTGTCTTTGCATATCATTAAGATATTCGTCAGTACTCACTTCAATATCCAGCCAGACTTTACTGTCAGGTGAGGCATCTTGCCATTGTTCTAATTGCTGACTAATTTCAGCCATTGATCCTTTCAGCGTCACCAACTGTTGGGTGACCGGAACTTCAAGCGGCTCCACACTGTCCAGCTTCCCGGCGGTAAAAGTCACCAGAAAAACGCTTTTAGTTCGGTTAGTTTCATCAAAACTGAGTGAAATCGGCGAGCCGCTATAACGGATATGCTCACAACCGGCGACTTTTTGCGGACGATGAATATGTCCGAGCGCAATATAGTCAGCAGGGGGGAAAGCATCAGCGGGAAAAGCATCCAGTGAGCCAATATAAATATCCCGCACGGCATCTGAGGTTGACGCCCCTACGGTAGTCAGATGCCCGGTCGCAATAATCGGCAGGTTCTGTGTCCCACGTAATTCTACAGCGGCTTGATAGCATTGCTGATAATGTTCACTGATAGCGGTCATCAGCGACTGTTGTTTCTCATGACCATCCAGTCCAGACTGACTTCGCTGAATATCGCGTGGCCGCAGGAACGGAATAGGGCAGAGTATGGCTCCGGGATGACCGTTTTTTTGATTGATCACCCAGGCTTGCTGGTCAGCGTCCTGTGCTGCTCTGGTTATCACTTGTGTGTTCAGGCAAGCGAGCAACTCACGGGATTCGTTCAGCGTTGAAACGGCATCATGATTTCCGGCCAGAATAATCAGCTGACAACCGGTTGATTGCAGTTGTACGATGAAATGATTATAGATTTCACGGGCATAACTTGGCGGTGAGCCGGTGTCAAAAATATCACCTGCAACAATAATCGCGTCGACGTTATGCTCGACGACGGCGTCAAGGAGCCAGTTCAGAAAAGCGCGATGCTCAGGGCCGCGAGTTTTAGTATAAAAATTCTGACCAAGATGCCAGTCTGATGTATGGATAATGCGCATAACCTGTCCCTTTGGCAAAGTCGCGATGGCTGATTATATACCCAAAATAATTTAAGTTGCTTGTCAGCTGTCATCGAATAAATACCGTTTGTTACTGATGCAAATTGCGTTCATAAAAATGTCACAAAACTGACGCATACTGACACGTAATTAATAAGATATGGCCTTATTTCAACAGGGTAAATCATGGCAAGACGCATTTTAGTGGTAGAAGATGAAGCACCGATCCGTGAAATGGTGTGTTTTGTACTGGAACAGAATGGTTTCCTGCCTGTGGAAGCAGAAGATTATGACAGTGCAGTGAATTTGCTGATTGAACCCTACCCGGATTTAATTTTACTGGACTGGATGTTGCCTGGCGGCTCTGGTATTCAGTTGATTAAATACCTTAAACGCGATGCTATCACGCGTGAGATCCCGGTCATGATGCTTACCGCTCGTGGAGAAGAAGAGGACCGGGTGCGTGGTCTGGAAGTGGGTGCAGATGATTACATCACCAAACCCTTTTCTCCTAAAGAGTTGGTAGCGCGCATTAAAGCCGTTATTCGTCGTATTTCACCGATGGCAGTAGAAGACGTCATTGAAATGCGTGGCTTGAGCCTCGACCCCTCATCACATCGCGTGATGACAGGCACTGACCCGCTTGATATGGGGCCAACGGAATTTAAGTTATTACACTTCTTTATGACACATCCAGAACGTGTCTACAGCCGCGAACAGCTGCTTAATAACGTATGGGGTACTAATGTCTACGTTGAAGACAGAACTGTAGATGTACATATCCGTCGTTTGCGCAAAGCACTGGAAAACAGTGGCCATGATAAAATGGTGCAAACAGTACGTGGTACGGGGTATCGTTTTTCAACCCGATTTTAAGATGCTTACCGGAGCGTGATACGTGCTGGAACGATTATCATGGAAACGGCTGGCACTTGAGCTCTTGCTCTGTTGTCTGCCAGCAGTCATTCTCGGATTAATTTATGGCCATCTACCCTGGTTTTTACTCGCCGCGGTAACCCTACTTCTGGTATGGCATTTTCGTAATCTGCTCCGTCTTTCCTGGTGGTTATGGGTGGATCGTAGTATGACTCCACCGCCGGGACAAGGTAGCTGGGAACCACTGTTATATGGGCTGAATCAAATGCAGCTCCGTAATAGAAAGCGCCGTAACGAGTTAGGTAGCCTGATTAAACGCTTTCGTAGTGGTGCAGAGTCGCTGCCTGATGCCTTGATTATGATGACGGAAGAAGGGACGATTTTTTGGTGTAATGGACTCGCTCAACAACTACTGGGTCTGCGCTGGCCGGACGATAATGGCCAGAATATTCTCAACCTGTTGCGTTATCCTGAATTTACCCGTTATCTGGGTGAACAGAAATTTACCCGTCCCCTGACCTTAGTGCTCAACAATGGTCGTCATATCGAATTTCGTGTCGTGCCCTATACCGAAGGCCAGTGGCTGATGGTGGCGCGTGATGTCACTCAAATGCACCAGCTTGAAGGCGCCAGACGTCACTTTTTTGCAAACGTAAGCCATGAGCTACGCACGCCGCTGACGGTACTGCAAGGCTATCTGGAGATGATGCAGGATCAGAGTCTCGAAGGGCCGTTACGCGACAAAGCGCTAAGTACGATGCGGGAACAAACCTCCAGGATGGAAGGGTTGGTGCGACAGTTACTGACGCTGTCACGCATTGAAGCCGCTCCAGCTATTGCATTGAATGAAAAAATTGACGTTCCCTTGATGCTCAGAGTAGTAGAACGCGAGGCGCAAACGCTCAGTAATGGAAAGCACACACTGACATTTGAGGTAGAACCTAACCTTAAAGTGTACGGCAATGAAGAGCAGCTCCGCAGTGCCATTTCTAACCTGGTTTACAATGCCGTTAATCACACTGCGGCAGGAACACATATTACTGTTGGCTGGCATCGCTTATCTCAGGGCGTTATTTTTAGCGTCGCAGATAATGGTGCGGGGATCAGTGCGGAGCATTTACCCCGGCTGACAGAGCGTTTTTATCGTGTCGATAAAGCGCGTTCCAGGCAGACGGGAGGAAGCGGTTTAGGACTGGCGATAGTTAAACACGCGTTGAGCCATCATGAGACTAAACTTGATATCGAAAGTACGGTCGGCAAAGGAACAACATTTTCGTTTATTTTGCCTGAGCGCTTAATTGTGGCTGAAAAAACGCAGTAACATCCCTATTGGGCCCTCAGATAACTAAGGTTATTTGGGGGTTTTTTAACAGGAACATTTTTAGTCTCCAGATAAAGGAAAATATTTTTTTATTTTCTGTAAAGAAAAACGTACACATCCACTCATTTCTCTCCTCTGGCATTTTTTGACCAACAGGCGTTGTTTGAAAATACGCGTTTGGTCGTTTTTTATCCGAATGATAAGCCGGGCTTGATTCGTATACCTGAATTTATTTGCTGGATAATTACATTAATGCGTTATATTCATCTGCTTTTCCGATCTCTTCTTGTCTTCAAACGCTATAAGCGTTTTAATTGCCCACCTGTGATTACCTGTAAGCTATTATTGAGTGATAAATCGACTCACTATGCTTATTCATGCAAGATAATAAGCATTTATCGCTACTACGAAGGGTAATAACGGTATTTTTACCAAATGTTCACAGCAACCCTATTTGACGAACAAAAATAAGACTTTCAACACAATACATCCACAGGCTGCTTTATCTTATGACTCATCGTTTATCATCTCGCGACATCATCGCACTGGGATTTATGACCTTTGCGCTGTTTGTTGGTGCGGGCAATATTATTTTTCCTCCTATGGTGGGACTCCAGGCGGGTGAGTTCGTCTGGACTGCTGCTCTGGGCTTCCTGGTGACCGCAGTCGGTTTACCCGTGTTGACGATTGTTGCAATAGCGCGTGTGGGTGGCGGGATTGATAGTCTCAGCACACCAATAGGGCGCGGTGCCGGTATTTTACTGGCGACCGTCTGTTATCTCGCGGTCGGTCCACTGTTTGCGACACCGCGTACTACGACCGTCTCGTTTGAAATCGGTATTGCTCCGCTCACAGGAACGAGTGATTTAGCGCTGTTGATTTACAGCCTGGTTTATTTTGCCTTAGTTATTTTTATCTCTCTTGAGCCGGGTAAGTTACTGGACTCTGTGGGGCACGTACTGGCGCCGTTAAAAATTATTGCGCTGTTAATTCTGGCGGCTGGCGCTGTTTTCTGGCCGGCAGGAGGGATCAGTACTGCTACAGAAGCTTATCAGAATGCTGCGTTCTCTAACGGCTTCGTCAACGGTTATCTGACCATGGATACCCTGGCCTCGCTGGTATTCGGTATTGTTATCGTCAATGCTGCGCGTTCCCGCGGCGTGACATCTTCCCGTTTACTGACCCGTTATACGATTGGAGCGGGCGTTATTGCAGGCGTTGGACTGACCATTATTTATCTGGCGTTGTTCCACCTCGGATCAGACAGTGCCAACCTGGTTCCCCAGGAGGCTAACGGTGCCGCTATTTTACATGCTTATGTCGCACATACCTTCGGCGGTGGCGGTAGCATATTCCTTGCATTACTGATTTTCCTTGCCTGTCTGGTCACCGCGGTAGGTCTCACCTGTGCCTGTGCAGAATTCTTCAGTCAGTATCTGCCGTTCTCGTATCGTACGCTGGTGTTTATTCTGGGTCTGTTTTCGATGGTGGTATCAAACCTCGGTCTCGATCATCTGATTAAATTCTCGATTCCGGTACTGACAACTATCTATCCACCTTGTATCGTATTAGTGCTGTTAAGCTTTACCCGTCCGTGGTGGCATAACTCTTCTCGTATCATTGCCCCGGCGATGCTGGTGAGTCTGTTATTTGGTATCGTCGACGGAATTAAAGCATCGGCATTAAGCTCAATATTGCCTGCCTGGACTGAACGTCTGTGGCTGTCCGACCAAGGGCTGGCCTGGCTACTACCGACCATGGTGATGGTTGCCGTCACGGTTATCTGGGACAAGGCCGCTGGAGAACCAGTTACTTCAGCAAGTCACTAAGTTATTGTTTTTTATAAACCACGGTGTCGTCTCCCGTGGTTTTTTATTGTCTGAGTGGTACAGAATTGATGGAAACGACCAATAAGCTCAAACGTGGCTTGAGCACCCGGCATATTCGCTTTATGGCGCTGGGTTCTGCAATTGGTACCGGGCTGTTTTATGGCTCTGCTGATGCGATTAAAATTGCCGGTCCTAGCGTCTTACTGGCCTACATCATTGGCGGCGTTGCGGCTTATATCATTATGCGCGCATTGGGTGAAATGTCGCTGCATCATCCGGTTACTGGCTCATTCTCTCGCTACGCACACGATTATCTTGGGCCGCTGGCAGGGTTTATTACTGGCTGGACCTACTGCTTTGAAATGCTCTTAGTTGCCATTGCTGATGTGACTGCTTTTGGTATCTATATGAGTATCTGGTTTCCGACGGTACCGAACTGGACCTGGGTGCTGAGTGTCGTCCTGATTATCTGTGCCATTAACCTGATGAGTGTCAGAGTCTTCGGTGAACTGGAGTTCTGGTTTTCGTTTATTAAAGTCGCCACTATCATCATTATGATTATCGCCGGTATCGGGATTATTGTCTGGGGGATAGGTAATGGGGGACAGCCTACTGGTATCAGTAATCTGTGGACCTACGGCGGCTTCTTCAGCAATGGCTGGATAGGGACAGTACTGGCGCTCCATATGGTGATGTTTGCCTATGGGGGAATTGAAATCATCGGGATTACTGCTGGTGAAGCCAAAGATCCTGAGAAGTCTATCCCTCGCGCTATCAACTCCGTTCCTCTGCGTATTCTGGTGTTCTATGTCGGGACGCTGTTTGTGATTATGTCTATCTATCCCTGGAATATGGTGGGAACAGAAGGCAGTCCCTTTGTGATGACCTTCCAGCATATGGGCATTACCGTTGCGGCGGGTATTCTGAATTTTGTGGTTATTACCGCCTCTATTTCGGCGATTAACAGCGATGTTTTTGGTGTCGGACGTATGCTGTACGGTATGGCTGAGCAGGGGAATGCACCGAAAGCTTTCGCTAAATTATCACGTAAAGGTATTCCCTGGGTCACGGTAGTGATTATGACCTGCGCCTTATTGGTGGCAGCTTATTTAAACTATGTGATACCCGAAAACGTCTTTCTGGTTATCGCTTCCCTGGCAACCTTTGCCACTGTCTGGGTCTGGATTATGATTTTACTGTCACAGATAGCCTTCCGCCGTCAGTTATCAGCAGATGAAGTCAAAGCGCTGAAGTTTCGTATGCCGGGTGGGGTAGCGACAACTTCTGTGGGACTGGTGTTTTTAATCTTTATTATCGGTCTGATTGGTTACTATCCACAGACGCGTATTTCGCTGTATGTCGGCTGTGGCTGGATTGCTTTATTACTGCTGACCTGGTTTATGGTTCTGCGCCGCCAGCGTCGTAGCCAATAAAAAGAGGGGAAAACCTGTGGTTTTCCCCTCTTAGTCTATTAAGCAAACTCAGGCGTTATTACAGTTTGCCTGCGTTCTGGCTCAGGTATTTTGCGACGCCATCTGGAGATGCATCCATACCTTCTTGTCCTTTTTCCCATTGAGCCGGGCACACTTCACCGTGCTCTTCATGGAATTGCAGCGCGTCAACCATACGCAGCATTTCGTCAACGTTACGACCCAGTGGCAAGTCGTTGACGACCTGGTGGCGAACAATACCGTCTTTGTCGACCAGGAAAGAAGCGCGCAGCGCTACGCCGGCTTCTGGATGTTCGATACCGTAAGCTTTCTGGATCTCACGTTTGATATCAGCAACCATGGCATATTTAACTTCGCCAATACCGCCGTTATCGATTGGAGTCTTACGCCATGCGTTATGAACAAACTCAGAGTCAAAAGAGACACCAACGACTTCTACGCCACGTTTCTGGAATTCTGCATAACGCTTGTCGAAAGCAATCAGCTCAGACGGGCAAACGAAAGTGAAGTCCATAGGCCAGAAGAATACAACGGTAGGTTTACCATTGGTGTGTGTTTTGAAGTTGAAATTGTCAACAATTTCGCCATTGCCAAGAACAGCTGCAGCGGTAAAGTCAGGGGCTGGACGAGTAACCAGGACCATATAAACTCCTGTAAATGTAGTTAAGGTGAATGTTAACGCAACGGATGGAGTATAAAGCTCGGTTCCATGTAGCTCAAGGCTAAAGCACCGATTAATGAGATAGGTTTTACCTATCAATAATACTATTATTCAACAACTTTAACCAAGATAAACCTTTTTGATAAAAGGGCAAGCCAATATTGGCAAACTTGCCGATTACAGGCTTCGTTGCTCTGCCTGAGTCATCATACGTGGGTAAAATGACCAGAATAAGTCTTCCAGGGCATGATAATGCGTTTCCAAATCGTGCCAGGATTCGCGAAGCTGGGCGAGTTTGGGTCTGCGGTTTGCCATGGCCCCCAGTACACTGGCAATAAAGTCCATATCACTGTAGCGCTCCAGCCAGCGCTCATTCCACAGATGCTGATTCAGATCGATAAACGCAACGGGCATATCAGGTAACTGAGGTTCTATCTGGCTGCGGGCATAGTCAACAAATTCAGTCAGCGGCTGCATGGGCGTCAGTTTTTGCCAGTGAAGTGACAGAAAATGATCCCAAATGATATCCAGTGAAATAGGCGAGACGCGCCGGGTTTGTGGGCGAAACCATTGCCTGGCAATCGCCACTTCTGGCAGGCCATCAGTTAAAGCGTCTATCCGGCGATGCATATAAATACCGGCGACAATTTCAGGAGCAAAGCTGTCGGCTGGGTTACCACGGATAAAATCCGCCACTAAATTTCCTGACAGGGAACTCTGGGCTAAATGGGCAAGATGCAGGTGAGCAAGAAAATTCATATTTTTATTATCCCATCAATCTTTTTTAAACAGTCTCTGTTTGATGTGTTCCACGTCAATTTTGCGCTCTGTTTGAGAGCAACTTGAATGATTTCGGGCATAAATAGTGGGGAAGCGAGTTGCAAGGAAGCCCCCCTACAACTAGACTAGTCCGCCTGTTTTTAAGTCTGAGTTTTCTATTATCATGCGCGTTGCTGACTTCTCTTTTGAATTACCTGAAACCCTGATTGCTCATTATCCTCAAGCTGAGCGCAGTAGTTGCCGATTGCTCTCTCTTGATGGGCCAACAGGTGCGCTCGCGCATGGTACTTTCACCGATTTGCTGGATAAGCTTAATCCCGGCGATCTTCTGGTTTTCAATAATACCCGTGTTATTCCGGCGCGTCTGTTTGGACGTAAAGCCAGTGGCGGTAAAATTGAAGTGCTGGTTGAGCGCATGCTGGATGATAAACGTATCCTTGCGCACATTCGTGCCTCAAAAGCACCGAAACCGGGAGCCGAGCTGCTGCTGGGCGATGATGAAAGCGTGCATGCTACCATGGTAGCGCGTCATGATGCGCTGTTTGAAGTCGAGTTTAATGATGACCGCACGGTACTGGATATCTTAAACAGTATCGGCCATATGCCGTTACCGCCATATATTGACAGGCCTGACGAAGAGTCTGACCGTGAACTGTATCAGACAGTCTATAGCGAAAAGCCCGGAGCCGTAGCCGCTCCGACGGCTGGCTTGCATTTTGATGAACCATTGCTGGACAAATTACGCTTAAAAGGCATTGAAATGGCGTTTGTCACCCTGCATGTGGGAGCCGGAACCTTCCAGCCGGTGCGCGTTGACAGCATTGAAGACCATATTATGCATGCTGAGTATGCTGAAGTGCCTCAGCCCGTAGTCGATGCTGTACTGGCCTGTAAAGCCCGCGGCAATAAAGTGATAGCCGTAGGCACTACCTCGGTTCGCTCGCTGGAGAGCGCGGCTCAGGCGGCGACAGACGCTATTATTGCGCCATTCTTTGGTGATACCAGAATATTTATCTATCCAGGCTATAAGTATCAGGTTATTGATGCTCTGGTGACTAATTTTCACCTGCCTGAGTCAACGCTTATCATGTTAGTTTCTGCTTTTGCGGGTTATCAGCATACAATGCGTGCTTATCATGAAGCTGTTAACGCTGAATATCGCTTCTTTAGCTATGGGGATGCTATGTACATCACGTACAATCCGCAGGCGATTAATGAGCGTCCTAATCAGGAATAATCGATTTTTTATTTCATCGCGGGTGTGACCAGCGGTGTGTTGTTTTAGCCATTGGACTGTTTATCCGATGCGGAGGATATGTGAAATTTGAATTAGATACTACAGATGGCCGTGCACGTCGCGGACGTCTGGTCTTTGAACGTGGCACTGTTGAAACGCCGGCATTTATGCCTGTGGGGACTTACGGCACGGTAAAAGGCATGACGCCGGAAGAAGTTGAAGCGACCGGTGCACAGATTATTCTCGGTAATACCTTCCATTTATGGTTGCGCCCGGGGCAGGAGATAATGAAACTGCACGGTGACCTGCATGACTTTATGCAGTGGAAAGGCCCGATTCTGACTGACTCCGGTGGTTTCCAGGTTTTCAGCCTGGGTGATATCCGTAAGATAACCGAAGCAGGGGTTCATTTCCGTAACCCGATCAACGGCGATCCTATCTTCCTTGATCCTGAAAAATCGATGGAAATTCAGTACGATCTCGGATCTGATATCGTCATGATCTTCGACGAATGTACGCCGTATCCTGCTGACTGGGATTATGCTAAGCGTTCAATGGAGATGTCACTGCGCTGGGCACAGCGTAGTCGCGACCGTTTTGATTCTCTGGCAAATAAAAACGCGCTGTTTGGGATTATTCAGGGTAGTGTTTACGAAGATTTACGAGATATCTCGGTAAAAGGTCTGGTAGAGATTGGCTTTGATGGCTACGCTGTCGGCGGTTTGGCTGTCGGTGAGCCAAAGGAAGACATGCATCGTATTCTGGAGCATGTCTGCCCGCAGATCCCTGAAGACAAACCACGATACCTGATGGGGGTTGGAAAACCGGAAGACCTGGTTGAAGGTGTACGTCGTGGTATTGACATGTTTGACTGCGTGATGCCAACGCGTAACGCTCGTAATGGTCATCTGTTTGTGACGGATGGTGTGGTAAAAATCCGCAATGCTAAATATAAGGATGACACGACCACGCTTGATGCAGAGTGTGATTGCTACACGTGCCGCAATTATTCACGTGCTTATTTGTATCATCTCGACCGTTGCAACGAAATACTAGGAGCGCGTCTTAATACCATTCATAATCTGCGTTATTATCAGCGTTTAATGGCTGGTTTACGTCAGGCTATTGAAGAGGGTAAATTAGAGCTCTTCGTGGCGGCTTTTTATGAGCGCATAGGTAAACCCGTTCCACCTTTGAATATAGATTAATTTAATAATGAGGGAATTTTAATGAGCTTTTTCATTTCTGATGCGGTCGCTGCAACAGGTGCTTCATCGCAAGGTAGCCCATACTCTTTGATTCTGATGCTGGTGGTGTTTGGTCTGATTTTCTATTTCATGATCCTGCGTCCTCAACAAAAACGTACGAAAGAGCATAAAAAACTGATGGACTCTATCTCTAAAGGGGATGAAGTTCTGACGAATGGTGGTCTGGTTGGTCGTGTAACTAAAGTTGCTGAAACTGGTTACATTGCTA
>Ga0256410_1000164_pt1 | contig 85030 bp, 81 predicted proteins | sample PhyWR1_FD_185983 | JGI IMG/M metagenome (GOLD analysis project Ga0256410, IMG submission 185983) | Leaf surface microbial communities from wheat plants in UC Gill Tract Community Farm, Albany, California, United States - DLSL W.R1 | ecosystem: Host-associated > Plants > Phyllosphere >... | reverse complement strand
CAAAACAAAGAAAACCCGCCTAGTGCGGGTTTTTTTTTGGCCGTTATTTATACCCGGCGGCGCCACCTCTCTTGGCGATTGCAAAGAGATGGGGTTCAATCCTCTCATCAGCCTGCAAAGGACACACCTTCATGTCATCGCCAAAAAAGCAGCAAAAAAACGCGCAGCGGGCCAAAACCAAGGCCAAGCAGAATCGCGTGGGCAAACCGGCCAAAGCCTCGGCTGGCGCCCTGATCGACAACCCGTTCGATGACGTGAAAATCGACCTCAGCGCCTTCAACTTCCAGGACATCCTCGACAACGGTTTTGACCCCGCTGACTACGATGACCTGTTCCAGGCCATGAAAGCCGCCGAAGCCATCAACCTGCAAACCCTGTGTGCGGTATTCCTGCAGTACCCGGTACTGGAACTGGTGATCTCGGAAGAAGAGGAAGAGCCGGCCACCGATTTTCTGATGGGCTTGCTGATCGAATACCGCATTGCCGTACATGGCGATGATGAAGACAGCGCCGTGGCCTGGATCGAAACCCCGGCATTCCAGAAAGCCTACGTCGAAGCTTCACGGCTGCTGACAGAACGCAACGCCCGGAGCGCGCACTGACAGCAGCCCTGCCCGAACCTGTCAGCCGGGCGTTCACCGAGCCTGCTGCTGACGGTTACCTGCTGGGCGGTTTCGAATGGCGCCAGCGCATACCGGACAGCACGCGAGCAGTGATCATCATCAACGCCGCCACCTCGGTGCGTTGCCAGTATTACTCGCGGTTTGCCGAATACCTGTTCCGCCAGGGCATGGACGTGATGCTGTTCGACTACCGCGGCATCGGCGCCTCACGCAGCGGATCGTTGCGCGGTTTTACGGCCTCCTGGTCGGACTGGGGCACGCTGGACGCAGAAGCGGTGCTCAAGCGCGCACAGCGCGAGTACCCCGGCCAGCCGATCGACGTGGTGGGCCATAGCTTTGGCGGTTGTGCGGCGGGCCTGGCGGCTTCCGGGCTGGCGATTCGCCATTTGGTCACAGTCGGCGCGCAATATGCCCACTGGCGTGACTACGCACCCGCACAGCGCTGGCAGATGCTCGCCAAATGGCACGGGGTCATGCCGTTGCTGACCCGCATGTGCGGCTACTTCCCCGGCAAGCGCCTGGGCTGGCTCGAAGATACCCCGGCGGGGGTGGTCAAGGACTGGGGCGCCTTCAGTACCCGCTACGAAAAACTCCCCAGCGCCCGAAGCTTCACTGCCCTGCCCTTTTGCTCGGTTACGGCCAAAACCCTCGCCATCAGCTTCACTGACGATCCTTTCGGTACTGTCGCGGCCATCGAACGCCTGCTGAACTACTTCAGTGCCAGCTCGCGTACGCATCTGCGTATCCAGCCGCAAGACATTGGCGAAACAGCCATAGGTCATTTCGCGTTTTTCCATAGCCGCTTTCAGGACAGCCTATGGCCGATTGCCTTGCAGTGGTTGCAACGCGGGGAATTGAACGGGGATGTCCCGGGGCAGACAGTCTCTGTAAAAGCACCCTCTCCCTCGGGAGAGAGCCAGGGTGAGGGGCTTTAAAATCAACGCGCAGCACAGCCTTCAGGTTTGTACACCCGCTCACTGGACGGCGGATTGCTCGCCAACTTGCTCACCGGTCTACGCGGCCGGACCAACAGCTCGCCCCCGCAATTGGGGCAAAGACCACCTAGATGCTGCTCCGTACACGTCGCACAAAAGGTGCACTCGAATGAGCAAATCCGCGCTTGTGCTGAATCTGGCGGCAAATCGCAATCACAGCATTCGCAATTGGGGCGTAATTCGAGCATAAGCACCTCACATTGAACCGGTAATTTTCATCTTTACATTTAAGACGCTTCCCACGAAAAACCAACCCCGATCTAAGCCAAGAGAGCTGAATTCGGGAATGGCCTAAATGTATCCGACCTGCGATACACATCCTCGCCATTGCAAACCTTAGAAGCTGTGACGCAGCGCGTCACGAATTGAGCCTACCCAATAAGCATCCTGCTAAGGGGAGAAGTCGAGCCTGTGCGCACTCAAACAACCACTGTTCTGCCGGGTTTTGTAGCAAAATAATTGCACTTTTTTATTACCATGACCTCCTACAGTTATGAGCGCCTAATTCACGCGCCACACAGAGAGCCGTCCTACAAGGCATGTCAGAAGACCAACCTTTATCAGCGGTATCGCCCGTTCTGCACGAGCTACGCGCTGGCACTCATACACGCCATGTAGCCCTTGAAAAACGCCTGCCGTTCTTCAGCAATACACTCGACCTTGAACGCTACACGCGCCTGTTGAGCGCTTACTACGGCTTCTATCACGAGCTGGAGGAGCGACTGCAACACAGCCCCTGGATGACCCACGATTTCGACCTGCAGGCACGACTCAAAACACCCGCGCTGCGTCGGGATCTGCAGGCCCTGGGGGTCAGCATCCAGTCGCTTGCACTGTGCGAAACCCTTCCGGCATTGCACAGCCCCGCCTGCGTACTGGGTGTGTTGTATGTGCTGGAAGGCGCCACTCTGGGCGGCAACGTGCTGCGCAAGCAGATGTCGCAACGACTGGGCCTGGAGGGACACAACGGCTGCGCTTTCCTTTACGTGTACGGCGAGGCCACCGGGCGGCAATGGAAGGCATTCCTGGAGTTTCTGGGCAGCGAGCCCCTGGACGCCCAAGCGCGAGACCAGGCCGTACAGGCTGCCAGCTCAACATTTAGCTGTTTCGAGCACTGGCTCGAACGTCAGGAGGTTTTATTATGACCCCACAGGACCCTCAAGCCTTTGAACGCTTGCTGGCCAATTGTGCTGATGAACCCATTCGCTTTCCCGGGGCGATCCAGCCCCACGGCCTGCTCGTGACACTGACGGAGCCGGGGCTGCAAATCCAGCAGGTCAGTGCCAATGTGCTGACCCTGTTCGGCGTCAGTGCCGAATCACTGCTGGGCCTGCCACTGGCCGCCCTCAGCGGCTCCGAAGCCGCCAACGCAGTGCAGCAGGCCGCCGTCTACACCACGCTGGCCGATGCTCCGCCTTTGGCCCTGAACCTGCTGGGGCGTGAATACGAAGGCCTGCTGCACCGTGACCAGGGCATTCTGGTTCTGGAGCTGGAACTCAAACCCGATGACTCAGAAATTCACAGCACCATGGGCAAGGTGCGCAACCTGAGCCGTATGCTGCAACGCCTGCAAGGGGCCAAGACCCTCACCGCACTGTATGAAATCTGCGTGCGCGAGATCCAGGCACTGACGGGCTACGACCGGGTTCTGATCTACCGTTTTCAGGATGAAGGCCACGGCCAGGTCATCGCGGAAGCCTCCTCGCCAGCGATGGAATTGTTCAACGGCATGTTTTTCCCTGCCTCCGACATCCCTGAACAAGCCCGCGAGCTGTACCGCACCCACTGGCTGCGCATTATTCCGAACGCCGATTACCAACCTGTGCCGCTGATTCCCACATTGCGCCCGGACACCGGCGAGGCACTGGATCTGAGCGGGGCCGTATTGCGCAGCGTGTCTCCGATTCACTGCCAGTACATGAAGAACATGGGCGTGCTGTCGTCCATGAGCATCTCGCTGATGGATGGCGAGCGCCTGTGGGGACTCATCAGTTGCGGGCATCGCCAGACGCTGCATGTCCCCCATGAACTGCGCATGGCCTGCCAGACCATCGGTCAGGTGCTGTCCCTGCAGATCAGCGCCCTGCAAACCCTGGAAATCAGCCGTCAGCGCGAAGCCAAGATGGATGCCCTGGTGCGCCTCAACGCCGCCATGGTGCAAAGCACCGCAGCCGTGTTTGAAGGCCTGGCACAAATGCCCGAAGCCTTGATGGATCTGACTGGCGCCAGCGGCGTGGCGATTCTGGAAGACAAGGTGCTGCACCGTTATGGTCAGTGCCCCTCCCCGGAAGACACTCGCGCGCTGTACCAATGGTTCAAGGACAGCGGCCAGCCAGTCTTCTCCAGCCACAACCTCAGCACCCTGCACGCCCCGGCAGCACAGTACAAGGACATCGCCAGCGGCCTGCTGGCCATGACCCTGCCCAAGCCCGTGGACAACGCCGTGCTGTGGTTTCGCCGCGAAGTCAAAGAAAGCATCCAGTGGAGCGGCGACCCCAATAAACCGCTGAACCTGGAAGCCGGCAGCAACGGCCTGCGCCTGAGCCCGCGCACCTCGTTCGAAATCTGGAAAGTCGAGATGGACGGCATCTCCAGCAAATGGAGCCACGGCGATCTGTTTGCTGCCAATGACCTGCGCCGCTCGGCCCTGGAAAACGACCTGTCGCGCCAGGTGCTGCGCGAGCAACAGGCCGTGCGCGCACGCGACGAGCTGGTGGCGGTGGTCTCCCACGACCTGCGCAACCCCATGACCATCATCTCGATGCTCTGCGGCATGATGCAAAAGGCCTTCAGTAGCGACGGCCCGCACACATCGCGACGCATCACCTCGGCCATCGACACCATGCAGCAGGCCAGCAGCCGCATGAACGTGCTGCTCGACGATTTGCTCGATACCTCGAAAATCGAAGCCGGTCGCTACACCATCAGCCCGCAGCCACTGGAAGTCAGCCAGATTTTTGAAGAGGCACTGTCGTTGCTCGCGCCGCTGGCGCTGGACAAGGCCGTGGAACTGACTTTCCACGCCGAGCCCGACCTGAAAATCAGCGCCGACCCCGAACGCCTGTTCCAGGTGCTTTCCAACCTGATCGGCAATGCGATCAAGTTCACCCCCGCACAGGGCAAGATCGGCGTAGCAGCCATGTCCAACGGGGACGATATCGTGTTCAGCGTGCGAGATTCGGGCAAGGGCATAGCCCCCGAGCAGTTGCCACATATCTTCGACCGCTACTGGACGGCTAAAGAAGGCAACGCGCTGGGCACGGGCCTGGGGCTGTACATTTCCCAGGGCATCATCAAGGCCCATGGCGGCCAGCTACTGGCCGAAAGTACACCGGGAGAAGGCAGCGAGTTTCGCTTCACGGTCCCAAGAATGGTCTGATGGTTAACAGCACAATGCCCTGCAGCTATCACACCTGAATGCTGCATAAAAACGGCCGCCTCCTTGACGGGAGAGCGGCCGTTTTACATTCAACCCGTCAGCTGAAGGCGTTGATAAACCAGGTGATCATCGGGATCGCCACGATATCGATCAGCACCGCCCCACACAGCGGCACGATGATAAAGGCCTTGTACGAGAAGACTTTGTAGTGATCGCAGATGGCCCCCATATTGGCCACGGCATTGGGCGTCGCGCCCAGCCCGTGCCCCATGAAACCAGCGCACAAGACCGCGGCGTCGTAGTTGCGGCCAAACAGGCGGAACAGGACGAACACGCACAGCAGGATCATGATCACCACCTGCACCACCAGAATCACCAGCAACGGCAAGCCGAGCTTCTCCAGCTCCCAGAACTTCAAGCTCATCATGGCCATGGTCAGGAACATGCCCAGGCACACATCACCGATAGTGCTGACGGCATGGTCGGGCACCTCGATCAGCTGGGCCCGGTCATTGAGGTTGCGCAGGATGATCGCGACGAACATGGCCCCCACATAGCTCGGCAAGACGATACCCAGTTGCTGCTGCAAGCTGGAGCCCAGCCAGAACCCCAGCACCATAATCACCACAATGCAGGTCAGCAAACGCAGCAGGGTTGCGGCATCCAGCGCGGCCACAGGGGTGTGGACCACGTCTTCGAACGCCTTGAGACTGCCCGCGGCTTCGGCCTTGACCACCAGTTTGTTGCGCTCGATCAACCAGCGCGCCAGCGGGCTGCCGAGCAAACCGCCGGCCACCATGCCAAAGGTTGCAGCGGCGAGCGCGGCAGTCGTAGCCCCGACCGCCCCCAGGTTTTCAGCAATCGGCCCAAAGGCTGCCGCCGCACCAAAGCCGCCCTCCAGTGACACCGCCCCGGCCATGATCCCCAGCAGCGGGTCGATGCCCAGCAGCTTGGCCACACTCACTCCCACCACGTTTTGCACCAGCGCCAGGCCCCAGCACGCGCCCAGGTAGATAAACAGCAGCTTGCCGCCCTTGCGCAACAACCCCAGGCTGCCACCCAAACCCACGGTGGTGAAGAACGCCACCATCAGCGGGGTTTGCAGGCTGGTGTCGAGGCTCAGGTTGAGCAGTTGCTGATCCCGTAATAACCAGATCACCAAGGCAAACCCAAAACCACCGATGACCGGTGCAGGAACACACAATTGACGCAGCCAGTAGCTGCGCTTTTTCAGTTGGGCACCCAGGCCCAGCAGGAGCAACGCGAGAGCAAGGGTGCTCAGCGCATCCAGTTCGAATGTCAGCATGGCGAATTTCTCTTTTTCTTATGATTCAACAAGCGGTTTCAGGGATTTGCGCAAAACTTAATCAATCAGGCTGGCGAGCAGACGCGCGCCAATGCGGGCGGTTCGGTTGTCGATGTCCAGGCTCGGGTTGAGCTCGGCGATGTCGGCCATGCGCAATTTGCCGCTGGCTTTGGCGTGGCGTACCAGGTGCTCGACGATCTGCATGTCCACCCCATGGGCAGACGGCGCACTGACGCCGGGGGCCTGGCTGGCGGGCAGGACATCGAGGCAAAGGGTCATGTAGAGGTGATCGACGTCTTGCAGAAAATCATCGATCAACGCTTCGCAGGCGGGGATGTCCCAGCTGTTCATTTGCCGGTCGAGGCGGTAACGCACATTCAGGCGCCCGGCCTGTTCAAACAGGGCCTGGGTATTGTTCAACTGGCTAACACCCAGGCAGCAATAGGTGAACGGCATATCGAAACGCTGGCAAGCCTCGGCAATCTGCCGGAAGGGTGTGCCTGAGCTGCTTTGTTCGGCGTGGCGCAAATCGAAATGCGCATCGAAATTGAGAATGCCAATGCGTGGCTGCGGGTGCTTGCGGCGCAAGTGATCAACCAGACCACTGAAACTGGCAAAGGCGATTTCGTGCCCGCCACCCAGGCCCAGCGGTAAATGCCCCTGGTCGAGCAAATGGCTGACCTGTTGGCCATAGCCTTGCTGCGCGCCCTCCAGATCATCGCCCGCGCAGCTCACATCACCGGCGTCGTACAGCGGCGCGTGACCGTGCCATGCCAGATTGGCCAAGGCCTTGCGCAAGGCCACCGGCCCCTTGCGGGCACCGGTACGGCCCTGATTGCGCCTGACCCCTTCATCGCTGGCCAAACCAATCAATGCAGCCCCCGCTGGCAGGCCATCGGCCACAGGCTTGACCCATTGATGCCAGCGCAACGCGCCCTGCCCTTCAGCGGCATCAATACGGCCTGTCCACAAGGACATGTCGGGTACAACCGTCATGTTTGAAACTCCAGTCAAATTCAGTCGAGCCGGGCGCTCAGGCGCAGGGCAACGTCCTGGGTCCAGCGGATCAGGCGTTCACTGCGGGTGTGTGCCCGGGTGGCCGGGGCCATGAGGCTGATGGCGCCTTGCAGGCGATTGCGGCTGTCGAGCAACGGCGCGCTGATGCCCCAGATACCGTCGTCGATCTCACTCACACTCACGGCATAACCGGCAGCACGGATTTGGGCAAAGCTGCGCTGATAGGTGGCCACTTCTTCAGGCTCGACGCCTTGCGCCAGAAGCGCCGACACACTGTGCGCTTCATCCATATACGCCAGCAGCACCCGCGCAGAAGCGCCGACCAGCAGCGGCTGGGCCAGCCCCTTCTGGTAACAGCAGCGCAGCGGCTGCGGGCTGTCGACCAGCTCAATGCAAATCGCCTGACCGTTGCTCGGCACCATCAAGGCCACGCTCTCCTGGCTTTGCTCGGCCAGACGCTTGAGTTCAGGTTTGGCCAGCGTTACCAGCACCGCTTCGCGGTCAAACTTTTTCGCCAGCTGCAAACAGGCTGGCCCTGGCAGATAGCGGCCCTGGCCGTTCTCTTCGGCCAGGCCCCAACGCAACAGGGTGTTGAGGTGGCGATAGGTGCTGCTCAGCGGTTGCCCCAGTTGCTCGGAAAGCGCCTTGGCGGAGATCGCCTCGGCGGATTGCCCCAGGCTGACGAGGATTTGCAGCAAGCGATCAGTTGGCGTGTTGTAGTTCATTATCGGCCCCATGCTCTTGCCTGCATGGTGCACGGTGTTTCCCATTAGCTGAAATTCGATTCCCACTGAATGGGAAAAAACCGCCAGATAGTGATCAGCGGTCGCAAATTGCCCCCCTTACAGGCACAAAAAAACCGCCATCCCGAAGGATGACGGCTTTTCTGGGTATTCAACCGCGAGAACCGTCCTGGCCTCAGTTGAGTACCGGTGCCCCCAACTTCTCAATGCGACGACGGCGTGCCACCAGCAGGCCTGCCACCACCACCAGAATGCTCAGCATACCGGTCGCCATGATTTCAACGCGATGCGCTTCCTGGAACAGCATGACCGTCAGAATAGCCACGATAAAGACGATTACCGCATAGGTCAGGCCCGGGAACAGCCACATCTTGAACGAGATGTTCTCGCCCAGGGCCGTACGCTTCTGGCGCATGCGCAGTTGCGACACGGCAATCACCAGATACACCAGCAGCGCGATCGCGCCAGAGCTGGCCAGCAGGAACTCGAACACGGCAGCCGGCGCCACATAGTTGGCAAATACCGCTACAAAAGCTGCACCCGTGGACATCATCACCGCCCAGTAAGGCGTGCCCGCAGCATTGGTGCGCTTGGCCGCAGCCGGTGCATCACCACGTTTGCTCAGGGAGTAGAGCATGCGCGAAGAGGTGTAGAGCGCCGAGTTCAGGCAGCTGGTTACGGCGATCAGTACCACGATATCAACGATCAGCTTGGCATTCGGGATGCCCATGCGATCAAGTACGGTCTGGTAGGAACCCAACTGCGCCAGGCTCGGGTCGTTCCACGGCACCAGGGCCACAACGATGAAAATCGATACCAGATAGAACAGGCCAATACGCCAGATCACCGAATTGGTGGCTTTGGTGATCTGCTTGCTCGGATCTTTGGATTCCGCCGCCGCGATGGTGACAATTTCAGTGCCCATGAACGAGAACATGGTGGTCAGCATGGCAGCCAGAACAGCGCCCATGCCATTGGGCATAAAGCCGATGGTATCGGACAGATGCGCGACACCACTGACCTGGCTGGTAGGCAGATAGCCGAAAATGGCCAGCAGACCCAAAATGATAAAGCCAATAATCGCCAGCACCTTGACCAGCGCAAACCAGAACTCGAACTCACCGTAGTTCTTGACGCTGAACAGGTTGGTGGCGGTCAGCAACAGGGTGATGACCAGGGTAAACACCCAGATCGCCGTACCCGGGAACCAGGCATGCAGGATGGTACCTGCGGCGACAGCTTCCAGCGGGATCACCAGGACCCAGAACCACCAGTACAGCCAGCCAATGGTAAAACCAGCCCAATGCCCGATGGCACGGTCGGCGTAAGTGGAGAACGAACCGGTATCAGGTGAGGCAACGGCCATTTCGGCCAGCATGCGCATCACCAGCACGACCAAGGTGCCTGCTGCGGCATAAGCCAGCAACACGGCAGGGCCCGCTTGGGCAATCGCGTGTCCGGAACCGACAAACAAACCGGCGCCGATAACACCGGCAATCGACAGCATGGTCACATGCCGTGGTTTGAGCCCTTGTTCCAGGCCGCTAGAGGATTGCGTATTGCTCATTGGGACTACCTTTCATTGAAGCCATTCCGAGCACCCGCGTTGACTTTCGTAAAAAGTAACCAACGGGGCGTTTAGAATCCTTGACGCAATAACTGAGCCAGAATGTGACACATGCACGGTTTCCGCGGGCTGCAACGATTTGCAACAGACATTGCAAGCCATTGAGCGCAATGGCATTTCGCCAAGTCGTTACCGAAACACTCAGCTACAAGGGTCTCGACGCACCAAAAATACCCAAAACACCCCATATGGCCCAAAAGCAGTGCACATCTTTAACCTTTAGTAGGTTCGCGCTTCCAACACCGGGCCAAAGCTGGCAACATCGCGACCTTTTTTAAGCGACACCTGTCTGGCCGAACGGCGAATTACAGGGTCGGTTGTTGTCGGCGCGACACTCTGCTGTAGCGATGCGACAAACTGCCACCCTCGCGCCTTTTGTGTCTTCAGGGCGGCTGGTTGCCTCTGCAACCCTATGCTAGCTTGGCCTGCGCCAGGAAGGCCGCCCAACAGCAGGATCGCACCCGAACACAAAGAGGAACGCACATGGCTTTGGCCACGCCCGCGCTTGAAATCCGCAACTTGCACAAACGCTACGGCGAGCTTGAGGTACTCAAGGGTATCTCGCTGACCGCACGCGACGGCGACGTGATCTCGATCCTGGGTTCTTCCGGTTCCGGCAAGTCCACTCTGCTGCGCTGCATCAACCTTCTGGAAAACCCCCACGAAGGCCAGATCGTGGTCGCCGGGGAAGAGCTCAAACTCAAGAAAGCCAAAAATGGCGAACTGATCGCGGCCGACGGCAAGCAGATCAACCGCATGCGCAGCGAACTGGGTTTTGTGTTTCAAAACTTTAACCTGTGGCCGCACATGACCATCCTCGACAACATTATCGAGGCGCCACGTCGCGTACTGGGGCAAAGCAAGGCCGAGGCCATCGAAGTGGCAGAAGCATTGCTGGCCAAAGTCGGCATTGCCGAAAAACGCCATGCCTATCCGTCCGAATTGTCCGGTGGCCAGCAGCAACGCGCAGCGATTGCCCGCACCCTGGCCATGCAGCCCAAAGTGATTCTGTTCGATGAACCGACATCGGCACTTGACCCGGAAATGGTTCAAGAAGTACTTAGTGTGATCCGCGCACTCGCCGAAGAAGGTCGCACTATGCTGTTGGTCACCCACGAAATGGGCTTTGCCCGTCAGGTGTCCACCGAAGTAGTGTTTTTGCACCAGGGCCTGATCGAAGAGCAAGGGTCGCCAGAACAGGTGTTCGACAACCCGGTTTCGGCGCGCTGTAAACAATTCATGTCCAGCAACCGCTAACGGAGCAACACGAATGCAGAACTATAAAAAGCTTCTCATGGCCGCTGCCGCCACACTGGTTTTCAGCGCCAACGCCTTGGCTGCAGACAAGTACAAAGTCGGCATTGAGGGCGCTTACCCACCGTTCAACAACAAGAACGCCAGTGGTGAAGTCGTGGGCTTCGACCCGGATATCGCCATGGCCCTGTGCGCCAAGATGAAAGCCGAGTGTGAAATCGTCACCTCCGACTGGGACGGCATCATCCCGGCACTGAACGCCAAAAAGTACGATTTCATCGTGTCGTCGCTGTCGATCACTGACGAACGCAAGCAGGCGGTGGACTTCACCGACCCGTACTACTCCAACAAGCAGCAGTTCATCGCGCCGAAAAAAGTCGACTTCAAAACCGACCTCGCGTCCCTCAAGGGCAAGGCCCTGGGCACTCAGCGTTCAACCCAGGCTGCGACCTGGCTGGATGACAACCTGGGTACCGACGCCACCATCTCCCTGTACGACACTCAGGAAAACGCCTACCTCGACCTGACTTCGGGCCGTGTAGACGCGCTGCTGGCTGACAAGTACGCCAACTACGACTGGCTGAAAAGCCCGGCTGGCCAGGCATACGAGTTCAAGGGTGAACCGGTCAACGAAGACGACAAGGTCGGCATCGCCCTGCGCAAAGGCGACAACGAACTGCGTGCCAAGCTGAACCTGGCCCTCAAGCAAATCGTTGAAGACGGCACGTACAAGAAGATCAACGACAAGTACTTCCCGTTCAGCATCTACTGACCTGCCTGACCGGTGCGCCTGTAGGCGCGCCGGTCCCTAGCAAAGCCTGCCTACCCCATGACTATCGATTTATACGGATTCGGCCCGGCGCTTGCCGCTGGCGCGCTGATGACCGTCAAACTGGCACTTACCGCGCTGTGTCTGGGCCTGGTGCTCGGATTGCTCGGTGCCTTGGCCAAGACCTCCCCCTTCAAACCGCTTAGATGGTTGGGCGGCGCCTATTCGACCCTGGTTCGCGGCGTGCCCGAACTGCTCTGGGTGTTGCTGATCTACTTTGGCAGCGTGAACCTGGTGCGCACCATCGGCGAATACATCGGCATGCCCGACCTCACCCTCAGCGCCTTTGCGGCGGGTGTACTCGCGCTGGGCCTGTGCTTTGGTGCCTATGCCACCGAAGTGTTCCGCGGTGCCATCCTGGCCATTCCCAAGGGCCACCGCGAAGCGGGCATGGCACTGGGCCTGTCCAAACCGCGGATTTTCACCAAGCTGGTGCTGCCGCAAATGTGGCGTATTGCCCTGCCCGGCCTGGGTAACCTGTTCATGATCCTGATGAAGGACACCGCGCTGGTGTCGGTCATCGGCCTTGAAGAAATCATGCGTCAGGCGCAAAACGCCGTGACCTTCGCCAAACACCCGTTCACCTTCTACATGGTGGCAGCCGTGATGTACCTGGGCCTTACCGTACTGGCCATGGGCACCATGCACGTGCTTGAAAAACGCGCAGCGCGCGGCTTCGTGAGGAGGACGTAATGGAGTGGGAAGTAATCCTCAAGTGGCTGCCCAAGCTGATGCAGGGTGCGACCCTGACCCTGGAGCTGACCGCCATCTCGGTGATCGCCGGTCTGATCGTGGCCATCCCGTTGGGCATCGCCCGCTCATCCAAGCTCTGGTATGTGCGCTCACTGCCCTACGCCTACATCTTTTTCTTCCGTGGCACGCCGTTGCTGATCCAGCTGTTTCTGGTCTATTACGGCCTGGCGCAGTTCGATGTGGTGCGTGACAGCGCGTTGTGGCCGTACCTGCGCAGCCCGTTCTGGTGCGCGATCATCACCATGACCCTGCACACCGCTGCCTACATTGCCGAGATCCTGCGCGGCGCGATCCAGGCCATCCCGCCAGGTGAAATCGAGGCAGCACGGGCCCTGGGCATGTCGCGTTTCAAGACCCTGGTGCATATCGTCCTGCCACGCGCTGCACGCATCGGTCTGCCGGCCTACAGCAACGAAGTGATCCTGATGCTCAAAGCCAGCTCGCTGGCGAGTACCGTGACCCTGCTGGAACTGACCGGCATGACCCGCACCATCATTGCCCGCAACTACCAGACCGTGGACATGTTCCTGGCTGCCGGGGCAATTTACCTGGTCATGTCGTTTGTGCTGATCCAGGGCTTCAAACTGCTGGAGCGCTGGTTGCGCGTCGATGCCTGCCAAGGGCGCTGACCTGCTTGCCCGCTTCGAGGCGCTGGACGGGTTTCTGCAAAACCACCAGCACCTCTGGCGCCCACGGCCCTTCACTCAGTTGAACGTGCCGTGGGAAGCGCAACACCCGGAACTGGCGCAATGGTTGCGCCAGCGTTCGCTGCAAGACGCCGAAGCCAGCCACAACCACCCCCAACACCTGCCCGCCCCTGCGCCGTTCCCTGAACTGGCGGCGACTTCCCTTGCCCTGAGCGCAGTGCCACGACTAGCGGCCCAAGCCCTTGCGCCCGCAAACCCGCGCTTACAAGTGGATGTACCCGGGCGCAAATGGCAACAGATCGAGGCCTTCGCCCAGAGCCTGACCTTTGCACAAGCGCCAACCCACTGGCTGGACTGGTGTGCGGGCAAGGGGCATTTGGGGCGCCGGCTGTTAAGTGCCGGGCAACAACTGACGTGCCTGGAATATGATCCGGCATTGATCGAATCCGGCCAACACCTGAGCCAGCGTCATCAACTGGCGGCCCGTCATGTTCAGCAAGATGTGCTCGCTGAAGCAGCAGCCCGGCAGCTCACACCCCAAATGACACCCGTAGCGCTGCACGCCTGCGGCGATTTGCATGTGCGCCTGCTGCAACTGGCCAGCGCGGCGGGTTGTGCACAACTTGCCGTATCCCCCTGCTGCTACAACCGCATCGGCGGGTCGCACTATCAAGCGTTATCCACAGCCGCCAAGGCATCTTCCCTGCAACTGTCGCTGGAAGACCTGAGCCTGCCCATGAGCGAAACCGTGACCGCCGGCACCCGCGTGCGCCTTCAGCGTGACCAATCGATGGCACGGCGCTTGGGTTTTGATCTGTGGCAGCGCCAGCGCCGTCAGTGTGATGAGTACTTATCCACACCCTCGCTGCCCAGCAGTTGGCTGAACAAGCCGTTTGCCGAGTACTGCTCGGACTTGGCGGCGCTGAAGAACTTATCCACAAGTGGCGAAGAAGACTGGCCGGCGCTGGAAGCCGCAGGCTGGGAGAGGTTGGCGCAGGTGCGCAACCTGGAATTGGTGCGCGGGCTGTTTCGCCGCCCGCTGGAGCTGTGGTTGGTGCTCGATCGGGCGCTCTACCTGGAGGAGAACGGCTATGCAGTGCAGGTTGGCGAGTTCTGCGACAGCCAGCTGACGCCGCGCAATTTGATGGTGCTTGCGCAGCGCTGTGGATAACCCTGTGGGAGCGGGCTTGCTCGCGATTCAGGCGCTGCGGTCTGACAGTTAATCCACAGCGATCTCATCGCGAGCAAGCCCGCTCCCACAAAGGGTTTCGCAGGACTACGACCCGCGATATGTCGAAAAACCATAAGGGCTGAGCAACAACGGAATGTGGTAATGCTGATCCACATTCTTCACTTCAAAAATCACCGGGATTTCCGGGAAGAACGTGTCACGCCCTGTCTTCTTGAAATAATCGCCGGTCTTGAATACCACCCGGTACTCCCCCGCCTCGAACGCCTGCTTGCCCGGGAACAACTCGCCAATACGTCCCTGCTCATTGGTCACGCCTTGCGCCAGTGGCTGCCAATCCTTGCCCACATGCTTTTCCAGGGTCACATTGACCCCCGGGGACGGCAGACCGTTTTCAAGATTCAGCACATGCACACTCAACGGGTTACCGGCAGCCAGCGCCAGGCTCGACACAGCGCTCAGGCTTAAAGCCGCCAGGGTGATTCGCAACGATTTCATGGTAAGTCCTCAGTGGTTAAAATCTGATCAACGTTGAATGGTCAGGCCAACTTGCCCGGCAGCCTTGATCGCACAGGCTTCGTCCTGCTCAGCACCGCCCGCCCCGGCCACGCCCAGCGCGCCCACCAGTTCACCTTCGGCGAACAACGGCACACCGCCGCCCAGCAGCAACAGCTCGGCAATGGAGTTGAGATTGGCGGCCTCGGGGTTGTTACGCGCACGCTCGGCAAACAGGCGGGTCGGGGTTTTGGTCGACAGCGCGGTATACGCCTTGCGCTGGCTCGCCAGCAGGTTGTGCGGGCCAACGCCTTCCGGACGCTGCGCCATCAGCACGTTGCCACCCCGGTCGAGCACGCTCAGCGCCCCGGTGCAGTGCTTGAGGGTCGCGTCGGCCAACTGGCGGGCGGTGGCCAGGTCCAGATCGGCATGGCGCGCCAGATTCGGCGCCGCCTGGGCCACGCCGGCAACGCCAACGGCAGTCCACAACAACAAGGTTTTCAACATCATGGGCAAGCTCCTGTACGAATGGGCCCACCTTAACCAGCGCTCCTCGTCAGAACCCCGTCAGTTGCATTACAAGTTTGTAATAGGCAACACCGACGAAGGCGCCTAGCCTGTGCAGACGATTGATCGAGGTGTGCGATGCGTTTGCTAGTGGTTGAAGATGAAGCCAAGACCGCCGATTTCCTGGCCAAGGGCCTCAAGGAGTCCGGCTTTGCCGTGGATGTGGCACTCAACGGCCTGGACGGGCGCTATTTTGTCGAACAGCAGGAATACGACCTGATCATCCTTGATGTGATGCTGCCGGGGCTCAATGGCTGGCAACTGCTGCAACTGATTCGCCAGCGCGGCGCCACACCGGTGCTGTTCTTGACCGCCAGGGATGCTATCGAAGACCGCGTGCGCGGTCTGGAGCTAGGCGCCGACGATTACCTGCTCAAGCCTTTCGCCTTTGCCGAGTTGCTCGCCCGGGTGCGCACGCTGCTGCGTCGCGGCCCGCTACGCGAGGCCGAGTCGTATGCCATCGCCGACCTTGAAATCGACGTGCTGCGCCGCCGGGTCAGCCGGGGTGGCCAGCGCATCAGCCTGACCAACAAGGAATTCGCCCTGCTGCAACTGCTGGCCAGCCGCCAGGGCGAGGTGCTGTCCCGCACCCTGATCGCCTCCCAAGTGTGGAACCTCAATTTCGACAGCGACACCAATATGGTCGAAGTCGCCGTGCGTCGCCTGCGGGCCAAGGTCGACGATCCCTACATGCCCAAGTTGATCCACACCGTGCGCGGCGTTGGTTATCAACTGGAAGCACCCGATGAGTAAATCCATCGCCTGGCGTCTGGCGCTGGCGATCGCCATGACCTGCGCGTTGGTACTGAGTGTGATCGGGGTGTTCCTGTATCGCTCCCTGGCCTCGGAACTGGCGTTTCGTGATGACCAGGCGCTGCTCGGGCGCCTTGAACAAGTGCGCGCCCTGCTGCATGACAGCGATAGCCTCGAAGCCCTGCAAGAACGCCCGCGCCTCTACCAGAACATGCTGGGCAACCTGGACAGTGTGCTACTGGTCAAGCGGGCAGATGGCAGCCCGCTTATCGCCATTAACCCGCACCGGCAGGACTTGCCTGATATACCGCCCATTGCTCAGGACCGGGCGCCACAGCGTGCCGATATCCAGACACTGGACCAGACAGTGCTGCTCGCCGGCATGGCCCGAGGCCCGGCCGATGAAATCCTCAGGGTGACCGTAGGCAAACGCCTGGATGAGCGTGAGCAAATGCTCGCTAGCTACCGTATGCGTTTATATGGCGCCGTGGGCCTGGGCGCGCTGCTGGCTTTCGGCCTTGGCCTGCTGCTGTTGCGCCGCGGCCTTGAGCCTTTGCGTGAGCTGGCCCACGCCATGGCTGGCATCGATCCGCGCAGCCTTGACCAGCGCATGGCCACACATGACGTGCCTGCCGAACTCAAGGAGCCGGTACAGGCTCTCAACGCCATGCTGACACGCCTGGAAGACAGCTTTGCGCGGCTGTCACAGTTCTCCGCCGACCTGGCCCATGAAATCCGCACGCCGTTGCACAACCTGCTGGGCAGCAACAGCCTGGCACTGAACCAGTCACGCAGCCCGACTGAGTACCAGGAAGTACTTGCGTCGAATATCGAAGAGTACGAGCGGCTCAACCGTATGGCCGAAAACCTGATGTTTCTCGCTCGCGCCGAACACGGCCAGCGCCCGTTGCAGTTGCAAGTGCTGGACCTTGGTGAGGTGGGCGACGAGCTGTGCGATTACTTCGAAGCACTGGCTGAGGACCGGCAGCTGCAGTTGGACAATCAGCTCAGCGGCTCGCTGATGGCCGATCAACAGCTGCTGCAGCGGGCACTGGGCAATTTACTGGCCAATGCCGTGCGCCATGCTCAACCGGGCTCTACCGTACGCTTGCAGCGCCATGACGATGCCGGGTTTTGCTGGATCGGTGTGCACAACCCTGGCCCGCCGATTGAGGCGCAGCATCTGGGCAAGTTGTTTGACCGTTTTTACCGGGTCGATCCTTCACGGGCCCAACCGGGGGACTCGGGCGGGCTCGGGTTGGCGATTGTGCATTCGATCATGCAATTGCATGGCGGCCAGGTGCGGGTGGTCAGTGATACCAGTGGCACGCTGTTTGAACTGGGGTTTGCTCAATAACCTTTTTAGTTTTCCTGTGGGCGCGGCGGTGCGACGAAGTGTCGGCGCTGACCAATTCGGCGAAAAATCGGGTCACGACGGAGCACTTGCCCCCCTCCTTCACCGAGCGCCGGTCAGAAACGTGAAAATAGTCTGTTATCAGGGGTTTACAAGCCCAAACATCCGGGTATACTCGTCGCCCATAACGCCGGTATAGCTCAGTTGGTAGAGCAACTGACTTGTAATCAGTAGGTCCCGAGTTCGACTCTTGGTGCCGGCACCATACGCAACACCAGAAGAGGCTCACCGAAAGGTGGGCCTTTTTTGTTTTCAGGGTTTGGAGAAGACTCAAGAGCACCACATGGTGATGGTCTTGAGCCGATTAAAAATTCTGAACGCTCAGCTCGCGCAATGCAGCTGTTGCTAGAAACCCCGAACGGGATGCATAGCGGTGGTCCCTGCTCACTCGTTCATCAATGCGCTGCAACAGGTTTTCTGGCAAAGAAGCGTTGAACCGAACCGACTTGCCAAGGTAAGGCGTCAAATCGAAGTCAACTATTGCCCATATTCCACCGACAAAATCCGGGTTCTCCAGGTGGGCATCCACGTCCTTGCCCTGCGGCAGCTCGCCGCCGTCCGCAACAATGCCTTCCAAATGCAACGCCAATGATTCCTGCACGTTATCCAGCGCTTGCGAAAAAGTGCTCCCGGCAGAAAAACAGCCTGGTACATCAGGCACCGTTACGCTGAATTCGGAATCTGCGTCTTTATGTATGACCACTGGAAATTTCATGACCGTAACTCTCCCTTGAGACCTGCGGATTTGAGAATGTTGTGCAGCGTCCCTTTGGCAATTTCTGACTTGGGATGTGGAACCGTTACCCGACCCGCTTTGGCTGGATGCTTGAACTGATGGTGACTTCTCTTGATTGCGATCTCAAACCATCCATCTGCCACCAATAATTCAATAAGCTCACGACTTCGCACTTGATCACCACGCATTGTGTGTACGCTACACACCATTGAAAAATGGTGCAATCGGAAAATACACAAACTACACACCAAAAAACGCGATCGGCTTAGAGTTGTGTTACACCCTGTGCACCCGAACGACTCTATCTCCAGCAGTATTATCGCTGTCCGCCCCCCCCTCCAATGAACCTCCCCCTTGCATAAATACTGTCCCATCACAATAATGCGATCGATTACCAATTACATTTTGGTTGCATCATTATGTCGGCGCTCGACCCTTCAGCTCTTCATCGGTTGTACAGCGATCACAACAGTTGGCTAAAGGGCTGGTTGCGCGTGCGCCTGGGCAATACGGCGGATGCCTGCGACCTGGCCCAGGACACGTTCCTGCGGGTCATGACTGCACGCCATGACACACCCATTCGGGAGCCCCGTGGTTATCTGAGCGCCATTGCCCGCTCGCTGTTGATCGACAAAGTGCGCCGCCGCACCATCGAGCAAGCCTATCTGCAGGCGCTGGCACTCAAGCCCGAGCCTGTGGATATTTCGCCAGAAATACGCCTGTCGATTATCGAAACGCTGATTTCGATCGACAGCCTGCTCGATGAGCTGGGCCCCAGAACGCGGGAAATTTTCCTCGCCGTGCAGCTCGAAGGCTTGAGTTATGTTGCCGTCGCCGAGCGTTTCGAGGTGTCGGTTACCACGGTGAAAAATCATTTGATTCGCGCCATGACCCGCTGCCTGTTGCTGGTCGACAATTGATGTCCCCTGCCCCGGATCTCAAGGCGCTGGAGGCTGCTGCCACCTGGTATGTACAACTTAATGACGGCACCACCGACGAGGCTCGCACCCGGGACTGGCAGGCCTGGTTGAGAGCCTGCCCACAACATGAAGCGGCCTGGGCACGGCTTGAGAGGTTCCAGCGCCAATGGGCATTGATGCCCCAGGAGGCCGCTCTCTCCAGCCTCGACGCCGCGAAAACCCAACGCCGTGATGTGCTGAAAATCCTTGGCATGCTGCTGGCCGTTGGCAGCGGTACCTGGCTGGCGGCCGAGCAGGTGCCCTATCGCTCGATGCTTGCGGGGCAGCGTACCGGCGTCGGTGAGCGGCGTTCGCTGCGCCTTGAGGATGGCTCACAACTGGAGCTCAACGCCAACACGGCGCTGGATATCCACTTCGACGCCAAACAGCGTGTGATTCGTCTGCACCAGGGTGAAATCTTGATTCAGACCGCCAAGGATCCTGAGCAGCGTCCTTTTATCGTGCATACCGAGGACGGCAGCGTGCGCGCCCTTGGCACCCGTTTCAGCGTGCGCCAATTGCCCGAGCACACGCGAGTCGGGGTGCTGCAATCCGCCGTGGAAATTCGCCCGCTTGAGCTGATCCATCAGCCCCTGCGTCTGGAGACCGGACAACAAGTCACTTTCGATAGCAATGCAATCGGCAGGGTTCAGCCTTTGCCTGCGGCCTCAACCGCCTGGGTACAGGGCATGTTGAGCGTGGACGACTGGCGCCTGGGTGATTTTATCGAGGAGTTGGGCCGTTATCGTCCGGGCGTGCTGCGTTGTACAACAGCCGTTCAGAACTTACGCATCTCGGGGGCCTTTCGTATCGATGACACCGACACGGTGCTGGAGAATCTGGGTAAAACCCTGCCAGTCAACGTTCGTTTCTTCACCCGCTACTGGGCCAGCATCGAACCGGCATAAGCTCAGGTGCAAATGGTTTGAACTTTAACCTTGCTGATTTAGATTCTCATCCGTCAATGACATAAGCCGCGACTACAGCGCGTTTGTGCCATGACCACGCAAGGATCATCGAATGCCCCCGCTCCCCCTCAATACCACCACCAAAATAGCCCGCGCTGTGCGCCTGGCGGTATTTGGCGCGTCCCTCGCCAGCCTGTCCGGTCTGGCGCTGCTACCGGCCCAGGCCGCAGCGCAAAGCCAGGCGCAGTACCAGATTGCCCCTGGCCCTCTGGGCAGCGCCCTGACCCGGTTTGGTGTGCAGGCTGGGGTTACGATTTCGTTTGATACCGAACAGGCCCGTCACCTCAAGACCGGCGGGCTTGAAGGTTCATACAGCGTCGAGGAAGGCCTGGAGCGCTTGCTTGCCAATAGCGGGTTGCAAGCCGAGCGCCAGAGCAACGGGGGTTATGTACTGGTCGCCAGCAACAGTGAGGCCGCGCTGGAGCTGGGGGCCACTCAAGTTGTCACCAACCAGTTGGGTACCGTTACCGAAGGCACCGGTTCCTACACGCCGGGCGCTATCGCCACGGCCACTCGCCTGGTGCTCACACCGCGGGAAACGCCGCAATCGATCAGCGTAATCACCCGCCAGCATATGGATGACTTCGCCCTCGACAATGTCGACGACGTGATGCGCCATACCCCGGGCATTACCGTCTCGGCCTACGACACGGACCGCACCAACTACTACTCGCGTGGTTTTTCGATCAACAACTTCCAGTACGACGGCATCCCCTCCGCCGTACGCAACGTTGCCTATTCAGCGGGTAATACCCTGAGCGACATGGCTATTTATGACCGTATCGAGGTACTCAAGGGCGCTTCAGGTTTGCTCAGCGGGGCAGGGTCCCTGGGCGGCACCATCAACCTGGTGCGTAAAAAACCCACCCATGATTTTCACGGCCATATCACCGCAGGCGCAGGCTCGTGGGACAACTACCGGACTGAAGTAGACCTCAGCGGCCCATTGACCGAAACCGGTAATGTGCGCGGTCGTGCGGTAGCGGCCTATCAGGACCGGCAATCGTATATCGACCGCTACTCCAACCAGAGTTCGGTGTTCTACGGCATCCTCGAAGTCGACCTGACGCCAGACACCTTGCTGACCGTGGGCGCCGATTATCAGGACAACAAACCCCAGGGCTCCACCTGGTCGGGGAGCTTCCCGCTGTACAACTACGCGGGCGAGATCAACAGCGCCAAACGCTCATTCAGCAACGCCACCGACTGGAGCAGCTGGCAGCAATACACCCGCACGGTGTTCGCGACCCTGGAACAGGACTTGGGCAGAGGTTGGGTGGGCAAGCTGCAACTGGACCACAAGATCAATGGCTACGATGCCCAGCTGGGAGCGATTCAGTTCAACCAGCCTGCGGCTGATGGCACCGCCAATATCAATGCTCAACGTTACAAGGGCGAAACCACCAGCGACGCGGCCGACCTCTATGTCAGCGGCCCCTACGAGTTTCTCGGCCGTGAACACGATTTGGTGTTGGGCGGCTCCATCAGTACCGCCAACTGGAAAGGCAAAGGCTATTGGGACGTGACCTTCTCCACCCCCAATCTGGTGGATTACTTCAACTGGGACGGCCATCTGGCCAAACCTGACTGGGGCAACGCATCTCAAATCAGCGATGACACCGTGCGCCAGACCGGCATGTATGCAACCACGCGCCTGAATGTCACAGATGAGCTGAAAGTGTTTCTGGGCGGGCGGGTGGTCGACTACACCCTTACGGGTACCACCAATACCTATCGCGAAACAGGACGCTTGATTCCCTATGCGGGCATTACTTATGACCTGACCGATTACCTGACGGCCTATGCCAGCTACACCGATGTATTCATGCCCCAGGAGTTCTACAACCTGGATCGCAACAGCAAAATGCTTGACCCAGACGAGGGTGAAAACTACGAGATCGGCCTCAAGAGCGAGTTCTTCGATGGCCGCCTGAACGCCAGCCTGGCGTACTTTGAGGTCAAGGAAAGCAACCGTCCCATCCCCGACGATGCCTGGAACAACCTGCAACCCACCCCGCCCAACTATGCCTTCAAGGGCACTGCGGCTAAAACCAAGGGCTACGAGCTGGAGATATCCGGCGAGCTGAGCCCGGGCTGGAGCCTGCAGGCCGGTTACACGCACAAGGTGGTACGCGATGACAACGGTAAAAAGATCTCGACCTTCGAACCCGAAGACCAACTGAGCTTCTACACCATCTACAAACTGAAGGGCGACCTCAACAAAGTCTCCGTGGGCGGTGGCGCACGCTGGCAGAGCACGGCCTGGCAAGAGATGTTCAACGGCCCCAAGGACAGGTACGAAGACTTCTCGCAAAAGCCCTACTGGGTGGTGGACCTGATGACCCGTTATCAATTCACGGAAAACCTGTCGACCACGCTCAACGTCAACAACGTGTTCGACAAGTATTACTACACCAATATCGGGTTCTATAACTCGGCGATTTATGGCGAGCCGCGCAACTTTATGCTGACCACTCGCTGGGATTTCTGACACGCATATCCAATTGTGGGAGCGAGCCCGCTCGTGAAGGCCTGCAGAGCTTCGCAAGCAGGGTAGCCCCCACGATTTTGGGGCTTCGCGAGGTGGCCTTTACTCCGGCCTACGCTTGTTGCAGAACCTTTAATGCTGCCGAAGCCAGAAATCCTGAACGGCTCTTTTGCTCAGGATGATGTTTCACATAATCATCGATCCGATTCAGCAAGATTGCGGGCAAGGTGATATTCAGCTTTTCCGCCTTTCCGAGGTATCTGGTGATATCGATATCGACCAATGCCCAGATGCAGCCCTCATACTCGGGGTTGGAAACATGAGCGCTTACAGGGGTTGCAACAGGAATTCTGGCGCAATCCTCTGCCAAAATCTCCAGATGCCCTTCAATGGCTTCGCGTGCCATGGCCATCGCGTCGTCAAGATCCTCCCCCGCAGAGAAGCACCCAGGGATATCCGGCACGTCTACACCCCAGGCATGTTGTTCATCGCCAGGGCGAATCGCTATTGGGTAAAGCATGTTCAAAACCTCCACAGGGCGGGTTAAAGCAGCCTGCTAGTCAAAGCTGAGCTTGCTTCAAAATACTGTTGATCGTTTTGGTCAGTAAATCTTTCTTCGGATGAGGAATCGTTACCAGCCCCGGCTTCGTCGGGTGCTTGAAGTGGTGATGACTTCCCTTGCTCCGTACCAGATACCAACCGTCAGCTTCTATTGCGGTTATCAGCTGTCGGCTATTCAAATTCGCCATCTCCAATAGTGGTTACTATAACCACCGCATTCATAAAATGTCATCCCCAATCATGGCTCCGGTAGCCTTTGCGCATGGATACCTCCTGACAGATGACCCCACATCATCTGTACCGTGAAAAACCATCCTTTGTCAGCCTACGGAGATGTAACCTCTAATTGCCGGAAGCAAAGTGACGACGATCACTTATTTCAACAATAAAAGCGCTTCCCGGAGCACCTCCCATGCACAGCGGTCCCACTCTTTTGCTGGTGTTGTTTTGCGCCATCGCGCTGATCATTTTCCTTATCGTCAAAGTCCGCGTTCATGCCTTTCTGGCCTTGACCGCTGCGAGCTTTGTGGTGGGAATCGGGTCAGGCATGCCGTTGGTAAAAATTGCTTCGTCGTATGAAGCCGGTGTCGGCGGAACCCTCGGGTTTCTGGCCACGATCATTGGCCTGGGCGGGATTCTGGGCAAGATGCTGGAGGAGTCCGGCGGTGCGGAGCGCATCGCTCAGACGCTGTTGAACACCCTGGGCAAGGACCGCGCTTCGTGGGCGATGATGCTCGTCGGATTTATCGCAGGCATCCCGGTGTTTTTCGAGGTGGGGTTCGTGCTTCTGATTCCGCTGATTTATGTAGTGGCCAAAGAGACTCGCATCAACCTGCTGTACTTGGGCGTACCTCTGGCGGTGTCGCTGATGGCAGTGCATTGCATGTTGCCGCCACACCCTGCTGCGATGGCGATCACCGGGATGCTGGGCGCCGATGTCGGCAAAGTAATCATGTACGGTCTGATTGTCGCGCTGCCGACCGCCATGATTGCCGGGCCGCTGTGGGTCAAACTGGTGTGCAAGACCGAAGCACCAGCCACTCAGGAAGCTTTTTTGAACGAGCATTGCGATGACAGCAAAACCCGCGACCTGCCAGGCCTTGGCGTCACCCTGCTGACCATCGCCCTGCCGTTGCTGCTGATGGTCGGTAAAAGTTTCGCTGCCGGTCTGCCCCATGAATCCACCGCATTCAGCGTGATTTCGTTTATGGGCACCCCGCTGATCGCACTGTCGATTGCCGTGGTATTCGCTTATTGGGCACTGGGCTTGCGCCGCGGTTTGACCATGGCCGACCTGCTGGCTTACACGCAAAAGAGTTTTCCGCCGCTGGCCAGTATCCTGCTGATCATCGGTGCCGGCGGGGCATTCAATGGCATTCTGATCGACAGTGGCGTGGGTAGCGCGCTGTCCGCCTCGTTGACCCAATTGAATATGAACCCCATCGTGCTGGCCTGGCTGGTGGCCGGTTTGATGCACTTCGCGGTCGGCTCGGCAACAGTGGCCATGATCAGCGCCGCAGGCATGGTATTGCCTATGCTGGGAGCTCACCCGACCGTGAGCAAGGAGATCATCTGCATCGCCATCGGCGCCGGAGCCATGGGCTGGACCCACGTCACGGATTCGGCCTTCTGGGTGGTCAAGGAGTACCTGGGTGTATCCCTGACCGACGCCCTGAAAACCTTTACCACCGCCACCGTACTGGCTTCATCGATCGCGCTGGGGCTGACCCTGCTGCTGTCGCACTTTGTTTGATTCAAACCGTATATTCAGACTTATCGTTTAAAGGACCCCGCCATGATTTTGGGCAGAACACTTGAAAACTGGTGCGCCAGCTTCCCGCTGATCCGCGAACTGGTCGCGTTGCAAGAAACCACCTGGTTCAACCCCGGGGTGGCACCGGTAGCGCAGGCGCTTGGCGATACAGGCCTGACCAGTGCCGACGTGGCCGATGCCAGCGCACGCCTTGGGCGGTTTGCTGCCTACCTGCGGGTTGCCTTCCCTGAGACAGAGGGCAGTGCTGGCATTATCGAGTCGGACATTCTGCCCCTGACGCATTTGCAGCCGTTGCTCGGCGAACGTTACGGGCAAAGCCTCAATGGCGCGCTGTGGCTCAAGCGCGACAGCCATCTGCCCATCTCCGGCTCGATCAAGGCCCGCGGCGGGATCTATGAAGTGCTCAAGCATGCCGAAGACCTGGCCCTGGCCGGTGGCCTGATTAAGCTCGACGACGACTACGCGCTGCTGCACAGCGACAAGGCCCGGGGCTTTTTTGGACAGTACAAAATCGCCGTCGGCTCCACCGGCAATCTCGGCATGTCGATCGGCATCATGGGTGCTGCGCTGGGCTTTCAAGTGACCGTGCATATGTCGGCCGATGCCCGGCAATGGAAGAAAGACAAACTGCGCTCCCATGGGGTGACGGTGGTGGAGTACGAAAGCGATTACAGCGTGGCCGTGGCCCAGGGTCGCCAGCAGGCTGAGTCCGACCCGAGTTGCCATTTTGTCGACGATGAAAACTCGGTCAATCTGTTCCTCGGCTACGCAGTGGCCGGCGAGCGTTTGAAACAGCAGTTCGCGGCGGCGCAAATCACCGTGGATGCCCAGCATCCCCTGTTTGTGTACCTGCCCTGCGGAGTCGGTGGCGCGCCCGGCGGCGTGGCTTTCGGCCTCAAGCTGGCCTTTGGTGATGCAGTGCATTGCATCTTCGCCGAACCGACCCACTCGCCCTGCATGCTGTTGGGTGTGTACACCGGGATGCACGACGAAGTCAGCGTGCAGGATTTCGGCATCGATAATGTCACGGCGGCAGACGGCCTCGCCGTGGGCCGAGCTTCCGGCTTTGTCGGCAAGGCCATGCAGCGCATGCTCGACGGCTTCTACACCGTCAGCGATGAGGAAATGTACAGTCTGCTGGCCCTGATGGAACGCAGTGAAGGCTTGCGCCTTGAGCCTTCCGCACTGGCAGGTGTGCCAGGTATTGCCCGGGTACTGGGCGAGCAGCAAGGCTATCTGGCCCGCGCTGGCCTGAGCCCGCAGGCCATGGCCAACGCCACCCATCTGGTGTGGGCAACGGGAGGAAATATGGTGCCTGCGGCCGAGATGGACGCCTATCTGGCCAAGGGTCGTGAGTTACTGGGCTGACTCAGGCGTAAAGCGGATGTGGCAAGATGGACTCATTGCCACATTCTGCAAGAAGTCGGCCTTTGGCTTGAGGGCAAACTACCGTGCTTAATCTTCCTCCCCGCATCAGCTCACGGCTCAACAGCACCCAGTTCGCCAACCTTCATACCTTTCTGGTGGCCGCCCGACACCTGAGTTTTGCCCGCGCTGCGCAGGAACTTTGCCTGACCGCCAGCGCCGTCAGCCACCGCATCAGCCGGCTGGAAACGGCGTTGAATATGAAGCTGTTCCAGCGCCTTACCCGCCAGGTCAGCCTGACTGACGAAGGCGAGCGAATTTTCGAAATTCTGCAAAGTGCGATGGGGGAATTGTCCGAAGCCCTTGAACGCTCGTCACAGCCAGAAATTGCCGGAGCCATTGCGCTCTATGCCAGGCCATCGGTGGCCCAATGCTGGCTGGTGCCCCGGCTGGCCGACTTTATCGAGCGCTATCCGCTGGTCTCACTGGACCTGCGGGTGGGCAATGACAATGTCGACTTTCGCACACGCAAAATAGATCTGGCCTTGTACTACGCCAACGGCGAATTCCCCGGCCTCACCAGCCAGCGGCTGATGCGCGAATGCATGGCGCCGGTGTGCAGCCCGGAATATGCGCAGCGTCACCGTCTGCACGAAAACCCGCAAAACCTGAGCAACTGCACCACCCTGCACGACTCCCTGGCCTGGGACCATGCCGCCTATGATGCCGAGTGGACCCTGTGGGCCGAACAACACAACCTGCTCGCGGCACTGCCCAAACGTACCCTGACCTTCGACCGTTCGGACCTGTGCGTCACGGCCGCTATGAGCCACGCGGGGATCGCCATCGGGCGCCAGCAACTGGTGCAAAAACGTGTTGATCGCGGCGAACTGGTGCTGCCTTTTGGCGGTTTCAGGCAGTACGGTCACTATGATTATTATCTGGTGCACCCACCGCTCAATGTGGTGCCCAAGCGCTTGCAGGTGTTTATGAACTGGCTGCACATGTGCGCTCAGGAACAGACGATTGAGCAACGGCCAAACTGACCCTGATGGTGGTGTTTGGCGCCTGTACGAACGCTACATGACCACCTGTGTTTTGCACGATCTGACGCACAATCGCCAGCCCCAACCCGGTACCTTCGCTGCTTTGCCGGCCCTTGCGAAAGCGCAGGAACATGGCTTCGCGCTCCTCTGGCGCAATACCCTGCCCCTGGTCGCTGACCTCCAGCTGCAAGTGCCCGGCCACCTTACGCAGGGTCACCTGAACAGTGCCCTTGCCGTGGACCAGGGCGTTTTCCAGCAGGTTACCCAAAGCTTCACGCAACTGATCGGGATTGCCCCGGCATTCGCAACCTGCGGTGATATCCACCTCGATTACCCGACCACTGGCCTCAAAGAGCGGTAACAGCGCGGCACAGACTTCGCGAGTGAGACGCGAGAGATGGGTGCGCTGCTGCCCGTTATGGCCTTGGGCGGCCTCGCCTTCCTGACGCGCCAGTTCCAGTAGCTGAGTCACCAAACGGCGCATCTGGCGCATTTCCATGTCCAGCGCAGGCCACTCGACCTGCCCTGTGCGCCGGGCTGCTTGCAAGCGCAAATCCAGCACGGTCAACGGCGTGCGCAGTTCATGGGCTGCGTCGGCCACGAAACGCCGTTCGGCAGTGTAGGCCGCAGCCAAACGATCAAGCGCCGTATTGGCCGCAGCCGCCAGGGGCTGGATTTCACTCGGCAGGTTGTCCAGCGGGATACGTTGTTCTGGGTTTGCCGGCCCGATACTGCGCGCCAACTTGGCCGCCACCCGCACCGGACGCAAGGTCCAGTGCAGCAATAAAAGGATCAGACCCAATGACAGCAAGCCGATAGGTACCATCATCACCAGGCTCTGGCGCAAGCGGGCCGCCAGCAGGTTGCCAATCACTTCGCGCTCAAGATTATCCTGCTTGGCCACCATCAATATGGCACCGTCGGGCAACTCCACGGGCACGCTGACCACCCGCCCGCTGAAAGCGCTCCAGCGCATCCAGCCCGGGTCCGCACCTGGCTGCTTGAGCCGACGGGGATGTTTGAGGTTTTCGGACTTCCACAACAATCGACCATCGGCCGAGTACAACGAATAAGACAGTTCGCCACCGGCATACTGGCGCGGCAGACTGGCAGGGTCGCTGTCCACCCGAAAACCATCGGCAATCACCTGCGCTTCAATGGTCATCACCCCGCGGCGCAGTTCGTCGCGGGTGCCGTACAGGTAAATCGCCAGGTTGCCGAAACCCAGAGCAAAGACCAACAGCAACGCGGTCAGCAGGCGCCAGCGCAGGCTGCGTTTAATCATGCCCGGTTATCGACGCTGAGCAGGCGATAACCCAAGCCGCGAACCGTTTCGATGCGACTATGGGCGCCCGCCTCACTGAGCTTGCGGCGCAACCGCGAGACCAGCGCTTCGATGGCGTTGAGGGTCACCGGCTCATTGAAAGCATAAAGCCTCTCTTCGAGTTGCTCCTTGATCACGATACGCGGTGCAATGCGCAGCATTTCTTCCAGCAACATGGCTTCGCGCCGGGCCAGCACCGTTATCCGGGTGTTGCCATCAACGCTCAAGTGCCGGGTTTCAGGTTCGAATGCCAGGTTGTTGCAACGCAACAGGGTACTCACACGACTGCCGGGGCGACGCAAGACTGCGCGCAATCGCGCCTCCAGTTCCTGCATGTCGAAGGGTTTGAGAATGTAGTCGTCCGCGCCTGCATTCAGCCCGTTGACCCGGCTTTGCAGGGCATCCCGCGCAGTCAGGATGATGCACGGCAAATCGGCATTGGCGCTGTGCTGACGCATGGCCAGCAGTGACATGCCGTCCATGTCCGGCAAGCCAAGATCCAGGATCATCGCGTCATAGCTGCCGACTTCCAGCAAAGCCTGGGCCGTGCGCCCATCTTCGGCGCCATCCACGGCAAATCCGGCCTGCACCAGATGCTCGATCAGCAAACCGCGCAGTGTCCGGTGATCCTCAACAACCAGCACTTTCATTTACTTCAATCCACAAAAAGGTCAGCCACGACGATAAAAAACGGCGCAGGAGGAAATCAACAGGGGCTCGTCAGGTTCCGGTCAGGTTGAGCTGGCAACATTCGCAAACAAGAAACGCAACTGAGACAGCTTATTATTTTCATTTGCGCAATAGCAAGAATCCCAGGAACGCTGTTTATGAACTGCCACCGCCGCAGCACCGTTGCCCCCTCTCCTTTTGCCCGCAAGCCTCTGGCTATTTTTACCGCACTGGTCAGCCTTGGCCTGCCCCTGACGGCAGTTTGCGCCGATGAAGAAGAACAACCTTCCGGGGCAACGGCCAATGCCGCGCCACTGGAGGTCGGCTCAACGGTGGTTACGGCTTCGGGCTTCAGCCAGGACGTGCGCGATGCCCCCGCCAGTATCTCGGTCATCACCCGCGAAGAGCTGGAAAACAAGCAGTTCCGCTCGCTCGCCGATGCGGTACGCAATGTTGAAGGCGTGAGCATCATCGGCGGTGACAAGGGCGAGATTTCCATTCGCGGCATGGAGTCCAGCCACGTCCTGATCCTGATTGACGGTCGTCGCCAGAACACCAGCCAGGTCACGCTCAAGGGCGGCACCTCCGAAGGCCTGGGCATGAACTGGATACCGCCCGTCGAAGCGATTGATCGTATTGAGGTGGTGCGCGGCCCGATGTCCACGCTCTACGGCTCCGAAGCACTGGGCGGGGTGATCAACGTCATCACTCGCAAAGTGGCGCGGCAATGGTCAGGGTCGGTATCCGCGGACCACACCTTCCAGGACAGCTCCAAAGCAGGTGACAGCACGCAACTGGACGGGTACGTGTCCGGTCCGCTGGTCGAAGACCGTCTCGGCATTCAGCTCTGGGGCTACGACAAGCAACGCGACGAGGACAAAATCCTCAACGGTTTCTCCAAATCGACCCGCCACAGCGGCACCGCACGCCTGTGGCTGACCCCTGATGAGCAACAGGAGTTCATGCTCGAAGCCGGCCGCACCGAGCAGGAGTTCTGGAACAACCCGGGCAAAAGCCTGGCGCCTACAGCCGCGAAAAACAACAACCAGTACACCCGCGATACTTATGTTTTGGCCCACACCGGCAACTGGGATTTCGGTACTACCGATATCAGCCTGTATCGCGAAGAAGCGACCCGCGCCAGCGATGTCCAGGCCGGCAATCAGAGCGTCACGCCTGAAGTCACCAACTCGGTATTCGAAAGCAAAATCAGCCTGCCGTTTGACCGCAACGTCTTTGTTGCCGGCGCCCAGTGGAAAAAAGACGAGCTGGAGGCAGACGGTTATTACGCCAGCCCGCAGGGTGCTGGGATTGGCACTTCGATGACAGAAAAATCGCTGTTCGCCGAGAACGAATGGAGCATGACTGACAGCTTCAGCCTGACCACCGGTATTCGCATGGACGACAACGAGTTCTTCGGTCGCCATTGGACACCACGCTTTTACGGCGTATGGCGCCTCAATCCGGACTGGACGCTAAAAGGCGGCATGGCCAAGGGCTTCAAGTCGCCGACCATCACCCAGACCAACCCCAATATCGGCCTGCCGCAACGCGGTGGTGCTTACACCTGGGGCAACCCGGATTTGAAACCGGAAGAAAGCGAAAACCGCGAAATCGGCCTTTACTACGACGCCGGTGGAAAATTCAGCGGTAATGTCACGCTGTTCGACACCGACTACGAAAACAAGATCGCCAACACCGGCACCCGCCAGCTGTACTACCCGGACGGCAGCCCGGTACCCGCAGACCCGATCACCGGGCGCATCTACAGCACCTATTTCAATATCACCGGTGCCACGGTGCGCGGCATCGAGACCGCTGCCCGTTATCGCTTCAACGACCGGGTGCAGCTCAAGGGCGAGTACACCTACCTGCACTCCAAAGTGTCGAGCGGCGAGGCAACCATTCTAGGCTTTGGCTACCCACTGGCCGAGGGCCAGCCTCTGGTAGCCACGCCCAAGCACTCTGGCAGCGCGACGCTGGACTGGCAAATCATCGACTCGGTTTCCAGCTTCGCCACCGTCAGCTATCGCGGTGAAGAAACCAGCATTGCCTGGGGTCAGGGCGGCGCCGTGTCACAAAGCGAGCAAGCCATCACTACCGTGGATGTGGGCGCCACCTGGCAAGCTACCCAGGATCTGTCCTTGAGCCTGGTCGGCTATAACCTGACCAATCAGGTCAGGGAGCAGGATGTGGACTCCGATTATTCCTATGCCGAAGACGGCCGACGCTTTTGGGTCAAAGCCAACTATACGTTCTGACCCTGAACCGGGCTGCGCGCCCAAGGTATTCATATGAGCGATGCCCTTAATCCTGCGCCGCAGACGGCCTACCGTCTGGCCATTGCCGCACGCACCGTACTGGCCATTTTTGGCAGTTACCTGTTTGCCGCCTTGGCGGCGGCGAGCCTCAGTCTGTTGCTGCCCGGGCCTCGGGCGCAGGCAGTGCTGAGCGCCACCATGCTGGCATTTGCGCTGTATTGCGCGATGGCAATCTGGGCATTTAGCGCCGCATCTGCAATCCGGGCCTGGCTTGTTGCCCTGGCTTGCTGCGTGCCGCCGGCCCTCCACCTGCTGCTGCGGGAAGTCATGCCATGAAGGCCCTCGGTTTTCGTCAGGCCAACGCCTGGCTGCACACATGGGTCGGGCTGTTACTCGGCTGGTTGCTGTATGCCGTGTTCCTGACCGGTACCCTGAGTTTTTTTCAGGAAGAAATCACGTTCTGGATGAAACCTGAACTGCACGCCTCTGTGCCCGACAACCAGACCGCGCAGCGCCTTGCGCAAGCCATGCAAAGCCTGGCGCCCAACGCTGCGCAATGGACCCTCACCCTGCCCGGCGAACGCAATGCCGGGGCGCAGGCACAGTGGTTCGACATCGGCCAGCCGGTCGTCAAAAGGGGCGGCCAAAGCGTGGCCCTGGATGCGGGCACGGCCGAACCGGTGACCCCGCGGGAAACCCGTGGCGGCGGTTTTCTTTATCGCTTTCACTTTGAGCTGTACGGCATGCCGCGAGTGCTGGCGCGCTGGATCGTCGGTATTGCGACCATGGTGATGCTGGTGGCGATTGTCAGCGGGGTGATCACCCACAAAAAAATCTTTAAGGAGTTCTTCACTTTTCGTCCACGCAAGGGACAACGCTCATGGCTGGACGCGCACAATGCCACTGCAGTGCTGGCCCTGCCGTTTCACTTGATGATCACCTACAGCGGTTTGTTGCTGCTGATGTTTATGTTGATGCCCTGGGGCGTTGAAAGCGCCTATCGCGGTGATACCCAAAAGTTCTTCAACGAAAGCGGCGGGCGCGGTGCCCGTACTGCGCCAGCAATGGGTGCAGGCGATCAGCCATTGGGCGAGCAGGTGCCACTGACGGACGTTGCCCCCCTGCTGGCCCAGGCCGAGCAGCGCTGGCCCCGAGGAGTCAACAGCATCAGCGTGACCCGGCCCGGCACATCGGATGCCGTCATCGAACTGCGTGAACGCGGTGGCGACAGCCTGATCGACCGGGGCAACAGCGAACGGCTGCGTTTTGACGGTGTGAGTGGTGCTTTGTTGAACAGCCCACCCGCCCCTGCGATCAGCACGCCCAACGCAATCTATAACGTGTTTTCCAGCCTGCACCTGATCCGCTTTGCCGGTGCTCCGCTGCGCTGGTTTTTCTTTATCAGCGGGGTCGTGGGTACGGCAATGATTGCCACCGGGCTGGTGCTATGGGTGGTCAAACGCCTGCCGGAACGGCAGAAACTGGGGCGCACACCCATCGGCCATCGTTTGGTGGAGGTGCTCAATGTCGGCACTGTTGCGGGTCTGCCGCTGGCCATTGCCGCCTATTTTTGGGCTAATCGGTTATTACCCGTGGGCATGACCCAGCGCAGCGCCTGGGAAATTCGCAGCTTCTTTATCATCTGGTTGCTGTGCCTGGTTCATCCACTGCTGCGCAGCCACAAACGAGCCTGGCTTGAACAGCTCTGGGTAGCTGCAGGGTTATTTGCAGCCTTGCCGCTGTTCAGTTTCGGCCTTGCACACAGCCATCTGCTGGCCAGCCTTGCACAGGGCCAATGGTTGCTGGCGGGCATGGACCTGACCTTGCTCGCCAGTGCAGCGCTGCTTGGCTACGCGGCTTGGAAACTCAACCGCCATCAACCGCTGCAAAGGCCACAGCGCCAACCGCGTACGGTCAACACCCGACAAGAGAGCGCAGCATGATCTGGATATGCCTGGCGTTGAGCTTCAGTGGTTTCAGCGCACTCAGCCTGAGTACCGAGCGCCATCATGGGCAGGTGTTTGCAGACAAAGGCAGCCCGTTCAAGCGCCAGCTATTGCGCCTGCTGGGCTGGCTGCTGCTGGTTGGCGCGGTGATCCCCGGCGTTATCGAACTGGGCCCGTCAGTGGGTATCGCCTTGTGGGCGGCAGTGCTCAGCGTTGCGGCTGGCGGGCTGGTGATATTGCTGACATACCGGCCGCGCCTGATCGTGCCGCTGGCCGTTGCAGGGCCTTCAATGGCATTGGCGGTTTGGGTATTTTAGAACGCGTTATTTGTGCGCGAAGTTTTCTATTTTTACCTGACCATCCGGGAAAGTCGCGATGATTTCCAGCTCGCCACCCATGGCTTGAATGTAATTACGCAACGTACTGATATACATGTCAGTGCGCCGCTCCATTTTGGAAACTGCCGCCTGGTTGATATTCAGCGCTTTGGCCAGTGTCTCCTGGCTCAGCGCCTGAGCTTTGCGCAACTCGTGCAAAGGCATTTCCTGCAAATGCTGATGGTATAAAGCCTGGGTTTGCTCACGCGCCTCTGGGGACATGCGCGCTTCAAGTTCGGCAAATTTTTTAGCCATTTTCCTGGCCCTCTTCAATCAGTGTCTGCAAATGGACTTCGTAGAGAATTTCCGCCAAAGGGACATTCTCTTCATACCATCGGTCGTGACCGGTCTTGTGACCGCCCGTTAACAGCAAGGCACAGCGGCGTGGGTCAAAGGCATAAGCACCCGGTAGGGTGCGACCTCCATGCTGCACGCGTAGTTCGCGAAGGTTACCGTAGCGTGCCCCCTTGATATCGCTGCAATGGGGGAAGCGCAGGGCCGGACCGAGCAGCTCTAGCAATTTGACACTGGCCGCCACGCTGACCTGTTCCTTTTCACTGAGCGTTTCCCACCATAGGCCAAATTCGTCGGTGTACTCAACGTTCCATGTCATGCTCAAAATATGCCACCAAAGGAATATAATCTCAAGGGAATAATCTTAAACACTTCCGATAATGGCCAACTAGTTCTCGGTCCAACCCAAGTGTGAGTGATGGTTTCATCCGGATGCGTTCCTCACGCCGCGGTTAATCGCGGCCAAAAAAAACGCCCCGAACCAGTCGGGGCGTTTTTATTCAGATGTCCAACCTGTTCAACAGGTCGGTAGCATCAGAAAATGCTGATCGGGTAATCAACAAATACACGTACTTCGTTGCCGCCCACGTTGTACTCGCTGGCGTTGTTCGATACGCGCAACCACGAGCCACGCAGACGCACGCTCAGGTCTTTGACCGGGCCGCTTTGTACGACGTACTTGGCCTGGTTGAAGATTTCGCGCTCGGTACCACGACCACGGTCGGAACCGTCGTCGATGTTGGTGCCGCGCACGTAGGCGATGTTGTAGGTCAGACCCGGAATACCAACGGCACCGAAGTCGAAGCCATAACCCAGCTGCCACGAACGTTCGTCCTTGGCATTGAAGTCGGACCAGTAGGAGTTGGCCAGCAGGATGGTGTTGCCACCGTCGCCCACGCCGCCTGCGTTGCGATAGCCGCCGTACGGGTAGCCGATTTCGCCGGTGCTGCTCTGGTACGCCAGGGTCACCGTGTGCGCGCCGAAAGCGTAGGTGCTTGCCAGGCTCCAGATCTTGTTGTCCTGGCCGTCAACCTTCAGCACGTCACGGGCGTAGTCTTCTTTTACGTGAGTACGGTAGCCGTTGAAATCAAACGTCAGGGACTGTTTGTCTTGCAGCGGGATTGCGTAGGTTACGCCCACGTATTGCTTGTTCAGCTCGTCTTCCATCTCGGAGCCGTACAGGGACGCCGACAGGTTGTCGGTGAACTTGTAGCTACCGCCGAACACGTTGATGCTTTTCAAGTCACCGCTGTCGCGTGCTTCAGCACTTTTACGCGACTCTGCAGTGAAACGACCGACGTTGATTTCCAGACCGTTGATCTCCTTGGAGGTCAACAGGGTACCGGTGAAGCTTTCCGGCATCAGACGCGAATTGTCATACATCAACACCGGCAGCGCAGGCATTTGATCGCCGTACTTGAGCACAGTGTTGGACACGCGAACCTTCACCGCAGCGCCAGCCTTGGCGATGTCGTCAGCCGCTTTACCGCTGGCGCCCTGCTTGAAGAAATCGATACCGCCCGCGCCGCTGTTGCCGCGACCGCCATCCAGACGCAGTGCGTAGATGCCGAAAGCATCCACACCCACACCTACGGTGCCCTGGGTGAAGCCCGAAGTGAATGTGCCGAGGAAACCCTGGCCCCATTCAGCTTTGTCTTGTTGGTGGTTTTTGTAGTCACGGCTGATGTAGGCGTTGCGCGCCAGTACATTGAGGTGGCTGTCTTCTACAAAACCTTTTGCGTCAGCTTGATCGTTAGCCATAGCCTGGGTAGCACTGAGTACGCCCAGAGCGAGAAGACCTATCCGTTTGTTCAACATATTATTTTCCTTATTTCTGAATAGAAGCGCGCTGTGGGGTTCAAGCTGAAACATTGAGTGGTGGTTGCTTCACATAAACAAAAAGACCCGCACGAAGACTGTGTGCAGGTCTTTCGAAAAGTTGGTGTATGGCTTATCGCCACAGGCGTTGGCAGGGATCCTAGCTGCCGTGAAGGCGAGGTGTCAATTTCGTGAAAAATTTGTTAATTGCCAAGGCTTTTCAAAGCTTTGACCGAAGTGTCAGAAATTGTTACTGACAACCATCCAGGCCACAGGCTGGCGCTGAAACGATTGTGTCTGTACCGGTGACGCCAGCGCACTGGCGCAACCAGGCAGCAAAAGCTTCAGGCTTGCCCAAATACGGCCCAAGGTCGATCACCTGATACTGGCCGGACTGCTCCAGTACAACAGTCGGAAAGCCCTGCCCAGCAACCCGGGACAACAATGCCCGGCTGGCCTTGAAGTGGGCCTGCGTTACATCGCCGCTCATCGCAGCGTAAGCGGCGCGGAATGCATCGACATCCAGGCCCATTTCGGTCGCCACTGCCAGCAATACGTCTTTATCGGCAATCCGCCGCCCTTCTGCGTAATGCGCCGTTTGCAGGCGCCCCAACAGCTCCAGGCCGCGCCCGGCCAATTGTTCGGCAACCAGCACGGCGGTGGTCGGCGGCGCCGAATCGAATACTGCCGTGGTGTCGCGCAGCAAGCCTTCGAAGTACCCCTCGCCAAATGGTTGCCCGGTGCATTGGGCAATGCGCTGGTCATGGGGCATCACGTAATCGCGCAGTTGCGCCGACACAGCTCGGCGATGTGCGCCTGCCATCATCCCGCCACCGTGGGCCACGACCGGCAAAATATCGCGCGCGGCGTCGATCAGCGGCTTGGCGCCATAGCACCAGCCGCACAGGGGGTCGTAGATGTAATGCAGGACAGGTGTAGCGGTCATGTAGGGCTCCGGGTCATCACTAAAACAGAACGCCAGCCTAGTCTTGCAGGGCCAGGGGAAAAACATCGGTATGCCTTTTAGTGTGTTGCGCGAACCGGGCGAATCAGGTGCTGTAAGGGCTGCAGGGCAGAGAAACAAACAGAAACATATTTGCAGGGCGCGCTATTGGTAATTCTTAACATAAGGCAACAAGAACCATTACCATTCACACCCTAAAAATATAACGACCCTCTCAACCGCCCGGACACCCCTCAACCATGCTCTCCCCCTGCCGTTTAACACCCTTGAATCTGGGGCTGTGTGCCTTGCTGTACGCCGGATTCAGTAACGCCACCACTGTGCTCCCGGAGCTGTCGATCAGCGCCAGCGAAGCTGAGGCCGATGACCCACGGGTCAAGGATGTCACCACCGCGACTCGCACCTCGACTCCGGCGCGTTATGTGCCGCAAGCCATCGACTCGGTAAAAACCAGCAACGTCCTCGATTACGGCATCAACAGCATCGGCGAAGCCCTGAGCGGGATTCCCAACGTCAGCAGCACTGCCGACACCCGTTTTGACAGCCTGCGCATCCGCGGCTTTGACGCCAGCAACGACTTTTATCTGGACGGTATTCGCGACGACAGCCAATACGTACGCGACCTGCACAATATCGAACGTATTGAAGTGCTCAAGGGCCCGGCGGCCGTGCTGTATGGCCGTGGCAGCCAGGGCGGGATCATCAACCGCGTCAGCAAGATGCCCCAGTCCGGCCGCCAGTCGAGCATTCAGGCCCAGGGCGGCAGCGAGGATTTGCGCAGCCTGTATGCCGACCTTAGCGCTGACCCGAGTGACACCGTGAGCCTGCGCCTGAACATGGGCAACGAAGACAAAAACAGCTTTCGCGATCACGTCAGCGGTAACCGTCAGCTGTTCGCGCCATCGATAAGCTGGCAAATTACCCCCGACCTGAACTGGCTGGTGCAATACGAATACAACCGCTACAACCGTACCCCGGATCGCGGCATTCCGAGCATCGACGGGCGCCCGGCGGATGTCAGCCGTGGCACCACCTACGGCGGGCAAAACGATTTTATCGACGATAAAGTCCAGAACCTGCGCTCGCGCCTGAGCTATGAACTGAGCGACAACTGGCAACTGCGCCATACCCTGGGCGTGTTCAAGCTCGACAGCCAGTTCGAAAACACCTACCTGACCGGCTACGACCCGAAAATCAACAAGGTCAACCGCCAGAGCTGGCAGCAGGACATGACCACCCGCAATATTTTCAACAACCTCGAAATCGAAGGCGGCTTTGACACCTTTGGCCTGGAGCACCGCCTGCTGACCGGGCTGGAACTCGGCAGCCAGCGCCGCGACCCCAAACTCTACAAAGCCGGGGGCGTACCGCCAGTAGATGTGTACAACCCCGATCGTAGCCTGCGCCCGACCGGGCCGATGGTAATTTCCAGCGACAACCACACCGAAGTCGAGAGCCAGGGCCTGTATGTCCAGGACCAGCTTCGCCTCAACGATCAATGGCAGGTACTGGCCGGCTTGCGTTACGACCGCTTTAACGTCGAGACCACCAACCATCTCAGGCCCTTGATCCCGACCGAAGAACGCCAAAGCCACAGCACCAGCCCGCGCCTTGGCGTGGTCTGGACGCCGCTGCAAAACCACTCGTTCTACGCCTCGTGGACCAAGACCTTCTCACCGGTGGGCGGCGGCCTGATCGGCATCACCCCCGGTGCTGCAGGCAACACCAACGACCTGAGTCCGGAGCTGACCAAGCAAAAGGAAATCGGCGTCAAAAGCGACTGGCTGGATGACCGTCTGAGCACCACCCTGGCGGTGTATGAGCTGGAACTCTACAACCGCCGCACCAAGGACCCGGACGACCCGACCATCACCCTGCTCTCCGGCCTGCAACGCTCACGCGGCATCGAACTGACCGCCAGCGGCAAGCTGGGCGGCAACTGGTACATGCGCGGCGGCGTGGGTGTGCAGGATGCAACGGTGGTCAAGGACAACAACGGGCTTGAGGGCAAACGCATCAATGGCGTGGCCAAGCACAATGGCAGCCTGTTTATTACCTGGAAGCCGGAGATGGGCTGGTACGCCGAAACGGGCCTGACCCTGGTGGGCCAGCGTTATGCCGATAACCAGAACACCGTGGTATTGCCGGGCTACGGGCGCTGGGATGCGTTGGCGGGGTATCGCGAAAAAGACTGGGATGTGAGCGGTGCGCTGACCAACCTGACCGACCGTTACTACTATGCGTCGGCCACCAGCGCCGCGCAGATCATGCCGGGCGAGCCGCGCAGCCTGGTGATGACGGGGACGTACAAGTTCTGAATAAGTACTGACCCTGTGGGAGCGGGCTTGCTCGCGATTGAATCACTGCGGTATGTCAGACAGACCGCAGCGCATTTATCGCGGGCAAGCCCGCTCCCACATCCCTCAGATTTTGTACGGCGCAGGCTGCTGCTGGGTCAGGCAATGGATATTGCCACCACCCAGCAGCAACTCACGACCCGGCACCATCACCACTTCGTGCTGCGGGAAAATTTTCTGCAGAATGTCTTTTGCCTGCGCATCCATAGGGTCATTAAAGCTCGGTGCGATGATGCCACCGTTGACGATCAGAAAGTTCACATAGGAACCGGCCAGACGCTCAGTCGGATTACGGTCCTGGCTGCCAGCCACTTTATCAACACCGTCACACTCTTCCTGGGTCGCATACATCGGCCCCGGGATCGGCATTTTGTGCACCACAAACGGCCGCCCCTTGGCGTCAGTGCTGGTCGCCAACACATTCATCGCCGCATGGCAGCGCACGTAGTTAGGGTCACGCTCGTCGTCAGTCCAGGCCAGCAATACCTCACCCGGAGCAACGTAGCAGCAGAAGTTATCCACATGGCCGTCGGTTTCGTCGTTGAACAGGCCGTCCGGCAGCCAGATGATCTTGTCCACAGCCAGATGCGAGCGCAGCACGTCTTCGATTTCTTCGCGTGACAGATGCGGGTTGCGGTTGCGGTTCATCAGGCATTCGGCCGTGGTGATCAGCGTGCCTTCACCATCGACGTGGATTGAACCGCCTTCAAGCACAAAACCTTCGGTGTAGTAACGCGGGCAACGTTCGATTTCCAGTACCTTGCTGCCTACTTGCTGGTCACGGTTCCACGGGAAGTACAAACCACCGTCGAAGCCGCCCCAAGCGTTGAAATCCCAGTTTACGCCGCGCACTTCGCCACTGCGGTTGATCACGAAGGTCGGACCGCTGTCGCGTACCCAGGCATCGTCGCTGGATATTTCGACCACACGAATATTCGGCACATCGAGCTGAGCGCGGGCGTTTTCGTACTGGGCTGCCGACACCCCGACGGTCACCGGTTCAAAACGCGCAATGGCCTTGGCCACAGCCGCGTGCGCCGCCTGGGCCGGCTTGCCGCCCAGGCGCCAGTTGTCCGGACGTTCAGGCCAGATCATCCACGTCTGGGTCTGCGCAGCCCATTCGGCAGGCATGTAAAAGCCGTCAGCGCGCGGCGAACTGTGCAAAGTGGTCATCTGGACTCCTGGAAAACGTCTTGGGTTTTGAGTGCGAAACAAACAGGACAGTGGACGCAGCTCAGCTTTGCGTCAACGGCGAGCACACTTATAGCCGATAAATATCGGCAACAAAAACACTTTATAAGTTTTAACGCGTATTTAAACCGTGAATAAACAGATATTAATCTGCATTTTTATCCCTACCGCTATTTTCCCGACAGCTCCCACTTGCACCCCCCGGCGCATCCCCACAAGCTATACCTCATACGTTTAAGTGCCTTCGGGGAATAAGGGATCACCACATGCGCATTTTAGTCACCGGCGGCGCCGGTTTTATTGGTTCAGCGTTGATCCGTCATCTGATCAAAAATACCGGGCATGAAGTGCTCAACCTCGACAAGCTGACCTACGCCGGTAACCTGGAATCGCTGCAAAGCATTGCCACCGATACCCGCTACGAATTCGTGCAGGCCGATATCGTCGATCAGGCAGCGGTCAGCGCGATCATTGCGCGTTTCCAGCCGCAGGCGATCATGCACCTGGCGGCCGAGTCACACGTTGACCGCTCCATCGATGGCCCGTCGGACTTTATCCAGACCAATATCGTCGGTACCTACAGCCTGCTGGAAGCCACCCGCGCTTACTGGTTGACCTTGCCTGAGCCGGAAAAAAGCGCATTTCGCTTCCACCATATTTCCACCGACGAAGTGTATGGCGACCTGCACGGCGTCGACGATCTGTTCACCGAGACTACGCCCTACGCGCCAAGCTCGCCGTACTCGGCCAGCAAGGCGGCGTCCGACCATCTGGTCCGCGCCTGGAACCGTACCTACGGTTTGCCGGTGTTGCTGACCAACTGCTCGAACAACTACGGACCGTTCCACTTCCCGGAAAAACTGATCCCGCTGGTGATCCTCAACGCCCTCGCCGGCAAGCCGCTGCCGGTGTATGGCAATGGCCTGCAAGTGCGTGACTGGCTGTTCGTCGAGGATCACGCTCGCGCCCTGCTAAAAGTCGTGACCGAAGGTGTCGTAGGCGAGACCTACAACATCGGCGGGCATAACGAGCAAAAAAATATCGACGTGGTGCGCAGCATCTGCGCCCTGCTTGAAGAACTGGCGCCAGCGCACCCGGCGGGCGTCGCGCAGTTTGCCGACCTGATCACCTTCGTCCAGGACCGCCCGGGCCACGACCAGCGCTACGCGATCGACGCCGGCAAAATTGAACGCGAGCTGGGCTGGGTGCCCGAAGAAACCTTCGCAACCGGCCTGCGCAAAACCGTGCAGTGGTATCTGGACCATCTGGAGTGGTGCCAGCGCGTGCAAGACGGCAGCTATCAGGGCCAGCGCCTGGGTTTCACCGAGCCCAGGGACCTGATCGCGTGACTGACCTTAAAACGCCGTTGAACATCCTTATCAGCGGCAAAACCGGCCAGGTTGCCGTTGAGTTGCAAAAGTACCTTGCCGGTCTGGGCAACCTGATTGTGCTGGGCCGCGATGTACTCGATCTGAGCCAGCCCGCGCAAATTCGTGCCCAGGTGCGGGCGCACAAGCCGGACTTGATCATCATTGCCGCAGCTCACACTGCCGTGGATCAGGCTGAAAGCGAGCCGGAACTGGCCTTTGCCATCAACGCCACCGCACCGGGTGTGTTTGCTGAAGAAGCGGCGGCCCTGGGCATCCCCTTGATTCACTACTCCACCGACTACGTGTTTGATGGCAGCAAACCTGCGCCCTACACCGAAGACGACGCCACCAACCCGCTCGGCGTATACGGCAAAAGCAAGCTGGCGGGTGAACTGGCTATCGCGGCGAGCGGTGCCCGACACTTGATCCTGCGCACCAGTTGGGTGTACTCGACCCATGGTAAAAACTTCCTGCTGACCATGCAGCGCTTGCTGCAAGAACGCCCGGAATTACGCGTAGTGGCTGACCAGATCGGCGCACCGACCTGGGCCGGTACCATAGCCCGAAGCACGCGGGCATTGATCGAGCGCTGGCAAGCCGGTGAAGCCGGGGCATGGAGCACCTACCACCTGACCGCTCAGGGTGAAACTTCGTGGTTTGGCTTTACCCAGGCCATCGCCGCGCACCTGAGCGCCCAGGGCAAGGCCTGCGCGACGCTGGAACCCATTCCTGCCAGCGCCTACCCGACACCCGCAGCACGGCCGCAAAACTCGCGCCTGGATTGCAGCAAGCTGGCTCGCGAATGGCAAGTCACCCAACCCGAATGGACCGCCGCGCTGAGCGATTGCGTGGCCGAGCAACCACGCTAACGCCAATCCCCTTGTGGGAGCGGGCTTGCTCGCGATGACATCACTGCGGTCTGCCTGACAAACCGCGCCGTTTGCATCGCGAGCAAGCCCGCTCCCACAGGGTTCGTTGGGTATACTGCAACGTATTCTTGCAGCGCAGCTCAACGATGATCACCTCTTCCTCAGTTCCTCGCAGACCCCGCTGGCGTAGCCTGGCCTTATTGGCGCTGTGCCTGGCGCCTTTGCTGTGGCCGCTGCAACACCTGGCCGAGCGCTATTACCGCAGCGAACTGGCCGGGCAAAACCGCCAGACACTCGACCTGTACGTGGCCAACCTGCTGGGCACGCTGCATCGCTATGAGGTGCTGCCGCAGATTCTGGGCCAGTTGCCTGACCTGCGCGAGCTGCTGGCTGACCCGGAAAGCCCGCAAGCCCTGAGTAAAGCCAATCAGTTGCTCAGTGAAATCACCAGCCAGACCGGCGCTGAAGTCATGTACCTGGTGGATGCTCATGGTGACACTATTGCGACGTCGAACTGGAATAAAAGCGATAGTTTTATCGGACGTAACTTTGCCTTCCGCCCCTATTTCAGCGAAGCGATGCAAGGCAAGCTCGGGCGCTTTTTCGGCCAGGGCACGACCTCCGGAAAACGCGGCTACTACTTTGCCGCACCGGTTGAGGTAGACAACCAAAAGCTTGGCGTACTGGTGGTCAAGGTCGACCTCGACCACACCGAGCGACTCTGGGGCAAAACACCGGAACAACTGTTGCTGACCGACAGCAATGGGGTGGTCATTCTCACTTCGCGCCCTGAATGGCGCTTCAGGTCCACCCGTGATCTGTCTGAGGAAGAACGTCAGGCCATTTTCGCCATTCTCCCCTACCCCACCAGCGACCCCAAGCCCCTGGCGCTCGACCCCAGTGCCTGGCTGGTACAGACGCAGACCATCGACGAAACCGGCTGGCAGGCGAACATTCTTGCCCCTCGCACATTGATCGACCGCTCGGTGCGCACCGTGCTGGCCATCGGCGGCGCCACCTTGCTGGTGGTCATGCTGTTGATCGGTTTAATGATGCAGCGTCGGCGTCATTACCTGGATCGCATTGCATTTGAAGCCAAGGCCCGCCGCGAGCTGGAAATGCGTGTGGCAGAGCGCACCAGCGACCTTGAAGGGCTAAACCGGCGTCTGCGTGAAGAGGTACTGGAGCGCGAACATGCGCAACAGGAACTGGTGCGCGCCCAGGACGATCTGGTGCAGGCAGGCAAGCTGTCGGCGCTGGGCACCATGTCGGCCAGCATCAGCCACGAACTCAACCAGCCGCTGGCGGCTATCCGCAGTTATGCCGAAAACGCCGAAGTGTTGCTCGACCACCAACGTATCGACGATGCCCGCGGCAACCTCAAGCTGATCAACGAACTGACCGGGCGCATGTCCTCCATCATTGCCCACCTGCGCGCCTTCGCCCGCCGCGATCGCCACGCACCGGAAAGCGTCGCCCTGCAACCGGCGCTGGACGATGCCCTGGCGTTGCTGGCCAAGCGTCGACGCAGCATGGAAGTCGAACTGATCCGTGACTTGCCCGCCGCCACGCTCTGGGTTGAAGCCGGTGAAACACGCCTGCGTCAGGTACTGGGTAACCTGCTGGCCAACGCCCTCGATGCCTTGACCGAAAAAGGCCCGCCCCGGCGCTTGTGGCTAAGTGCCCAATCCACGCCGGAAGGCGTCACTGTGTACATTCGCGACAACGGCCCGGGTTTTTGCATGGAAGCGCTGGGCCGCGCCGGTGAGCCTTTCTATACCACCAAGACCCGTACTCAGGGGCTGGGCCTGGGGCTGGCCATTTGCGACACACTGATCCGCGCCTTTGGTGGCGAATTGTTGTTCGCCAACCACAAAGAAGGCGGCGCCTTAATTACCTTACGCCTGCGCGCAGGTGCGCCAGGTGTGAGCTTGCAAGCTTCAGAGGACTCCAGGTCATGAGCCAGCCCATCGATCCGCACGTTCAGGTCATCCTGATCGATGATGACCCGCATCTGCGCCAGGCTTTGTATCAGACCCTGGACCTGGCCGGGCTCAAGGTGCTGCCACTGGCCGAAGCCAACGGCCTGGCCGAGCGTATCGGCCGGGACTGGCCGGGTGTGGTAGTCAGCGATATCCGCATGCCGGGCATGGACGGTCTTGAGCTGCTGGCGCAACTGCATGGCCAGGACCCGGAACTGCCGGTGCTGCTGATTACCGGTCACGGCGATGTGCCGCTGGCGGTGCAGGCCATGCGTGCAGGTGCCTATGACTTTCTCGAAAAGCCCTTTGCCAGTGACGCCCTGCTCGACAGCGTGCGTCGTGCTCTGGCCTTGCGCGCCCTGGTTATGGACAACCGCAGCCTGCGCCTGGCTCTGAGCGATCGCCAGTTGCTGAGCTCGCGGCTGGTGGGGGTATCACCGGCCATGTTGCGCTTGCGCGAGCAAATCGGCGCTCTGGCCGCCACCAAGGCCGATGTGCTGATCCTCGGCGAGACCGGCTCGGGCAAAGAAGTGGTTGCACGGGCGCTGCATGATTTATCGGCGCGGCGCAATGGCCCGTTTGTGGCGATCAATGCCGGGGCACTGGCTGAATCCGTGGTTGAGAGCGAACTGTTCGGGCATGAGCCTGGGGCCTTTACCGGCGCGCAGAAGCGGCGCATTGGCAAGTTCGAGTTCGCCAATGGCGGCACCCTGTTCCTCGACGAAATCGAGAGCATGAGCCTGGACGTGCAGGTCAAATTGCTGCGTTTGCTGCAAGAGCGCGTGGTCGAGCGCCTGGGTGGGAACCAGCTGATCCCTCTGGATATACGGGTGATCGCCGCCACCAAGGAAGACCTGCGCCAGGCCGCCGATCAGGGCCGCTTCCGCGCCGACCTGTATTACCGCCTCAACGTAGCGCCCTTGCGCATCGCCCCCCTGCGTGAGCGGGGTGAAGATGTGCTGATGTTGTTCGATTATTTTGCCGGCGAAGCCAGCGTGCGCCATGACCTGACGCCCAACGTGCTGCAACCGGCGCAGCGGGCTTTATTGTTGCGCCACACCTGGCCTGGCAACGTGCGCGAGCTGCAAAACGTCGCCGAGCGCTTTGCCCTGGGCCTTGAATTGGCTCTGGATAACTCCGCTGAAGGCCTGCCAGCAGCGGGCAATGAAGTAGCTGGCGGCTTGAGCGAGCAGGTCGAGCACTTCGAGAAAAGCCTGATCGCCGCCGAGCTTGAACGCACCCACAGCTCCATGCGCAGCCTGGCCGAGGCACTGGGTGTGCCGCGCAAGACCCTGCACGACAAGCTGCGCAAGCACGGGCTGAACTTCGACAGCGCCAGCCATCCACATCCAGATGAACTTGATTAAAGAGGCCGCAGCATGAACCGCGACAGTCGTTATCTGGAGTCAGTTCTTCATCACGACATCCCGCTGACCCGGGAAATGGGTCTCAAGGTACTGGGCTGGCAAGACCGGCAGTTGCGTCTGCAGTTGCCGCTTGAAGCCAATATCAATCACAAGAGCACTATGTTCGGCGGCAGCCTGTACTGCGGCGCAGTGCTGGCGGGCTGGGGCTGGCTGCATTTGAGCCTGCGCGAAGCGGGAATCGAAGACGGGCATATCGTGATTCAGGAAGGTCATATCAGCTACCCGCTGCCCGTGACCGAGGACGCCATTGCGGTATGTGATGCGCCAGATGATGCGCAATGGAACAGGTTTTTGGCCATGTACAAACGCCACGGCCGCGCGCGGCTGACCCTGGAAACGCGGGTAGTCAATGTTCAGGGCGGGGAAGATGCGGTGAGGTTTAGCGGGCAGTACGTGTTGCACCGCTAACTCGATTTTTGTGGGAACGGGTTTGCTCGCGATGGCCGCGGCGCGGTCTGGCTGAAAGACCGCAGCGTTTGCATCGCGGGCAAGCCCGCTCCCACAGGGTTGGATTAGCGTTGCGCCAGATCCAGCAATTTTTCGCGCCAAGGCGCCTGCGCCGGCAACGCCAGAAACGACTGATTGAGCAGCGACTCACGGGCCGGATAACTGAACGGTTCACCATCCAGTTGCAGCACCACACCACCAGCCCCTTCCAGCACACCCTGAGCCGCCGCCGTGTCCCACTGCGAAGTCGGCGCCAGGCGTGGATAACAATCAGCCGCTCCTTCAGCCAGCAAACAGAACTTCAAGGAACTGCCCACGCTGACCAACTTCAATTCGCCCAGATGCTCACTCAGCCCGGCCAGCAAGTGCTCCTGCTCAGGACTGGAATGGCGGCGGCTGGCGACTACGGTCAACGCCTCACCCGCAGGCGGTGTGTTTCGCACGCTGATGGGCACAGGTTCATCACCCTCCGCCCGCCAGGCCCCCAGGCCCGCGCCGCCGTAGTAGCAACGACCGCTGGTGGGCATGGATACCACGCCAAACACCACACGACCCTGCTCGATCAACGCAATGTTGACGGTGAACTCTTCACTGCCGCAAATGAATTCCTTGGTGCCATCCAGCGGGTCAACCAACCACCAGCGCGTCCAACCCGCGCGCACGTCTTGCGCGATATTGGCGTCTTCCTCCGACAGTACCGGAATACTCGGGGCCAGCGCGGTGAGGCCATCAAGCAGGATGTGATGGGCGGCCAGATCAGCGGCCGTGACTGGCGAATCATCGGCCTTGGCACTGACTTCAACGCCCGCTCGCCAGAACGGCAAAATCGCGTCGCCAGCGGCATGGGCCAGTTTGATCACGCCTTCAAGCAAAGGATGGGGCAAGACACTCACGGCTGGAATGCTCCACGCTGGGTCAGCAGATCGCGGGCCAGATACAGCGCGGCCAGGGCACGACCTTCGCTGAACTGCGGGTTAAGCACCAGGCTCGACAGCTCACGCAGGTTGACCCGATCAACGCGCATCGGCTCAGGTTCGTCGCCTTCCAGATGCTCTTCGTAAAGATCGGTAGCCAGGACCACCTGAATTTTTTGACTCATATAGCCGGGGGACAGGGACAGCTCGGTCAAATGCTCGAGCTGGCGAGCACCGAAACCGGCCTCCTCCTTGAGCTCTCGTTCAGCCGCAGCCAACACATCTTCGCCCGGCTCGATCAGGCCCTTGGGCAGCGAAACTTCGTATTCATCAGTGCCGCCGCAATATTCTTCAACCAGAATCGCGTGCTCAGCATCGATCATGGCCACAATCATCACTGCGCCATAACCGTTGCCGCGCCCCACCAACCGTTCGTAAGTGCGCTCTACTCCATTGGAGAAGCGCAGTTGCACTTCTTCAACCCGAAACAATCGGCTACTGGCAACAATTTCACGGGCAAGTACGGTGGGTTTTTGGCGCATAGCGGCTCCTCAATATGAACGGGGTACTATACCCCGGCTTTTCCGATTGTCTGTGTCGGAAATTTTTACCTGTGGGAGAAGTTTTGCATGACCGTTTTACCTTGGCGCGACATTGATACCGTGCTGCTCGACATGGACGGCACGCTGCTCGACCTGCACTACGACAACCATTTCTGGCTGGAGCACCTGCCCCAACGCTATGCCGAGCTGCATGGCATCAGCCGGGCGATGGCGGATCTGGAACTGACGCCGCTATTTGAAGGCAACGCGGGCCAGTTGAAATGGTACTGCCTGGATTTCTGGAGCCGCGAGCTGAAGATCCCGGTGCGCGAACTCAAACTCGAAACCGCTCATCTGATTGCCTTGCGCCCCGATGCCGATACTTTTCTGGCTGCCATCAACAAAGCTGGCAAGCGAGTGGTCATGATCACCAACGCGCACCGTGATTCGCTGTCGTTGAAAATGGAGCGCATTGAGCTGGCCCCGTATTTCGAGCGACTTATCAGTTCCCACGACTACGGTTATCCCAAGGAAAGCCCGGCGTTCTGGGATGCCCTGCAAGCAGATATCGGTTTTGACCCAGCCCGCAGCCTGTTTATCGACGATACCCTGCCAATTTTGCGCAGTGCCCGTGATTTTGGGGTGGCTCACTTGCTGGCAGTGAAACAGCCCGACAGCCAAAAAGGCCCGAAAGACACTGCAGAATTTGCTGCGCTGGGGGACTATCGCGAGTTGCTGGAAGGGCTGTGAATCTCTGAACCCGTGGGAGCGAGCCTGCTCGCGAAGTGCATTCGCGAGCAGGCTCGCTCCCACAGGGTAAAACGGTTTACTCAGGAATACGCAGCGTCTGGCCCGGATAGATTTTGTTCGGGTCCTTGAGCAGCGGTTTGTTGGCTTCGAAAATCTTGTTGTACAGATTGGCGTTGCCGTACACCTGCAGCGAAATTGCGCTCAGGGTGTCGCCCTTTTTCACCACGACAAAACGCGAAGCCACAACAGCCGGGCCGGTCACGGTGATCTTGTCTTCAACACTGGCCACGCCTGCGATATTACCCGCCGCCAGGATGATTTTTTCTTTCTCTTCCTGGGTGGCCACTTCACCGCTGACTGTCACTTTGTCGCCTTCCACGGTAGCGGTGATGTTCGGATTGCCCAAGCCCACTTCCTGTACGTGCTTCTTGAGCTCCTCGCCCGCATTGGCGTTGCCCGGTGTCAGCAGGTCGATCAATTTTTCGCCGGCTTCTTTCACAAAGCTGAAAATACTCATACATCACGCTCCTAGGTTGGAAGATCCAGACTCAAGAGCGTAGACCATCTACGCCATGTGCAAGCGCGCTAGAATCGCCCGCTGAATTGCACCCGGAGCGACGATGGACATCAAACAGCTGAAATTCCTCATTGCCCTCGACGAAACCCGACATTTCGGTCAGGCCGCCGCGCGTTGCCATATCACGCAGCCCACCCTGTCCATGCGTTTGCGCAGCCTTGAACAGGAACTGGACTTGCAACTGGTCAATCGCGGACAGCGCTTCGAAAGCTTTACCGCACCTGGCGAGCGGGTGCTGGCCTGGGCCCGTACCGTGTTGGCCGCCTACGACGGTTTGCAGGCCGAAGCCGCTGCCTGTCGCGGTAACCTGATCGGCACTCTGCGCCTGGGAGTGGTGCCGCTGTCGAGTTTTGACCCCCTGCCGCTGTTGCAGCGTCTGCATCAGGAACATCCCGATCTGCGCTTCGAATTGTCAGCACTGAGCTCGGAACAAATCCTTGAGCAACTGGCCAGCAACCGACTGGACGTGGGTGTCTCCTATCTTGAACGCCTTGACCAGGAACGTTTTGACTCCCTGGCCCTGGGCGAAACCCGCATGGGCCTGCTATACGACCAGCGGTATTTCAACTTCGGTGACCAGCCGCTTAGCTGGGAGGCGCTGACCAGCTTGCCGCTGGGCCTGCTCAGCAGCGGCATGCACTTTCGCCAGTCCATCGACCACAACTTCCACAGCCGGGGCCTTACGCCACAACCCCTGTTGCAAACCGATGCCGTTCATCAACTGTTACAAGCTGTCCACGGCGGGCTTTGTTGCGCGGTGATGCCCCTTGAGGGTGGGCTGGAAGCCCTGACCGACCACCTGCGCCTGCACCCCATAGAAGATGCACGCACCTTGGCCCGCCTGGGTTTGATCATGCGTCGTGAGGCACCGCGCTCAGCGCTGGCCGAAGCCTGTTTCGCGCTTTATCAGAAATCACCAAGCTCTTCTTGATCGACGCCATCTATCAATAGATCAGCACTAGCGATTAGACGCGACACTGTGTCGCGCCTAGGCTTAGAGCTCAATTGATTGTCGGTACTGCCTTATGAACGCCAAGCGCCCTCTGTGCGCGGCGCCTGCTTCTGTCACGCCCGCGCCTGCTGCCAGCCAGAGCTATGACTACGTCAACCTGGACCACAGTGGTGGTGCGCAAACTGCACTGGCCGAAGAGGTCGCCCTGGCGATTGCCTATAACGGCATCAGTCAGGCCGTGATGCTGGTCACACCCACTGACCTTGAGGACTTTATCGTCGGCTTCAGCCTGGGCAGCGGCATCATTCAAGACGCCAGCGAAATCTACGACCTCAAACTGACCGGTGCAGGGTCTGGCCAATACGCTCAGGTCGAAATCGCCAGCCGGGCGTTCTGGAACCTCAAGCAGCAACGCCGCCAACTGGCCGGCACCAGTGGGTGCGGGCTGTGCGGGGTGGAAGCGGTGGAACAGGCCTTGCCCGATCTCCAGGTATTGCCCGGCGCGCCTTTGCCACCGGCGCAGTGGCTGGAAGGCCTGCGCCAGCGCATCAGCGACTTTCAACCCTTGGGCCAGCACTGCGGCGCCGTACACGCTGCAGTCTATATGGACGGCCAGGGCCAACTGCTGCTGGGTCGTGAAGACATAGGCCGGCACAACGCCCTCGATAAATTGATCGGTGCTCTGGTACGCCAGCAAATCGATCTGACGGGTGGCACAGCAATCGTCACCAGCCGTTGCAGCCTGGAACTGATTCAAAAAGTGCTGCGCGCCGGCATCCAGACCCTGATCAGCCTGTCCTCGCCCACGGGCCTGGCGCTGCAATGGGCGCGGCGGCACAACCTCAACCTTATTCATCTGCCACAAAAAAGCGCGCCCAGGGTCTACAGCCCCGCGCAGGAGAAACAACCGTGAGCACACACCATCAAGCCGACAAAACCCCGACTCCCCGCTACAAGCCCTACAAAGGCCCGGCCGGTGGCTGGGGCGCGCTGATCAGTGTGGCGCAAGCCTGGTTGACCAGCGACAACGCACTGAAAAACCTGCGCATGATGCTCAAAACCAACCAGAACGGCGGCTTCGACTGCCCGGGCTGCGCCTGGGGTGATTCGCCGGAAAGCGGCCTGGTCAAGTTTTGCGAGAACGGCGCCAAGGCAGTGAACTGGGAAGCTACCAAGCGCCGGGTCGATGCGGCGTTTTTCGCCAAGCACAGCGTCAGCGCGCTGCTGGAGCAAAGTGATTACTGGCTCGAATATCAGGGCCGCCTGACCGAGCCCATGAGCTATGACCCGGAAACCGACCGCTACGTCCCCATCAGCTGGGATGCCGCCTTCGCCTTGATCGCCAGGCACTTGCTCAACCTGGCCAGCCCCAACGAAGCCGAGTTCTACACCTCAGGCCGGGCCAGCAACGAAGCGGCGTATTTGTACCAACTGTTTGTGCGCGCGTTTGGCACCAACAACTTCCCGGATTGCTCGAACATGTGCCACGAGGCCAGCGGCGTGGCCCTGGCGCAAAGCATCGGCGTGGGTAAAGGCACCGTGACCTTTGATGATTTCGAGCACGCGGATGCGATTTTCGTATTGGGGCAAAACCCCGGCACCAACCACCCGCGCATGCTCGAACCACTGCGCGAGGCGGTCAAGCGCGGCGCCCAGGTAGTGTGCGTCAACCCGCTCAAGGAGCGCGGGCTGGAACGTTTCCAGCACCCGCAGCATCCGTTGGAAATGCTCACCAACGGCGACCGTCCGACCAACACGGCCTACCTGCGCCCGGCACTGGGCGGCGACATGGCGCTGTTGCGCGGCATGGCCAAGTTCCTCCTGCAGTGGGAGCGCGATGCCCAGGCCGCAGGCGAACCGGCCGTGTTCGATCATGCATTTTTGAATGAGCACACTGCGGGCATTCTCGATTACATCTCCAGCCTCGACGACACCTCGTGGGACCATATCGTGGAGCAATCGGGCCTGACCCTTGTTGATATCGAACGCGCCGCACGCATGTACCTCAAGGGCAAGAACGTAATCATGTGCTGGGCGATGGGCATCACCCAGCATCGTCATTCGGTGCAGACCATCCAGGAAATCGCCAACCTGATGCTGTTGCGCGGCAATATAGGCCGCCCCGGCGCCGGCCTGTGCCCGGTACGCGGCCACAGCAACGTACAGGGCGACCGCACGATGGGCATCAACGAACGTCCGCCGGTGGCCTTCCTCGATTCGTTGGAGCGTCGCTTCCAGTTCAAGGTGCCCCGTGAAAACGGCCACAACGTGGTTGAAGCCATCCACGCCATGCTTGAAGGCCGAGCCAAGGTGTTTATCGGCCTGGGCGGCAACTTCGCCCAGGCCACTCCAGACAGCCCGCGCACCGCACAGGCCCTGCGCAATTGCGCCCTGACTGTACAGATCAGCACCAAGCTCAACCGCAGCCACCTGATGCACGGCAAACAAGCGCTGATCCTGCCATGCCTGGGCCGTACCGATATCGACATTCAGGCAGAAGGCCCGCAAGCGGTGACCGTGGAAGACTCGTTCAGCATGGTCCACGCCTCCAATGGCCAGTTGCAGCCACTGTCCAGGCAGATGCGCTCGGAGCCCGCAATCATTGCCGGCATTGCTGCGGCCACACTGGGCACCCACCCGATTGACTGGAACTGGGTCGTCGCTGACTACCGACGCATTCGCGACTTGATTGCCGACACCATTCCCGGTTTCAAGGACTTCAACACGCGCATCGAACACCCGGGCGGCTTCTATTTGGGCAACTCGGCCGGTGCGCGACAGTGGAACACGCCGTCCGGGCGCGCCAACTTCCGCCCCAACGCACTGCCTCAAGACCTGGTAGATGCCCGCACCCGCGCTACAGGCCGGCTGCCCGACCTGATCTTGCAGTCCATGCGCTCTCACGATCAGTACAACACCACTATCTATGGCCTCGATGACCGCTATCGCGGGGTCAAGGGCCAGCGTGATGTGCTGTTCGTCAACGAAGCCGACATCATCCGCCTGGGCTTCAAGCCGGGGCAGAAGGTCGATATCGTTTCGATCTGGGATGACCGGCACGAGCGCAGGGTGAAAAATTTCACCCTGCTGGCGTTTGATATTCCTGCCGGGCAAGCTGCGGCGTACTACCCGGAGGTCAACCCGCTGGTGCCTCTGGAAAGCACGGGCGATGGCAGCCATACGCCTACGTCCAAGTTCGTGGCGATTTGCCTGGAGGCAGCCAGCCCGTCAACGCTGATCATGGCTAAGGCCAGCTGAGCACTTTTTGTTCGTTTGTGGTGGGAGCGGGCTTGCCCGCGATGGCATCTCCGCGGTTTGACCGTCATCCCGCGGTGCCTGAATCGCGGGCAAGCCCGCTCCCACATTCAAGCAGCGCGCCTCTGAACTGCGGCCACAAAAAAGGCCGTTTTCCTACGAAAACGACCTAACCGAACTAGCTAACAGACCCTCGAAAACAGATTAAGTTCCCTAGTAAAAACAACAACTTATAGAATTGTGTACAACTCGTGCTACTCGTCGGATTTCGATTGTCACCAACCGCTTGCAGCCTCAGGATCGCGCCGTCATCTCTTTGAGGCTCATCCATGAAGCTCACCTCGATTCTCTTGTTGTCCCTTGGCCTGGTCAGTGGCGTAGCCTCGGCCGGTGGCACCACCGAAGCCGGTGTAGGCGGCGCATTAGGCGGGGTTCTTGGCGCCGTTGTTGGCCAACAGCTCGGCGGCTCGACCGGTTCTGCGATTGGTGCAGGTGTGGGTGGTGCGGCAGGTAGTGCCGTAGGTGCCGACAAACGCAGCCGTGGTGAAGCCGCCATTGGCGGCGCACTGGGTGCGGCAGGCGGTAACGTGCTGGGCCGCAGTGTCGGCGGCAGCACAGGCGCACTGGTAGGCTCGGCCGCTGGCGGTGGTGCCGGTGGCGCGCTGGGCAACTATATGGGCAATAAAAGCGACAGCGACGATCGCCGCTATCGTGACCGCGATAACCGTCGCTACTACCGCGACGACCATCGCGGCCGTGGCCACGCGTATGGCCATCGCAAAAACAAGCATCGTCACGACTGATGCGTACAACGGGAGCCGAAAGGCTCCCGTTTTTTTTACCTGCGCCTGCTCCGGGCAAATTGTTTCAATGCATTACGCCCGCCTGTTTTGCCCCTGATCATGCAATCTGCATGCACCGAAAAAACCAACCATTTGCAAGCCATTGAAAGATATGGAATTACCTGCAACACAGGGTTGGCACATCCCCTGCAATTACCTGAATGAACGCTGCACTTCCTACCATTCAGGAGCACAACAACAATGATCGGGACAACTGAACACTATCCCGCAGCCCTGCAAGATTCCTCCGGTCAATCCGGTGTTTCCTGGGCCGCCATCTTTGCCGGCGCCGCCACTGCTGCCGTCCTCTCCCTGCTGCTGCTGATGCTGGGGGCGGGGCTTGGGTTTTCTGCGGTTTCACCGTGGGCCAATGAAGGGGTGGGCGCCAAAGGCCTGGGTATTACCGCCATCGTCTGGCTGGCCGTTACCCAGATCATTGCTTCCGGCATGGGCGGTTATCTGGCCGGTCGTTTGCGGGTCAAATGGACCAACCTGCATGGCGATGAAGCCTACTTTCGCGACACCGCCCATGGTTTTCTGGCATGGGCCGTGGCCACGCTGGTAACCGCTACCCTGGTTGCAGGCTCGGTCAGCAGCGTGATCGGCAGCGGCGTTCAAGCCGGGGCCAGCGTGGCTTCAGGTGCCGCAACGGCGATCAGCAGTGCAGCCGGCAGTGCCGCAGCCAACAATGGCGACAAAGGTTCGGACTATTTTATCGACAGCCTGTTTCGCGATGACCGCGGCACCGCTGTCAGCGAAGACGCAGCCCATGGCACCGTGGCCCGCATCTTCGCCCACAGCCTGGCCAATGACGGCCAATTGAGCAGTGAAGACCGTACCTACCTGGCCCAAATCATCGCCCAGCGCACCAACCTCAGCCAACCTGAAGCCGAGCAACGGGTCGACCAGGTCTACGCCAAGGCCCATCAGGCTGTTGAAGAAGCCAAGGTAAAAGCCAAGGAAGCCGCTGATACCGCTACCAAGGTCGCCGCTTGGTCCACCTTGTGGATGTTTATCACACTGCTGATCGGCGCTTTCTTTGCCAGCCTGTGCGCCACCTTTGGCGGCCGTCGCCGGGATGCCGTGACGTATCTGACCCCCACCACCACAACCCCGCTGGTTTAACCCGGGCTATTCGTTGACTGGAGAATAAAATGCGCTCACTTCTGCTGTTTTTCCTCGGTATTCCAATTCCGATCATTATTCTGATTGCGTTGTTTGTTCACTGATAACAGTGCGCAAACCCAGCCGACGGCCTTCCTTGAGAAGGCCGTTTTGTTTTCCGGGATTCAGACCGGCAGGCAGGTGGTGGACTTGATCTCGGACAACGCCACAATCGAATTCACCTCTTGAATGCCCGGCACCATCGACAGTTTCTCAAAGAAAAACCGCTCGTAGGCTTCGATATCAGCCGTCACGATACGCAGCAGAAAATCTACCGCTCCCATCAGCACATAGCATTCCAGCACTTCGGGGAAACCGCGGATCGCGTCAGTAAACTCGGTGAAGTTTGAGCGACCGTGTGCATTGAGTTTGATCTCGGCAAAAATTTGCGTATTGAGGCCGATTTTCTTGCGATCGAGCAAGGTGACCTGGCCACGAATGATGCCCTCGTCCTTCATCTTCTGGATCCGCCGCCAGCAGGGCGATTGCGAAAGCCCCACCTTCTCCGCGATCTGCGCGCTGGACAGCGAAGCGTCCTCTTGCAGCAGCGCCAATATGCGTCGGTCGTAAGCATCCAGCTCGCTTTGCATAAAAATACCCATTAATGAATAAGCTGAGACTTGTTCGAGTCTATTTATCGTCAATTCAAAACATCTTAGATAAAAAAATTCTCCCGCGACGTGTAAATATTTCTCCAGTCTGAACAGGAGCCATTGCATGCCGCATCTTGAAGTCATTACCCACGCCCCTCGCCCCGACGTATGGGCCAGCAATGCAGCCCCTTGCCAGGTGCTTTTCCGTATCCAGGCCGAAGCCGATGCCGACGTGCTGTGCCGGGTGCTCAATCTGTTTGCCCTGCAGCAACTGATCCCGCAGCAAGTGGATGTGGTACGTGACGGGGACACCTTGAGCATTGACATCCGCAGTCACGAACAGAGCTGGCACCGTGCCCGGATCATCGGCGAAAAACTGCGCAGCCTGATCAGCGTCTTCGACATGCAGCTGCAACCCGTGCAGGCCGCCAAGGACCCGGCAATGCAAGCTTGCGGGTAATAGTTCGCAACCATTGGTGGCAGGCGGGCCAACACGGCGCAACTAGGCTTTATCAGGTACATGGCCAGACAAGGACCTGTCTGCGCCGATGCCTCAAGGAGCCGTTATGCGCATCACCCCGTCCCATGACCGGTGGCTGAACCTCAACAATCTGTTATCCGCGCTGTTGGCGCAAAATCGTATCCAGCAAAGCTGCGCCACGCAGGCAATGGTACGCAGTCGCGAAGCGTCCAGTGCCACCCTCCACCCCCTGGTATTTCTTGCGCAGCAACAATTCTGCGATCCCGATCGGGGAGGCAGGATTCTCGATCTTGAAACCCTCACTGCCTGGCTCGCCAACCATGCAGGGCAACCCTACCTGCGCCTTGATCCGCTCAAGGTCGATGTCGCCACCGTGACCGGAGCAATGTCCTTTGCCTTCGCCCAGCGGCATGGAATCATCGCGGTGGCGGCCGATGCCTCAGCCATCACAGTTGCCAACACCCAGCCCTGGGTCAGCAGTTGGGAGGCCGATTTGCGCCAGTCGCTCAAGCGCCCTATCAGACGTGTCATTGCCAACCCCCTGGAAATCCAGCGCCTCAACGTAGAGTTTTTCCAGCTGGCCAAATCGGTCAATGGGGCTGTACTCAACGATCAGAAGACCAGCCCGCCGGCCAATTTCGAACAACTGCTGACCTTGGGCGCAGGCGAGCGGGAACCGGATGCCAACGATGCTCACATCGTCAATATCGTCGACTGGCTGTTTCAGTACGCCTTTGAACAACGCGCCAGCGATGTCCACCTGGAGCCCCGCCGTGAGCAGGGTTGCGTGCGCTTTCGGATCGACGGCGTGCTGCATGATGTTTACCACTTCCCGCCACAGGTAACGATGGCCGTTGTCAGTCGCCTCAAGAGCCTGGGCCGGATGAATGTTGCCGAAAAACGCAAACCCCAGGACGGCCGGATAAAAACCCGCCTGCCCCAGGGTGCTGAAGTGGAACTGAGGCTCGCCACCCTGCCCACGGCCTTTGGCGAAAAAATGGTGATGCGTATTTTTGACCCGCAGGTCCTGCTCAAAGATTTCGACCAGTTGGGCCTCTCCCCGAACGACTTGCAACGCTGGCAGCACATGACCACCCGGCCCAACGGCATTATTTTGATTACCGGCCCCACCGGCTCGGGCAAAACCAGCACCCTGTATGCAACGCTCAAGCAACTGGCCACCCCCAAAATCAACCTGTGCACCCTCGAAGACCCCATCGAAATGATCGAGCCGGCGTTCAATCAAATGCAGGTTCAGACCAACATTGACCTGACCTTCGCCAACGGTGTGCGGGCGCTGCTGCGCCAGGACCCGGACATCATCATGCTCGGTGAGATACGTGATCTGGAAACCGCCGAAGTGGCTGTTCAGGCTGCACTCACCGGGCATCTGGTGCTCTCGACCCTGCATACCAACGACGCTCCCGGCGCCATCAGCCGCCTGCAAGAACTCGGGGTAGCGCCCTATCTGATAAAGGCCACATTGCTGGGTGTCATGGCCCAGCGACTGGTCAGAACCTTGTGCCCGGAGTGCAAGACCGAACATCCGCCGGCTCCCGACGAATGGCAGGATTTTGCCCCGGCCTGGGCCGGGGCAGCACCGGACACAATCTGCCGGGCCGTTGGTTGTGCGCAGTGCCGCGAAACCGGTTACACCGGGAGGGTCGGAGTTTACGAAGTCATGGTCATAAGCGAAAAACTCAGGGAGCTGGTTGGCCGCGAAACCGACCTCAACGCCATTCGTCGCCAGGCAGGTGCACAAGGAATGCTCAGCCTCAGGCTTGCTGCGGCCCTAAAAGTTGCAGACGGGGTGACCTCACTGCAAGAAGCACTGCGAGTCACCCCGCATGCTTGAGTTGTTTTGACTAAAATCCAGGGAGTTGGACAATTTTCTAGATCGCTACGCTTCACGCTCGTTTGTTTCTTACACCTCAAAAACAAGGAATGGTTATGCAAGTGGGTACTGTGATCCTGTTATTTGTCGCCCTGGCCATTGCCGTGCTCTTTATGGGCTTCAAGGTGGTGCCGCAAGGTTATCAATGGACGGTGGAACGCTTCGGGCGATACACCAATACCCTCAAGCCGGGCCTGAACATCATCATCCCGGTGATGGATCGTATCGGACGCAAGATCAACGTCATGGAAAGCGTGCTGGATATCCCCCCACAAGAAGTGATTACCGCCGATAACGCCACGGTACAAATCGATGCCGTGTGTTTCTTCCAGGTGGTCAACACGGCGCAAGCCGCCTATGAGGTCAACAACCTCGAGCATGCCATTCGCAACCTGCTGCAAACCAACATCCGCACCGTGCTGGGTTCCATGGAGCTGGATGCCATGCTCAGCCAGCGTGACGGCATCAATGAAAAACTGTTGCGCACAGTCGATGAAGCAACGGCACCGTGGGGCATCAAAATCACCCGTATCGAGATCAAGGACATCAGCCCGCCGGCCGACCTGATGGCCGCCATGTCCGGGCAAATGAAAGCCGAGCGTATCAAGCGTGCGCAAATTCTTGAAGCTGAAGGGCTAAGGGCCGCAGCAATCCTCACCGCCGAAGGCAAAAAACAGGCACAGATCCTCGAAGCCGAAGGGGGCCGCCAGGCAGCGTTCCTCGAAGCCGAAGCCCGCGAACGCCAGGCCGAAGCCGAAGCCCGCGCCACACAAGTGGTGTCGGAAGCCATTGCCTCAGGCAACGTGCAGGCGATCAACTATTTTGTTGCACAAAAATATATCGATGCGCTGGGCAAACTGGCTTCTGCCAACAACAGCAAGGTCATCCTCATGCCGCTGGAAGCCAGCCAGGTGATCGGCGCCGTGGGAGGCATCAGCGAAATCGTCAAAGCCACCTTTGATACCAGGAAGGCCTGATACATGTGGGAGTTTCTGCAAGACCTGAACTTCTGGGACTGGCTGGCTCTTGGCACGGTACTGCTGATTCTGGAGGTATTCGGCGCCGGTGGTTATCTGCTGTGGGTGGGCCTTGCTGCCCTGATTGTGGGCGGCTTGACGTTCCTGGCCCCGGAGCTGCCCTGGACACTGCAATTGCCGCTGTTTGGCGTGCTGGCGATCCTCACGGCGGTATTCTGGTGGCGGCGCCAACGTGGCACTGGGGAGAGTGGCGACCAGCCGAACCTGAACCGCCGCGGTCATGAGCTGATCGGTCGTACTTTTATCGTGCAACAGGCGATTGTCGAAGGGCGGGGCAAAATCAAGGTAGGGGACAGCGTATGGATGGCAGTAGGGCCTGACGCTCCGGTGGGAACATCGGTACGCGTAACCGAACAAAACGGAGCCGTGTTGAGCGTAGAAATTGTGCCGTAAGGTTACGGAACTCCTGCGCACTATTGGCAATCAAATACTATAGCTAATCTATCCGGAGTCACCGTCATGCGTCTCAAATATGCTGTTGCCGCTATCGCCTTGCTGTCCCTGCCTGTTGGTTCGGCCATGGCCGACAGCTTCTGGCGTAATGTGCTGTCTTCCGGCGCAACCACCGGGTCCACTTACCTGACCTTCAAAAAAGACCGCAAAGTCATCGCAGCTCAAGATGACGCCGGCAGTTTTGTCGCCAGTAACGGATCAATTCGTGGCCCGTACCTGGAGTCGGCCATGCAACAAGTGCGCGCCGATAACCCGAACCTGAAAGTCAGCGATATGGACCTGGCTAACGCGATTCTGGTTAAAAACGCCACGGCTGAGTAAACACCTCCATCTGTGGATTCTCTGTTGCAGGTCAAGCCTTATTGTGGGAGCGAACCTGCTCGCGAACGACCTTCGCGAGCAGGCTCGCTCCCACAGTTGCAGTTTTCCTGTAGCAGCTGCCGAAAGCAGCTGCTACGCAATACGGCCCTTGCTCATTCAGCCGCCATACAGAATTTTCACCAGCTGTGAGTGATCCTGCGGGTATGATCTTGAGCGCTATGCTGTTGCTCTTTGGTTACTCAAATTCACTCACATCGGACGTCATGCCTCTATGAGCTCGCTGCCTTTCCTGCCGTTTTCCAAACCCACCATTGATGAAGCCACCATTGCTGCCGTGGGCGACGTGTTGCGCTCGGGCTGGATCACCAGCGGGCCCAAGGTGCAGGCATTCGAAGCACAATTGTCCGAGTATTTTGGCGGGCGCCCGGTGCGCACTTTCAACTCCGGCACTTGCACCATGGAAATCGCTCTGCGCATTGCCGGAATCGGAGCCGGCGATGAAGTCATCACCACGCCTATTTCATGGGTCGCTACTGCCAATGTGATTATCGAAGTCGGTGCCACGCCGGTGTTTGCCGATATCGACCCGGTAACCCGCAATATCGATCTTAACAAGCTCGAAGCAGCCATTACCCCGCGCACCAAGGCCATCATTCCGGTGTACCTGTCGGGCCTGCCAGTGGACATGGACGCGCTCTACGCAATTGCCAAAAAGCATAACCTGCGCGTGGTTGAAGATGCGGCCCAGGCCCTGGGCTCCAGCTGGCAAGGTGAGCGCATTGGCGCACGCGGCGATTTCGTTTCTTTCAGTTTTCAGGCCAACAAGAACATCACCTCATCCGAAGGTGGTTGCCTGGTACTGAACAATGAAGAAGAAGCGCGGCTGGCCGAAAAATACCGCCTGCAAGGCGTTACCCGTACCGGTTTCGACGGCCTGGATGTCGACGTGCTGGGTGGCAAGTTCAATATGACCGACATTGCGGCTGCGATTGGTCTGGGCCAGTTCGCCCATATCGAAACCATCACCGCCCATCGTCGGGCGCTGGCCAAGCATTACTTTGAGTGCTTCGGGTCGGATTTTGAAGCGGAATACGGCGCGCAACTGCCGGTGGCGGATTTCAACAACACCAACTGGCATCTGTTCCAGCTCGTGCTGCCTGAGCGCAAGGATGGTCAACCGGCGCGGGCGACCTTTATGAAAGAAATGCAGGCATTGGGCGTGGGCATCGGTTACCACTACCCGCCAATTCACCTGCTCAGCCTGTACCGCGCGCAGGGCTTTAAAGAAGGGATGTTCCCGGTGGCCGAACGTGTCGGGCGCCTGATCGTATCATTGCCGATGTTTACGGCGATGACCAAGGCCGATGTAGAGCGTTCGGTGGCAGCGGTGAAAGCAGTTCTGCAAAACGCCTGACCTCCCTGTGGGAGCGAGCCTGCTCGCGAAGCTTGTTCGCGAGCAGGCTCGCTCCCACAGTTGAGATTCTTTTGCTCGTTACTCGCCGATGGCAGCCTTGTAGCCGGCAGCGTCCAGCAGTTTTTCCAGCTCGGCGGTGTTGCTTGGCTTGAGCTTGAAAATCCAGCTGGTGTACGGCTCGCTGTTCAGCGACTCAGGGCTGTCAGCCAGCGCTTCATTGACGGCAATCACTTCGCCCGACACCGGCGAGTAGATGTCGGAAGCGGCTTTTACCGACTCCACAACACCCGCGGTATCGCCAGCAGCGAATACTTTGCCAACTTCAGCCAGCTCAACAAACACCACATCCCCCAAGGCTTCCTGAGCGTGATCGCTGATGCCTACGGTAACCGTGCCATCTGCTTCCAGACGGGCCCACTCGTGACTTTCAGCAAAGCGCAACTCGGCAGGGATCAGGCTCATATTCAGTGTCCTCAAGTATAAATGTCAGCGGCATGCACTCTGTGCACGCCCGCCAGTAAACGTTAGATCAAGGCTTTGCCAAGACGAACAAAAGTCGGTTTGACTACGCGAACCGGGTACCACTTGCCACGAATCTCAACCTCGGCACGGTCAGCCGTTGCCATCGGAACTCGCGCCAGAGCGATCGATTTGCTTAGCGTGGGAGAGAAACTACCACTGGTGATCTCTCCTTCGCCAACATTGGCGATGCGAACCACCTGATGGGCGCGCAAAACACCCCGCTCTTCAAGCACCAAACCCACCAGTTTGAGCTGCACGCCACCGGCCTTTTCGGCCTCCAGCGCTTCGCGCCCCACGAACTTGCGTGAAGCAGGCTCCCAGGCAATGGTCCAGGCCATATTGGCGCAAAGGGGGGACACCGACAGGTGGATATCCTGCCCGTAGAGGTTCATGCCGGCTTCCAGGCGCAAGGTGTCGCGGGCGCCAAGGCCGATCGGTGAAATACCGGCGCCGACCAGATCGTTGAAAAAAGCCGGGGCCTGATCGGCCGGGAGCACGATTTCAAGGCCGTCTTCGCCGGTGTAGCCGGTGCGGGCAATAAACCAGTCGCCACAGCTCTGCCCTTCAAAGGGCTTGAGCTGCTGGATCAGTTGGGCACGGGCCTGGCTCACCAGTTCGGCGACCTTATGTCGCGCCTGTGGCCCCTGAATGGCCAGCAGGGCCAACTCTGGACGCTCCTGCAGTTGCACGTCATAGCCCTTAAGCTGAGCCTGCATCCAGGCCAGATCCTGATCGCGGGTGGCGGCGTTGACGATCAGCCGATAACCGCCAGGCATCAGGTAGACGATCATGTCGTCGACCACGCCGCCCTGCTCGTTGAGCATGGCGCTGTACAAGGCGCGACCGGGGGTGTTCAGTCGTTCGACATCGTTGGCCAGCAAATACTGCAACCATTGCTTGGCCTGAAGCCCGGTGATGTCGATCACGGTCATATGCGAGACATCAAAAACCCCACAGTCGCGGCGCACCTCATGGTGCTCCTCAACCTGCGAGCCGTAATGCAAAGGCATATCCCAACCGCCAAAATCGACCATCTTCGCGCCTAGGGCGAGATGCAGGTCATACAGAGGCGTACGCTGTCCCATGGGTTTCTCCTTCCGGGCTTGGCGAAGGTGCGGACAGGCTGCGGAGCATTTCAAGCCAAACAAGCGGCTTTTTTACATCACGCAGAAACCTGGCCTGACAGACAGACCGCACCGAATGCCGCGCATTGTAGCCGCATGCAGGAGGACTGACACCTAACCGATGCGATGGGCCGAGCGTCGAATCAAACCGATGACCGGTAACAAACCGACCAGTACCAGGGTCAAGGCCGGCAGCGAAGCCCGCGCCCACTCACCCTCGCTGGTCATCTCGAAGATGCGTACGGCCAGCGTATCCCAGCCAAACGGGCGCATCAGCAAGGTCGCCGGCATCTCCTTGAGCACATCAACAAACACCAGCAGCGCAGCGCTCAAGGTGCCCGGCAGCAGTAATGGCAGATACACCTTGAAAAACAGTCGCGGGCCACTGACGCCCAAACTGCGGGCGGCTTCGGGCAAAGAAGGACGAATCCGCGCTAGGCTGTTTTCTAGCGGCCCATAGGCCACGGCAATAAATCGCACCAGATACGCCAGCAACAGGGCCGACAGGCTGCCCAGCAGCAACGGTTTGCCCGCACCGCCCAGCCACCCCGAAACAGGGATCACCAGTTCGCGGTCCAGATAACTGAACGCCAGCATGATCGACACCGCCAGCACCGAACCCGGCAAGGCATAGCCCAGGTTCGCCAGGCTGACCCCGGCACGGATAGCCGGGGTTGGCGCCTGGCGTCGGGCAAAGGCCAGCACCAGCGCCACGCTGACGGTAATCAGCGCCGCCATTGCCCCCAGATACAGGGTATGCACGATCAAACCGACATAACGCTCGTCCAGATCAAAGCGCCCGCGCTGCCAGAACCACACCACCAGTTGCAACATCGGGATCACGAATGCACAGGCAAACACCAGCAGACACCAGCCACTGGCCAGCCATGCCTTGGGCCCGCTCAGGTGGTAAAGGGCAGTGACCCGTGGTCGCTCGTTGCTGGCACGGCTGGCCCCCCTGGCGCGGCGCTCGCCGTAGAGCACCAGCATGACCACCAGCAACAGCAAACTGGCCAGTTGTGCTGCCGTCGACAGACTGAAAAAACCGTACCAGGTCTTGTAAATAGCCGTGGTGAAGGTGTCGAAGTTGAACACCGACACAGCACCGAAATCAGCCAGGGTTTCCATCAAGGCCAGCGCTACGCCGGCACCAATTGCCGGGCGCGCCATCGGCAATGCCACGCGCCAGAATGCCTGCCACGGGCTTTGCCCCAGCACCCGTGCCGCTTCCATCAGGCCTTTGCCCTGGGCCAGAAACGCCGTGCGCGCCAGCAGGTAGACATAGGGGTAGAACACCAGAATCAGCACGGTGATCACCCCCCCGGTTGAGCGCACCCGAGGCAGCCGCAAGCCCATGCCGAACCACTCGCGCAGCAGGGTCTGTATGGGCCCGGCGAAGTCCAGCAAGCCCACAAACACAAACGCCAGCACATAGGCGGGAATCGCAAACGGCAACATCAACGCCCAGTCCAGCCAGCGCCTGCCAGGGAACTCACAGAGGCTGGTCAACCAGGCCAGGCTTACGCCCAACAGCGTGACGCCGATGCCCACACCGACGATCAGTGTAAGGGTGTTGCCCAGCAGGCGCGGCATCTGCGTGTCCCACAAGTGGCTCCAGATCTGGGCATCAATGCTTTGCCAGGACAGCAGCAACACGCTCAGCGGCAGCAGCACCAGGGCAGCAATGACAAAAACCAGCGGGTACCAGCGACGTTGGGCAGGATGGGCCACGAAAAACTCTCGGAGGTGGATGGGACGACGTGAAAACAAATGTGGGAGCGGGCTTGCTCGCGATGCAAACACCGCAGTTTCCAATGAAACCCCGGCGATGCTATCGCGAGCAAGCCCGCTCCCACAGGTATTACTTCAGATTTTGATCAGTTCCAGCCAGCACGGTCCATCATGCGGATCGCTTCAGCCTGGCGCTTGCCTGCCACTTCAACCGGCAGTGCATCGGCCTTGAAGCTACCCCAGCTCGCCACTTCCGCCGAAGGTGGAACGCTTGGGTTGGCCGGAAATTCCTGGTTTACGCCAGCGAAAATCGATTGGGCTTCAGGGGTGGTCATCCACTCCACCAATGCCTTGGCCGCTTCAGGATGCGGCGCGTACTTGGTCAGGCCAATACCCGACAAGTTGACGTGAACGCCACGATCCGCCTGGTTGGGCCAGAACAGTTTCACCGCCAGATCGGGCTTCTGCTTGTGCAGGCGACCGTAGTAGTAAGTGTTGACGATGCCCACGTCACATTGCCCGGCGTTGATGGCTTCGAGCACGGCGATGTCATCCGAGAACACGTCTGTGGACAGGTTGTTGACCCAGCCCTTGAGGATTTCTTCGGTTTTATCGGCGCCATTCACTTCGATCATGGTGGCGGTCAGCGACTGGTTGTAAACCTTCTTCGCAGTGCGCAGACACAAGCGACCTTCCCAGTTCTTGTCGGCCAAAGCCTCATAGGTCGACAGTTCTTCTGGTTTAACCCGGTCCGTCGAATAGGCGATAGTCCGTGCGCGCAGGCTTAGACCAGTCCACTCGTGAGAAGAAGAGCGATATTGCGGCGGGATATTTTTGTCGATCACCTCGGAGGTGAACGGTTGCAGGATGCCCATTTGCTCAGCTTGCCAAAGGTTACCGGCATCCACGGTTAGCAACAGATCGGCGGTGGCGTTTTGCCCCTCGGCCTTGATGCGCTGCATCAGCGGCGCTTCCTTGTCGGTGATGAACTTGACCTTGACCCCGGTTTTCGCGGTGTAGGCATCAAATACCGGTTTGATCAGTTCGTCGATACGCGAGGAGTAAACCACCACCTCATCGGCAGCAGAAACACCGCTCGCAAAAACGGTCAGGGCCAGGGCAGTCAGTAGACGCTTGCGTGCCAACATGAGGGGCGGTCTCTCTTAATGCGAATCGGGCGTAAATGGTAGTGAATCACATTTGCCATCTCAACCTAACTCGCCCCGGAGGAGTTACCAGATGTTACGGCCTGGCCAACGGCGGCAGGTCGCCACTCAGGCCCAGTGCCTGACGCACAAACAAGGCCTTGGCCTCGGGCATTTTATCCACCCATTTCAAACCGGTGTTGCGCAACAGGCGGGCGGTCAGGGAGTCGGCCTGGAACAAGCGTTCAAAGCCCTCCATCGCCGCCATCAGCGCCAGGTTGTGGGGCATGCGCCGCCGCTCGAAACGGCTCAGCACACGCACATCCGCCAAACGTTCGCCACGGTCCACCGCGTGCATCAGCACATCGGCCAGCACCGCTGCATCCAGGAAGCCCAGGTTCACGCCCTGCCCGGCCAGCGGGTGGATGGTGTGCGCCGCATCACCGATCAACGCCAGGCCTTCGGCGACATAGCGTTTGGCATGGCGCTGGCGCAGTGGCACGCATACCCGTGGATCGGCACTCAGTACACTACCAAGACGACCTTCAAAAGCCAGCTCCAGCTCACGACTGAATGCTGCGTCATCCAGCGTCATCAGGTATTGGGCTTGTTCGGGGGTGGTCGACCAGACGATCGAGTACCAGTCCTGCTGACCGTCACGCTCGAGCGGCAAGAATGCCAGCGGCCCTTGGTCGGTAAAACGCTGCCAGGCGGTCTGCTGGTGCGGTTCTGCACACCGTACGCTGGTGACGATAGCGTGGTGCTGGTAATCCCACTCACGGGTTTCACAGCCGGTGAGGCGACGTACGGCCGAGTTGGCGCCATCAGCGGCAATCACCAGCGGCGCCCGCAAGGTGCGGCCATCGGCCAGGGTCAGCAGCCAGTCGTCGCCGGAACGGCGCATCTGCTCCAGGCGTGCATTGGCCAGCATTTCAATACAACTGCCCTGCAGGCACTCCAGCAGTGCGTCCTGCACCACACGGTTCTCGACGATATGGCCCAGCACGTCCGCATGCACGCTGGCTGCCGAAAAGTGGATCTGCCCGGTGCCGCTGCCATCCCACACGTGCATATGCGAGTACGGGCTGGCACGGCGGTGGATGATGCCGTCCCAGGCGCCCAGACGCTGCAAAATGCGCTGGCTGGCCGCCGACAGGGCACTGACCCGAGGCTCGAACGGCGCTTCGCTGGCAAACGGCTTGACGCTCAGCGGGCCACCGTCGAGCAGCAGGATTTTCAGCCCGCTGTCCTTGAGCGCCAGCGCCAGTGCGCTTCCGACCATTCCGGCCCCAACAATCAGCAGATCTGCGCGCATTTCCATGCTTTAAGCCTGTCTCGCTAGCGGCGTACGCCGCACCTGAAAAAATGGATCGACACGGGGCAAACTCGCCCCGGTCGTCATCAACTGTCTGCGCGGGTGCCCAGGCCCATTGCCTGACGGGCAAACCAGCGCTTGGCCGGTGGCAACAGGTCAAGGCCTAGAAGGCCCAGGTTGCGACCAAAGGACACCAATGGCTGCTCACTGCCAAACACCCGCGTCACCTTGTCGGAGAAGCCGATAGTCAGTTGCTGGTCGAGTTGCTGCGCCTGTTGATAACTCAGCAGGGTGGCGAAATCCCCGGGTTGCTTGTCACTGCCCAACAAGGCATCGGCCAGCGCCCGGGCATCGCGCAGGGACAGGTTGAAACCCTGTCCGGCAATCGGGTGCAGGCTGTGGGCCGCATTGCCCAGCACCGCCAGATGAGGACGTACCTGCTCCTGCGCTTCAATCAGCGTCAAAGGATACAGGTGCCGCGCGCCCACTCGTTTGAGGGTGCCCAGACGATAGCCAAATACGCCCTGCAACTCGCTGAGAAAGCTGCGCTCATCCAGGGCTGCCAGACGCTGCGCGTCCATCCCCAAACGCGTCCACACCAGCGCGCAGCGGTTGTCAGGCAATGGCAGCAGAGCCATCGGGCCTTCTTCTGTAAAACGTTCGAACGCCATGCCAGCATGGGGCTGGCTCGGCGTGATATTGGCTATCAGCGCGCTCTGGTTGTAGGGCTGCTGACGCACATGGATGCCCAGTTTCTCGCGCAAGCCCGAACGCCCGCCATCAGCCAGGACGGCGAGATCGCAGTCCAGCGTGGTTTCGTCGTTGAGGGTCAGGCGATAGCCATCATCCAGCGGTTGCATGTGGATAACTTCAGCCGGGCAACGCCAGCTGATCACGTCCGGGTCCAGGCTTTTCCACAGGCACTGGCCCAGCCAGGCGTTTTCGACCACATACCCTAGCGCCGGAACGCCTTCTTCACTGGCCGACAAGCGAGCCGTCGAGAAGCGCCCGCGATCGGATACATGAATATCCTTGATCGGCTCACCGCGTTCAGCAATAGCCTGCCACAGGCCCAAGTGTTCATAGATCAGCCGGGCACCATAGCTGAGCGCCGAAGAGCGGGCATCGTAGCTTGGCTGATAGGCGTTGCCGGGGGCGAACGGCTCGATCAATACGATTTTCCAGCCACGGGCCCTGGCCCCGGCCTGCAACGCCAGCGCCAGGCTCGCCCCCACCAGACCGCCACCGATGATGGCCAGATTGACGCGGCTCATGCCGCGCCTGCCATCAACGCTTCGATCTCGGCGACAGTTTTTGGCACGTCGCCCGTCAGGATTTCACAGCCATGTTTGGTGACCACTACGTCGTCCTCGATTCGCACGCCGATGCCGCGCCATTTTTTCGCGACATCGAGGTTGCCGGGGCTGATATAGATACCCGGCTCGACGGTCAGGGTCATGCCCGCCTCCAGCACGCGCCACTCACCCTCGACCTTGTATTCACCCACGTCATGCACATCGAGCCCAAGCCAGTGGCCAGCACGGTGCATGTAAAACGGCTTGTAGGCCTCGCTGGCGATCAGTTCGTCAACGTCACCCTGCAATAGCCCCAACTCCACCAGCCCGGCGGTAATTACCCGGACTGTGGCTTCATGGGCCTGATTCCAGTGTTTATCAGGGGCAATTTCGGTAAATGCCGCCTCTTGTGCAGCCAGAACCAGCTCGTAGATCGCTTTCTGTTCCGCTGAAAAACGGCCGTTGACCGGGAACGTACGGCTTATATCGCTGGCGTAGCAGTCGATCTCGCAGCCAGCATCAATCAACACCAGATCGCCGCTTTTGAGCAGTGCATCATTCTCCTGGTAATGCAGGATGCAGCTGTTATCGCCAGAGGCGACGATCGAGCCATAGGCTGGCATTTTTGCCCCGCTTTTACGAAATTCGTAATCCAGCTCTGCCTCCAGGCTGTACTCATGCAAACCGGCGCGGCTGGCCTGCATTGCACGCACATGGGCGCGAGCCGAAATTTGCGCCGCATGGCGCATGACCTTGAGCTCTGCCGCCGATTTATACAGGCGCATGTCATGCAGCAGATGATCCAGAGCAACGAATTCGTTGGGCGGCTGGGCACCGAGGCTGGCCTTGGAGCGGATCGCGTTGATCCACTCCATCAGATTGCGATCGAATTCGGGATTGCCGCCCATCGCCGAATACACCCGGCTGCGGCCTTCGATCAGGCCCGGCAGGATGTCGTCGATATCGGTAATCGGGAACGCGTCGTCAGCACCGAAGTCGCGAATTGCGCCTTCCTGCCCGGCCCGCAGGCCGTCCCACAATTCACGCTCGGCGTTGCGCTCGCGACAAAACAGCACGTACTCGCCATGTGCCCGGCCCGGAATCAGGACGATCACGGCCGCAGGCTCGGGAAAGCCGCTCAGGTACTGGAAATTGCTGTCCTGGCGGTAAACATGTTCGACATCGCGATTGCGAATGGCCACCGCCGCAGCGGGCAGGATCGCAATGCTGTTGGGCTCCATCTGCGCCATGAGTGCCTTGCGGCGACGTGCGTATTCCGATTTCGGGATATGGATCATGGGCAGACGGTTTCCCTCTTGTCGATCAATCAGTGCAGCGAAGGCTTGGCTGGCGCGGCGTCAGCAGTTTTTTTGGTTTCGGTGAACAGCAACAGCGGCGCGACGCGCAGGTATTCCATCACTTCCATATAGTCGCTTTCGCCGTCTTCAGACTCTTCCAGGGCATCTTGCACCTGAGCGATGGCGGCCAGGTCGCGCAGCACTTCGTTGGCTTCATCGCTCAGCGAATAGGCGCGGCGGGTCAGACCGAAACCGGACAGGAAACCCTGGCACCACTGGCCCAGGGCAGCAGCGCGCTCGGTCAATGGTGCGTCGTCGGTCGGCAGCAACAGCACGACGGTCATGTCGTCACTGGTCAGCTCGCCCTTGACCATCTCTTGCAATCCGATCAAGGCATTGCGTACGTTGTCTTGTGGCTCACCAGCCAACAGTTCGGCAGCTTCGACCAGCCAGGCGTCGGCATCGAAACCGGCACCGGCACAGCTGCGACCCAGCAGGTGGCCATGCAGTTCGGCAGGCGAGACGGAGTGGCCGTTGGCGGTCAGCAGGGTTACAAAGGCTTGATACGGGGAATTCTGAATAGGCATGGTCAGCTAGGCGCCAAGCGGCGCTATGTCTAGAATGGAGGGCTTGTATCCTAGCATCGGCAGCCGTGCCAGACCATCGAGGCGTCAACTCGTTTGACAGTCACCGCCCATCAGAAAATACACAGTAGGACACAATGGAAGACACCGACCTGCATGCACTGATGGCTAGACTCGAGTTGCTGATTAGCCGAGTCGAGCAACTTAACCGTCAAAACGCACTCTTAACTGCTCAGGAAAAGACTTGGCGCGAGGAACGCGCGCACCTCATTGAAAAAAACGAAATCGCCAGAAACAAGGTGGAATCGATGATTTCGCGCCTCAAAGCCCTGGAGCAAGACTCATGAGTTCAAGCAGTAGCGTCACCGTGCACATCCTCGATAAAGAGTATTCGATCATGTGCCCCCAGGAAGAACGCAGCAACCTGGTGAGCGCCGCCCGCTACCTGGACGGCAAAATGCGCGAAATTCGCAGCAGCGGCAAAGTCATTGGCGCCGACCGTATCGCCGTAATGGCTGCGCTGAATATTACCCATGATCTGCTGCACAAGCAGGAAGTCGCCGAAGTTCAGACCAGCAGCACTACCCGAGAACAGGTACGCGACCTGCTCGATCGCGTTGATCTGGTGCTGGCCACTGATCCGAACGAACGCCAAAGCTGATTCAAATCGTTACTTTGGGGTATACTCGCGCCACTCCCTGGAGTATTCGCCAGTTAGCGATGTCCCTGAGCCGATTCGCACTACCCTGGAGCTTGCACGTTGGGCCGGTGTGCATGTCCGCTAGACGGAAAGCCTTAAGGTCTACTGCAACTTCCACCTTGAACTTTCGGGTTCAAGGGCCAAGCCGACAGCGGTACGTCGGGGAGCCTGATTTCCTAGCGCAATGCCAGCCAACTGCTGGCATTGGCTTGCACGAGCCACCACCCGGTGTCTCGATCCTGAACAGCACGCCATATGAACGAACCTGCGCCGCCTTCCCGCCCGCAACTTCGCCGAATCCTGCGCAAAGCCCGCCGCGACCTGTCGCCCTGCGAGCAACGCCAGGCAGCCCGTGGCCTGTACCGGCAACTGGCGCAACACCCGCTGTTTCGCCGCGCCAAACACATTTCGCTGTACCTGCCCACTGACGGTGAAATCGATCCGCGCCTGCTGCTGCGCGAAGCTCAGCGTCGGGGCAAAATCACCTACCTGCCGGTTCTCAGTGCCTGGCCGAAAACTAAAATGGTCTTTCAGCGGGTCGCCCCCGGCGAAAAGCTGATCCCCAACCGTTTCCGCATTCTTGAACCCCGTATCAACCGCGCACGCCAACGCAAGGTCTGGGCGCTGGACCTGGTGCTGCTACCACTGGTGGGGTTTGATGCGACGGGGGGACGGCTGGGCATGGGCGGCGGTTTTTATGACCGCAGCCTGGCCTATCAGGCAAGACGCCAAAGCTGGCGCAAGCCGACACTGTTGGGGCTGGCCCACGAATGTCAGAAAGTGGCGTGCCTGGACCAAGCCAGTTGGGATGTCCCTTTGCAGGGCACGGTCTCGGACAGACAGTGGTACGTCGCCCACTGACAATCAAGGCATCACTGACAAAGCGATGCCCAGGAATCAGTTTTTAGCGTTTGAAGGGTTGTACTTGCTGTTGCGCCAGCTCAATCGGCGCGTCTGTCGAATTTGACCAGAGACTTTGCGCGTAGCCTGTTGTAACCACACCCAAACCGAACAAAATAACCAGCATCCACAGTAAATCCGGTTTGCGTTTCATCGATTGCCCTCCTTCAGGCAAATCAACACGATGACAGCAACGGTTTTTGTTATAGGCCGTGCAGCAGCGTCAAGCTTAAAAGGCGGGCATTTTGCGGCAACACGCACACGCAAGCAAACGCTGACGTCAACCGACTGTCGGTTTAGCAAAATGTTGCCGGACAAAATAATCACAGCATGTTTCTGGAGTATAGAAGATGGCTTATTGGCTGATGAAATCCGAGCCTGACGAATTTTCGATCAAGGATTTGCAAAAGCTCGGCGAAGCTCGCTGGGACGGTGTGCGCAACTATCAGGCGCGCAATTTCATGCGAGCCATGGCGGTGGGTGACCTGTTCTTTTTCTACCACTCCAGTTGCCCCGAGCCAGGGATTGCCGGAGTAGGCCGAATCGTCCAGGCCGCTTATCCGGACCCGACGGCCCTGGACCCTGAAAGTCATTACTTCGACCCCAAGGCCAGCGTCGAGAAAAACCCGTGGAGCGCACTGCAGGTCGCCCATGAGCAGACCTTTCCCCGGGTGATCAAACTCGACTACCTCAAACAGCAAAGCGCCCTGGCCGAAATGCCGCTGGTGCAAAAAGGCAGCCGCCTCTCGGTGATGCCCGTAACGGGTGAGCAATGGGCTGTGGTGATGGGGTTGCTGTAAAGCGAATCGCTGTGGGAGAGGGCTTGGTGTGGGAGCGGGCTTGCTCTCGATTCAGACGGTGTGGTTTATCAGGTGATCCGCAGCGATCCCATCGCGAGCAAGCCCGCTCCTACAACACTCCGGCTCTGCACCTGACAAGCAGCATCCGATTTTAGCGTCTACGCTCTGGACTTCCTTTGACTGGCATCAAGTCGCAATCGGCTTGAAACCGTCAAACTAGAGCGCTCTGTGACACAGGATGTCGGCATGTCTAGCAATCACCGTATTTCCCATTATTTCGTTATCCCTTTGGCTGTCTTGCTGATCGCAGCAGGCGGGTTCGGTTATTGGAAATCCCAGCACGACCGCCTCCCCGAAGGCATCAGCATGGGCAACGGCCGCCTCGAAGCCACAGAAGTGCAAATCGCAGCAAAAATCCCCGGGCGTCTGGCTGAAGTGCTGGTTGACGAAGGCGACCGGGTAACCCAGGGCCAACTGCTGGCCCGCATGGACACCCGCACCCTGGAAGCCAGTCGTGCGCAAGCTGAAGCCGAAGTGCTGCGCGCCCGCCAGACCCTGGCCGCCAACGAAGCCAACGTGCAACTGCGCCAGAGCGAAAAACTGCTGGCCAGCCAGGAACTCAAGCGCTTTCGCCAACTGTCCCAGCGCGGTTTTGCCAGCGGTCAGCAACTGGATCAGCAACAAGCCCGATTCGACACCAGCAACGCAGCAGTAGTCGCCGCCCAGGCCCAGGTAGCGGCTGCCAAGGCCGCGATTGGTTCATCCCAGGCTCAGGTCGCACAGCTGACCAGCGAAATTGACGACAGCAGCCTGCGCGCACCGATCAACGGCGTGATCCAGCTGCGCCTGGCCGAACCTGGCGAAGTCCTCGGCTCGGGCGGCCGGGTATTTATGATGATCGACCCCGGCGACCAGTACATGAACCTGTACATGCCCGCTTCGGTGGTCGGCAAATTGACTGTGGGTTCTGAGGCACGCATCGTGCTCGACGCCCTGCCAGACCGGGCGCTGCCGGCCAAAATCACTTTTGTCGCAGCCAAATCCCAGTTCACCCCCAAAGAAGTTGAAACCCGCGACGAGCGACAAAAACTGGTATTCCGGGTAAAGCTGCGCCTCACCGACCCGGGTGCCGTGCCCCAGGCCAAACCGGGCATGCCGGGTGCCGGTTATGTGCGAACCGCCGATGTACCATGGCCGGCTAATCTGCAATGAATGATCTGGCGCTAAACGCCAGTGGCATCAGCCACAGGTACGGCAGCCAGCAGGCGCTGCTGGACATCACGTTCAGCCTGCCCAAAGGCACGCGCTGCGGGTTGATCGGCCCTGATGGTGCGGGCAAGTCGAGCCTGCTGGGGCTGATTGCCGGGGTCAAGAAGCTCCAGGAGGGCACCCTTGAGGTGCTCGGCGGCCCGATTGATAACCGCCGGCATCGCAACACCCTGTACCCGCTGATCGCGTTTATGCCCCAGGGCCTGGGTGGCAACCTTTACCCGGAACTGTCGATCAGCGAAAACATCCGCTTTTTCGGCACCCTGTTTGGCCTGTCGAAAGACGACTGCGAGCAACGCATGGCCGAACTGCTCAAGGCCACCGACCTTGAGCGTTTTGCCGAGCGCCCGGCGGGCAAGCTCTCGGGCGGCATGAAACAAAAACTTGGGCTGTGCTGCGCATTGATTCACGAGCCCGACCTGCTGATCCTCGACGAGCCCACCACAGGTGTCGACCCGCTGTCACGCCGACGCTTCTGGGAGCTGGTGGAAGATGTGCGCCGCCAGCGCCCGCAACTGACGCTGCTGGTGGCGACGGCCTACATGGAAGAGGCCGAGCAGTTCGAACACTGCCTGATGCTTGATCGCGGCAAGTTGATTGCCACCGGTCTGAGCCAGGAACTGGCGGCAGTCACCACAACCGGCAAGCTCGACGAGGCCTTCACCCACTATCAGGGTGACAGCGGCCACAGCAGCGAGCCGCTGGTGATCCCGCCGCGCACCAGCGACAACAGCGATATCGCCATTGAAGCCCACGACCTGACCCTGAAATTCGGCGATTTCACCGCAGTGAACAACGTCAGCTTTGCCATTGGCCGGGGCGAAATTTTTGGCTTTTTGGGCTCTAACGGTTGCGGCAAAACCACCACCATGAAGGTCCTCACCGGGTTGATGCCGGCCACCGAAGGCAGCGCCAAATTGCTGGGCAACCCGGTGAACGCCAAGGATCTGGCCACCCGCAAGCGCGTGGGTTTCATGTCGCAAAGCTTCTCGCTGTACGGCGAGTTGAGCGTGCGCCAAAACCTGGTGCTGCACGCACAACTGTTTGACTTGCCCAAGGCCGAAAGCGAGCCGCGTATCGAAGAATTGATCGAGCGTTTCGATCTCGGCGACGTGGCCACACAACAGTCCGGCGAGTTGCCCCTGGGTTTGCGCCAGCGCCTGTCTCTGGCGGTGGCTGTGCTGCATCGCCCGGAAGTGTTGATCCTCGATGAGCCGACTTCGGGCGTGGACCCGGCCGCCCGCGATGATTTCTGGCGCTTGCTGATCGAGTTGTCCCGCGAGCAAGGGGTGACCATCTTCCTGTCCACACACTTTATGAACGAAGCCCAGCGCTGCGACCGTATCTCGTTGATGCACGCCGGCAAGGTGCTGGCCTGCGACACGCCCGATGCGCTACAACACCAGTTCCAGGGCGATACGCTGGAAGCGGCGTTTGTCACCTGCCTGGAACAGGCCCAGAACGACCAGGACGCCAGCGCGGCCTCTTCTCCCGAGCCTGTCGCCACGCCTGCGGTCAATTCGCCGCCACCGGTCAGCAAAAGGGGTTTCAGCCTGACCCGGCTGATTGCCGTGGCCAGTCGCGAATCCAAAGAGTTGCTGCGCGACAAGGTGCGCATGGCCTTTGCCTTGCTGGGCGCGCTGTTCATGATGGTGATTTTTGGCTACGGCATTTCGCTGGACGTGGAAAACCTCGCCTTCGCCGTCTACGACCAGGATCAGAGCCCGCAAAGCCGTGCCTATCTTGAGGCATTCCGCGGCTCGCGGTATTTCGAAGAACACACGCCGATCCGCAGTGCAGATGAGTTGCACAAACGCCTGCAACGCTCGGAAATAAAAATTGCCCTGGAAATCCCTCCGGGGTTCGGCCGGGATTTGTATGCCGGGCGCCAGCCCACGGTTGCCGCATGGCTTGATGGCGGCATGCCGTTTCGCGCCGAAACCAGCCGCAGTTATGTGCAGGCCGTGCATCAGGCCAACCTGGAACAATTGGCCACATTGAGTAGCCAGGCACAAAACCGGCAAGCCTCAGTCAAACTGGAAACCCGTTTCCGCTACAACCAGGATGTGATCAGCGTCAATGCCATCGGCCCCGGCGTCATGGCGCTAATCCTGGCGTTTATCCCGGCCATGCTGACCGCGCTGGGCATCGTGCGTGAAAAAGAGCTGGGCTCCATCACCAACTTCTACGCCACACCCCTGACACGCCTTGAATTCCTGCTGGGCAAACAGGCGCCTTATCTGGCGGTGAGCCTGGTCAACCTGGCGTTGCTGGTGGCCATGAACCGCTGGCTGTTTGGCGTACCGTTCAAGGGCAGCGGCTTGACCCTGGCGCTGGGCGGGCTGCTGTATGTACTGTCGACCACCAGCATGGGCCTGCTGATTTCCGCCTTCACGCGCACCCAGATCGCCGCGATCCTGGGCACCATGATCATCACCAGCTTGCCGACCATTCAGTTTTCCGGGTTGCTGGTGCCGCGCTCCTCACTCGAAGGAGCCTCGGCGGTAATGGGCATGCTGTTCCCGGCCGGGCATTTCCTTGATATCGCAGTAGGCACCTTCACCAAAGCGCTCGACCTGCGCCAACTGTGGCCGCAATGCCTGGCGTTGTTCGGCTTTTTTGTGGCGTTTACCGGGTTGAGCCTGATCATGCTCAAGAAGCAGGAGGTTTGATGCACAAGTTCTCGCACATCCTGCGCCTTGGCCTTAAAGAACTCACCAGCCTGCGCCATGACAGCGTGCTGCTGATGTTCTTGCTCTATGCCTTTACCGTGGCGATTTATATGCCGGCATCGAGCTCGATCATCGGCGTGCACAACGCCAGCGTTGCCATCATTGATGAAGACCATAGCCCTCTGTCACGCAAGCTCAGTGAATCGCTGCTGCCCCCGGAGTTCAAAACCCCACAAGCCTTGCCTTATGACCAGCTCGATCAGGCCATGGATAACGGCCAATACACCTTTGTGATCAATGTACCGGCCAACTTCCAGGCCGACTTGCTGGCAGGCCGCCAACCCGGCCTGCAGGTCAACGTCGATGCCACCGCCATGAGTCAGGCCTTTATGGGCGCAGGGTATATCGGGCAGATTTTCCAGCGTGAGCTGCTCAACTATGCCGGCCAGGGTGACGCAGCGGCGAAAGCCCCGGCGTTGATCTCCAGCCGGGCATTGTTCAACGCCAATCTGGAAGGCGGATGGTTTCTGGCGGTGATACAGATCGTTAACAACATTACCATCCTGGCCATTGTGCTGACGGGCACCGCGTTGCTGCGCGAGCGCGAACACGGCACCCTCGACCACTTGCTGGTACTGCCGCTGACGGCGCTGGAAATCATGCTGGCAAAAATCTGGAGCAACATGCTGGTGGTGGTGCTGTGCACCTGGGTGTCGCTGGAAGTCATCGTGAAATGGGCGCTGGGCGTGCCACTGTCGGGGTCGCTGACCCTGTTTTTGCTGGTTACCGCGCTGTACCTGTTTGCCAGTACCGCACTGGGGATATTCCTTGCGACCCTGGCCCGCTCAACACCGCAGTTCGGTTTGCTGGCCATCCCGGTGATCATCCCGATGCTCTTGCTCTCGGGCGGCAGTACGCCGCTGGACAGCATGCCTGTGTGGTTGCAATGGGTGATGCAGTGCTCGCCGTCGACCCACTTTGTAAGCCTGAGCGCAGCGATACTGTTTCGCGGTGCGGGTGTGAACGTAGTGTGGCCAGACTTGCTGGCCCTGGCCGGCATCGGCCTGGTGTTCTTCGCCATTGCCCTGGCGCGGTTTCGCAAGAGTCTGGCGTCGTAACCACGGGCACGGGTTATGTGGGAGCGGGCTTGCTCGCGACAGCTTCACCTCGACGTATCTGAAGTACCGAGGCGCTTGCATCGCGAGCAGGCCTGCTCCCACACAAAAGCCAAGCCCGTAGCTGCGCCTTTACTGAACGATCAAATTGTTGAACAACAGATCGTCCACCATCGGCTTGCCGGTTTCATCGCTCATCACCTGCCGGATCTGCTTCAAGGCTTCCTGGCGCAGCTTCTCCTTGGCCTCGACACTGCCCAGGGTTTCGCTGGTCTGCTGGGTAAACAACCCCACCAGTTGATTACGAATCAATGGGTCATTGGCTTTGACCGCCCTGGCTGCATCGGCACCCGTCACGCGCAAGGAAATATCAGCCTTGTACACCTTGAGCCTTGAACTGCCATCCAGACCGTAGTTACCCACAAATGGCGGGCTCAGACTGATGTAGCTGACCTTGTCGCCACCTTCCTGCGCCTCTTCCCCGACCGCCGCCATCGGCAAAGCCAGGGCCAGCATCAACATGATCCACGCTTTCACAATTCGCTCCTTCATTCGGTGTGGAGGCAAGCATACGGGGCTGCTTGAGGGCCTATCTAGCGTTATCGGCCAGCGGGTGACTTACTTGTGCCTGTGGTTGCCATCAGCAGTTTCTGAACGCTCGCGGGCAACATGTCCACAAATGGACGACTGCCTATGCGCCGGCAGGTCTTGACCACCTTTTCCACATCCCTCGATAGCTCGTACATGGCAGTCGATAGCTGGTCGCGTGAATACAGCCCGTCCTCAAACCCTTCAATCAACCGGTTGCGGGTTTGCCTGAACAGCGTCAACTCAGCCAGAGGCAGGTCGACCCCGCGACGAATATAGCCCCTGATTTCCCGGTTTAACTTCAGGCAGGTGAAACTGTTGATATCTGGCGCAGGTTCGCCAGCCCACGCAGTAAACGCCACAAACCCCAGCACAAGCTTCATAGCCTTCCCCCGGCGGCGCACCCCCATAGGGCTGCAAAGGGGAAATTCTATTGATGTGCAGGCCAATAGCTCAGTCCTGGAGCTCCGATTCCAGCGTGGGATTGCTCCTATTGAACTTGCATTTAAACCCTACGAAAACATTTGTTGCCGCTGTATTCGCCGAGCCTGTGGATAGTTTTCAGATAGACCCGAGCAGCGAAGCCAGCCTGCTTAGGGTTTTATACCCAGGCGACATGTTCATAAGCGAAAATCGCATGTGGGATTTTTCCTTCAGCTCTAAAGGGCAAGGCCTGTCATTTTCAGTAACGAAAATGTAACGTTCGGCACCGCCGATATAACAAGAAATTTGGAGCTCTTGAATGTTTGCTTTTTTCCGACCTGCCGTACACCAGGCGCCTCTGCCTGAAGAAAAAATAGACAGCACTTACCGACGACTGCGCTGGCAAATCTTTGCCGGTATCTTTTTTGGCTATGCGGGTTACTACCTGCTGCGCAAAAACTTCTCTCTGGCCATGCCCTACTTGATCGATGAGGGCTACACCCGAGGTCAACTGGGTGTCGCAATGTCAGCGATTGCCATTGCCTACGGCTTATCCAAGTTCCTCATGGGGCTGGTGTCCGACCGCTCTAACCCGCGCTTCTTTTTACCCTTTGGCTTGATGATCTCAGCGGGAGTGATGTTCATTTTCGGTTTCGCACCTTGGGCAACGTCCAGTGTGACCATGATGTTCATTTTGCTGTTTATCAACGGCTGGGCGCAGGGCATGGGTTGGCCTCCCAGTGGCCGTACCATGGTGCACTGGTGGTCGCAGAAGGAACGCGGCGGTGTGGTATCGGTGTGGAACGTGGCCCACAACGTGGGCGGTGGTCTGATCGGCCCGCTGTTTTTACTGGGTATGGCCTGGTTCAACGACTGGCACGCGGCCTTCTATGTACCTGCCACGGTGGCGCTGCTGGTGGCGCTGTTTGCGTTTGTCACCATGCGCGACACCCCACAGTCCGTTGGTTTGCCGCCGATCGAGCAGTACAAGAATGATTACCCGGCGGGTTACGATGCCAGCCATGAAGACGAATTCAGCGCCAAAGAGATCTTCGTCAAATACGTGCTGCGTAACAAAATGCTCTGGTATATCGCCCTGGCCAACGTGTTCGTCTACCTGCTGCGCTACGGCGTGCTGGACTGGGCGCCGACCTATCTGAAGGAAGCCAAGCACTTTACGGTGGACACCACGTCGTGGGCTTACTTCTTCTACGAGTGGGCGGGAATTCCGGGCACGCTGCTGTGCGGCTGGATGTCGGACAAGATTTTCCGCGGCAATCGCGGGCTGACCGGCATTGTCTTTATGTCGCTGGTGACCGTCGCAACCCTGGTTTACTGGCTTAACCCGCCAGGCAACCCGACCGTGGACATGATCGCGCTGTTTTCAATCGGCTTTCTGATTTACGGGCCGGTAATGCTGATCGGTTTGCAGGCACTGGAACTGGCACCGAAGAAAGCCGCAGGTACTGCCGCAGGCTTTACAGGGCTGTTCGGCTACCTGGGTGGCTCGGTGGCGGCCAGTGCGGCCATGGGCTATCTGGTTGACCACTTCGGTTGGGATGGCGGCTTTGTGCTGCTGATCAGCGCGTGCCTGCTGGCCATCGCATTCATGATCCCGACGCTGCGCCACAAGAACCAGGCCAGCGAAGAACGTGCGATAACCGCTCCCGCTTAAGGCGCAATCGGTACGCAGCGCTTGAGCCGCGCCTCCAGGTTTCGATCTGGCATGGCGTGGCTGCGCAGGGCACTTACGGTCTGCTCGACATAATCGCGAGTAGTGCCGTAGCGCCCGCTGGCGTTGGCCAACACCTGGCTCAACACGTCATCCGGCAGGTTGCCCGCATAGCTGGGCAAATGCCGCTCCAGCACAAAGCCCAGGGCCTGCACCTGGCTGCCATCGTCCAGTCTGCACGTCAGCCAGTGCGGGCGATACGAGGGCACCGGCATTTCGCGAAGCCACAAGGCATACAGTGAGGCGTCCAGGTTTTCTTCTGGCAAGCGATAGGCAAAGCCACTGCACGACCCCCCTCGATCCAGACCAAAAACCAGACCTGGCCACTGCGGTGTGCCGCGATGCTCGTGAGACCACAGATACAGCCCGCGATGGTAGCCATGCACCCGCCCACGCACGCGCTCGACCGCCGTGCACTCAGGGCGCCAGATCAATGAACCATAAGCAAATAACCAGACCGGCCCGCCCTGATGGCGCGCCATGGTGCTGTGCACGGAGTTGAGCAGTTGCTCTGGAGTCAACGGTGCCCCGAGATCAAGCTGCGGGGGGTAGATCGAGTTTAAACCAGCAGATTCAATAACAGTCATAACGGGGAAATGGATCCTGCAAACATGACGTAACAGAAACTAATCCACCAATCTTATATCACTGCACACTCAATGATCTGACCAACCGGACAGGCTGCTGACAGGCGCGAAACAGGATAATCAAGCCAGCGACTCAAACCAGGCGAGAATCGGTTACGCGCCAAATAAGCACAAACACCCAATAAGAAAAAGAAAATTCCTACAAGCATATATGACATTGCTTAGGTACTGCCTACACCAATTAAAACAGGATAGGTACCTCTGGATAGCTGTGCACCCTACGCACACTTCAAATAACCACCAGAAGGTGCAAAATGCGAAAAAGAGCTCTCTGCTACTGTTTACCGATACTTGCATACGCCAGCACAACCCTGGCGCAAGACAATACAACACAGGACGACAAAGGGTTCTGGTACCTGCAAACCAGCGTATATACCCGACACTTTTCACCTGACTCCGAGCACAACAACAATCAGGACTTGATTGGCATTGAACGCAATGAAGATTCGGGGCTGGTCTATGGAGTGGCCACCTTTCGCAACTCATTCAGCCAGCGATCGTTTTACACCTACGCGGGCAAACGCTTTGATAGCGACACTTATCCTGTTTACTTGAAGTTGACGGGCGGCCTGCTGCAAGGTTACCGCGGCGAGTACAAGAACAAGATTCCCCTCAATCGCTTCGGCATTGCGCCGGTGATCATTCCCTCAGTCGGCGCCCACTACGGCCCGGTAGCCGCCGAGCTGGTGTTGCTCGGCTTCAATGCCGCCATGATTACCACTGGCGTGCGGTTTTAAGGGCGTGGGCAGTAGGCAAACACGTCGGCACGCATCTGGTGCGCGTCCATGCCGGCAGCTACCAACGCGTCGAGAGTACCGTAGATCATCGCTGGCGAACCGCTGGCATATACATGCACACTGGCCAGATCGCTGATGTCTTCGCACACGGCTTCATGCAGCATGCCGCAGCGCCCTTCCCAACCACACAAATCACTCACTACCTTATGCAGAAAGAGGTTGGGGGTTTTCTCCCATTCAGCCCATTCATCCAGGGTGTAGAAGTCTTCCGGGCGACGCACGCCCCAGTACAAATGCACCGGATGCTTGAAACCCTTGGCACGGCAATGTTCGATCAGGCTGTGCATTTGCGCCATGCCGGTGCCCGCCGCGATCAGCACCAACGGCCCGTCCGGCAATTCAGACAAGTGCGTGTCACCAAACGGCAGCTCCAGGCGAACCATCCTGTTGCGCTGCAACTGCTCGATCAGCTTGCGGGCGCTGTCTTCACGCACCAGTACATGCAACTCCAGGTCGCGCCCCGAGTGCGGTGCGCTGGCCAGCGAGAATGCCGACTTGTCACCGTTTTCACGCTCCAGCATCACGTATTGCCCGGCGTGATAACGCGGCGGCTTGCCCGCAGGTGCGCGCAAGCGCACCCGCCACACATCGCCCCCCATATCGACACACTCGGTCAACTGACACGCCAGGCTACGCACCGGTAATTCTCCCAACGCAAGCACGCCATCCCACAACACCACACAGTCTTCAAGCGGGGCCGCCAGGCAGGTATAAAACTCGCCATGATCACGCACGTCTCCCGCCTGCTCGACCTGGCCTTCAACCAGCAAGGCCGCACACACGTGGCAATTACCATTGCGACAGCTCTGCGGGCATTCATAGCCCAGACGCTGCGCCGCATCCAGAATTCGCTCGCCAGGCAAGGTTTCCAGTACCGCACCTGAAGGCTGCAAGGTTACACGCATCAATCTATTCCTAATTGATTCCAGATGTCATCGATGCGGCGAGTGACCGCCTCATCCTTGACGATGACCCGACCCCATTCACGGGTGGTTTCACCCGGCCATTTGTTGGTTGCATCCAGGCCCATCTTCGAACCCAGGCCGGAAACCGGTGAGGCAAAGTCGAGATAGTCGATTGGCGTGTTGTCGATCATTACCGTGTCGCGCTTGGGGTCCATACGCGTGGTAATGGCCCAGATGACGTCGTTCCAGTCGCGGGCATTGATGTCGTCGTCAGTCACGATAACGAATTTGGTGTACATGAACTGGCGCAAAAACGACCACACACCCAGCATTACGCGCTTGGCGTGCCCCGGATACTGCTTTTTCATGGTCACGATGGCCATGCGGTACGAGCAGCCTTCGGGCGGCAAGTAGAAGTCGGTGATTTCAGGGAACTGCTTTTGCAGGATCGGTACAAACACTTCGTTGAGCGCCACGCCCAAAATTGCCGGCTCATCCGGTGGACGGCCGGTGTAGGTGCTGTGATAGATCGGTTTGACCCGATGAGTGATGCGCTCGACAGTAAACACCGGGAAGCTGTCCACTTCGTTGTAGTAACCGGTGTGGTCGCCGTACGGGCCTTCGGGCGCCATCTCGCCAGGGTGGATCACGCCTTCAAGGATGATCTCGGCAGTGGCCGGCACTTGCAGGTCGTTGCCGCGGCACTTAACCAGTTCGGTGCGATTGCCCCGCAGCAAGCCGGCAAAAGCGTATTCCGACAGGCTGTCGGGCACCGGGGTCACGGCGCCGAGAATGGTCGCCGGGTCTGCGCCCAGGGCCACGGATACCGGGAATGGCTGGCCGGGGTGTTTTTCGCACCAGTCACGGTAGTCCAGTGCACCGCCTCGGTGGCTCAACCAGCGCATGATGACCTTGTTGCGGCCAATCACCTGCTGACGATAGATACCGAGGTTCTGACGGTCCTTGTTAGGGCCTTTGGTCACGGTCAGGCCCCAGGTAATCAGGGGCGCCACGTCGCCAGGCCAGCAATGCTGCACCGGCAGCATGGCGAGATCTACGTCATCCCCCTCAATGACCACTTCCTGGCACACCGCGTCCTTGACGACTTTCGGCGCCATGGCAATGATCTTGCGGAAGATCGGCAACTTGGACCACGCATCTTTCAGACCTTTAGGCGGCTCGGGCTCCTTGAGGAACGCCAGCAGCTTGCCGATTTCCCGCAGCTCGCTGACAGACTCGGCGCCCATGCCCATTGCCACGCGCTCTGGCGTGCCGAACAAATTGCCGAGCACCGGAATCGTGTGGCCAGTCGGGTTTTCGAACAGCAAAGCCGGGCCTTTGGCACGCAGCGTGCGGTCGCAGATTTCAGTCATCTCCAGGACTGGAGAAACGGGAATCTGGATGCGTTTCAATTCTCCGCGCTGCTCTAGCTGCTGCACGAAATCCCGAAGATCCTTGAATTTCATTGACGGTGGCACCCCTAAAATAGGCGTAC